>Ga0075030_100000375_pt1 | contig 38498 bp, 28 predicted proteins | sample LitLauG_LLR_2012_FD_71393 | JGI IMG/M metagenome (GOLD analysis project Ga0075030, IMG submission 71393) | Freshwater sediment microbial communities from Pennsylvania, USA - Little Laurel Run_MetaG_LLR_2012 | ecosystem: Environmental > Aquatic > Freshwater > Creek > Sediment | place: USA...
CGCGCTCGCGAGCGCGGGCAGCAGTATGGCCGCGAGAATCGCAATGATGGTGATGACGACGAGTAGTTCAATCAGCGTGAACGCCGGCTGCGTTTTCAATTTTTGAATTTCAATCTTCATTTGAAACGGGGCGCGGTGAAGGCGCTCTGCGCTTTCACCCCCGCCGATTTTTCTGTTTCAACGAATCACGGATAAACCATGCGGTAAAACTCCGCCGGTTTGGTGGGGTCAATGATGACCTGCACTTGGTTGGTGTTGGCCGAACCGCTGACTGTGCCCCAGTCGTTGGTATTGGCGCTGACGCCGTTGGCCAGATTGTTGGTTTGCATCAACAATCGCCAGCCGGTGTGGTCGGCGGGCCACGACAAGCTGAGGTTGCTGCCGCTCAAACTGGCAGTGATGTTTGTCGGCGTGGTGTTCACCGGCAACACCACCAACAAGCTGCCGGAACCGGCGAGGTAGGGCGAACTCGTCGCGGCGCTGTAAATGCCGGGCGCGGCGCTGATGCCGTTCGTCACCAAGCCCGCCACGGTGTTGGTCACCGCGAAGTCCAACTGCAACACCGCTCCGCTGGCTACGGTGATCGTAGAGTTCGTCGCCAGTGAAGGTTGGGCGAGTTCGAGCGTGCCGGTGTTGACGGTGGTGTTGCCGGTGTAGGCGTTCGTCGCGTTCAACGTCAGCACGGAACTGCCGGCGTTGGCCACGAGCGCAATTTTTCCGGCGATGACGCCGTTGAACACGTCGCCCGCCGCGAGGTTCAACGTCAGCGTGCTCAACGCCGCCGCGCTGTTGGTGACGAGTTCCGCGTTCGCCGCGCCGTCGGTGATGCCAGTCAACGATTGGTTGAAGCCGTTTAAGTCAAACGACGCACCCGCCGAAGCTGACATCGTCACCGAAGCCAGGGGACAGATGCCATTATTTGCGCCGAGCGAAGCCGTTCCCTGATTCAGGATGAACAAGGTATAATTTCCGCCGCCGGAATATCTCACGAAGCCGTTGCGGGAACTGACCACGCCGGTGACCGTGTTCGTGAGCGGGCCGGTGACATTCAAATAACCGGACGATGTCGGTCCCACGAAATCGCCGCCGTTGGCGGGCGAGGCGTTGAGCGTGATCGGTCCGCTGACGGTGGTGACCGTGCCGTTGGTGTTGTCATTCACCATCAACAAGCCGGTCAGCGACGCCGGCGAAATGGTGTTGGCCGTGACCGCGTTGGCGAGATTGATGCCGTCGGCCAAAACAAATCGTCCGGTGCCGCCGATCGTGACCGGGTTGGCTCCGAGCGCGCCGCTGGTGCCGACGTTCACCACCGGGCCGTTCAAGGTGAAACCGCTCAACGAACTGTTTGCGGTCAAGGTCAGCGTGCCGCCGCCGAGCGCGGTCAGGCCATGACCCCCGGTGACAGAATTGGAAACCACGAGCGTCGCGCCGCTGTCCACGCCGATGGACGAATCCGTGGCGAGCGAGATAGGCGCGGTCTCGACCGTCAGGCCCGCGCCACCTTTGCGCAGCGCGCCGTTGCTGTCGCCTGCACCGTTGAGTCTAAGAGGTTCGGCCACGTTGACATTGCCGGTGATATAAAGTTGAGCGCCGTTGGCGACTGTGGTGCCGCTGCTGGTCGCGCCGAGACCTGTGGCACTGGTGAGATACACGATACCAGCGTTGATCAGGGTGTTCCCGGAATAATCGCTGTTGCCGGAAATGGTCACCGCGCCGGAACCATCAATGCTCAACGTGCCGCTGCCGTGAATGTTGTTGCCGACATTCAGCACCGTGTCCGCGCGATTAAGCGAGAGTGTTCCATTGTTCGTGACCGGGCCGCTGCCGAGCGAACCGAAGGTGTCGGCGTTGCCGATTTGCAAGACGCCGCCGGAAATGGTCACCGGACCGGACAGATTGTTGGTCAGGTCAATTTGCAAAGTGCCGGAATTTTGCTTAACAATAGAAGCTTGGCCAGCCAGCGCGCCCAGCCCGCCGGAAGAGGTGAACTGGTAACTCGACGCGGCATTGACCTCGATGTTATAGGGAATGATGGTTTGTTCCAAATCCACCGCGCCGCCGCCGCTGCGATCGTCAAACAGCACGCCGTTGGTTTGGGTGAACGAGATGATGCCGCCGCCAAGGGTGTCGTTGGTCCAATCGAGCGATGAGGTATTCCAAGTGTTGTCGGCACCGTTATCCGCCAAGCCCAGCCAAGAGAGCGTGGGCGGAATAAATACTGTCAGCGTGGCGGTCATGCTGTTCGTGACATAAGTAGACACGCCGATGGTGTTCGTGGCGTAACAGACGATGCTCGCGTTGTTGTCGCCGATCGAAGTGGTGAAGGAAAAACTCGCGCTGTTCGCACCGGGCACGAGCGTGCCGTTTTTGAACCACTGATACGTGATCGGCAGATAGCCGACGGTCGCCGCCGTGAACGTGGCAATTTGCCCGGCCGGCACGGAAAGGCTGGCAGGTTGTGTGACAAATTTGGCCGGGCCGTCTGCCAAAATTGTGTTTGGCCCCTGATCGTCGCTCTGCTTGACGCTGATGGGCGACAGCGCGCCGTTGTAAATGCGAAATTCATCAATGCTCGCGACCAGATAGGGATCCGCGGTGATCAGCGAACGGCCCACCCAGGAATACAAATCGTTCAAACTTTTGACGCTGACCGTGACGTTGGTGTTTGCCGACTCCAAGACGCCGTTGGTGTAAAGCAACATGCTGCCGTTGGGCAAATCATAAACACAGGTGATGTGCATGGTCTGGCCGTCAAAAATGCCCGGAGCCGTGTCCGTCTGTTCGAATGAAATGTCGCCACCGCTGATGGCCATTTTGTTGATGCTGCCGCTGGCACGCGGCGAATAGGAAACGTAGTTGATGGCTTGTCCGGTGCCGACACTATTGGTTCCACCAAAAGCAAACACACGCGCGTTATCGCCGTTAACCCCGAAAGTCGCCCAGAAATCGAAGCTCAATGCGGTCGAATTATTGCCGTTGTAAAGTCCGCCCGGGAGTTGCATGTAACAACCCGCGCTGCCGTCCAGCACCAGTTTGCCGCCGGCAACCATCGCCGTGCCAAAGTTGGTTCCCCAAGCGCCGCCAATGCTGTCGGAGGTGTCGGTGGTGAAACTGTAGCGGTGGGTGATGAAATTGGCCGCGCCGACCACCATCAATGCCGGTGAACTGGTGGCGGCATAGCCAGCGGTGTTGGTGCAAACGACGTCGTAGTAACCCGCGTTGCTGGCGGCGACGTTGGCAATAAGGTAGCTGGAATTCGTCGCGCCCGCAATGGAATTTGAATTGAAGCGCCATTGGTAGCCGATGGCCGTCAAACTGGAGGCGTTGACGGTGAAAGAAACTTCTTGGTTATAGTCAACATTCTGACTGACCGGATTTTGGATGATGGTCACCGCCGGCGAGTAAAATTGCATCTGGTTGGCCGCCCGCGCCACGCTGCTGATGCGAATTTCGTCAATGCACCCATAAAACTGCTCCTGCGAACTGTTCCGGTTTTCGTTGCCCAGAGTCATTTGCGACACCACGGCACCGCGGGTGGTGCCGATAGTCATGGGACCGGAATTCAGGACGTGCGCCGCGCCGTTGGCCGGATCAAGCTTGGTCCAATACAACGTGACATTGGTGCCGTCATACACGGCGGCCAGATGATACCATTGCCCTGGCACATACGCGTCGGCGCCGGTCAAAGGAATGGTGCCCGAAATCGCAGTGGGAGAAGCGCCGCCGATCCACTGCAATTGCAGCGTGCCGGCGCTGAAGCGAAACTGGAATCCACGCGAGGCATTGGCCAGGCTGTTGTCGGTGCAGATGATTTCATGGGTGGAAGATCCCGACCCAATGTCCGTGGGCGCGACAATGGCCTCCATCGTCCAGGGCGAGTTTCCCCCGTTGCCCATGTTCAAGTTGGTCATGGCCATGCGGTCGGCGCTCAAGCTGCTACTGCTCACTTCGCCGTCATACTGACCATTTTTGTTGAAATCATAGCCCACCAAATCGCCGGCCGCCGGGTTGGTGATGCAGGTGCCAAAATTGATCGATCCGTTCACATAACCGGGCGCACCCAGCATGGAGGTGGTGGCCGGCGGCACGGCCACACCGTTGCCCGAAGTGGAATTCACCACGGTATAGGCATTGCCGGCCTTGAGGCCAACGTTGGTGGTGACACTGCCCCCAGCAGTTTCATCAAAGTGAAACAGGAACAACGTGTTGGCGTCCGGGGTGTAAGGGCCGACGAGGGCGGCGTGGGTGAAACGCGTCACCGACGCAACAATCAACATATAAAGAAGAAACTTGATGGTTTTCATAGAAGGGAACATAGGAGCTGTGGAGTTACGGGTTAACGGATTGCGTGAAAAAGGTATATGACAATTTAATTTATCGTATCGCATAAGTTTTAGGTAATGCAAACAGTATAGCGAATCGCCCGGAAAAAAGATAGGTGTAAATGCACAAAAATTTAGGAGAAATCACACACACCGTTTGGCCGGTGCTTACGGATGCGTCAGCCGGTAGAGAACACCCGCCTGCGTTGGATCAATTACGATGGACACATTCGTCAGCGCCGTCGAGCCAGGCCAGGCGAAGCAGAAGTTGGGGTTGGCCAGTTTCACCGAATTCGTTTACAAGCGCCACCGCAACAATGGAAGCAACTGATCGTGCGCGGCGAAAACGTCTTCAATCAACTTGAATTTGTCTTGAGCTGCCGGGCCACTCGTGAAGGAATGAAGTGGTAAAGACCCGCTGCCGCCACTTGCAACCAGTCTGCTGCCACCGCCAACGCGCTCAATCTGGGAACCGTTTTGTGCTGCTTCGCGTTCCAAGCAGGAGGCGACAGGCAACCATTTCTTGGGTTCGGGTTCAATCATGCCACCGGCAGCAAGTATCAAGCGAGCGGAAGGCGCAAAAGCGAGCAGGCCGTATAACCAGCGGACATCACCGGCCACCATGTGGCAAAAATCAGGTCGCAATTCCTCCGGGATGTTCCTCATGACGGTGGTGGCGCGAGGCGAGAGGTCGAGATGGACGGCGGTGCGGTTTTCGTAGCTACAGCCGAGCAATCGCAATGCTGTCTCCCAAGGCTGGAACCATTTGTGCCAAGGGACGCTGGGAACATGGAAATAGTTGAGCAACCGGTGCGCCCATTGCGAATCATTGGTGATGTCGGCCCAGCGGGGGTGAGTAAACTCGTCAGGTGAGGGGTTGACGCCGACCGTCAGTATGCGGGCGGTGCGAATGTCGCCGAAGAATGGAACCGGCCACCCGATGGGGTTGAGGGTGGCGAAGCCAGTATTGGTGCGTTTCACCTCCTGGCGCAAGCCTGTCAGCCACCACATCAATTCGGGAGTGGCAGTGCTCATTTGGCGAGGCGCTGCCAAACACCGGCTGGCTTCAGTTCCCAGTAGCGGATGCGACCGCGTTTGAATTCCCAGCCCCAAGCAGCACCATCTCCCTCCCGGCTGTGCTGAATGACGCGGCCTATTTCGCAGTGACGACAGAGCCAGCGCGCAAATTTTTCAGACTCATAGAATTTACCCCAGATGGAACAAACAAAACCTTCCTCATCCGGCAACTCATCACTGTCGCCGTCGATGGGGCGGAGTTCGAGCGTTCCGTTACTGGTGAAGGCAAGGTGTCGGAACAGGTTGGCAAGGCCGGCATCCCTGCCTTTGCACTGGCGCGCGAGCAAGGTGTCAACCCTTTGGCGCCGGTCTGGTGCGACCATGACGCCAAGGACGTGCAGTGTGGATTCGTAGCCCATTGCTTAAACGTCCGGTTTGAAGAAGTTGAGCTGACCCTTGCAGACTTTGAACGGCAATCGCCGTGCATCGGCAAGCACCCAGCCGAACAGACCATTAAACCACCGGGAGTGATGGCGCTCGACGCAATCGGCAGTCGTCACAATGCCAATGATGCCGCCGATCTGAAAGGCGTCGGGTAGGTGCGTGACCTTCAATTTGCGCTCAATATATTTCTTCACCTCGGGTTGTAAATCCTCGGTGTTTGCGCCAGCGTGGATCAAAACCGGCCCACGCAATTTGGTGAACCAGGTCCGGTTCTCAATATCCTTGTAGCCGTTCACGACCAGCCACGCCCACGGCTGCCGGATGGAAATGGCCTTCAGCTTTTTCAGGCCCGGCGTCCAGCGTGAGGCAGGCTGTCTCGATTTGCGTTTCATACAGGGAGAGGCACGACGCGAGGATGCAGTCATGCTAATCTTGCGGCAAGGCGGAAAAAGTGGCAACATTCGACCTTCAGTTGGATTTCATATTCGCCGGCGACAAATCCACCAACCGCGTCTCGGCGAGGCGTCCGGCAGTGATTTCCGGCGTCAGATTCACCCAGTGCCCGCAGCGGTCCAGCACCACGCCGTCTTCCGTGGCGATTACGTGTTCGCCCTTTCACAGCGTGCGCCTTCAAAGTTTTTGTGTTGCTGATCTGGCGATTCAAAATACCCTGACTTGCAAGCATGATTTCCCTCTCCGGCCTAACCTGGTGCGACCACGGCCTGCCGTCCAGCCCGTCAAATATTATTTCGCACAAAATGCGTCGGCGTGTGCCGGTGAGTGACAGCGTGTGTCAGCATCAGTCATCCGCGTGTTTTTGGGGCATCCAAATTTTTAAAAACCCGTGTTAGTTTCGCTTCGTGCCGGCGAACTCCACTCATCCGAATTGCGACGAGAACATCGTTGCGCGCCTGAGGGCGCCTGAGGGCTTCGCCAGCGAGAATGCCGACATGCTTGCTGGGCGCGTCGGTGTGCGCCGAGGCGGAGCACCGGGTTGTCTCACCCTGAAGGCAGCGTATGAATGGGTGATTCACCGGCGCAGAGCGGCTGCACCTCAAGGCCAACCGCAAGCTCGCCACCGGTGCGCACACGACCAACGGTGAACTGGTCAGGGTCAATTCTGTCCGCGCTGACGGCGGGATTGAACTGGCCGACGGCCGAGTGTTGGAAAAAGGGTTCCGCGAATTTCTCCCCGGCTACGCGGTCACATCCTACGGTTCACAGGGCAAGACCGTGGATCATGTCCTTTTTTCCGACTCCACAATCAAGGCCGCGACCAATGCGCAGCAATGGTATGTCACCATTTCACGCGGGCGGCGCGGCATCCGCATTTTCACGCCGGACAAAATTCAACTGCGTGAGAATCTGGTTCGATCCGGTCACCGGCCACTAGCGCTGGAACTCGCGCAAGGTTTTCGTCCGCGCCGTGGCAACCGGCTTTGGGACCGGCTGCATGGCTATCTGCTCCGATTCGGCCAGCGGGCCGCCAACACGTTTTGTCGTCTGAAAAAATCACGTCACCAAAAACATCAACACCAACAAAAGCATGAGCACAAAATCACCCGAATGTTACACCACTGATCCGCAGGCATCCCCAACGAAACGAAGCCCGATTTCGATGAGGAATTTTTGCAGGCACTCGCCCAATGGCGTGAGCAGCATAAAATCCGGGATGACGACTCGGTGCTGTTTCTGGTGGAACTATTTCGGATTCATCAGAAGCATTGGGACGAACTGCGCCGCCGGGAATTTCCACCATTGCAGGAGTTCCATGCGGATGTCTCCTTGCTGACCGAGACAGTCAAGAAGCTGCCAAACGAAAACGTAAGTCTGACCGCCGCCATTCTCGCCGTGGTAGTCGGATTGCTGGGAGGGTATCTCATCGGCAAAGCGTGGTGATGAAAATCGATTTTCTTCCGGTTCACTCGTTCCGTTGGGGCGCATTGGCCAAAACTCTAAAGCCCATCCTTCTGGGTTATGGAATTTTGCTGGCCATCATCGCCTTCCGGCTGGTGCTGGTCCCGCGTCCGCGAAAAACGCATGTGGCACGACTAGGCAGGTTGGCCTGGAAACGCAATCAATTCTGCCGGGGCTGGCTCATCACCGGCGACACCGGCTCCGGCAAAACGAGTTCCGGCATCAACCAACTGGCGCATCAGGTCTTTCAAAATGAACCAAAATGGGGCGGCCTGTGCATTGATGAAAAAGGCGTTTATTGGGAGACGCTGTCGGCGATGGCGGATCATTACGGTCGCACCAAGGATCTGATCCATCTACAAATCCAGACCGATGAGACTGCTGCTCAATGGAAACCACCCCACACTTTCAATCTCACCGGCGACCGCAGCATTCCATTTTCAACCTACGCGAAGTTTGTCGTGGATACAGCGACCAGCCTGGGTCAGGGCGGGGACAAGGGCTTTTTCAAAAGCCAGGCACAGACGCATATCGCCCACGGCCTTGAACTGCTTTTTGAATTGCAACAGCCGGTCACGCTGGCCGGCGCGTTCGCGCTCTTGTCCAACAAACTATTGTTGGAAGAAGAATTGAAAAATCTGGGCGATCTGCCGCTGGAAACTCCGCGACGTCAGACGCTGCGCGATCACTTCAAAAACCGGTTCCTCAACCAGCCCGAAGAACAGCTTGGCGGCGTGCGCGAGACCATCGGCAATTATCTGCAATACTTCCTGACACCGGAAATAGCCGAAGTGTTTTGCACCAGGGAAAGCACGTTCAACTTTGCCGAACTGGATCAGGGCAAAATCATTCTCGTGACCATGCCGCAGAAGTTCCAGACCGAGCGGCGCTATGTGAACACTTTTTTGAAACTGCTTTACTACAATCACGCACTTCGCCGATTCGACAAATCCAAGGCTGCTCGCGCCAGCGACAATCTGCTCATCTTGTGGGCGGATGAAGCGCAGCGGTTCATGACCGCCAGCGAGGACGGCACCAGCGATTACAATTGCGTGGACGTGATTCGTGAACGCGGAGGATGCATTACGGGGGATACCCAAAGCGGAACCGGATATAGTACTCATGGACATACACCTCCCCAATCGTTCTGGGATCGAGGCAACGCAGCACCTCCGGGAACTGCTTCCTAAAACGCCGGTGCTGATGCTCACTGTGAACACGGACACTGACAGTGTTTTTAAAGCCCTGAAGGCAGGAGCGAAGGGATATCTGCTCAAGCGAACGGCACCGCAAAAGCTTCTGCCCGCCATTGAGGAAGCTCTCAATGGCGGTTCACCCATGACGGGTGAGATTGCCCGGCGGGTTGTGGAGTTTTTTCAGCAACATTACGAAGCGGATGAGCAGGAGTTGGATTTAAGCCGGCGTGAATGGGAAGTGCTTGAGCTGCTGGCGCAAGGTTACAGCGACAAGGAAATCGCCACGCGCCTTCATGTCGGCTACGACACAGTGCGAACCCACTGCACACACATCTTTGAAAAGCTGCAAGTGCGATCACGGGCCGGTGCGGTGGCGAAATTCCTGACCAGTGGTGATCGGCGCCATTTATTACCAAAATAAAAAAATCACTGGTTTCAGCGATGTCCAAAAACACGGCGCTTTGGTTGAATTTTACCCAGTCTGGAACGACGGTGTAGGTCGTTAGCTACATGTCACGCAAACTCAAACCAAGTTACGGAGTGACTACAAAGTCTCAAGCATTCACGTTAATTGAGCTGCTGGTAGTCATTGCCATCATCGCCATTTTGGCCGCTCTGCTGTTGCCAGCCTTGGTGAATGCCAAGCGTAAGGCTTATCAAATTGCCTGCACTTCCAATCTCCGCCAATCTGCCCTGGCGGCCATCGTGTATGCGGGCGACCACGAACGTTTTCCCAGCGGTGATCTTGAAGGCTGTTTCGTCACTTTGAGTGCGGTGTACAATACCAATTCCTACCAGCACGCGGTATATTATCTGGCGACATATTTGGGATCTCCCAAGCCAGATGCCCAGTGGCGATTTTGCAAGGCCTTTTTTTGCCCCGGTTTCCTCGCTTTTAATTCCAACCTGAAAGGAACTGATCCCGCCAGTTTGACCAATGCATTTGATTATTCTGACGGAGTCGGCAGTTCGAGCGACGGTTCAGTTATGTCACTCCCGTGGCCCATATTCGGGAGTCCTAATCCGATTCCTATACTCGCACCTACAATGAAGCAAGTGGACAACTACAGTGCGTCCCGTGGAGGGCCGGGCAGAATTGCTTTGATGACTGACATAGACCAAGTGGCTATTCCCACCATGACTAATCTGCCGTCTAAACCAGTGCATGGTAGCGTCCGGAACTTTAACTTTTTGGATGGCCACGTGGCTAGTCGAAAAGTGAGTTCCGGGCCGTAGCTTTTTGAATTTGTTAGAACGACCCAGTTATGAAAACCCTCTATACTGCGGCCTCTTGCATGGCGTGCGTTTCCACTTTCGCCGCCACTTACAATTGGTCCGGCGGCGGCTCTCCGAATGGAAATTGGAGCAATCCTAACGCAACTGGAGCAACCGGAGTCGCCTAGGGTAATTAGTCCAAACCAGCGCAGTCGCAAAATTACATCCTCACACCCAAAACAACCAAAAAACTAATACAAACAACCCGAAAAAATATATGAAAAATTATAGAACCAACTTGCTTGGAGCGGCATTGATTGCCGCTCTGGCTTCAGCCGGTCAGCTTCACGCCAGCTACTCGTCCTTCTTTTGGAACGGAGGGGCTGGTAGCGGCAATGGCAATTGGAGCGCTGGCGGGAATTGGGGCGGAACCGCCCCGTCACAGATCGCCGGCGTCACAAATCTTTTGTTTTTTAGCGGCACCGCGCAGCCGACCACCACGAATGACATTACGGCATTGACCAACAGCATCACGTTCAACAACGATGGTTTCAATGTGAATCTCGGATACCCCGGCGACGCCATTAACAACGGTGGCGGCATTACCAACGTTTCCGGCTCCAATTTTATAACCGGCGGATTGGCGGTCAATGGTAACAGCACCGGCGCTGGGTATTACACCGTATTGGCCGGCACACTCAACTTGAACACCACAGCGGTGACAAACGCAGTTGCCGGAGCTGGTGGCATCATTCATAAAGTCGGGCCCGGTACATTGATTTTGAGCGGCACCAACACTGTGGTGACCGGAACCTTCTTCGTGGATTCCGCCACCACCGCAGCCGGCCCCGTCACAACGGATGATGGAGTGGTGATCGTGACGTCATCCAGTGCCTTGGCGAAAAACGGCAGCATCTTCATTTCTGATTCCGGCATTGCCAAGTCCACCCTCCAGCTCGACGGTTCTGCGGGCAACATCGATCTGAATCAGCCGGCGCCGACATCCACCCGCTTTTCCTTCACACTGCGCAATGGATTTGACGCGGCACCGCATATTGAGAGTTTGGCCGGCAACAATTCCATCTGCGGGCCAAACGCCGGGGCGGGAAAATTCCAACTCGGGGCGGGCTCGTCCAGCGGCACTAACATCATTTTCCAGGTGGATGCCGGCACCTTGACGATTAATGGCACCAACACCACTGCTGTTAGTGGCGCAAAATTCTACTTCGTATTGCGAGGCGCTGGCAACGGCATCATCGCCGGGAGCATGTATAATGGCGCCTCCTTTTACAACGCCGTGGGCAATTTCTACAAGACCAACAGTGGCACATGGACGATCATTACCAACCAATACATCACAGGCAACACCATCGTGGCCGGCGGCACACTGGCACTATCTGGCAATGGATCCATTGCCAAGTGCGCCACCATTAATGTCCTTTCCGGCGGGCTTCTGGATGTTTCGACGGTGAATGGCGGCTGGGTTTTGAATGCTGGACAAGCATTGCAAGGATCTGGCGTGGTCACCGGCGCGGTCACCACGGTGGATGGTAGTTTCGTTCAACCAGGCGGCGTGGGCGCAGCGGGCACGCTGTCTTTTTCCAATAGCGTTGTCTTGTCCGCCGCCACCACAAACACCTTCGACTTGGGAACGTCAACCACGCCAGGCGTAGCCAATGACTTGATTACCATCGCTGGCAACCTGAATCCGAATGGCGCCACGGTCGTCATCAATCCGCTTTCCCTGCTCACTGTGCCGGGAACCTACCGGCTGATCAATTACAGCGGCACCAAGACAGGCTCCTTCGGCACATTGATCATCAATGGCCGTTACCTGGGGCACCTCGATGAAAGTGTTCCCGGCCAGATTAATTTCGTCGTCACCGGTGGCACGGGTCTGCCCGGCAATCTCGTCTGGAGCGGCGACAACAACAACGCCGCCTGGGATGTTACCACCACGCCCAACTGGAACGCGGACACGGAAATATTTTTCCAGAACGACCAGGTCACGTTTAATGACAGCAGCGCCGTGAACACCGTCAATGTGACCGCCAATGTTCAGCCGGGCAGCATAACCTTCAACACCACCAATGCGGCATACACCCTTCAAGGCTCGGGTGAAATCATCGGCACAGCGGCTCTGGTCAAGAACGGGACCAACTCGCTCACGCTGGACATCACGAACACGTCCACCGGCAATCTGACGATCAACGCGGGAAAATTGATCCTGGGACCTAACAACGGCGGCGGCGCCTTAGGCAAGGGCACCAACACCATCGCCAGCGGTGCCACACTCGACCTCAACGGCCTGGATGCGGGCAACAGCCTCGTGGCGATCAGCGGCACCGGGGTCGGCGGCAATGGCGCCATCGTGAGCAGCACTCGCAACACCTCTGCCTGTGGTTTGCATAACGTGACGTTGACGGGGGACACGCTAGTGGATACCACGGGCAGCCCGATCCATTTCTACGCTTTCGTAAACGCAGGCGGCGCGGCGGACAATTACGTCAAGGGCCAAGGCTACAAGCTTACCGTGCAGGGCACAAATAATTTCATCTTGGACGGATTTAATTACTCCGTTAAACCGGCGCAAAATCCTGATTTGGGTGATATCGAAATCCGCGCTGGCAGCGCGTTGACTGCCTACTACTATACCAGCCTCGGCCGGTCGGGCAGCAACTGTATCGTGGATGCCGGCGGCACGCTGACCTTCTTCGCAACCGGCACCAATGCGGCTTCCAAGAAACTCACGTTGGCGGGTGGTTCTTTCTGGAATAACAACAATGGATCCAATTTTTTCAACGGCCCGGTGGCTGTGCCGAGCGGCAGCGCCAGCGTCAGTGTCAACTCTGGTTCCAGCCTCATCGTCAATGGCACCATCAGCGGTGCCGGTGGTCTCACCGCAACCAATGGCACGGGCACACTCGCCCTTGCCGGCGTGAACACTTATACGGGGCCGACCATGGTGTATGACTCTACCTTTCTGGCCAACGGTTCTCTCGACGCTGCCAGCGTGGTGACGGTCAATAATAGCGGAACTTTGGGTGGCGTGGGCACGATCAACGGTCCCGTCACCATCAACTCTGGTGGTACACTCTCTCCCGGCGACACGAACTACTTTGACTTCGGCACTTTGACTATCAACACCAATCTGACGATTGCGGGCAATCTGCTGTTCAAGGTGGATATCTCGACGCTGCATACGAACGATTATTGCGTGGTTAGCGGCACCTTGACCAATGCAGGCACCGGCACGCTCACCATTCTGGATACTAACGCAAGCGATGTGTTCGCGGCGGGCAACTCCTTCAAACTGTTCAGCAAACCCGTGGCGAACGGCGGGGCGCTCACCATTTCGCCAGCTTTGACATTGCCCTTGGGCTGGGGCAACAAACTGGCGGTGGACGGCACGGTGCAAGTCGCCACCCTCCCGCCCGTGCTCACCGCCGCGGCTGACGGCAGTGGAAATCTCAACTTGGTCTGGGACGGAGCCTACACCGGTTGGTTGCTGCAGGTGCAGACCAATTCCTTGAGCACGGGCCTTGGCACGAACTGGGTGAGCATTCCCGGAACCGATTCAGGAACGAGTTACTCGCTGCCGATTGACCGCTCAAATCCGTCCGTGTTTATCCGGTTGGCTCCGCCGGCTCACTAACACAATATTGATTCCAGCCGCAGGTTGCCAACATGTCAGCCTGCGGCTTTTTGCTAAACCCCTGATGATGCAACCGGAGACAGTTTTAATTCACTGATTTAAGTGATATGAGCCGGATCTGTTTGGTAAGATGATTTGCTCATGCCGAATGATTAAGCAACCGCCATCAGATGATGGCATCTGAATTCAGTTTTTACCGACTATAAAACCATTATGAAATTCACTCAAAACCAACGCTCACGTTTTTTGACCTCAACGATCGGTGCGGTGATCTGTCTGACGGCCGCCGTCTGTCCGGCGGAGAACGCCAAATTCACGCCGACCTGGAATGAATCTGGCCTGCTCCAAAAGGTGTTTCCGCCTTACATTTTTTGCGTTTTCTCAACGGACGCGCCCGAAACGCTCAAGCATGTGCCCGCCGACCTGGAGGATCCCTTGTTCACCGTGTTTTTGAGCGGCTCGGAAAAGCCCCGCATGGCGCATCCTATCGTCGTCGAGGTGAAAGACAAGGTGCCGACGCGCCTGTTTGTGGACACCGATGCGGATGGCGAATTTTCCAAGGATGAAGTTTTTAACTGGACGGCGGAAGTGGTGGAAAGTCCCAATGGCCATAAATCCACCAATTATCTTTGCAGCGTCCGGCTTAAATTGAACAACGCCGGCAAAATGGGCGTGGTTCACTTCCACTACATGCGGCGGGGCCAAGCCATGACACAGAAAGAGCCGATGCTGGCCTGCCTGTCTGATTATTGTGCGACCGGCGAAGTCAAGCTGGGCAATCGCACGATGCAAGCCATCGCGTTCGAGCCGGCGGGCGCGACAGACTTCTCGGTAAAGGCTCCGGGAGCGATGACGTTTGTCTGGCTGGATGTGAACACCAACGGCGTCTTCGACCAAGACGAACTGTTTACCCCGGGCCGGCCCTTTCGGACCCAACGCATCACTTGGGCAATCACCAACGTGGCACCGGACGGCGCTTTTGAAATCGTGGCGCTCGCCACCAACGTCAACACAACTATCCCGGCCGAGCCCAACCCGAAAAACGGCAATGTTGCGGTGGACTTAAGTCCCGGCCAGAAAGCGCCGGGGTTCACCGCCAAATTGATGGACGGCAAGACGGTGAATTTTCCGGGCGACTACAAGGGCAAGCTGGTGTTGGTGGATTTCTGGGCGACCTGGTGCGGACCATGCCTAGAGGAGGTTCCCAACGTCGTGACCAACTATGACAAGTATCACAGCCAGGGACTTGAAATTCTCGGGGTCTCCTTGGATCGGGAAAATGCGGAGAAAAACATCAATGTTGTCACTCAGGCGAGAAACATGACGTGGCCGCAGATCTATGACGGCGAATACCGGGATTCGGCCGTGGCCAAGCTTTTCGGCATTCAGCACATTCCCTATGCGGTGTTGGTGGATGGCGACACCGGTTTGATTCTGGCGGGTGGCAATGCCATTCGCGGTGAAGGTCTCGGCCAGGCGATTGCAGATGCCTTGGCTAAAAAGAAAAAATAAATCGAACTGAGACTCATGATCAACATCGACCGCAAATTTTTGCGGGGCGGGCTGGCGGGAATCGTCGCGGTCACCGTTGCCGGTCCCACCGCCGTGCTTGCGGACAGCTTCAAGCCCAGTTGGTTTGAATCCGGCATGGCGGACAAAGCAAGCGGGCTGCCTGAGATTTTTCTCGAATTTTCCAGCACCGCGCCGGACAAGTTTCCGCCCCTGCCCGAGGGCGTGGCTCATCCGCAGTTCGCAGATTTCCAAACCGGCGCAGGCGACCCGCGCCTGTCTCATGCCGTCGTGGTGGAGGTGAAGGACAAGGTGCCGACGCGCCTGTTCATTGACGCCAACGCGGACGGCGAATTTTCTCCGGAGGAAGTTTTTAACTGGACGCCCAGCACGGTGGAAAGAGGCAATGGCGAAAAGTCCATAGCATATCTTTGCCGCATGAAGTTGAAATTGAACAGCGCGGGTAAAATGGGCGTTGTGAATTTCCGCTACCTGCGTCGGGGCGCGTTTCCGCAATCTCTTGACGAACCGCTGCTGGGTTGCCGCAGCGATTACGGATTCGTGGGCGAACTCACCATCGGCAACCGCACGCTGCCCGCTGCCTTGGTGGACTCGGCCGCCTCCGCGAATTACTTGCTGACGACCAATCCCGCATTTCTCCCGCAATTGTGGCTGGCGGTGACCACGAACGGACTCCGCGGGCGTTCGGTGATGACGCCCGTGAACCGCACATTCCCGTTGGAGCACTTTGTGTGGGCGATTACCAATCTGACCCCGGACGGCGCCTTTGACGTGGTCGCAGTCGCAACCAATGCCGACGCCTCGGCCAACGGAATGAGCGCCCACCTGAATGTTCCTCCGCCTGACCTGATCCCCGGTCAGACGGCGCCAAGTTTCACGGCCAAATTGATGGATGGCAAGTCGGTGAATTTTCCTGACGATTACAAAGGAAAACTCGTGCTGATGGATTTTGGGGCCACGTGGTGCGGCCCGTGCGTTGCGGAATTGCCCAACGTCGTGGCCAACTATGGCAAGTATCACAATCAGGGGTTGGAGGTTTTGAGCATCTCGCTGGACAAGGAAGATTCCGCAAAAAAGATCGCTCGGGTCTTGGCGGATCAGAACATGACCTGGCCGCAAATTTATGACGGCAAAAATCTGGAGTCGCCCATTGCCAAGCGCTTTGGCATTCACTCCATTCCGAGCATGCTGCTGGTGGATGGCGACACCGGCGTGATTCTGGCAGACGGCAAGGAACTGCGCGGCGAACAGCTTGGCGTCGCCATCGCGGCCGCCCTCGCCGGTAAAAAGAAATAATCGCGCGGCACCATCACGAATCTGATGACATTTATGAAATCACCGGTTTAGGGGATTTAGGCTTGACCGGGTTGTTGGGATAATTTGTCCATAACGAATGTTTAAAACACAGTCATTTACGGCATGAAACTTGGATTCGACCTTTGTTGACGCTTAATATCATCATGAAATTCGCTCAAGACCAACGCTCGCGTTTATTGGCCGCTCTGGCCGGTGCGGTGATCAGCCTGTCGGCTGCAGTCGCTCTGGCCGACGGCTTCAAACCCACTTGGACTGAATCCGGCATCGAGCGCAAGATGAACGGCCTGCCTTATATCTTTTATGAATTCTCGGCGGACGCTCCGGAAAAACTCAAACACGTTCCGGACGACGTGGCGGACCCGCTCTTTGCGTCCTTCTTGTCCGGCACCGACAAGCCGCGCCTGTCACACCCCATCGTGGTGGAGGTGAAGGACAAGGTGCCTACGCGGCTGTTTGTTGATGCCAATGCCGACGGCGAAATTTCCAAGGATGAAGTTTTCAACTGGACGGCCAAGGTTTTTGATGAGGGTAAAGGCGCAAGCATTACGCAATATGTTTGCTATGTCCGGCTCAAGCTCAACAGCGCCGGCAAAATGGGCGTGATTAAATTCCGCTACATGCGCCGGGGCGAGTCTCCGTTTTCCAAAGACGAGCCGCTGCTGGCCTGCGTCTGCGATTACGGTGCCACAGGCGAAGTCAAGGTTGGCGACCGCACGGTGCAGGCCGCCTTGTGCGATGTCGCAGCCATGGCGGATTTTTCGGTCGCCGGCCGGGGCAAGGCTCCGCTGGTGTGGATTGATGCAAACACCAACGGCACCTGCGACAAGGGCGAGCTGTTTTCCGTGACCCGCCATTTCCGGACTCAGCGTACCACCTGGGCCGTCACCAACTTGACCGCCGACGGGGCGTTTGACGTGGTTGCCGTCGGCACCAACGTGGACACGACCGTGGGCATTGCCAAAGACAAAACGGCCAAAGACAAAGTGGATCTAAGTCCCGGCCAGAAAGCGCCCGGTTTCACGGCCAAATTGATGGACGGCCAGCCGGTGAATTTCCCCGGTGATTACAAAGGGAAACTGGTTTTGGTGGATTTCTGGGCCACGTGGTGCATGCCATGCATGGAAGAAGTGCCGAACGTGGTGTCCAATTACACCAAGTATCACGGCCAGGGGCTGGAAATTCTGGGCGTCACTTTGGACAAGGAAGATTCCGCAAAGAAAATCGCCAAGGTCACGCAATCGAAAGGCATGACGTGGTCGCAGATTTATGACGGCGAATACTGGGAGTCGGCCGTGCCCAAGATTTATGGCATCCACTCCATCCCGCACATGGTGCTGGTGGATGGCGACACCGGCTTGATTCTAGCCGACGGCACGACCCTGCACGGCGAAGGCCTCAGTGCGGCGGTTGAAAAGGCGCTGGCAGACCGAAAGAAATAATTTGATCGCCGGCGATAGCGGTTGTCACGCCGAGAGCCAATGCCATGCGGCATTTTTTCCGGCCGGCACCGACCGCTGGCATTCTTAAAAAACAAACTGAATTTATGATGAACATTCGCAACCAATTTTTGCGCGGCGGGCTGGCTGGGCTTTTCGCCGCCGCCTTGGCCCTCACTCCGGCGGCGCGGGCGGACGGTTTCAAACCCGCCAGCTGGATGGAATCCGGCATGGCCGACAAAGTCACCGGTCTGCCGCAAATCATCCTGGAATTTTCCAGCACCGCGCCGGAAAAATTCCCGCACGTGCCCGAGGGCGTGGCCCATCCGCAGTTCTCCGATGTTTTGACCGGCGCGGAAACGCCGCGCCTCTCTCATGCCGTCGTGGTGGAGGTCAAGGACAAGCTGCCCACACGCCTGTTCATTGACGCCAACGCGGACGGCGAATTTTCCGCGGAGGAAGTTTTCAGCTGGACGCCCAGCACGGTGGAAAAAAGCAATGGCACCAAGGGCACCGTCTATCTTTGCAATGCGAAGCTGAAATTAAACCGCGCCGGCAAAATGGGCGTGGTGAATTTCCGCTACCTGCGCCGGGGCGCCTTTCCCGAATCCATGGATGAACCGCTGCTGATCTGCACCAGCGACTACGGCTATCTCGGCGAAGCCAAAATCGCTGACCGCACGTTGCCGGCCGCCTTGTTGGACTCCGCCGTCTCGGCGAACTTCATGCCGACGACGAACCGCGAATACTCGCCGCTGCTCTGGCTCGACCCGCGCACCAACGCGCTGCATGGCCGCACGGTGGTCATTCCCGTGAACCGGTCCTTCCGAATGGACAAAAAAATCTGGGCCATCACCAACATGACTCCGGAGGGCGCCTTTGAAGTGGTCGTGGTCAAGGATGAATCCGGCACGAATGCCGTGGCTGCCGCATCCGTTGTGAAGAACGAGGAACCCGGGCTGCTGAGCCCCGGCCGGCCGGCGCCGGTGTTCACGGCCAAATTGATGGACGGCAAGACGGTGAATTTCCCGGGCGAATACAAGGGCAAGCTGGTGCTGGTGGATTTCTGGGCGACCTGGTGTGGACCGTGTCTGGCGGAAGTGCCCAACGTCGTGGCCAACTACAACCAATTCCACGCCCAGGGACTGGAAGTGCTCGGAGTGAGTCTAGATCAAGAGGGTTCCGAGAAGAAAATCGCCAAAGTAACGCAGCAAAAAAAAATGGCCTGGCCGCAGGTTTATGACGGATTGTATTGGGAATCGGCCGTGCCGAAACTCTACGAAATCCATGCCATTCCACACATGGTGCTGGTGGATGGCGACACCGGCTTGATTGTGGCGGATGGCAATGCCATTCGCGGCGAGAAACTCGGCGAGGCGATAGCCGATGCGTTGGCGGCGCGTAAAAAATAATTCGCCATTGACTGGCAGACAAAGCGTTTTAAATGAAACCTTCTTTTTTTACCGCGAGCCTCGCGGCAATGCTGCTGGCTTCCAGTGTGGAAGCTCCGGCGGCGAACAAAATCTTCACCCGCGAAAATGCGGCTGCGGAATTGGAACCAGCCATCAACAGCGTGTTTCCTGCGTTGGTGCTTATTCATGTGGTTTATGAAACTGGCGAAGATGGCCGCATGAGGAAGGGGCAAGCGTCCGGCAGCGGCACGATTATTTCGCCGGATGGTTACATCTTGACAAATCACCATGTTGCCGGACGCGCCACGCGCATTTCCTGTCGGCTCCCCAATCGCGAGGAGGTGGATGCCACCTTGGTGGGCACTGACCCGCTGTGCGATCTTGCCATCATCAAGCTGGATTTGTCTTCGCGGCGTAATCCTAAAGAGCTGTTGCCCTACGCGAAATTCGGTGACTCGGATAAATTAAAAGTCGGTGATGTCGTTTTGGCGATGGGCAGTCCGTCGGGACTCTCGCAGTCCGTCACCAAAGGCATTGTTGCGAACACGGCGATGATTATGCCTTACGGTGAGTTCACGCTGGATGGCGAAAATGTCGGCGAGTTGATCCGCTGGATAGGTCACGACGCAGTGATTTATCACGGCAACAGTGGCGGACCGCTTGTGAATCTCAAGGGTGAAATCGTGGGCGTGAATGAAATCGGCATTGCCACGATGGGCGGCGCGATTCCAGGAAACATCGCCAAGGCGGCTGCGAAAGAACTGATCGCCAAAGGCGCAATTGCGCGGAGCTGGATCGGCCTCGAAGTTCAGCCGTTGCTGAAGGAAATGACCAGTGGCAAAGGCGTTTTGGTTTCCGCGATTCTGCCGGACAGTCCGGCAAAAAACGCTGGTATCCAGCCCGGGGATTTCATCACGGAAGTGAACGGCACCGCCGTAGCCGAGTCACGCGCCGCCGAAGATGTGCCGGTGTTCAACCAGATGGTTTTGACCGCGCCGGTCGGCTCGGCGATGACGCTCAAAGGTCTTCGCGATGGTAAACCGCGAACGTGGCAACTCACCACCACCACCCGCGAACGCAACGTGGCAAAAGAAATGGAATTGCCCGAGTGGGGTTTGACCGTGCGCAATCTCACGCGCATTTCCGCGCTGGAAGCGCATCGGCCCGACCAGCGGGGCGTTTTGATTGATACCATTCGTTCCAGCGGTCCGTGCGCAGAATCCAAGCCGGCGTTCAAAACCGATGACTTGATCACGCAAGTGGGCGACCAGAAAATCGCGGACACGGCGGCGCTCGTAAAATTCACCAAAGAATTTGTGCAAAGTTTGACTGAGCCAAAACCGTTGCTCGTGACGTTTGAGCGCGACGATCAAGAGTTGACGACCGTCGTCAAGATTGGGCCGGAAGTCGCGAATGAAAATCCGCGTCAGGCAACACGCGCGTGGCTCGGACTGAACACGCAGGTACTGACCACCAGTCTCGCCGAGGCGCTGGGAGTGGACGGAAAAAACGGCGTGCGCGTGACGCACGTTGCGGCCGATTCACCGGCAAAAAAAGCCGGTCTGAAAAAAGGCGACCTATTGTTGAAGCTTGATGGGCAGGTGATTTCCGCGCATAACGCCTCGGATCAGGAGTTGTTCGACAATCTCATCCACCAGCACAAAATCGGTTCGGCGATTGAGTTGTCGGGCATTCGCGCGGGCGAACCGCAAGTTTGGAAAGCCACGCTGGCGGACCAGCCGCAGCCGGCCGCTACGCTCGCAGAATTGAAGGACGAACAATTTCAGTTCAAGGCCCGCGATCTTTCGTTTGACGATCGCACGGATGAACACCTTTCGAAGGATGAAAAAGGCGTGCGCATCGTGGCCGTCGAACGCGCGGGTTGGGCGGCGCTTGCCGGAATGGGAACCGGCGACATGCTGCTGTCCATAGCGGGCAAGCCCGTCGAAAACATCGCCGCGCTCAAGTCGATGCTTGCGCAATTACGCGACACCAAACCGCGTCGCGTGGCGTTCTTCATCCGCCGGGGCGTCCACACGAAATTTCTCGAAGTGGAACCGCGCTGGTAAAAAGTTTTTCGCTCTCCAAATTATGAAAAAAATAAAATACATTGTTGCACTGACAGTTGTTGTCTCATTGCTGGCAGGAGGAATCGCGCAGGCCGAAGACATGGCCGCCGCAAAAAAAATATTTTCCGAAAAACAGGATTCCGTAATCTGGGTTTTGGGCGTCGCCAAAATGTCCTTTTCGGCGCCCGATTCGAAAGGCTCGCCGGCCAATATTCCCGACGAAGAGGTCAAGGTGGAGGCGATGGCCACGCTCGTTCAGACCAACGGACTGGCCGTGACCGTGTTGAGCCAGCTTGATCCGGCGCGGGCCATGAACGGTCGCAGCTTGCGCACTTCCAGAGGCCCGGTGAAAGTGGACGCGGTTTCCTCCTTGAAGGAAATCAAGGTGGTCATGGCCGACGGCACGGAGATTCCCGCCGATCTTGTGTTGAAAGACACCGATCTTGATCTCGCCGTCATCCGTATCAAGGCAGCAAGCAAGGAAGCCAAGGGCATCACGTTTCCAGCCGTCGATTTGAAAAACAGCGCGACCGCTGAAATGCTCGATCCCGTCGTAAGCATCACGCGCATGGACGAAGTTTTTAATCGTGTCGCCAACGTCCTTCCCGGCCACGTCAACATGATTACGAAAACGCCGCGGGTTTTTCTGCGCGCGTCCGGCGCGACTGGCGGTTGTCCGACATTTAATATCGATGGCAAGCTTATCGGCATTACAGCGGGGCGCTTGGTGAAAGGTCATCAACCTTCGGCGGCGATCATTCCGGCAGCAGACGTTTTGGAAATCGTCGAACAGGCGGCAAATGCAAAACCCATTTTGCCTGAAGACACCAAACCGGCGGCTCCGAAGGCGAACGAGCCGATAGATTTGGACAAATAATCTGTCGCGTTTTGTTTCCTTCAAAGGCATTGGTCGAGACACTTTGATTTTCTGCGAGTTGAATTCCAGCCTATCAAATTTTCCTACTGTGCCGGGACGTATTGCCGTCAGCTCGCTGATCGGCAACACGCCGTTGATTCCGTTGTGTTTTCAACCCGAAGGCCTGACGCTGCTCGCCAAGTGCGAATTTCTTAATCCTAGCGGCAGCATCAAAGATCGGTTTGCGCGCGGCATCATCAACGACGCCGAGCGGCGCGGCTTGCTGCGATCCGATTCCATCATCCTCGAATGTTCCAACGGCAACACGGGCATTGCGCTCGCCATGATCGGGGCCGCGCATAGTTATGGAGTGGCTATTCTCATGAGCGAAGCGGCCAGCATCGAGCGTCGGCAACTGCTTTGTTGTTTGGGGGCGGAAATTATTTTACTTCCATCCGGTGGCACATATCAGGCGGGGATTGATCGCTCGCAAGAAATGGCGGCGTGCGACGCACGTTATTTTCTGCCGCGACAGTTTGAAAATGCGCTCAACACGGAAGACCACGAACATGGCACCGGTCCGGAAATCATCCGCCAAGCACTGACTCCGATTGACGCTTTCGTCGCCGGCTATGGCACCGGCGGCTCGCTCGGTGGATGTGGACGCGCGATCAAAAAACAATTTCCTGACGCGCGCATCGTGGCCATGGAGCCTGCTGAGGAAAAATTTCATGCCGCCGAGTGCCGTTGCTGTTTTTGCATTGAAGGCGTAGCGGGAAAAGGTTTCGTTCCGCCATTGCTGCGTCAGGCTCCGTTGGATGACACAGTAAAAATCACCGCCGAAGAAGCCATGCAAACGCCCCGTCGCCTTCACCGTGAATTCGGTTTGCTCGTGGGCACGAGTTCCGGCGCGAACGTGGCCGCTGCGTTGCGCGTCGCCCGAGATTTGCCGCGCGGGGCGACTGTCGTCACGTTGTTGTGCGACCGGGCGGAACGCTATTTCAGCACGGAACTTTTTCGCGACAAACCGGTCCAGATCCATTTGAATTGAATCTATTGAATATCGCATCCCATTTTAATATGACGAAAAAATTTCTTCTCCCGGTGATTACCGGGTTGCTTGCCATCGCCGGAGCCATGAAGACTGCGGCAGAAACGTCCGCCGCCAATTCCACCGGCGCGGTGCCACGCGTGCCGGCGTTTTCGGTGGATTACATGGATCGCTCGGTAAATCCCGCCACGAATTTCTACGAGTTTGCGAACGGGCAATGGGTGAAAAATAATCCGGTGCCCGCCGACAAATCGCGCTGGGCCGCCTTCACGGAACTCGCCGAGCGCAACTGGTATCTCATCCACCAAATTCTCGATGACACTGCGAGTGTCGCTGCCACGCTGCCCGCAAATTCTCCGCGCCGGCAGGTCGGCGATTTTTATATCTCTGCGATAGACACGAACCAGATTGAAAAACTGGGGATAAAACCCATCGCCGCCGATTTGAGACGCATTGATGACATCAAGTCCACGAAAGATTTGTTCGCACTGCTCGCGGATTTTCATCAGCGCGGTTTCGGCGGCATGTTCAGCGTGGGCTTTGGGCCGGATGACAAGGACAGTTCTATTTACGCAGTCGAAGTGGGCCAAGGCGGACTTTCGCTGCCGGATCGCGATTATTACTTGAAAGAAAGTTTTGCCGACAAACTCAAGCTGTATCGGGCGCACGTGCAAAAAATGCTCGAGTTGCTCGGTGAAAAAAATACCGAAGCCGAGGCCCACGCCGCCACGGTAACCGCCATCGAAACCGAACTAGCCAAGGCGAGTCGCACGCGCGTGGAACTGCGCGATCCGAACAAGAATTACAACAAGTTCAGCGGCGGCGAACTCGCGGCCAAGACGCCGGCGATTTTGTGGAATGTTTATTTCGACGAACGCGCCATCGCCAAGCCTGCCTACGAAATTGTTGGACAGCCGGAATTTTTCGATGCCATAAATAAGCTCGTGACGACGCGTTCGCTGGCGGACTGGCAGGTGTATTTGCGCTGGCATCTGCTGCACGGTTGCGCGGCGTTTTTGCCGGCGGAATTTGCGGACGAGAATTTTAATTTCTACGGCAAGACGTTGAGCGGCCAGCCGGAACAGGAGCCACGCTGGAAGCGCGCCGCGCACATGATTGACGGGAGCATCGGCGAGGCACTCGGGCAGCTTTACGTCGAAAAATATTTTCCGTCGGCGGCCAAGGTCCGCATGAACGAACTGGTGGAAAATCTGAAGTCGGTGTTTCACGACCGGCTGGAAAAAGTTCCGTGGATGACGGATGCCACGCGCGCGAAGGCGCTGGCCAAGTTCGCCCGCTTCACGCAAAAAATCGGCTGCCCGGACAAGTTCCGCGACTACTCGTCCATTGAGATTCGCAGCGACGATTTGCTTGGCAACATCCGCCGCGCGGAGGAATTTGAGTCGCGCCGGGAAATTGCCCGCGTAGGCAAGCCCGTTGACCGCACCGAATGGCACATGACGCCGGAGACCGTCAACGCGTATTTCAATCCGCAGGAAAACGAGATCGTATTTCCCGCCGGCATTTTGCAGCCGCCGTTTTTTGACGTGAAGATGGATGACGCCGTGAATTACGGCGGCATCGGCGTGGTCATCGGCCACGAGATGACGCACGGCTACGATGACCAAGGCCGTAAACACGATGCGGACGGCAACCTCAACGACTGGTGGACCGAAGCCGATGCAAAGGAATTTGAAGCGCGCGCACAACTGGTGGTCGATGAATACAATGCCTTTGAAGCGCTGCCCGGTCTGTATGTGAACGGGAAACTGACGCTCGGCGAAAATCTGGCGGACCTCGGCGGCGTGAACATCGCCTACGAAGCATTGCAACGCGTACTCTCGAAAAATCCGGCGTCGCGCAAAACGATTGACGGCTTCACGCCCGAACAGCGGTTCTTCATTTCCTTTGCGCAGGTCTGGCGCACCAACATCCGCGCCGCTGAGGCACAGCGGTTGGTCACGGTGGATCCGCATTCGCCGGGGAGATTTCGTGCGTATGGACCGTTGCTGAACTTCCAGCCATTTTACGATGCTTTCAATATTCCGGCCGGCAGTCCGATGTGGCGGGCGCCGGAACTGCGCGCGAAAGTTTGGTGAGCGCTAAATCCGAAATGTTTTTGAAGTGAAAGCAATGCGTCGCTTTTTTGTTTTTTTTTTGCGCTTAGTTTGACCGCACTCACAGCTCTAGCTGAACACACGCAGGTGCGCTTAGTGCCAGCCGTGGAGGCCGCGCGACCGGGTGACAAGGTGTGGGTTGCGATTCCGCTGCACATGGATTCGGGCTGGCATACCTATTGGCGAAATCCGGGCGACTCAGGCATGCCCATCAGCATCAAATGGACGCTCCCGTCCGGCATCACCGCCGGCGACATCCGCTGGCCGCAGCCGGAAAAAATGAGCGAAGCGGGCATCAATACTTACATCTATAAAAACGATGCGACGCTGTTGGTGCCGTTGACGCTGGCTTCGGATCTGAAACCCGGTCCGGTGGAATTGAAGGCCAAAGTGTCGTGGCTTGAATGCGAAGTGCAATGCGTTCCCGGCGAGGCGACCGTGACCGCCACGCTGAACATTGGATCAGAAACCAAGTCGGGCAAAGCTGCTGAGGAAGTTTCGGTCTGGCAAAAAATCTTGCCGGCGAATGGCAATGCACCGGGAGCCGTCGCCTGGTGGGAGGCGGCTGGCACGAATAATTCCCGCGCGTTGGTGTTGCAATGGAATGCCGCCGCCGGTGTGACCGATGCGGATTTTTTTCCGGATGCCAACGATGATTTTGACGTTCAGGCTGCCACGGAAAAAATTCCAGCCGCAGCGGATAAAATCAGAATCCGCAAACAAGTCAAAAAATCGGCGGATGAATGGCCCAAGGAAATTTCCGGTTTGCTGGTGCAAAAAATTGGCGGCGTGCCGCAGTCGTATGAAGTCAAATTGCCCGTGGCCCAGACACCGCCCGCCGAGAGCAAGTCCGCTGGTTCGATCGTGGCTCCAGTCAATACCATCGCGCCGCCGTCGCTGTGGAAAATGCTGCTCTACGCGTTCATCGGCGGTTTGATTTTGAACATCATGCCGTGCGTGCTGCCGGTGATCGCGCTAAAAATTCTCGGCTTCGTCGGCCAAGCCAAGGACAATCCACGGCGTGTGCGCAAACTGGGACTCCTCTATGCGGCGGGCATGCTGATTTCGTTTCTCACGCTCTGGCGGCGAAATTCATGGTGCGGCGCAGAAGGGCGACTCGGACACAGTTCAAGCGATTGTCAAAGCTGACCCGAATTTGGTTTTCAGCAGAGACAGGTATGGTTACCCGGAGCGGTTTGCGCAGCAGGCGCTGGGGCATAATTCCAAGGCGGTGCATCATGCCTACTCGAAACACGCCGAGGTCACCGTCCCGTCGCTGGATGATTTGGAAAAGGACTGGCACGAGAATCCCCAACGCACCGCGCAGCCCAAATTGCTGCCGGTGAATTTCCGGCCGCCGTTGTTAGCTGTCATTGCCTCATCCAATCAACTCGCCCAGTCCACACAAAGCAACTTGGCCTGTTCCAAAACCGTCTGAGTTGCCTTCTCCCGCTTGTCGGGAGGGTACTGCCGCCGCCGGCCATCGGCACCAAACCGCGCGGGCTTGGGTTCAACGCCATCCCCACGACGACGCGGCGAGCGTCTGCTAGTGTATGCGGAGTTCTTCCCACAACTTTTCCAAGTAACTTTGGCTTCCGCGCGCGGCCAATCAAATCCAGCGGCGCGCGGCTCAACTTCGTAATGTCCGGCAGTTTGTTGACGGCAGTACGATTGGCGGTGTCGTAAATCCAAGGAATTTGCCTGATTTTCAGGTCACGCCGCGAACAGCGGCAGATCGGAAAAAGCAGAGTTGTCGGCGGCCAAACGCCCTACAAAATTCTGCCTCCATGCCGGCAGGACAGTTGGCTTGACCGGCTGCGCCATGGCCGGTCGGAAAATCCGGGCGTTGCCGGCCAGTTGCGCGCGCAGTTCGGGCCACTGCTTTTCCAGTTCACGCTCATCCAGCGTCGGCACCCTGCCGCCGGCAAATTCCTTCTGCGCGAGGTTGAGCAGTTCCGCCAGATTGACCTCGGAGGAATGTTCACCGAGCAGGTGGCCGTCAAGGACCAGCTCCGCCGCCTCGCCCTTTTCCTGAATCAACGCCTCCAGCTTCCGGTCAATGCTGCCCTCGCAGATGATCGGATAGACGTTCACGTCCCTGGCCGAGTTGAGCCGATGAACGCGGTTGATGGCCTGCTCGAACTTGTCGTAGGCCCACGAGTAGCACATCAGGATGACATTGTTGCACAAGTGGAAGCTGTGACCTTCGGCCATGCACTCCACACCCGCGAGCAGCACATCGAAGGGTGCCTGGCCCGGACCGAGCTTGAACTGTCCCGCGATCAGACCGCGCTTCCGTTGCGACGTGCGGCCGTCGAGCAGCGCGTGTTTGACGCCGGCTTCCTGCAGCCGCGCCCGCAACGCATCCAAAGAGTCGTGGAAGGCGCTGAACACCACGACCTGCTCGCCACGTTCCATCACTTGCTGAATCAGTTTGAGCGCGCCGTGCAGCTTGGGCGTGTATTGGTGCCGGCTGCGCGGTTCACCACGGGTCTTGCCGTCCCCTTGCGGCCGCTGGAGCAGCGCGCTGGCGGGATTGGCGGCGGCGATGCGCAACGCCTGCAACTGCGCGCCGATGGCCGGCATCCCGTTGACGTCCTTGTATTCCGCATCCAGATGGAATTTGTACACGGCGGCCTGCGCCTGTCCCATCGGCACGCGCACGACGTGGCGGTGCCTGGCCACGATGTCCTCGCCGAAATCCTGCTTGCGGCGGCGCAGGATGACCGGGGCCAGGATCTTCCAGAGCCGATGCACGTTGCACACCTGCGGGGTGAGCTTCACGTAACGACGGTTGCTTTCCGATGCCTCCTCCTGGCTGAGGTTGCGTTCGCTGATCAGGAATTCCTCGGCAAACTCCTGACGCGCGCCGGCATCATCGGGATACGGAAAGCGCGCGTGGGCCTTGGCTTGTGCGCCCGCCGCCCACCACGCGAGGCGGAACACGTCCGGCAGCCGGTTCTTGATGGGCGTGGCGGTGAGCACCAGCTTGTAGCGCGAGGCGATCTGACGCACGCCCTGGCCGACGATGGTGTCCTCCCCCTTCATCTTCACGCCCTCATCCACCGCGCAGGCGGCGAACGCATCCTGGCACAGGTCGGCCAGCGACGGGGAATGGACGCATTTGATTTTGCCGTTCTGGTAATACTTCGCCTCGCCGATGGAGGCGGAGTACTCGCGGTACCGGCGCTCGACCATCGCGTTGCGGACAAAAGTTTGCTGTTCCTCGCTCAGCTCGCGCAACTGGAAGGCACCGGACCCGCGACCGTTTCGGGGCGCGAGCATCTTCAAGGTGTCCCAGGCTTCATCCAGCTCACGTTCGAGGGCATCAATGCCCGGGAAAAGTTTGCGCTGCTCGCGCCAGGTTCGTTCAAGCTCCCTGAGCGTCATTTCGGGGGTGGCCTTGAGCCGCTGGTAATGGCGCTGGTAACGCACCCCGCGTTCGCCGTAAAAAATCTCGGTGTCGCGTTCGGTCAGGCAGAGCAATTCCATCAGGCCGGCCAGGTTGCGGCGGTCGAACTTGGGGACCGGGGTGACACCGTTGCCGGAGAGTTGCGTGTAGCTGGTGAGGTAGTAGCCGGGCAGCAGTTCGCGGCGGCCCGTTTGCGGGTTCAGGGTGGAAAGATTCAGGAAGGTTTCCTGCGAGTCGAGCGCGGTGACGTGGGCGCGAAACTTCTCGCGGCCCTCGTCCCTGACCTGCTGGTGCAGATCACCGGGCGCGACGAGCAACACCGGTGCGAGTGGTTGCAGGCTGGTGGCCGAGGGGGCAAAGCCGACCTTGAGGGCTGTCCAGACGAACAGGGCCAGGCCTTTGCCACCACCAGTGTCATGCGCCAGGATGATGCCGTCATGCAGCGCGGCGCGCGCGTAATCTTCACGTTGGAATTTTTTGAAGCGGAAGCCGGTGGCACCGGCAGGCGTACGGGGAGTTGTCATGCAATGGATGTGGTTGCTGGAAATGGAAACGCCGCGCGAAGTGCGCGGCGTTCAGGCGGGACGAATCGGATTTGTTTTGCCTCACGCGGCGAGGCGTTCAATCTGGTCGAGCAGGTTCAGGTAGTGGTTGAAGCCGGCGGGGTTGCGGGTGGCCACGTCGGGCACTTCCGGGATCTCGAAGTGCCCGGCAAATTCTTAAACGTGTTCTCCAAAATTAATATGCGTCAGCCCCGCCTCTTTCCATAAGAACCCTTGACAATCAGGCCTTGTTGGGTTTTGTTACCTTCGACCAGTGATTTGCAGATTGGGACACGAAATATACAACACGAAACCCGCCATGAAAATTCCCTCTGCCGCCCCCATTGCGGCGCTCGTCTGTCTCTTTCTTTTGCTCATGCCTGTTTCACGCGCGCAAACTTATACCTGGACCAATTTCGTCGGGATGCCTGGAGTCACAGGCACCAACGACGGCACGGGCACCAACGCGGGATTTTACAGCCCTCTTGGGTTGGCGCTGGATTCCTCAGGCAATCTCTATCTCGCCGATCAAGGCAACGACACCATTCGCATGATCGCCTCCAATGCAGCGGTCACCACGCTGGCCGGATTGGCCAGGAGCTCTGGCTCCACCAACGGCACGGGCGGCAATGCCCGATTTTATTTTCCGGTAGGCGTGGCGACGGACACTTCGGGCAACGTTTATGTGGCGGATACCGACAACCACACCATCCGCAAAATCGCGCCCGGCGGCGTGGTCAGCACTCTAGCCGGGTTGGCGGGGTTCCCCGGCTACACCGATGGCGTGGGCAACGGCGCACGGTTTAACTACCCAGATGGCGTGACGGTGGACGCCGCAGGCAACGTATATGTCGCCGACACCTCCAACGAACTCATCCGAAAAATCACCCCGGGTGGCGTGGTCACCACTGTGGCGGGCACGGTCTTCACCTCGGGCACAAACGATGGCACCGGTGCCGCCGCGCTGTTCAACGGCCCCAAAGGTCTTGCGCTGGATTCCTCGACCAATTTGTACGTCGCGGACACAGGCAATGATACCATCCGAAAAATCACCCCCGCCGGTGTGGTCACCACTCTCGCCGGACTGGGCGGGGTCAGCGGCCGTGTTGACGCCACGGGCAAAGCCGCTCGTTTTTACGCCCCCTCTGGCTTGGCGATGGATACTTCAGGCAATCTCTACGTGGCCGACACCTACAACCAATGCCTCCGCCTGGTCACTCCCGCAGGCACGGTAACCACTTTGGCTCTCGGACAATTCTCTCGGCCCTACGGCATCGCGATGGATGCTTCGGCCAATCTTTACGTCTCGGATTATGCCAGCGAGATCATAAAAAAGGGGATTCCACCCTATATCCTCTTAAGTTTAAGCATCAAATCCCCCACCAACAACACCGTGCAAGTCTATTGGCCCTCGCTTTCCACCGGTTACCAATTGCAAGTCAACACCAACCTCACCACCACCAATTGGGCCACTCCTGTGCAAACTATCATTGACGACGGCACCAACAAATCCATCTTCATCACCCCGCCGATGAACAATGCTTTCTATCGCTTGAAACATTCGTAAGGCTGCAGTTTGATTTGTCAAATCCTTCACCTCGGCTTTTTATCCAGGCCCAATTGGCTTTGCCCGTCTTCCTTTTCTTTCGACAAAAACGCTTTCAGGATACGGACCAGCCGCATGAGCAAAGGAATTCTGCTGGAACAGAGTCAATGGGCTGATTTCAGGGGGGTTGCTGGATCAGGCCAGGCGCAAGCTTGCTGACCTGGTGGCGAAATGAACCCTCACGCGGCGAGGCGTTCAATCTGGTCGAGCAGGTTCAGGTAGTGGTTGAAGCCGGCGGGGTTGCGGGTGGCCACGTCGGGCACTTCCGGGATCTCGAAGTGCCCGGCAAATTCCTGGAGGGTGAAATCAATCGGCGGCGGGTTGGGATCATCATCGGCCTGGCTGGACAGGCGCACGTTCTTGTCGCGCAGGCGCGCCTCCATGCACAGGAACTCGCGCCCACCCGCGGCGACATAGAGCGCCAGTTCGCTGCCCTCCCATTGCACCTCGTCCAGTTCGCCCGTGAGGTTCATCTTCTCGCCACTGCGTTTGACGCGCAACGTCTCCGTGCGGATGGCATAGCGTTCGCCGGCACGGAACACCGCGCCGTTTGCGACCAGGTTTTTGAGGCAGAGAATTTGGTCGCTTTCATCCAGGTAGCCGAGGCGCTGGATTTTGGAGAGCGGCACCAGCGGAGCGCGCACCGCGTTATATTGCGCGATGGCACTGGCGACCGCCTCCATCACCGCCGGCGCGACGCGCCACGGCGACCGGCCGTCCCCGTTGGGGCCGAACACAGCCCGCTCCAACTCCCGGCGCTCGGCGCGCTGGACGACCAACTGCATGGGATGACGGCCGTTGAGCGCAAAGAGCCGGGCCGCTTCGCTCTTGTTCACCCGCCCGCTGGCGGTCTCGAACAACGACAGGTTGGTTTTGAGCGCGCCGTCCGCATCGAGATAAATGTTGAACTGCGCCGCCGGCTTCGCGGCATCAGTGGCCGTCCGCAAAGACCACTCCTCCCGCGCCGCGTTCCAGAGTTCGGCGCTGTCGGCGGTGTGGCCGCCGGCAAAGGTGGCGATCTCCGCGCCCTTGCGCAGAAGGAGCCGCTGCTTGAACAGCCCGGCGCAAATCCGCTGCGCATCCCCGATTGAGTTTTCACCGCTGAGACGCTGAGACGCCGAGTTGTTTATGATGCCCCGGTTGTGTGTGCGCGCGAAATAAATGACGCCGGTCTGGAAGTTCTGCGTCTCGGTGCCTCGGCGGTGAGTTTCGCAGATGTTCCCGGCGACGACCAGATGCGCCCAGATGTGACTGCGCAGCGCGGCGTGCGGCGCGTTCCCGCCGAAGATCAGGCGCTGGAGGGTCGCCTCGTTGGCGATCAGAAACCCCTCGCCGTAGTGCGAGCAACGGTCCAGGGCCAGGCACAGTGTGGCGATGGTGGAATCAATCGTGTCCCGCTGGGTACGGCCGTCATGCGCGACGAACGCGGCGCGCACGGCGGCGCAGTCGCTTTCCGCCAAAGCCTGCAACCGCTCCCGGTACCAGTGCAAATCCCACGGTGGATTCAGGGCGAACAAATCCGCCTGCCAGTTCACGTCGCGCAGCAGCGGATAGAACTTGGTGACATCGGCCTGCACAAAATTGGTTCGCGCCCCTGACGCCGTGTCCGCGTCCAGCCTGTGGCCACTTTCTCCCCTGGCTGCTGGAGTGGGCTCGATTTCGCAGCCGAGCAGATGGCGGGTGGACTTGCCGGCCACACTGGAGAGCAGCGCGCCGCTGCCGCAGGTGAGATCGACAATCACGGGCCGATAGACCGGCAGCGCCAGCGCCAGTGCTGCGGCCCACGCCGACGGCGTGTGCCACTGCGCCTGGCCTTTGACGGCGGCGTTGCTGGCGGATTCCAGATGCTCCTGCAGCACGGCGGAATTGATGCCGCTGCGTTGTTGCTTGCGGGGCACTACGCTGCGCACGGTGCCGACCAATCCGGCCGGGGCCGGACGCCAATGTTTCAACCAGGCGGGTTTGCGTTTCATAAGTTCGGAAGGGAACTCTTGGGTTGGCTGCATCTTGTCGTTCACTCAATAAGCCCAGCGGTGTTTCATCCAGCCGGGAAATTCCTCGTCGGGTGAGCGGAGTTGAACCGGATAGAGGCTGTCCACGCGCTTGGCGACCAGGCCCTCGAAGACTTCGGCGCCGAGCGTCTGGTTGGCCGCTTGCAACAAACGCCAACCGGTATGAATGCCGTCCACATCCTCGCCGCGATAGTGGCCCTCATCCGACTGCCACTCTTCCGACGCAGGCGATGCAATCCCGTAGTCGGTGAAGGAGTATGCAAAACTGAGGAGGGAGTTTTCTGGCGGCGGTTCGTGCAGGAACGGCCATGAGCGGGCCCGTCCCGGTGCGACCAGCAAACTGTAAATGCTTTGTTGGCGCGCGAGGTAATCCGCCGCCGGCAGGGGCACATCGAGGATGACCAGCGAGCCGCGGCCCAGGTTATGCCGGCGTTCAAACGCCTCCACGTCCAGCCATTCAAAAACGAACGCGTCGCCATCCATGCCCACGAAACGCTCGCGCAACTCCTTGGCGGTCTTGGAGAATTCCCCGGCGATGCTCAACGGCTCGTTCTGGCGGTTGAACATCTGGCCGGTGGGCACATGCAGCCACGCGCGCCAGCCGTTGACCTTGGGTTCGTAGGCCCAGGCGCCCCGCTTGCGGCGGGCCTTGGGCAGCGGGCCGCCGTTGACCGGGCGGGCGGGATACGATGGCGGAGTGAGGGTGTTCATCGCTCAGGCGGCTTTGCCCAGTGGCACCGGGCGCAGAATTTCCTCCAGCAGGCCCGATTGGAGATAGGTGTCCAGCAGGACCGCCTCGTTGGCCGCGCACGCGGCGCGGTAGGCGGCGCAGAACTCATCGTAGCGCCCGGTTTCCGGCCTGCCCGGTTCGCCCACGATGACCCGCAGATCGGTGTCGAGATCGTAGCTGAGTTGGATCGCGCCGGTGGTGATGGCGTGCTCGACCGCGTCCTGCCCGAACTTTTCATCGGAGCAGAGGCAGACGAGGTGGTTGAGATAATGTTTCATGGCACCCATGGTGATTTTTGGATTGGAGGATTGTGACCAGAGCATTGCAAAGGAAGGGCCGCCCCAAGTCCGGCTGGCGGAATGAGTTTTGCCGGCGGTTCACCGCACTGCCCGGGGCGGCCCAAAATTATTTCACGTTCTTGACCGCGACGGCGGCGCGAATGGGGCAGACCGCCTGAATCTGCAAGTTGCGCGCCGCATCGAACAGCAGGTGGCGTTTGACATGGAAGTCCGGCACCGGCTTGATGCATTCCCTGGCCGTCAGGGCGTCGCTCGCGCCGTGGCGGGCGAACAGTTCCTGCAAGGCGCAGACGAGCGTGCCGGCGGCGGCTTCGGGAATCTTGTCCCCGTCAATGGTCAGCTCGAAGGACTGGCGGAAGAGCACGCTGGTCTGCCCGCCGAGGATGGGCAGCAGCGCGTTTTCATCCGGCAGCGACGGGTAGCTGTTCTTCATGTCCACGCGGACCCTGCCCCTGGGGCTGTCAATGATGACGGCCTTGGGCGGCTCGATCTTGCCGGCGCAGTTGCCGAAGTGGAACGGGAGCACCAGTTCGATGAGAAACTTTTTATTGCTTTCGAGCGAGCCTTTGAGGGCCTCGAACTCCTCGGCCTCCTCCTTGATCTGCGCGGCGATTTCGGACGCCTTGGCATCCACGAACACGGGATACTCATCCTTGCCGGTTTCCTTTTTCTTGGCGATGCCGGCGAGGTTGAGCTTTTTCAAGCCACTGGCCGGGGCCGAGACTTCGGCGGCGGCGGCGGTGGGTGCGGGCAGCACGCGCAGTTCCGGCGGGGCCGGCGCGGGGGTTTCGGTTGGTGGTGTGGTGGGATTGTAACGGCGGGTGGCGATCATAGATGAATTCCGTGATGAGTTGGTGGACGGCGAACGGGTCGTGGAGCATGGAAAGGGCAACGCCGCCCCGTTGCGGGGGCGGCGTTGCGGGAAACATCCCTGAAACAGTCAGGGAAATCAGTTGGCTTGCTTTTGCAGCGCCCGGTAATGGGCGAGGCGGGCGAGGGCCTTGGAAAGTTCTGCGTTCAAACTGACCAGATCGGCGCTGAGGCCTTCATAACGCGGGCCGGTGGCGGTGTCCATCTGCGCCAGGCATTGGCCCTTCTGCCCGGTGAGTAATTTGATGCGGGCTTCCATCGAGGCGATGCCGGCGGCCAGCTCCTTCGGCTGGACCGGCTGGCCGGAAACTTCCTCGATGACCATTTCCGTTTCGGCCGAGTGCAGCGGATAAGTCTCGTGCCCGACCATGATGCCAGGTTGGTCCGGGAGTCCAGTCGTCATCTCCTGTTCGTTGGACTCGTGCGGCGGAGGCGGTTGGATGCGTGGCCGTTCGCCGGCCGGCTGGCTCTCTCTATCCATGAAGTTATTTTTAACGCAGTGACGCGTTCGTGCAACTGGTTTCAGGCGGCTTGTTGGAGAACACCCTCGGCATCACGCAACGCCTGCCGGACGTTGCCGCAGGCAAAGGTGGCGATCTGGCTGGCGATCTGTTTGTCGCCGACAAATCTCAGCACGAGCGCCTCGATCTCCGCCGGGGCGGGCGCCTTGACCTCGAAGAACTGGAACCGGCTCTGGAAGCGTTCCTCGAAGTTCTTGAGCTTGCAATTGCTGGTGCAGACGATGGCCACGCCGGCGGGCAGGTCGTCAATGAGCGTGAGCAGCCGCACCTGGGCCACGCGCGGGATTTCATCCGCCTCATCAATCCAGAGCAGGCGGTAGTCGTTGAACAGGGACTTGAAGTGCAGCGACGCGGCGATCTCCTCGACCGCCTCGACCTTGACCTGCGTGCCGTTGAGCTTGGTGGTGGACCATTGGTCGCAGCCGAGTTCGCGTTGAAGAAAAAGCACCAGCTCGCTCTTGCCGATGCCGGCGTTGCCCGCGAGCAACAGGCGCAACGGGGCGTTGCCGTGCTGGCGGGCGGTGACGATCATTTTTTGCAGGAAGCGGGCGATGGTGGCCGCGCCTTCCGGGCCGGTGCCGATGAATTCTTCGGGTTTGGTGGGATGATATTGGGAGGGTAACATAAATTTTTAAGCGGGTTTTTTCATCATGGTTTCGGAGTTTGTAATGCGGATTGACCGGCAAGCCAGTCGCGCACGGTGCGGGACTGCAACAGGTTGGCCACGGTGCCGGAGTTCCACCGGCCGGTGGTGAACTTGCGCTCGGCGGGGCCGGCGCCGCCACGCCGTTTCATGATCTCGCCCCGGCCGCGCTTGGTGGGCACGCCGTGCGCGTTGAGCAGGCGGGCGATGGTGTGATAGCCGGTGCCGGCGGCGCGCCGCTGGAGCATCCAGAGAATCCAGCGCTGCTCCGCCGGACGGTCCACCAGCCGGCGCTGGGCCACGCCTTTGGCGTTGACCGCGCCGGTGGGTTCCGCATCCCAGCCGTAGGGGACGGTGCCGCAGAGTTCGCCGCCGGCGCGCTTGCCCGCCATCCGGGAATTGATGCGCTGGCGGATCTTGTTGCGCTCGTACTGGGCGACGCTGGCGCGCAGTTCCATGCGCAGCTCGTTTTCGGGCGTGCGCTCGACGGGGCCGCCCTCGGCAATGAAATCGGGGATGGCGCCCAGTTCCCAAAACGTGCGGATGGTGCCGATGATGTCCAGCGTGTCGCGGCCGATGCGGTCCTGCTCGGTGGTGATGATGTGCAGCGGCGGCAGGGACGGGTCGGCCACGCGGCGCGTCCACCACTGGTTGATGAACTGGAGCACGGCGGCGCTGGCGGTGCGCGCCTTGAACGGCACGCTGCCGCTGACATCGGGGTCGGCAAAGCTCTGGAGCAGTTCGAACCCGCACCGCTGGCAATACTCGGCGCGCATCCAGTCCTGGCGCTCCATGTCCTGCTGGTCCGTGGACACACGGCCGTAAAAGATCGCGGGCTTCATACGCGGCCGAAGCGTTGTTTCCAGAGCGGCACGGCGGAGAATTTGACCGGCACGATGTTTTCAACCGGAGCCGGAATGGGTTCGGGCGTTGGCGGTGTTTCAGGCTGGACGGGAATCCTCTCCGGCTTACCCAATGCGGCGCGTGCGGCTTCGACGAACCGGGCGGCCGGCTCGCCGGTCTTGAAAATGAATCCCGGCAGCGCGCCATGGCCCCGGTAGCTGGAATAGTAGCCGCCGAGCGACTTGGCCACGGCCAGCATCTGTTCGTACAGGGGCCGCTCGACGCGCGTGCCCAGTTGCACCACGAAAATCTTGTGGCCGTGCCTGGTGTGGACCGATTCAATGACCCGCACCTCACCTTCGACTCTTGCCTTCCCGACCGGCGGGGGCGGAGTGGGCAGGCGGCCGTAATTTTTGTGCGGCAGAATCCTTCCCGGCCCGCCGCCGCGATAGGGCGCCGCGAATTGGATTTCCCAATGGGCGTGAGTGACGCCTCCGCCGCGGTAGCGGGTTTGCAGATTCTGCAATTCCCCGGGCAGCTCGAAACCGGAGCTTTCGAGATAATTGCCGTGGCCCAGGCTGTATTTTTCCGTGTGCCATTCCCATTCGAGGCCGGCCAGTTCCGGGCAGAGCGCCAGCGCCCGGCGGGCGAGCCGCTCGGTCTGATTCTGTTTCTTGACGAGGAGCAGGGCGAAATCCGGCGCGAGGCTGGCATGACGGTCAAAGTAATCGGTCATGCTGTCCGAGTTGTCATGGCACAGGCAGAGGGTGACGGCCATCATGCCCGGCTCGACGATGACGTGCGGCGCATCGGGCTGGCCGTAATGTTTGGCAAAGAGAATGGGCCGCCGGCGTTCGCGCTCCGCCTGTTCGAGTTTGTTCCGTTCGAACGCGGCGCGGGCCGTCTGCTCACGGGTGGCGACGGCGGCTTCCGGGAGGATGTCGTCAGTGATCGTCCAGCCGAGTCCGCGCACGATGCACTCGGGCACGGTCTGGACATGGTCGGTGAAGGCGACTTCCACATCGCCGCCGCCCAGGCTGACCGCGCCGCCGGACAGGTGTTGCACCGGGGCGGCGCCGGGCGTGAACTTGAGGACAACAGCGTCTTCGCCGGCGGCGGCGCAATGGACGACGCGCCCGCGCTCCAAAGGCGGCGACGGCGGTGAATCCGACGGGGTGGCATCCGGCACGGAGGCTGGCGGGCAGCTTAGTGGATTGAAGCGTTTCATGGTTGTTTGATTTTGGTTCGGTCAGGGGCGGGCATTGCGATGTTTCATGGCTTGAAATTTCTTTCCTTGAGCACCCCTGCCGGGTTGAACCCGGCCTTCAGGCGCTAAAAAACAACCCTTGTGCCGTGTAACGAATAATGCTGATTTCAAGGGTTGATTCTTCAAAACATTGAGGAATTGACCCTTTTCTATTATCCAGCTCGGCATTATTTAACCCGCGTTGCCAAGTTGTGATCAT
>Ga0075030_100000376_pt1 | contig 38490 bp, 28 predicted proteins | sample LitLauG_LLR_2012_FD_71393 | JGI IMG/M metagenome (GOLD analysis project Ga0075030, IMG submission 71393) | Freshwater sediment microbial communities from Pennsylvania, USA - Little Laurel Run_MetaG_LLR_2012 | ecosystem: Environmental > Aquatic > Freshwater > Creek > Sediment | place: USA...
GCGCATGCAAAGCAGGATAACGGATTGATCGAAATGGCGGCCCTTGAACATTGAACTCCCCCGAGACTCAGCGGAGGATCATTCCTGACAAAAGGTAACCAGCCGTTTGCGACAGAACCTCCTGCTCTGCGTCCGCTGGTATCCGGCCTGCGGATTGAGTCTGCGCGATCTGGCGCAGATGATGACGAAGCGCGGGATCAGCGTCGATCATGCAACGATAACCGTTGGGCCGGCTCACTCGGCCATCGACGACCCAACCTATTTCATAGCTTCAACAATCTTCGGCTTGATCATCGACTTGATAGAAATTGGATCCATTGGCCCGACGAATTTGTAAGCGACGACGCCGTCGCCTCGCACCACGAACGTCTCAGGCACGCCGTACACGCCCCAGTCGAGGCCGGCGCGATTGTCGGGATCTAGTGCGACCTTCGCGTAAGGGTTGCCTGTCTCATTCAGAAACGCCCGGATGTTGTCCTCTCTATCGCGCTGCGCCACGCCGATGACTCTGACGCCCCTGGCTTTTAGGTCCGGGTCGTCGGCCAGCGCTACGAGATACTGGTGCTCGTAGTGGCAGGGCTGGCACCAGGACGCGAAGATGTTCACGAGCGTCACGTGGCCCGCGCGCAGATCGGCGTCGGTAACGCCGGCGTCGCCGTCAAGACCGGGCAGATCGAGGGGCGGCGCCATCTTGCCGATGAGCGTCGAGGGCAGAAGCGACGCGTCGCCGGCTCCCAGCCGAATCGCGAAGAGCGCGATCACCGCTGCGAATAGACCAAGCGGCAACATCCGCATCGAGAGGCTGCGACGGGGCGCGGTGGGTACAACAGGCGTTTCGATCATGGATCCTTTTCCTGCTGGGCGCCCGCTCAGGCCCCGACAGAGTCACGACGGCCGAATCGAGGACCTCACCCTAATTTATTGAACACATTTCGGCCAGCACGGGAGGTTCCGCCCCTTGCTCCCCATCGCGCCCGGCGAATTCGCGCCCCAACGAAAGGTCCATGACGGACCGGACGACCATTGCGACGGGCGGGGACGAATCTTGTGACAAAGAAGGGCCGCGCTGTTATTGCGATATGAAGGGAAATGTGGACGCGCCGATTCGGCGCGATCCAAGGGGCGACAGGACTCCATGACCGCACTGATCGGCGATTTCTCTCTGATCCTCGCGCTTTGCTTCGCCCTGTTGCAGGCGGCGGTGCCGCTGCTGCCCTTTCGCCGAAGGGACCCCAGTCTCGCCGCCTTCGTCGACACTGCCGCGTTGGCGCAATGCGCATTCATTGCGTTGGCGTTCGCCTGCCTGACCTATGCGTTCGTCACGTCCGATTTCTCGCTTGCGGTCGTCGCCGCCAATTCGCACACGACCAAGCCGCTGCTCTACAAAATCTCGGGCGTCTGGGGGAATCACGAGGGATCAATGGTCCTTTGGGTCCTCATCCTCTCGGCGTTCGGCGCCTCGGTCGCCGTCTTCGGGCAGGACATCCCCGACCGACTGCGCTCTCGTACGCTTGCCGTGCATGCGCTGATCGGCGCCGCCTTTCTGGTGTTTATACTCGCGACGTCCAACCCGTTCTGGACCCTTGCGAATCCGCCGCAGAATGGGGAAGGGCTCAATCCGATTCTGCAGGATCCGGGGCTCGCCATCCATCCGCCCTGCCTCTACCTTGGCTACGTTGGCTTCTCGATGACGTTTTCTTTTTCCGTCGCTGCGCTGATCGAGGGCCGGGTGGATGCTGCGTGGGCGCGTTGGGTGAGGCCGTGGGCGTTGGCGGCCTGGTGCTTTCTGACTATCGGCATCACGCTTGGCAGCGGCTGGGCTTACTACACGCTGGGCTGGGGTGGGTGGTGGTTTTGGGATCCCGTCGAAAATGCCTCGCTCATGCCCTGGCTTTCGGGCACTGCGCTGCTGCATTCGGCGCTCGTCGTTGAAAGACGCAACACGTTGGTCAGCTGGACGATCCTGCTCGGCATTCTGACGTTTTCACTAAGCCTGGTCGGCACGTTCCTGGTCCGGTCGGGCATCCTCACCAGCGTCCACGCTTTTGCCGAAGATCCTACCCGCGGCACGTACATTCTTCTGATGGTCTCGGGCTTCACCGGCGGCGCATTGGCGCTCTATGCGGCGCGCGTCAGCGCTCTTCGCGCCGGGCCGGCCTTCGCGCTGGTCAGTCGCGAAAGCGGCCTCGTCCTCAACAACGTGCTCCTCTGCACCGCGCTGTTCACGGTCGTCCTGGGCACGTTCTACCCGCTCATCGTCGACGCCATCGGCGGCGACAAGATCTCGGTCGGCCGCCCTTACTACACTCGCACCTTCATCCCAATCGTCATTCCACTGCTTCTCGCTATGCCCGTTGGGCCGATGCTGCGATGGAAGCGCGCCGAGTTGCTGGCGGCGCTTCATCGCTTGAACAAGGCCGCGATCGCTGCCGTCGTTGTCGGGGCGGCGGTGCTTGCGCTCACCTTTGGCCGCGAGTTCGTCGCGGCGTTCTTTCTCGCGATGGCGGCATGGCTTGTCGTCGGTTCGCTCATCGCGCTGGCCCGACGGGTTCAGCTGGGGACCGCGCCATTCGACACGACGCTCAATCTCCTTCGCACGACGCCGCGCGCCTACTACGGCCTTGTGCTTGGCCACCTCGGCGTCGGCGTGCTGGTAGCGGGAATCGCCGGTGTGTCGACCTGGGGAACGGAGCACATCGGCGCGTTGAAAGTCGGCCAATCCTTCGAGCTGTCCGGCAATCTGCTGCGGCTGACCGACGTCCGTGACGTGGAGGGGCCGAACTACCAGGCGCGAAGAGCGCTCTTCGAGGTGACGCGCCGAGGCCATTTGGTCGCGCGCCTGCAGAGCGAGCGACGCTTCTATCCGGTGCGGCAGCAGGAAACGACCGCTGCCGGCATTCATACGAACCTCATTTCGAACCTTTACGTGGCGATCGGCGACCCCGACGCGTCCGGGGCGTGGACCGTTCGCTTCTACTATCATCCGTTTATGCCGTGGGTGTGGATTGGCGGCCTCACCATGGCGCTGGGCGGCTTCGTGTCGCTTAGCGACCGGCGCTTCCGGGTCGGCGCGGCGCAGCGGTCGGCGCGCGCCCTCGCGCTGCCTTCGAGCGCCTGAGATGCGCAACCTCCCGCTGCACGCACCGATCGGACGCGCGGCGCACAAGGCCGCTCCGCTGGTCGCCCTCGCGGTTCTCGCCAACCTGATCGCGTGGTCTCCCGCTGTGGCGGTCAACCCCGACGAAATGCTGTCCGACCCCGCGCTCGAGGCGCGCGCGCGTTCGCTGAGCTCGGAATTGCGCTGCCTTGTCTGCCGTAACCAGAGCATCGACGATTCGAACGCTGACCTCGCCCGCGATCTTCGCCTGCTGGTGCGCGAACGGCTCCAGGCCGGCGACAGCGATGCGCAGACCGAGGCGTTCATCGTCGCGCGCTACGGGAATTTCGTTCTTTTGAAACCGCCGGTGCAGTGGAACACCGCGCTGCTGTGGGCCGGTCCGGCGTTGTTTCTTGCAGTTGCCGCGTTCGGCGCATTTCGATGGGTTCGCCTGCGCGCGCCTTTGACCGCCTCCGACGTCCCAGCTCCGCTGTCCGCGGATGAGGAAGTCCAGATCCAATCGATTCTTAGGGAGAAAGAATTACTATGACCCTTTGGTTCGTCTTGACGGCGATGATCGCCGTCGCGGCTGTTTTCGCAGCGGCGCCGTTCATCCGCGGCCGCGAGCGCCGACGGCTCGAGGCGGACAAGAGCGTCGCCATTTATCGCGATCAGTTGAAGGAGATCGACGCGGAAGCCGCGCAGGGCGCGCTCGATCCCGCTCAGGCCGAAGCCGCGCGCACCGAAATCAAGCGGCGCGCGCTCGCAATTGGCATCGACGCCGACGCCACCTGGTCGCCACTGTCGAGTAGCGAACGGACATTCGCGGCGGTCTCTGTGGCCGCGATCGTCGCAATCGGCTCGGCGATCTTGTTCTCGATGACAGCAGACATCGAAACGGCGATGCGGGTCTCGAACGGGCCCTCGGAGCTGTCCGCCCAAGTGTCTGAACAGCCGATGCAAAGCGCGCCGGCGCAGACGGCTGGCGCCGGATCGACCCCGACCGCAGCAGCGCCCGCCGCGAGCAAGTCGCTTCCGTCCGTCAACGAACTGGTGAAGCGTCTCGAAGATCGTCTGCAGCAAAACCCTAGGGACATCGAAGGCTGGCGTATGCTCGGCTGGTCTTACTTCAGCTTAAATCGCTATGACGAGGCCGCGAAGGCCTACGGCAAAGCGGTCGAACTCGACCCGAATTCGGCGGAATATCGCGACGGGCAAATCGAGTCTCTGGTGCGAGCGGCGAACGGAACGGTTACCGCGGATGCGAAAGCCGCGGTCGACGAGGAGTTGAAGCGCCATCCGAGCGACCCCCGCGCCCTCTTCGTGATGGGACTCTCGCTCGACCAGTCGGGCGATCACGACGGCGCCTTGAAAGTCTGGGCCGACCTCAAGAGTAGCCTCGACCCGAACGACCCCTGGGCCAAGGAAGCAGCCAAAAAACTCAGCGGCGGGTCCGAGGACTCCAGCGCTTTCGGCGCGGCTTCCGCGAACGCGGCCCCCTCGGCCCCGACCCCGGGCCCGGCGGCGCCCGTCGGCGGCAAGGGGCCGACTGCTGAGGACATGCGTGCGGCGCAAGCCATGTCGTCAGGCGATCGGGCCACGATGATTCAGGGCATGGTGAACTCGCTTGCGGACCGGCTGCAGAAGTCGCCGCGTGACGCCGAAGGCTGGATGAAACTGATCCGATCCTGGATGGTGCTCGGAGAGCGGGACAAAGCGCGCAGCGCGCTGAACAACGCGCTCAAAGCCTTCTCGGACGATCCCGAGCAGTCGCAGAAGCTAATCGCCGCGGCGGAGGCTTCTGGCCTGAAGCAGTGACGCGCCGTTCGGGCCCCGGATTGTCGCAACTTGCTCGCTAGAAGCGGTAGCTCGCCTCGGCGAACCCGCCGTAGCGGTCCGTCTGGTAGCGCAAAAGCTGGCCGAAGTTATCGACGGCGTCGATGTTGAACCGCCACCAGCGGCCGCCGAGGCCGAACGCGATTCGGTCCGTAAGCCTGAAGTCCAGCGCGCTTTCCAGTTGAAAGCCGCCGCCATGCCCGGACGCCGGATCGACACCGAACGTCGCGGAATGCGTGTCGATCGCCTGCATCGCCGTCGCAGCGAGCGCAAGTTCGTTGCGCCATTTGAGTTGATCGGTGACGTTGAGGTCGATATCCACTCCGGCGCGGATCGAGTCCCAGGTGTCCTTTTCCGTGACGAGGCGGATCGACGACGGGATGGACGGGGCGCAGATCGGACTGCCCGCCACCTGTTGGCATCCGCCCGCGTTCGCCGTCTCCCAGATTTGCTGAGCTCCAGCGAACGCGCCGACCCGAAGCCTGTCGTTCGTAAAGACGTTGTAGCCGACGTCGAGGTTCCAGTAGGCCAGCCCACCGCTGAGCGAACTCAGCGTCTTCGAATAAGGGGTCGTCACCGGCGGCAGATCCACGTCAGAAAGCGTGCCGCTGCTGAACGCGCCGCTTCCGATCGTGCCCTTCAGGAAGGAGTCGCGCAGTATGCCTTCACGAAGGTCGCTGCGAAAATACGCTTCGCCGGCGCTCGTCGGACCGCTCGCGTAATCGAGCTTCGAAACGAGCTGGTCGGTCGTCGTGTCGGCGTAGTAGTTGTACCGATTGTGTTCCGTACTCAGCCAATATCGCAGGCCGCTCTCGAGGGCGAAAGCCGGCACGGAAGCCGTTTGCGGCGGCTGCATCGATGGAGCCGGTTCCGTCGTTCGCCCGCGCGCGACGCGCCCGTAATACAACGCGTCGACGTTCGCCTGTTGCGGCGTGACGCCGCCGCCGAACCAGGCCCCCCAACAGGGACGCAGGAGTCCGGCGCACTGCGCGGTTCCTTCGTTCGAAATGTTCGCCGTAACGCCGAGCGTGAAGAAGAAATCCTTGGTCAGCCCAGACGCGCCCGGCGAAACCGTGTCGATGTACTTGTAGCCGAGATCGCTCTCCAGGGAGACGTTCGATGTCAGATTATAGTCCAAAAGGAGCTCTGGGAGCACCGTGTATTCTTGCAGGGTTGGATTCGTCGCCTGCCGATAGCCGGTGCGAAGACGCGGGCTGACGTGGATATTCTCGTTGACCGGAAATCCAAATCCGAGGTCAAGGAAATAGACGTTCATGTCAGGCAGGCGCGCGTATCTCAGAGCCCCAAGCGCCATATCGCCCGACTTGAAGAGGTTCGCGCCCGTCAGCGTTGCTGACAGGAAGAGCTCAGTGTCCGCAGGCGTCGTTCCGTCGATGCTGTTGGGCGGCGCCGTCCCGCTCATTTTCACCAGCGTTGCGTCGGCGCCGACCTGCCAGTTGTCGGTCAGCGGCTTGGTGTAGCTGACCATCGCCGATGAAAACGCCGGCGTCTGGTCGGACGCGATCTGATAGACTTGGCGAAGCGAGTTCGCCTTCAGCATGTCGTACAATGTTGCATAGGGCTGGCCAGACAGGGCCGTCCACGCCGTGAGGTAAGGCACGAGCTGGTAATTGGCCGTTGCCGACAGAACCGACTTGTCCTGGAACGTGTAGGTCCCAGAGAACGACGCAGCGTTGAGCTTGTTGTAGAGGACGTCGTAATCGAACAGGCCGAGCGCCGAGATGTTGTTCTGGAAGTAGCGGAAGGTTGCGCCGAGGTTGCGGCTGTCGGGGATCGCGCGATCGTTTTGTTGGACCGCGAAGAAGCTCGTGTCGAGGCCCGGCACGACGTTCGCGACATCCAGAGCGCCGCCAATCAGATAGCGACTGTCGTAGAACATCGGCGCGTAGCTGCTGTAGTTCGCGGCGCCGACCACGCCGCTGAAGCGGAACATGTTGTTGATCTGCCAGGAGAGGTAGCCGCCGTCGACGCGGCCCAGTACGCCGATGTCGCTGATGCTTTGACGGCCGAGAGCCAATGTCAGGTCCGTTTCCTTCAGTTTTGAAGACACCCAGGCGGCGGAAATGCCCGAAAGATACTGATCGGCGGCGCCCGACGAGGTCGCGCCTTCAAAGGATCCCGAGAGCTGGAATTTCGTGGTCGCCTCGTCGCCGTCGATGGAACCGTGCAGCGCGACGTTGTTCAAAATCGTGTGCTGATGAATGACATGCGCGTCGAGCGGAGCGTTAGGGTTCGGCGCGATCGTTATGTCTTTCGCCTGAGTCGCGCTGTCGTCGCTGATGTAGAACGACGAGACGCTTCCCGTCAAAGACCAGTTCCTCCCCGGCTCTCGCCCATTGGATGACGAACTCGGCGCCGCCACTCCGAGCTGGCGCGCGACGCGCGGCGCGGCTTCGGAGTTCGGATACCGCCGCAGATACTCCTTGTAGGTCGCGATCGCGAGATTGGTCTGGCCTGATTTCTGCCGCGCTTCGCCGAGCGTTTCCAGGGCCTCTGGGGTGCTCGCGTTTTCCGGATTCCTTAAGACGCTCAGCAGGAGCTTCTCGGCCTGGGGATAGTTCTTCTTGGCGATGGCGGCGCGCGCTTCGTCGAGGGACGCCCCCATCGTCTTCATGTCCGCATAAGACACCTTTCCTGTCCTCTGCGGCGGCAACTCGGCGCTGATCGCGGCGCCGCCCGGGCCGGGCGCTCCCGGCGGTGGGCTGGGCGCGGCAGCCAGAAGGTTGGCAACTTTGCAAGTGGCGCTCGATCCCTGCGCCGGGGCCGCAACGAGAACGTCGGTAAAACTCCCCGACTGCGATACGTCGTACGCGACCGCGCGATCGAATTGGACCTTCAGCATCGGACCGATGCCCGGAATGAACTCGACAATGATGGACTTGACGCCGCTCGCGACGTCTCGATTGAATGGCACCCATTGACGCGGATAGCTCGCGGTTTGCTGGACCTCCGACGGTTCAGCATTCTTTAGCCGCACCGTAAGCATTTCGCCGCGCTCGACCGGGAAAAATCCGAGGTTCTGCACGCGGACGTGAAACCCCACGGCAATCAGCGCGCACCCCTCAATGACCGAGACATTCGCACTGGCGGCAAATTCATTGGTGGCCGGCTCGGCGAGCGCCACAGAAATCCAGCCGCCCGCGACCAAGGAAACGGCCGCGACAATTGAAGTCGTCCTGGCGCGACGATTTCCCAATCAAAGACCCCATCCAAGGGCCCGGAAATTGACTTGAATCGAGCTCCGCGCCGGTGTTCGATTATTTTCGTTTACGATTAACAACGGGTTAAGCGCCGACGATCCAGTCTGGGTCCATCGCCTGTGAACCAAGGAAAACCAGGAAATCTGGCGGAGCAAAGACGCTAAGTCTTGTTTCGGGGAGTTCGCCGAAACTAGGGCGACGTGAATCGCCTGTGCTACGACCCCGCCGATTTGGACGCAGCGCCCATGCCACTATGGCTCATCGAAAGCGTCTGCCTCGCCGGAGCCGCGCTCAACGGCCCACATTCTGGCGCAAACCCAGAACCAGCGCCACGACGACCTCCTTGCCGCCGAAGTGTTCTCCGGTCGATCAGCGCACGATGGCGCGCCTTCTTGGGCCCGATGCAGGCTTCACGAGGAGGAAGCTCCTTGTGCTGATGTGACAATCCTCGCAAGGCGCGTTCGTCACGACATGCCCTACAGGCTTGCCCTCGGCCATCACTCCGTTGTGGCAGGTGAGGCAGGGCGCGATTGCTGCGCCGTGGTCGAACTGGACGAGAGAGAAGCGGTCTGTGCTCTTGTGGCAGGTGTCGCACGGCATCGTCGTCGCAAGATGCTTGGAAGGCTTGCCGGTCGCGGCGACGCCGTTATGGCATTGTGCGCAAGCCTGCGTCGTTGTCTTGTGATCGAACTTGGACTGGGCCCAGTCGACGGTGCTCTTGTGGCAGCTGTCGCAATTCGCCACCGTCGCGAGATGCTTGGGCGGCTTGCCGGTGGCTAGCAGGTTGTTGTGGCAGGCGAGGCAAGGCGACGTCACCGCTTTGTGGTCGACAAGCGCGCCGCCAAAGGTGCGTGGACTCTTGTGGCAGGTCTCGCAAGGGGCCGCCGTCGGCACGTGCCGCACGGTCTTGCCTTTGGCGCGCGATCCGTCGTGGCAGGTCGCGCAAGGCGCCATGGTCGTCCGGTGATCGAAGACTACGCCGGCGAATGTCCTCGTCGACTTGTGGCACGCTTCGCACGAAAGCGTCGTCGGGATGTGCCGCGCCGGCTTGCCGGGCGCCGCCGCGCCATTGTGGCACGTCGCACAAGGCGCGGTTACGGGCGGATGGCCGACGATCGTCGTCGGAGACGGCGACGGCCTAGAAATCGTGGTCGGAGCCGCCGCCGGCGCGCCCTTCGCCGGCGTTCCGGTTGGCGTCGCCTGACCCTTGGCAGGTGTGCCGGTGGCGGGCGTCGCCTGACCCTTGGCAGGCGTGCCGGTGGTGGGCGTCGCCTGACTCTTCGCAGGCGTTCCGGTTGGCGTCGTCTGCCCCTTCGCGGGCGTGCCGGTTTTGAGCGAGACGGCGCCCGCGCCGGCCGGCACCATCGAATTCACGTATCGAAGGTTCCTCACCATAACGTGCTTCGCGGCGACCGGGGACTTGGCGGTCGTGGTGCACGTGCCTGGCGACTGGGTGCCGCTCCAGCTTGTGAAAGTCGCCGCTGCTTTGTTGTGACAGCAGCCGCAGTCCTGCGTCTTCATGCTGTGGTCCGGACCCCGCGCGCCGCCCGACGTACCCTGGTTCGTGTAAGACCCGTTATGGCAGGCGTCGCAGCGGGTCGCGTGAACAACCGAGTGGCCTGGGGTCCCCATGCCGGTGTATCCGGGCGAGGCGCTGAAGCTCGTGCCCGCGTAGCTGTGGCAGCCGCTGCACTGGATGCCTGTCACCGGGACATGCGGCGGCGTCGTGTGGCCAGTGGCCGTTGTGCCGTTGTGGCAGCTTGAGCAGGCGGTGTCTGCAGAGGTGTGCGTGAATGTGCCCGTCTTCGCCCAGCTGAGATAGCCGCCCGATTTCGCCGCAGCATGGCAGGTGACGCAGTCCGCGCCATTCGTCGGCACGTGACCGGGGTAGGACGTGTTGGCGATCGCGCCTGTTGTGCCCTGCGTCGTGTAGGCGCCGTCGTGGCAAGCATCGCAACGCAACGTGGTGACGACCGCATGGCCGGTCGTTCCCATGCCCAGATAACCCGGGGCCACACTGAAGCTCGTGCCGGTGTTGCTGTGGCATGCGCTGCACTGCGCCCCGTTAATGGGAATGTGCGGTGGGGTCACCATGCCGGTCGCGGTCGTGCCGTTGTGGCAGCTCGAACAGTTGGTGTCTGCGGCGGTGTGCGTGAACGTTCCGGTCCCCGCCCAGGTGAGGAAGCCGCCCGACTTCGCCTTCGCATGGCAGGTGATGCAGTCGGCGCCGTTCGTCGGCACATGGCCCGGATAGGAAGTATTGGCGGTCGCGCCCACCGTGCCCTGGCTTGTGTAGGAGCCATTGTGGCAGGCGTCGCAACGCATCGCGCTGACCGTGTTGTGCCCGGCGGCGCCCATCCCCGAATAGCCCGGAGCGACGCTGAAGCTCGAGCCTGTGTTGTTGTGGCAGCTGCTGCACTGAACCGCGCCGCTCGGGATATGCGGCGGCGAGGTCATGCCCTGCGCGATCGCGCCGTTGTGGCAGGTCGAGCAATTCGTGTCGGTCGCCTGATGCGTGTAAACGCCACCCGACCAGCTGATGTAGCCGTTGGCTTGCGACTGCGCGTGGCAGACGAGGCAATCGCGCCCGCCCGTGGCGACGTGGTTGGCGTAGGATGTCGTCGCCATCGCGCCGCCGCCGGCGCCCTGCGAAACGTAGGACCCGTTGTGGCAGGCGCCGCAGGCGAGCGCGCTGACCGCCGAGTGGCCCGTCGTACCCATCCCCGAGTAGCCGGGCGCCGCGCTGAAGCTCGAGCCTGTGTTGCTGTGGCAGGCGCTGCATTGAACCGCACCGCTGGGAATATGCGGCGGCGATGTCATCCCCGTCGCGGTCGCGCCGTTGTGGCAGGTTGAGCAATTCGTGTCGGTCGCCTGATGGACGTAAATGCCGCCCGACCAGCTCTTGTAGCCGCTGGACTGCGCCGTGGCGTGGCAGGTGATGCAGTCGCGCCCGGCGGTCGCGACGTGATTGGCGAAATTCGACGTCGAGTAGGCGCCCGTCGTGCCCTGGCTCGTGAACGAGCCGTTGTGGCAGGCGTCGCAGCGCATGGCGCCGACCGCGGAGTGGCCGGTCGAGCCCATGCCCGAATAGCCCGGCGCCGTCGCGAAGCTCGCGCCCGTGCTGCTGTGGCAGCTGCTGCACTGAACCGCGCCGCTCGGGATGTGCGGCGGCGTCGTCATGCCGGTCGCCGTCGCGCCGTTGTGACAGGCCGAGCAGTTCGTGTCGGTCGCCAGATGGACGTACGCGCCCCCCGACCAGCTCTTGTAACCGCCGGACTGCGCCGTGGCATGGCAGGCGACGCAGTCGCGCCCGCCGGTCGCGACGTGGTTGGCGAAATTCGACGTCGCATACGCACCCGTCGTGCCTTGTGACGTGAAGTTGCCGTTGTGGCAGACGTCGCAGCGATCGGTCGGCACGACCGCGCCATGGCCGGTCGCGCCCATGCCGGAATAGCCGGGCGCGACCGCGAAATTTGTGCCGGTGTAGCTGTGGCAGTTGTCGCACTGCACGGCGCCGATGGGAATGTGCGGCGGCGACGTTTGGCCGGTGGCCGTCGCGCCGTTATGGCAGTTTGAGCACTTGCCGGCATCAGCCGCAGTGTGCGTGTAGGCCCCCGTGCCGGACCAGGTCTTGTAGCCGCCCGATTGCGCCGCTGCGTGGCAGGTGACGCAGTCCTTTCCGTTGGTGGCGACGTGGCCGGGGTAGGAGGCGGTCCCGATCGCGCCGCCACTCGTGCCCTGGCTTGTGTACGAGCCGTTGTGGCAGGCGTCACACCGAGTCGCTGGAACGACCGAGCCATGGCCCGCCGCGCCCATGCCGGAATAGCCCGGCGCTGTCGCAAAGCTTGTGCCAGCATAGCTGTGGCAGTTGTCGCATTGCACGGCGCCGATGGGAATGTGCGGCGGGCTCGTTTCTCCCGTCGCGTTCGCGCCGTTGTGGCAGTTCGAGCATTTGCCGGCGTCCGCCGCCGTATGCGTGTAGGCCCCGGTACCGGTCCAGTTCACGTAACCGCCCGACTGAGCTTTCGTATGGCAGGTCACGCAATCCGCGCCGTTCGTCGGGATATGGCCGGGATAGGACGTGTTCGCCGTCGCGCCGCCGCTCGTCCCCTGGCTCGTATAGGCGCCGCTGTGGCAAGCGTCGCAACGCAGCGCCGAGACGATGGCGCCGTGGCCGGTTGCGCCCATGCCCGAATATCCGGGCGCTGTCGCGAAGCTCGTTCCGCTATAACTATGACAGCTGTCACATGCCGCCGAACCAATCGGAATGTGCGGCGGATTTGTCTCGCCGGTCGCCGTCGCGCCGTTGTGGCAGGTCGCGCATTTGCCCGCGTCCGCGGCCGAGTGGGCGTAGACGCCGGTGGCAACCCAGCTGACGTAGCCGCCGGACTGCGCCTTGGCGTGGCAGACGCCGCAATCCTGTCCGTTGGTCGCCATATGGTTCGCAAAGGACGCCGAGCCGATAGCGCCGGTCGAACCTTGGCTGGTGAAACTGCCGTTGTGGCACGCGTCGCAGCGCTCGGCCGGAACGACGGCTGCGTGGGCCATCGTGTAGTAGGGGACGTTGAAGCTCGGGTCGGTGTTCGCGTGGCAATTGCTACACTGCACGGCCGCGATTGGGATGTGCGGCGGCGACGTCATGCCTTGTGCGGTCGTCCCGTTGTGGCAGTTCGAGCAATTCGTGTCCGTCGGCTGGTGCGCGTAGGCGCCGCCGGCCCAACTGACAAAACCGCCCGACTGCGCCTTGCTGTGGCAGGCGATGCAGTCAAGGCCGTTCGTCGCGACGTGGTTCGCGTAGTTCGCGGTCGAATAGGCGCCGGTCGTGCCTTGCGTCGTGTAGGAGCCGTTGTGGCAGAGGTCGCAGCGGTCGGCCGTCACGGCGCCATGGCCGGCGCTCCCCATGCCCGAATAGCCGGGCGCGGTATTGAAGGCCGCGCCCGTATCGCTGTGGCAGGCGTTGCACTGCACGCCGGACACGGGAATGTGCGGCGGCGACGTCTGGCCCAAGGCGATCGCGCCGTTGTGACAGGTCGAGCAACTGTTTGCGTCCGCGGCGGTGTGCGCGTACGTGCCGCCCGCCCAGCTCGCGTATCCGCCGCTCTTCGCCGTTGCGTGGCAATTGACGCAGTCCTGTCCGCCGGTCGCAATGTGGTTGGGATAGGAGGCGGAGCCCTGCGCGCCATTCGTGCCTTCGCCGGAGTAGGAGCCGTTATGGCAGGCGTCGCAGCGCTCCGCTGCGACAACGGTCGTATGACTCATCGCATAGGTCGTGAAACTCGGCGCTGTGTTGGTGTGGCAGTTGCTGCACTGAACGCCCACGATCGGCACGTGCGGGGGCGTCGTCATCCCCGTCGCTGTCGCGCCGTTGTGGCACGACGAACAGTTCGTGTCGGTTGCAAGGTGTTGGTAAACGCCTCCCGACCAACTCGCGTATCCGCCCGACTTTGCCGTGGTGTGGCAGACGATACAGTCGCGCCCGCCCGTGGCGACGTGGTTCGCGTAGTTCGTCGTCGCGTAAGCGCCGGTCGTGCCCTGCGCCGTGTAGGAGCCGTTGTGGCACGCATCGCAACGCGCCGCGATAACCGCGGAATGGCCAGTCACACCCATGCCGGAATAACCCGGCGCGGTGGCGAAGCTCGCGCCCGCGTAGCTGTGGCAACTGTCGCACTGCACTGTCCCGATCGGGATATGCGGCGGACTTGTCTCGCCCGTCGCCTTCGTTCCGTTATGACAGGTCGAACACTTGCCGTTGTCGGCGGACGAGTGAGTGTAGTTGCCGGTGCCGGCCCAGCTGACGTAGCCGCCCGTCTGCGCCTTCGTGTGGCAGGTGAGGCAATCCTGTCCGTTTGTCGGGATGTGGCCAGGATAGGTTTTCGTCCCCGTCGCGCCGCTCGTCCCTTGGCTTACGAAGTTGCCGTTGTGGCAGAGATCGCAGCGATCGGCCGGTTCCACGGCCCCATGGTTCATCGTGTAGTAGGGGACGTTGAAGCTCGGGTTCGTGTCCGCGTGGCAATTGTCGCATTGCACGCCGGCGACGGGAATGTGCGGCGGCGACGTTTGGCCGGTCGCCGTCGATCCATTGTGACAGGTCGAGCACTTGCCGGCGTCGGCCGGCGTGTGAGCATACCCGCCGCCCGCCCAAGTCACGTAGCCGCCGGTCTGCGCCTGCGCGTGGCAGCTGAGGCAGTCCAAGCCGTTTGTCGGGATGTGGCCAGGATAGGCTTTTGTTCCCGTCGCGCCGCTCGTCCCTTGGCTCACAAAGGCGCCGTTGTGGCAGAGATCGCAGCGATCGGCCGGCTCCACGACCGCATGGCTCATCGTGTAGTAGGGGACGTTGAAGCTCGGATAGGCATCCGAGTGACAATTGTCGCATTGCACGCCGGCGACAGGAATATGCGGCGGCGACGCTTCGCCGGTCGCCGTCGATCCATTATGACAGTTCGAGCATTTGCCGGCGTCGGCCGGCGTGTGAGCATACCCGCCGCCCGCCCAACTCACGTAGCCGCCCAACTGCGCTTGTTGATGGCATCCGAGGCAGTCCAGGCCGTTCGTGGCGAGGTGATTCGGGAACGACGCCGTTCCCATCGCGCCCATCGCGCCCTGGCTTGCGAAGGCGCCGTTATGGCAAAAATCGCAGCGATCGACCGGTTCCACGGCCGCATGGCTCATCGTGTAGTAGGGGACGTTGAAGCTCGGATTCGTATCGGCGTGACAATTGTCGCATTGCACGCCGGCGACGGGAATGTGCGGAGGCGACGTCTGGCCGGTCGCCGTCGCTCCATTATGACAGTTCGAGCACTTGCCGGCGTCGGCCGGCGTATGAACATATCCGCTGCCCGCCCAACGGACATAGCCGCCGAGCTGCGCCTTCTGGTGGCAGCTGAGGCAGTCCAGCCCATTCGTGGCGACGTGGTTCGGGAACGACGCCGTCCCGACCGCGCCCTTGGCGCCTTGGCCGGTGAAGCTGCCGTTGTGGCAAAGATCGCAACGATCGGCCGGTTCCACCGCCCCATGGTTCATCGTGTAGTAGGGGACGCTGAAGCTCGGATACGTATTCGAATGGCAGCTGCTGCACTGCACGTTGGCGACGGGAATGTGCGGAGGCGACGTCTCGCCGGTCGCCTGAACGTTGTTGTGGCAGCTCGAGCAATTCGTGTCGGTTGGCGAGTGCTGAAAGGCGACCGCGATCCCGAAGCTGATCGTGCTCTGATGGCAGGCCTGGCAAGGCGCCACGGTCGGGATGTGCCCCGGCGGCTTGCCGCTCGCAATTCCGCCATTGTGGCAAGCCGCGCAGACCTTCGACGCCTGGGTATGGTCGATCGTTTTGATGTCCTTGAAGGACGAGGTCTGGTGACAGCCGTCGCACTGCTGTGTGGTCGGCGGATGGTTCGCCGGCATGCCCGAGGCGATGCCCGAATTATGGCACTGGCCGCAGGCCGTCGGTGTGTTCTCGAACTTTCCAAGCTTGTGACAGGATTCGCAGGGAACCGATGCGTGGCTGTTTGTCAGCAGGAAGCCGGTCTTGGCGTGGTCGAAATGTCCGGTGATCTTGGACGAATTATTGAAGCTCGGTAGGAACGAGGCATTCGGCGAGGATGTCTGGGCGTAGCCTATCGGCGCCAGCGCCAAGAGCGCCGCGATCGCCAAGATCAAGGCGATTAGCAGCGACCGCGACGCAGCCGATAGGCGGAAAATTCCGGTCGCGATGGGAGTCAATCGCGGCTCCGATCGACATCCGCGCGACCACCGCGAATCCCGCCAATGCCGACTGGCTCCTTCGCAGAGTCAACGTTGATATGTGCGTGCGTTTTCGGCCCGACGCAAAACGCCGTCGGCGCCCGTAACGGCGCCGCACGCACAAAAATTCGGAACGCGCTCCCCACGGCGGTCCAAGCGACCACGACTTACCCCCAACTGCACGGCATTCGCGTCGTGGTTGGCCCAGGACCTTTTTCCAGTTCGGGCATTTTCGAGTCGGAAGAGGCGAAGAAGCCGGACTCGCGAAGCCTGAAGTTGGTCCCTGGACGACCGAAACGCGAACGCCGACTTCCGCGAGCGGCGCATGACTGTCGCGCCGGTTTGGCCATTCGCGGGGAGACCACGCAAATCACACAAAGCACCGGCAATCTATCAAACCCTTCTCGCGTGGCAATATGTCGAGCGCGGGAATCGAACTCCGACCAGCGAAATTTTCGTCTCGTTCGCCGGCGCGCTCCTCACGGCGGCAGCGTCAGGTGGCGCCAATTGATGGCGTCGTGACACCGCTCGCAGGCGAGCCCGAACGCCATCCCATGCGGATTGTCTTTCTTATGGCAACTCACGCAAGTCGTCGCGATCTTGAGAGTCGTCGCGCCCTTGACATTGTGGCACTTCTCGCACGTCAGCGGGACGTGACCGCCGATGAGCGGGAAGCCGGTCAGCTTCCGGTGGTCGAAGCGCCATTGCGGCCAGGCGACCGTGTTGTGGCAGGCTTCGCATTTTGGATCGACGCCGAGATAGCTTTGATGGAAATCCTTGTGACAGGCGATGCACGCTGTCGCCAGACGCAGGGTCGGCGGGTTGGGGTTCGCGTGGCATTTTTCGCACACTAATTTCACGTGTGCGCCTGTCAGAGGGTAGTTTGCCTGCCGGCTGTGATCGAAGCGCCAGCGCTTCCAGTCTACCGAGTCGTGGCATTGGCCGCACTGCGAAGCCGCGCCCAAACGACCCTTGTGATACGAGTCCTCGTGGCACCTGGCGCATAGCGTCGGCGCCCCGGTGAATTTCTTCGAGACATGGCAAGCCTCGCACAGCGCGGTCGCGTGCGCGCCGACCAGCGGAAACTTGGTCTTGTTATGGTTAAAGTTGATGTTACGCTGCCAGTCCTGGTCGTTGTGGCAACGCTCGCACTTGTCGCCCAGTTGGCCCTTATGCGGGTCCTGAGCGCGGTGGCAGGATACGCAGTCCGTGCCGAGCTTCTCGGCATAGAGTTCGCCGGTGTGGCAGGCGTCGCATCGCACGCTCGCATGCGCCCCATGCAGCGGAAATCTCGTTTTTGAATGATCGAATGTTACGTCCTTCCAGCGAGTCGTATCGTGGCAGGTCTCGCACTTGACCCCGTATCGACCGCCGTGGACGTCCTGAATGCGGTGGCAGGAGATGCAGTCTTTCGCCAAATCTTTGTAGAGCTCGCCGGCATGGCAGGTCTTGCACGCGACGTCCTTGTGCGCGCCTTCCAGAGGAAACCGGGTATTCCCATGATCGAACGGCTTCACGTTGCGCCACGCTGTCGGCGCGTGGCAGTCGGCGCACTTGTCGCCCAAGCGCCCTTTGTGCGGATCGATCTTGCCGTGACAGTCGGCGCACTGCGTCGGCGTCTTGCGGTAGGATTTATTCGGTTCGTGACAGCCCGCGCAGTCAACCTTCTTATGGGCGTCAGTCAGCGGATAGTTGGTGGCGCCGTGGTCGAACCGCTCGCGATCAAGGTTCGAGATGTCTGCGGCGCGGCCCTTATGCTCGGTGTGGCAGCCAACGCAATCGCGCGCGCGGGCTTCCGGGTGTCGTCCGTGGAAGCCCTCACGCCGCTCGCGATCCGCTGCGACGTCCTTGTGACAGTCCAGGCAAAGCGCGGTCTGGGCTTTCCGCGAGAAGGGTTCGTGACACTTGGTGCATTCGCCCTCCCACTTCGCGTGGTTACCCACCAGCGGGCCCGGCATCACGAGCTGCTCGATGAGGCCCTGAGCGCGGGCGCCGTTCGAAACGAAAAACAGGGCCACCGCGACGATGGCGACGGCTACCCATGTTCGCACGACCGCCGCCCCTTAATACCGGTGAACCGCCCAGATGTGAATCAAGGCTGTGAGAACCATAAAGATGTAGAGCGGTACGTGCACGGTGTGCCACAAGCTGAACAGGCGCTCGAAGACTCGCATCTGAGCCATTCTTAGCGTGGAATCGAAGTAGGTCCCAACCACGCTCCGCATTTCCTTGCTGCGCCGCCGACGCTCGCCCCGCGCCCACCCCTCGACCGCGCCCCGGGCGTCGACCAGCCGGCGAATACGCCCGGGGAGGCGATGGCGCATCCAGGCCGCGCGAACGACGCCTCTCGCGCCCCGGACGAGGCTCGTGAGCACATTGTCGCCGGGCCGCTCCATGATTGTCCGGCCGAAGGCGTCGAGTTCATCGAAAAGAGGTTCGGCAAGCTGGCCGTGCGCCCCGAACTCGCCGCGCAGCGTTGCGATATCCGCCGCGATTTCCTGAGCGGCCAGTTTGTGTTCGCTCAGTCCGTCGAAGATTCTCTTGTAGAGATATCGTCCAGCGATGCCGCTGGAAGCCACGATCAGCATCGAGATCAGCGCGACGCTGCTGTTGACATCCCCGACATGAAAATTGGTGTGAAAGATCACGAGCAAGGGTCCAAGGACGCCGAGCAGCATATGGATCCGGAACCAGGTAGGGATCGACAGGAAGCCTCGGCCGTGACGCTGGCGCTTCCGGTAGGAATAATAGAGCAGCGCCACCATCATCGCGCTGCCGACGATGCCGAGCCAGTATCCAAGGCCGCTGTCCGGCGTCAGATACTCCTCATCGCGCTGAGCCCAGCCGAACAGAAGCAGGGCCGCGATTGCGATCGCGATGAGATTGCCGTCGAGGCCGGACCGCCGGCCCGGATCGGCCGCCATCCGCTTCCCCGATTCGGAGCCCGTGGTTGTCGTAGCGGCGCTGGGCGTCGTCACGGCGAACCGCGAGATAGCTGGCTTTAGCATCAAAGCGATATTTCCCCGCCGAACGCAGACCAGCCCCGGTTCGCCGGCGCCAATCGCTCCCCTCGCCGCGACGTATGGTCAGGCTTTACCGCTTGGTTGAGCGGAAGTCACAATTGTCATGCGATGGTTACCAAATCGTTGATCGAGACCGACAGCCTAAACGCGACGGCGCCTTCGACGGGTGTCCAGCGCCTTTCGTCGACTACGGCGTCTTGGAGACGACCACTTCGCAGACGTAGGCCGATGTGGGCTGCGCCGATTTATCCTCGATCTGGTGGGCGCAGTAGCCGGTCGCGCCGTAGTAGCGGGCCGCGAATACACCGTTCTTGTCGTGCACCATCCGCTCCTCCGTCGAGAGGTCGAACCACCGCTGCGCCGTTTCGCCTGCGCACGTGTAGAACGTTTGCCCCTTGTCCGTTTGGACGTTGCCGTTGTCCACGGCCTCGGCGATGCAGCGGTTGCGTATCTCCGTCATCGGGTTCTCGAGTGGAACCTGCGCACTCGCCGGCAGCCCGGACAGAAAGAACAGGGCCAGGCCCAGTGCGCGCATCGGTACCCCTTCCGAGACATTCATCGTAGACAGCACGGACGCTCTGACTATTTGGAGGCTGGCGCGCCGAGCATCTGGCGCACCCGATCGTCGCCGGCGAATCCGGCAATATCCACCGCCGTCTCGCGCTTCTTGTTTCGCGTCTTTGGGCTGGCGCCCGCGTCGAGAAGGACTTGAATGATTTCGACGCGGCCTTCGTGGATGGCGATCATTAGAGCGGTCAGACTCTGTTCGTTCTTTGCCTCAAGATCGACCCTGTGCTGGATCAGGGCTTGAGCGACTCCGATCAGGCCCGCTTGGACAGCGAACATCAACGCCGTGTTGCCGCCCTTCGTTGCTTGACCCGGCGAGGCACCCTTCTCCAACAAGAGAATCGCCGCAGCAGCATTACCGACTTTGACCGACCGAAGGAAGGGCGTCACGCCGTCCTGGTCGAGGATTCGCATGTCGGCACCCTTGCCGAGCAGCGCCTCGATCATGCGCGCATCGCCACGGTCGGCGGCGCGCCACAAGGCGGTTCGGCCACTCTTGTCGACCGCATTCACCGAAGCGGCCGAGTCGAGAAGCGCAAGGGCAACCTCCGGCGTACAGGCTTGCGCGGCCAGCATGAGCGCCGTCGTGCCGTCGGCCTCCACCGCGGCGATGTCAGGATTCGCCTGCAGGACGCTTCTGACGGAGGCCTCGTTGCAGCCAGCGACGGCCGCCGACAGCGGGCCAAGACCGTCCTTGGTCACGACCGACGCGTTTGCACCCCGATCGAGAAGTCGGGAGACTATATTTGCGCGCCCGTCCTTCGCCGCCGCGACCAGCGCCGTCGCGCCGCTGTTGTCGCGGGCGTTAATGTCGGCCCCCGCGTCAAGCAGAATGTCGACCACTGTGACACTTCCACTATCCGCTGCTGCAATCAGCGGCGTCGTGCCTTGCTCATCGACGACGGACAGGTCGGCCCCCGCCGCGACCAGAGAACGCAACGCTGCCGCTTGGCCCCGCGCCGCCGCGTCGATGATCGCGGGCCGGCCGTTGCGGACGGCCTCATCCACCGAGAACTTTGGCGAAGGCGGCGCCTTTGGCTTCGGGTCCGCCGCCGCTGGCCGCGCCGCCTGGGACGCCGCAGGGCTGTCGATCTCCGCAATCAGAGCCTTGGATCGCGCCTGGCCATGCGCCAGTGCTTTGGTCGCCCATTCCTTCGCTTTCGCTGGATCGGCTGTTGTTCCGCTGCCGTTCCACAGCATCTCGGCGATCCCGAGTTCCGCCCTGTGGTAGCCGGCTTCGGCGGACCGCTTCATCCAATCGAAGGACGCGACCACGTTCGCGGGCACGCCAAGTCCCGAACGCAAGAGGCAGGCGAGCCGATATTGCGCCTCAGCGTTGCCGCCCTCGGCCGCCTTTTTTAGTTGCGCGATCGCATCGGATGAGAGGCCGCTTGGGGCCGCCGTCGGAGCCCCCGCCGGCGCAACCGATGCGGTCCGAGAGGTGGCTTTTGACTTCCGCTCCACTTTTCGCGGCGCGGCGCCGTCGTCCGATCTGGAGACAGTCGGCGCACCGCCTGCGGGAGCGACAATCTGCGAAAACGCTCCTCCGGTTGCCAAGGCGAGGACAACCGCGACAGCAGCCGCGCGCGGCCCGAGTCCTGTCTCAGGCCGTGCCATATTTCGTCTTGACCTCGATGCCCATGCTCTTCAGGAAAGGCGTCGGCAGGATGCCCCCGGCGCATACGATCACCGCGTCGTTGCCAATTGCGCGCGTGCCGTCCGGCGCCTTCAGCTCGACATCGCGCGCTCCGATATTCTTGACCGACGACTCGAACACGATCTCGAGTTTGCCTTCGGCCACGGCCTTGGCTGCTCGGTCGCGGTTTTTCGCCTTGGCGCGGTCGAAGGACTTGCCTCGATGCGAAAGCGTAACCAACGTCCCCGGTTGGTCCGCGACCTCGCAGGCCGCTTCCAACGCGCTGTCGCCACCGCCTACGACGAGAACTTGCTGCTCTGCGTATTGCGCCGGGTCGATCATCCGATACACGACCTTTTCCTGCTCTTCGCCAGGGACGCCCAACGTGCGCGGCGTCCCGCGACGGCCGATGGTCAGGAGGACCGCGCGCGTCCGGTACGTCGCCTTGGTCGACTTGACCTCGAATCCATCATCCAATCGCGTCACCGACTCGATGCGCTCGTTGGAATTGATTCTCAAGCCGTTCTTTTCGCCGATTTTGTCGAAGAAGCAAACAAGCTCCTCTTTGCTCAGCTCCTTGAAGTCGAACGTGCCGGCAATGGGCAGGGTGAACGGCTGGGTCATCACCAGCTTGCCGCGCGGGAAGTGCGCAACCGTTCCGCCGAGGGTGTCCTGCTCGAACGTGACGAAGCGAAGCTTCTTTTCAATGGCGCCGAGGCTCGCGGAAAAGCCCGCGGGTCCGCAGCCGACGATGACGACATCGTAACGGTCGGGGCGGCCGAGGCCGTCGAGCTTGCTCACGGCTTCGAGCGCCTTGCGACCTTGTTCGATCGCGTTGCGCACGAGCCCCATGCCGCCGAGCTCGCCGGCAATGAAAATGCCGGGGACATTGGTCTCAAAGTCCGGCGCGACGCGCGGGATGTCGACGCCGCGCCTCTCTGTGCCGAAGACTAAAGTGATCGCGCCCGCCGGGCACACATCCTCGCAGGCGCCGTGGCCGATGCAATTGGTCGGCTCGACCAGAACCGCCTTGCCGTCGATCAGTCCGAGGATGTCGCCTTCATGGCAGGCCCGCGTGCAGGCCCCGCAGCCGATGCATTTCGCGGGATCAATGATCGGATGGAGAGATGCGGGCTCGGTGAGGCCTGCCTCCGCCGCAGCGTGCAACTTCGTGCGCGAGCGGAGGGTCTTCCGCTTGCGCAATGGCAGATAGACCGCCCAAACGGCGAGGAGCGGAAACGCGTAAGTGTAAATCGGGTTGAACTGCATAAATGACAACAGGTTGAGTCGGGATCTTCTGGCCTATAAGTAAATCTCTTGTTACGGGCCCACGTGACACTGTCCGCGCGAGCCTGTGGATTTTCCACCCAGCGCACGATTTACATTGACTTTCTGACAGATCATCGAAGGGATTTGGGAAGATTTTAGCGATCGCTTAAATGCCTAACATCCGCTAGGTGATGAAATCTTGTCTGGGGCCAGAAGACGCCGACGGGCGTGCTCGCTGAATCGGGGTCACGGCGAGCGTTGCGCCTCCTTCCATCAGAGGCTCTATTTTGACGGCTCGCCAATCGTCGCGATCAAGCCTCTCGCAGGCGCGCGCAAATGCGCACGCGGCCTTGGCGAAGGCCGACAAACGCGCATGGCGTTTCTCAGTTCCGGTAACGAATGGCTTTGTGAGCTCGCGGTAAACAGCGAGTTCGAGTTGCCCTGCTTTTCTCGCTATGCGACGCAGCTTCGTGTATTGCATGAGACCGGAGCGCCAAACCCTACCGAGCCCGCCATGTCTTACGTCGACACGATTCTGGAGCCCGGGGAGCAGTTGCGCTATCGCACGACGGTGAGCTGGACCAGTTATGTCCCCGCCATCGCCCTCGCCTGCCTCGCGTTTATCGTGTGGTGGATCAGTTTCAAATATTTCGACAACGGCTACAGCGGCGAGATTGTCGCAGCGGCGATTTTTCTCGGCGCTCTTGTAAGCTTCGTCCCGGCCTGGCTGCGACGCACCGCAACCGAAATCGCCATCACCGATCGCCGCGTCATCCTGAAGAAGGGCCTGATCTGGCGCCACACGGTCGAAATGAACATGCAGAAGGTCGAGAGCGTCGACGTCGACCAGACCATCGCCGGCCGCATCTTCAACTACGGCGATGTGACAATCCGCGGCACCGGCTCGACGTTCGAACGGCTACGGCTGATCGATTCGCCGCTCAAATTGCGCGCGACATTGACGGCGGGTTAGCCGAGCGGGCTCTTGGCCGCCTCTTGCCCTCCGACGCGCAAGCCGCCACAAAGGCTGCCGCATCGCCGGAGCCGCCCATGCTGCATGTCAATCCCGCCTTCTCCCGCATCGGCGAGGAAAACGCCTTCGCCGTCCTCGCCAAGGCCGCGGAGCTGCAGCGACAGGGTCGCGACATCATCAATCTGGGCATCGGCCAGCCGGATTTCCTGACGCCGCCGCATATCGTCGAGGCCGCCATCAAGGCGTTGCGCGATGGCCATCACGGCTATACCGCCGCGACCGGCATCCTGCCGTTGCGCGAGGCGGTGGCGGCCGACCTCCTCAAGCGCCACGACGTCGAAGTCTCGCCGGACAGCGTGATGATCGTGCCGGGCGGCAAGGTCACCATGTATATGGCGATCCTGATGTTCGGCGAACCCGGCGCAGATATCATCTATCCCGATCCCGGCTTTCCCATCTATCGCTCGATGATCGAATTCACCGGCGCGCGGCCCGTCCCGACGCCGGTGCGCGAGGAGAACGGATTTGCGTTTTCCGCCGAGGAGACGCTGGGCCTCATCACGCCGCAGACGCGGCTGTTGATCATCAACTCGCCCGCCAATCCCACCGGCGGCGTGACGCCGAAGGCGGAGATCGACAAGCTTGTCGCCGGTCTGGCGAAATGGCCGGATGTCGCGATCCTGTCGGACGAAATCTATGGCCAGATGACCTATGACGGGCTGGCGCATCAAACGCTGCTCGCCTATCCTGAAATTCGCGACCGCCTCATCGTGCTCGATGGCTGGTCGAAGACCTATGCGATGACAGGCTGGCGCTTGGGCCACTCCGTCTGGCCGCCGACGCTGTACGAAAACGCGCGCAAGCTGGCGGTCAATTCCTACTCCTGCGTCAACGCCCCAACGCAATTCGCCGGTATCGCCGCCTTGACCGGCCCACAGGATGCCGTCGCCGCGATGGTCGCTGAATTCGACGCGCGCCGAAAAATCGTCGTCGAGGGCCTCAATCGACTGCCTGGAGTGCGCGCCGCCGTGCCCAAAGGCGCTTTCTATGCCTTCCCGAATATCGCGGCGACCGGCTGGAAGGCCAAACCGCTCGCCAATGCGCTGCTCGAGGACGCGGGCGTCGCGACGATCGGCGGTCCGGATTTCGGCATATACGGCGAAGGCTACATCCGATTGTCCTACGCTAATTCCACCGCCAACATCGAACGGGCGCTCCAGCGTATTGGCGATTTCCTCGCCCGTCGCAACGTGAGGGACAAAGCGAACGCTGTTGGATGATTGACAGGACAAAGAAAAATCGCGCAATTGGCCGGATTGTGAATGTCGCTATTTGATGGATTTATTAATCATGCGCGTGTTGATTATGGGCGTTCTAGCCCTGTTCTTGGCGGCGCCAGTCGCTTTCGCCGATAATCTGCGACCCTCGCAGATCGCCTGCGACGCGAAGAAGATTGGCGCCAAGGAGCTCGCGGACTGTCTGCGCGTGGCGACCGAACGCAGCGACAAGGAGCTCGCCGCGACGATCGACGCGGCGATCAAGACGCTTGAGGCCCGTCAGGGCCTGCTGTCGGCGCAAAAGGCGCGCTGGAAGCGCTCTCTGAACGAATCGCAGGCATTGTGGCTTGGCTGGCGCGACACCGAATGCCAGGATGTGGCGCCATTCGAGGCGGGCCTGGGCGCCAAGGGCGCAGATCCCCGGCTTGCCTGCATTATCGATCACAACGCTCAGCGCTCCGAGGACATCAAGGCGCGCTATCCCTGAGCGCTAAACGGCAGGCAACCGCATTGCCAGCCCCGCTGGCAGCCGCGCCACAATCACCCGACGCGCTTTTCCCGAGAAGGCTGACAGCGTCAGGAGAAGCGAGCCTATGATGAGCGCGGTGGCGGCGACGGCCTCGTCGATATCGCTCTCGCTGTACATAGCTGCCGGCTAGCCTTTCAATTCACCCGGGAGCGAAGCAGCCAAGGCCTTCGCTCGCGTTTTAGGATTGTCGAGATAGCTCGCGAGGCGCTTCTCCATCGCCCCAGGGCGCTCGGCGAACAGCCGCGCAAAGGAAACTTTCGCGCGCCGCGCCAGCCGGGATTGCCGCCGCTCGATTTTCAGCGCGAGATCGCTCATGCGCGCCAAAGAAATGTCGTGCCGGCTGTTGGCGAATTCGCCGAGCGTCGCCAGATCGTTATGTTCCCCGAGCAGCTGCCGCAATCGTCGCAGCTCAGCGCTCATTGCTAGAAACATCGCGGGCCACGCCGGCCGAAATATCGCAAACTGATGATCCAGATCGATGGCGAAGATCCGAAGCTCGTGGAGATCGCCGCCGCCGTCGCCGAACGCCCGGCGACCGACGCGCCGGGCGCTGCGGTAGCCGGAGCGTAGCGCTTTGAGCAATGACGTGGAAGTCGTCCGACCGATGTCCCATTTCTCAACCAATCGCGCTTCCGCACGCAATTGACTGGCCAGCGAGGCAACGTCGATGTCGCTGTGGGCGATGTGCGCGACCTCACGCTCGAACGCGATGGCGCTGGAGAGCTGCTGCGAGGTCGCCGCATCGACCTCCCCTTCCAACGATTTCAGCACGTCGGGCATTACGTCGAGATCGCGAGCCTGTCCGACCTTGCGCCGCGCCGTATCGAGCGCGCTGATCATGTCATAAACAGCAAGATCGCCGCCCGAAGCGAACAGCCGAACCAGCGAGCGCGCCCGTTTGAGCGCCCTGCGCGCCTGATGGATTCGCTCCGCGCGGTCCTCGCCGGAATGTGGAAAAAGCTCCGCCGCCTCCAGCATCGCGCCGACGAGCGCGCGCCGGCAATGATCCGGCCACGGATCCTCCCGGCCTGGCATTAATTCGCCTGTCCGGAGCGCGCTCGTTCGCGCAAAGCGAATTTCTGCACCTTGCCGGTCGACGTCTTGGGAATCTCCGCGAAGATGACGTGCCGGGGACATTTGTAACGCGCTAGATGCTGCTGGCACCAGGCGATCAATTCCTCGGCGCTTGCCTTCGCCCCTGGTTTCAGTTCGACGAACGCGCAGGGCGTTTCCCCCCACTTGTCATCGGGGCGAGCCACAACAGCGGCCAGTTGCACGGCAGGATGCTTGAACAGAACGTCCTCCACCTCGATCGACGAAATGTTTTCGCCGCCCGAAATGATGATGTCCTTCGAGCGATCCTTGAGCTGGATGTAGCCGTCCGGGCAACGCACGCCGAGATCTCCTGAGTGGAACCACCCGCCTTCAAACGCTTTATCGGTCGATGCTTTATTCTTGAGATAGCCTTTCATTACGACATTGCCGCGAAACATGACTTCGCCCATCGTCTCGCCGTCGGCGGGCGTCGGTCGCATGGTTCGCGGGTCCATGACATCAAGCGCATCAAGCGCGTGATAGCGCACCCCCTGACGGGACTTCAACCTCGCCTGCTCCGCCGCGTCGAGCGCATCCCACTGGGTCTGCCAGTCATTGATGACGGCCGGGCCGTAGGTCTCGGTCAGGCCATAAAGATGCGTGATCTCGAATCCGGCTTCCCGCATGGCGCCGAGCACAGCGGCTGGCGGGGGCGCGCCGGCGGTGAAGAATTGCACGAGATGCGGCAGCGGGCGCTTCTCTGCGGCAGGCGCGTTGAGCAGCGTCGACATGACGATTGGGGCGCCGCAAAGATGCGTGACGCGATGTTCGGCGATCAGCTCGTATATTCGAGCGGCGCGAACCTGACGCAGGCAGACATGCACGCCGGCCTTCACGCACACCGACCAGGGGAAGCACCAGCCGTTGCAATGGAACATCGGCAGCGTCCAGAGATAGACGGGATGGCGGCCCATATCGGCGGTGACGACATTGCCGACCGCCAGCAGATTGGCGCCGCGGTGATGATAGACCACGCCCTTGGGATCGCCTGTGGTGCCAGAGGTGTAGTTGAGCGCGATGGCGTCCCATTCGTCGCGCGGCGACGCCCAGTTGTAGTTTGCGTCGCCCTCGCTGAGCAGCGTCTCGTAGTCGAGGCCGCCCATGCCAGGTCCATCGCCTTCGTATTCGGCGTCGTTATAATCGATGAGCAGCGGACGCGCCTTGCAAAGCTCCAAGGCCTTGCGCATCACCGCGCTGAATTCGCGGTCGACGATCAGCGCCTTCGCCTCGCCGTGGTCGAGCATGAACGCCAGCGCCGCCGCATCGAGACGCGTGTTGAGCGCGTTGAGCACCGCGCCGCTCATCGGCACGCCGTAGTGGCACTCCAGCATCGCTGGCGTGTTGGCAAGCATGACGGATACAGTATCGCCGCGCGAAAAGCCGCGCTTCGCCAGCACTGAAGCGAGCTGGCGCGAGCGGGCATAAAACTCGCGGTAGTTGCGCCGCAACGCGCCATGAATGATCGCGGCGCGTTCCGGGAAAACCGCGGCGGCCCGCTCCAGAAACGTCAGCGGCGTCAGCGGCTGAAAGTTGGCGGCGTTGCGGTCGAGATCGCGATCGTAGGGATTTGATGTCATGGGCGGGCTCTCATCAGCGAGCGCCCACCATAGCCTGACGGCGATCAGCTGCGAAAGGCGAAGGAGCGGAATCCCATAAAGGTCAGCAGCATGGCCGAGAGTGATCCACAGGCGACGAACAGCGGAAGGATTTTGGGCGTGACAGGGATGCCGGCGAAGGGCGCGAGGTTCAGGCAAATCGCATAAACCGCATAGTTGACCGCGGCGCCGCCGGCGCAGACCAGAACGTAGCGCGCCAGCGCGGACAGCAGCGGCGTATCGGCCGCGCGAAAAGTGAAATGCCGGTTCAGCGCGAAATTGACCAGTGTCGCAATGGCGAACGCCGGTGGGCGGGCCAGCAGCGCCGGTGCGCCAAACCATTGCGCGAAAACGAAGGTCAACCCGGCATCGATGAAAAAGCCCATCGTGCCGATCGCCACAAAGCTGGGAATCTGCCGCCCTAGGTGGGGGCGCGATTCGAGTGCGTCGGATCCGCTGCTGCTCACGTTGCTCCTCTGCCTATGCCGGACGCGACCCTGCGCCGCGAGCCGTTAAGGATCGGTTAGGCGATCAATTGAAAAACCGAATCCCACACCAGCTTAAGTCCGACAACAAGGGTCAGAACCAGAACGATAGTGTAAAACCGCGCGGCGGGTACGCGCCGCACGAGCCAGACGCCGGAAAATGTCGCGAGGATAGCGACAGGGAATAGCGACGCCGATGTGAGGAGATTTTCCCGCGAGAACTGGCCGAGGGCGAGATAGGGCGGGACTTTCAGGAGATTGGTGGCGGCAAAAAACATCGTTCCTGTCCCGGCGAAGACGAGCGGCGACAGGTTCTGGGGCATGACATAGACCTGAAAAGGCGGCGCGCCTGCGTGGCTGACGAAACTGGTGAAGCCCGCCAGCGAGCCCCAGAAGACGCCCGGGGCGACGCTTGCTCGGGTCGGATCGGTTTTGCCAAGCCTGGCGCGCAGCACCATAAAAATGACAAAGCCGATCGAGATCAAGCCAACCGCCAGCCGGACGATCGCCTCAGACACCTGCGCTGCAAGCAGCCAGCCCGCAAAGATGCCGATCAGCGAGGCGGGAATCAGGATCAGCAGGTTGCGGACGCTGAAATCGCGGCGAAACGCCCAGACGCCGACCCAGTCCTGAACGACGAGAATCGGCAGCATGATCGCGGCGCCGCGCACGGGCGATACCACCAGCGACAGGAGCGGCATCGGCAGCATGCCCAAAGTGGTGAAGCCGCCTTTGGCCAGGCCGAACAGGATGACGGCGGGGATCGCCGCCGCCAGGAACAACCATTCGTTCTGCATGGATTTTCCGGATTCTGGCGGTTCGCGGCTGCCTCGCGGCGCCCCCGCCGATATCAGGCCTTACCCGCCGGTCTTCAGCTCTTTCAGCTTGCCGAACACCGAGTCGACGTCGATCTTTTCTTCCCTGGGCTTCTGTTTGGCTGGCGTGGCGCCAAACACGTCGGTCTGTGACGTCGGGGCAGGCCGCGCCGTGGTGATTTCGGCCGACACCAGTGTCTGGCTGCGGTCCTCCTCGACTTTCGGGCGCTCCTTGGCGGCGCGATTGACTTCGAAATCGAGGTCGATCTGCGAGGAAAGGCCGAGCGTCACCGGGTCCATCGGCTGCAGATTCGATGAGTTCCAATGCGTGCGATTACGGATCGCGTCGAGCGTATGCTTGGTCGTGCCGACAAGCCGCATAATCTGCGCGTCCTTGAGTTCGGGATGGTTGCGCAGCAGCCACAGCACGGCATTGGGCCGATCCTGCCGACGCGACAGCGGAGTGTAGCGCGCACCGCGCGGCTTCTTGAATTCCGGCACCCGGACCTTGGAGGCCGCCAGCACAAGGCGGTGGCCGCTGTCGGTCTCGGCGGCGGCGATTTCCTCGCGGGTCAATTGGCCCGACGTGATTGGGTCATGGCCCTTGATGCCGGTCGCCACTTCGCCATCCGCGATGCCCTTGACCTCGAGCGGATGCAGCTTGCAGAATTCGGCGATCTGATCGAACGTCAGCGACGTGTTCTCGACCAGCCAGACGGCCGTCGCCTTTGGCATCAGCGGCGCTTCGTTCATCGTGTTCTCCTTGTCGGCTAGGCGCGCCCCACCGACCTTCGCCCGGGCGAGGCTCAGCCTCAATCTTTCAAACATGCGGGAATGGCGTCTTATAACGTCGGCGCGACAGAATGCAATGAATATGACGGCGGCGCGCAGCCCCCGCTGTTGCGACTCTCCGCTGCCGCCGCCGCTTGGAGCGGGATGCAAATTGATCGAATCGTCAATTCTTGTCATCCTCGGCCAGGCTCCGCGCAACGGGTCCGTTGGGGGCGCCCTTTTCCGGCGCGATCAGGCGTTTTCAAAGCGTTACGCGGCAATTTTCCGCCGCCTCGCTGCCTTGATGGATTGGAGGCTGGGCGCGGCGCGGTTCCGGAGCCATGACCGCGCTTTCATTCGTGGACGAACGCACTGGGGAAAGGCGCGTTCCCGGCTATGGGCCGATCGCGCGGGGAATTGGGATTGCTGGGACATGCGTAAGCCGCTCATAACGTATCTGTCAGAAACGCAACCATAGCATTATTTCTGTTATTCAGCAATACAAATCTCGCATACGTTTGATATAGTTACTTATTTCACCCGAAACCATGGTTAGTCGTGAGAGTCGGATCCATTGCGGTCCCCGTGCTCCAGGGGGCCGGGCGGATGGACTCCGGATTCGCCGGGATGTAGGGGGTCTCGCCGCAACCAGACTACGTTGGAAAGGATTCTTCATTGACCCGCACTTCCTTTATCCCCCTTGTCGCCCTGCTTGGCGTGGGCGCGGCGCTGCTTGCCTCGACAGCTCCCTCCGACGCCAAGGGCTGCCTGAAAGGCGCATTGGTGGGCGGAGTCGCCGGCCATTATGCCGGCCATCATGCGGTGCTTGGGGCGGTTGGAGGCTGCGTCGCAGGCCGCCATCTCGCCAAATCGGCGAGAAAGAAGAAACTTGAACAGGACGCGCCGGGAATCCCTCCTGCCTCGCAGACGCATCCCTACCAGCCCGCGCAATAAGGTCGGGCCCTTAACCGTCAGGCTTTGCCGTTCAGCGACCGCTCGACTTTCGGGTCGAGCGGCCAGCGCGGCCGGGCAATCGCGGAAAGATCGTCGGTCAACCCTAGCCGCAGACGTTCGATTCCCGCCCAAGCGATCATCGCGCCGTTGTCGGTGCAAAGCTTTGGCGGCGGGGCCGCCATTGGAACGCCGGTCTGCGCGCAGAGGCGCGCCAGCGCATCGCGAATCGCAGTATTCGATGCAACGCCGCCCGCGACCACCAGGGCATGCGGATTTCCGGCCCGGGCCTTGAACAATTTCAGCGCGAACCGCATGCGGTCCTCGATCACGTCGACGACCGCCGCCTGAAACCCTGCGCACATGTCGGCGACATCCACCGGGCGCATCGGCCTTGCCGCCTCGATGGCAAGGCGGGTCGCCGTCTTCAGACCCGACAATGAAAAGTCCGCATTGGGCCGCCCCAGCATCGGCCGCGGCAGCGCGAATCGCTGGGGATCGCCTGTCCTTGCCGCGGCCTCGATCGCCGGGCCGCCGGGATAGGCGAGGCCAAGCATTTTGGCGGTCTTGTCGAAGGCCTCGCCAATTGCGTCGTCCATCGTCGCGCCGAGCCGGTCATAGTCGCCCACGCCCTTGACCGCGAGAATCTGGGTATGCCCGCCGGAGGCCAGCAGCAGCAGATAGGGAAACATCAGCCGCTGGGTGAGCCGGGGCGTCAGCGCATGCGCCTCAAGGTGGTTGACGGCGATGAACGGCTTGTTGGCGGCGAGCGCCAGGCCTTTTCCCGTCATCAACCCGACCAGCACCCCGCCGATCAGTCCCGGCCCGGCGGCTGCCGCCACGCCATCGAGTTCGCTGACCTTGACGCCCGCCCTGGCCAGGGCGCGCGCCACGAGCTGATCGATAATTTCGATGTGGGCGCGCGCCGCGATCTCCGGCACGACGCCGCCATAGGCGGCATGGGCGGCGATCTGGCTGAGGACTTCGTCGGCGAGAATTTCGCCGCCGCCCTCGGGGCGCAGGCGGACGACCGCCGCCGCGGTCTCGTCGCAGGTCGTCTCAATGCCAAGAACGCGCATAGCTCTCGCAGTCTCTTCCGGCCAGCGGTGGATTTTGCGCTGCGCCGCGGCCATCTATATGGATTCGCCCGCACACGACAAACAGCGCCTGAGGCGCAAGCGGGAAATGGCCGACCACTGCGGAAAGATCCAGGCGGGCGTTATCGACCCGCAATCGCGGCGGCCAACGTGAAAGCCGCGATCGGCCTGCTGCGACCGCTCGACGCGGCGCAGCGCAGCGCTGCGCGCCTTCACTCCATGGGCTACCTCGCCGCGTTTGCGCCGGTCACGCAAATTGTCGCTTCCGGCGCGCAGCCCCCCGGCGGCGCGTTTGACGCCATTCTTGCCACGAGCGCGCGCGCATTTGCGTTTCTCTCAGACGAAGACCGCGCGCGGTTTGCTTCGACGCGGCTTTTTGCGGTCGGCGAGGCGACCCTTGCCGCAGCGCGGTCGTCCGGCCTTGCGGGAGCCGGGGTGGATGCGCTGGAGGCGCACGAACTCGAGCAATTGCTGATCGCGCAAGCGCCGCCCGGCGCGCGGCTGCTTTATCTCGCCGCGCGCGATCGCAAGCCTCGACTGGAGAGGGCGCTCGCGGCCGCTGGCATCCGCGTCGAGATCGTCGAGATCTATCGCGCCGAAGCGCGCCCCGCATGGAGCGCCGACGAGGCGCGCGCCGTCTGTGATTGCGCAGCCGTTCTGCATTACTCACATCGCAGCGCCGGACTCGGACTGGAGCTGGCGGCGCGCGCGGGATTCGGCGAGGGTTTTCGCGCGCTGCCGCATATCTGCCTTTCCTCGGATGTGGCGGCGCCCTTGGTGAACGCGGGGGCCCGCACTGTCGGCGTCGCCGGGGAGCCGCGCGAGCGGGCGCTGTTCGCGGCGCTCCAGGCGGAAATGGAACGCAAGGGCAAGCCAACAGTTTGAGGTTTGCCTCGGCAGGCGGCTCGCCTGTAGGATGGCGCGAAGACGCGAGGCGGCATGGACGAAACCACCCACACAGATGAGTCCGGCAAGCCGAACCTCTCGGCGCATGACGTCGAAAAGCCACGGCCGCCGGAGTCCCCTGGGGATGCGCCGGCGGAACCGGCGGCTCAGGCATCGCCAATCGAAGATGCGCCCGAGTTCAGCGAGCCGCCGATACAGCCCGCGCGCAGCGCCGAATCCGGCCGGCCCATCACGGCCGTGCTAGCGGGCGGGCTCGCGGGCGCCGTGCTGAGCGCCGCGGTGCTCTGGTACGCGCTGCCCGACTCGGCGATCTCGCCGGAAGTCGCAAGGCGGCTGACCGCGCTGGAAAGCAGCGCCGCCGGCAACGCGGCATTGGAACAGCGCGTCGGCGCGCTTGAGACGACTGCGGCGCGGCAATCCGACAAAATGGCGGGGGTCAGCGGGTTCGGTCCGCGCCTGTCCGCGCTGGAGGCCGCCGCGCCGGAAGCCAAAACCGCCGCCGAGGTGAGCAAGACCGCGCTGTCGGAAGCCCAAGCGGCGCGCGCTGACGCCGCCAAGGCCCTCGAATTGTCCGACCAACATTCAGGCGACGCCGTCGTCGCTGCGCCGCCGGCCATCGATTCTGGCGCCTTGGAAGCGCGGATCGGCAAGCTCGAAGCCGGCCTTGCAGGATTGAGCGCAGCCAAGATCGATACGGGGCTGATCAACGACAGGCTCGCGAAACTCGAAGCCGCGCTCGCCGGGCAAAAAAGCGCCGAACGCGTCGCCCCTGAGGCGGCGCCGCCCGCACGGGACAACTCGGCGGTCCTCGCGGTCGCCGCGCAAGCGCTGGCCTCACGGGTGGCGGCAGGCGCCCCTTATCCGCTCGAAATGGCTGCTCTCGAACGGCTGGGCGCCGATCCCGCCCGGCTCGCCGCGCTGAAGCCCTTCGCCAGCGCCGGCGCGCCCAATACCGCCGCGCTGACGGCAGAATTCAGCAAACTCGCTCCAGCAATGCTCGATGCGGCGGAACCCAAAAGCGATGACGGGGTGATGAGCCGACTTATGGCGAATATGGGCAAGATCGTCCGCGTCCGACCGTTGGGCGAGCAGGCCGGCGACGACCCGGCGGCGTTGGCCTCGCAGATCAGTGCGGCGCTTGAGCGCGGCGACGTTGCGGCGGCGCTCGGCGCCTACGCGCGGCTCCCCGACGCCGCACGTAACGTAGGCAAGGATTGGGCCGCGCAGGCAAAGAGCCGCGTCGACGCCGCTACAGCCGCCCAGGCTTTGGCAGACGATGCGATAGCGCGCCTCGGCGCCAAGAATTAAATGGGTTCCGCGAAACGCGCGGAACCCCATGATTGATATTGCAAGGCGCGAACCCTTCTCGCCTTGCGCGAGAATGCGGCGGCAGCGCGAACGGAGACAACATGGTTCGGTTGCTGATCTTTCTGTTGGTCGTGGGCCTGGCCGCCTGGGGCCTCGCCTTGCTTGCGGAACACCCGGGCCAGGTTGTGATGACCTGGCAGGGCGTTCAGGTTGAAGTCTCGCTCACCGTCGCGCTCCTCGGGGTTGTTGCGTTGGCGATTTTTGTCGCCATCGGTTGGGGAATTGTCCGCTTCGTGTTTCGCATTCCCTCGCTGGTTGCTCTCGCCAATCGCGCGTGGCGCCGCGAAAGGGGTTTTGCAGCCCTGTCGCGCGGCATGATCGCAGTCGGTTCCGGCGATGTCCGGGCGGCGCGCCGTCATGCGGGCGAAGCGCACAAATTTCTCGGCGCGGAGCCGCTGACCAAATTGCTACGCGCGCAAGCCGCACAACTGGCCGGTGACCGGCCCGCCGCCGTCGCTGCGTTCAACGAAATGCTCGATAAGGACGAAACGCATGCGCTGGGCCTGCGCGGGCTGCATGTGGAAGCCCGCCGCAGTGGGGATCACGATGCGGCGCTCGACTATGCAGCGCGCGCCCACCGTCATAAAGCGCTGCCCTGGGCCGGACAGGCGGTGCTCGACGATCGCGCCGCCCATAGCGACTGGTCCGGCGCGCTCGCGGCGGTGGAGACCAATTCCAGCGCTGGCCTGATCGACAAGCCCACCGCCAACCGTTGGCGAGCGGTGCTCAAAACCGCGATTGCTCTGGAAAAGGCGGAACGCGAGCCGCAAACGGCTTTGGCCCTCGCCCAGGAGGCGCTCAAACTCGCCCCTGGTCTGGAGCCCGCCGCGGCGCTGGCCGGCCGGCTGACCGGAGCAAATGGCGACCACCGCCGCGCCGCCAAAATCATCGAGGCCGCCTGGGAAAGGACTCCGCACCCGGACCTTGCCGCAGCCTATCTTCGCCTGCGGCACGGCGACTCGGCGCTCGACCGGCTGGCGAAAGCGCGCGCCTTGGCGCGCATCGCGCCGCGCGACAGCGAAAGCGCCCTGACTGTTGGTCGCGCCGCGCTCGAGGCGCGCGATCTGGCCGCCGCGCGGACCGCTTTGGCGCCGCTCGTCGCCAGCGACGCGCCGGCGCGCCCGAGCATCCGCGCGTGCCTGCTGATGGCTGACATCGCGGAGGCGGAAGGCGATTCCGGTCTGGCTCGCGAATGGCTTTCGCGCGCCGCTCGCGCGCCGCGCGATCGCGCCTGGGTCGCCGATTCGATCGTCTCCGATCGCTGGGCGCCCGCCTCGCCCGCCGGCAAGATCGACGCTTTCGTCTGGCGCACTCCGGACGAGCGCCTTAGCGCGCCCTATGAACCGCCAGCGCCCCCGCGTCCTGCCGAGGTCGCGCCGCCACCCACTTCGCCGACGCCGCCGGTTCTCGAAGCGCGCCCGGTGGAGATGATCGAAGCCGCGCCCGCCGCGTCGGAAAGCACGCCGGCCCCAGCGCCCGCGCGAACTGTGGCCTCTGCCGCGCCGCCGCGCGTCAACGGCTTCGATGCGCTCAAGCCGCCGGACGACCCAGGCCCGCACGACGCCCCGGCGCGCAAGGGCGCATACCGGTTTTTCTCGCAGGGGTGACGGCGCTGCTGAGCGATCCCAGCGGGGGTGTGCATGCTGAAAGCAATCCCAACGCGATAGGACGCTTTTGACGGCGCGGGTTTCGCGGCCTAAAATATCCCGGTGAGAACTGGTCCCATTCTGATCGCGGCAAGCCTTGCGGCCGGCCTCTATGGAGCGGCGCCGGCTCGCGCACAGAGCGATGGCGCCCCGCCTTCAGGTCTGCCAAAGTTCACGTTGCCCTTGCCCGGCGATGACGAGGAAATCCCCAGGGCGCCGCGCAGCCGCGCGCCACATGCTGCCGCGCCGCAAATGGGGCCACCTCAAAAATCCGCCGCAGAGCCGGAGGCGCCGCCTGACGCGCCCCCGGAAGAGCAGCACAAACAGAAGCTCGACGAGCTGTTCACTCGCCTTGCCGCTTCGAAGGATGCCGATGAGACTGCCGGTCTGCTCGCGGCGATCGATCGCGCGATGCTGGAAACCAGCTCGGACACCGACGAGTTTCTGATGGCGCGCGCCATCGCCGCGATGGGCACAAAGAACCTCGACACAGCGCTGGCGCTGCTCGACCGGCTGGTCGAAATCGATCCGGACTGGGCGGAGGCGTGGAATAAACGCGCGACGGTGCGGTTTATGACCGGGGATCAGAGCGGCTCAATGGCGGATATCGCGCAAACCCTTCAGCGCGAACCGCGTCACTTCGGCGCTCTGTCCGGCATGGGCATGATCCTTGAGCAACGGGGCTTTCGCGCCAGCGCGTTGAAGGCCTACCAGCGTGTGCTGGAAATCGCGCCTGAGATGGCTTCAGCCAAAGCCGCGGTGGATCGGTTGGAAGCGGCGGAGCGCGGGCAGGGACTTTGAGTTCCGCCGCTACGCCCGATCAAAGAAAGCCTCGCCGATGCTAGCCGTTGCTTTCGCAGCTCTGGCGCTCATCGCTTGCCTCGCGGCGTTCACCCTGCTGCGCACGCGCGCGATCGAAGCGCGGTTCCCGCCGCGGGGAGAATTCGTGCCGCTCGCGGGAGGCGCAATCCACCTGCGGGAGGTTGCAGCGATTGGCGCGGAGCGCGCAACAGTCCTGTTGATCCATGGCGCCTCGGGCACGCACGCCGACATGTTCAATGCGCTGGGCGCGCCCTTGGCGACGCAAGGCTTTAAGACCATCGCTGTCGATCGCCCCGGACATGGCTGGAGTTCGCGCTTTGCCGGGCGCAAAGCGTCATCGCCGGAGGTGCAAGCCGAGCTAATCCGCCAGGCGCTGGCAGGCAAAGGCGTGGATCAAGCAATTGTGGTCGGCCATTCGCTGGCCGGCATTGTCGCCCTCGCGATGACGCTCAACGCGCCGCAATTCGTGCGCGGCCTGGTGCTGCTGGCGCCTGTCAGCCATCCCTGGCCCGGCGGTGTCGCCATATATTACCGACTTGGAGCCAATCGTTGGATCGGCGGCGCTTTCCGGCGCCTGCTGGTTTTTCCGATCGGGCAGTTGATGCTGCCCGGCGGAATGGCCGCCGTATTCGCGCCCAATCCAGCGCCGGCCGGCTATGCCGAAGCCACCGGCCTCGCGCTGGTCCTGCGTCCGGCCCACTACAAGGCAAACGCCGAAGATGTGTTCGACGCCAAGGCGAACGTCGCTGCGTTGTGCCCGCGTTACGGCGAAATTCGCGCGCCGACCGCCATCGTCACGGGGAATCGCGACGGGGTTGTGTACCCGCAAATCCACAGCGCTGGGTGTGCGCGGGATATTCAGGGCGCCATTCTCACCACGCTGGATGGCATCGGCCACTCCCCACACTACAGCGCGTCCGACGCCGCGATTGCCGCAATTCTGGACACGGCGAAACGCGTCGAGGCAAGAGAGGCGACGGCTCAGAATTTGGTCATGAAGCGCCCGCTGACTCAGACGATCTAGAGCGCCGGACGCTCGAATTGAATCGGGTGGGATTCCCATGATGGGCTGGGTGTGATTCACTTCCTTATTGGAGGTGATTTGCGATGCCCAAGCCCTATTCGCAGGACCTGCGCGAGCGTGTGGCGAGATTTGCCGCCGCCGGCGGTTCGCGGCGCGCGGCGGCCGCGCATTTTCAGGTTTCGGTTTCCTTCGTCGTCAATTTGATGACGGCGCTTCGCGTGCGGCGCCACGCCAAGCTGGAACCGCATCGGGTCTTCATTCTCGATCGGGTGACGGCGCGCGAGGACATCACCATGCCGGAACTGGCGCGCGATCTGGAACAGGCTTGCGCGGTCAAGGCCGATCCGGCGTCGCTGTCGCGCTGGCTTATCCGCAATGGCTTTCGCTTCAAAAAACTCTGCAGGCCAGCGAATGCGATCGTCCCGACATTCGCCAGGCGCGCGAGGAGTGGATTCAGCAACGCCAACCTCGAATGCGGCTTGAGCCGGAGCGGCTGGTCTTCCTCGACGAGACGGCAACCAACACGAAAATGACCCGCCCGCGCGGGCGCTGTTTGAAAGGCCGGCGGCTTCGCGCCAAGGCCCCTTTCGGCCATTGGAAAACCCAGACCTTCGTCGCCGGTCTGCGCTGCGGCGCGCTCACCGCCCCTTTCGTCATCGACGCGCCGATGGATCGGCGCATCTTCGAGACCTATGTCGAGACCCAGCTCGCCCCGACGCTCGAAAAAGGCGACATCGTCGTCATGGACAA
>Ga0075030_100000377_pt1 | contig 38438 bp, 57 predicted proteins | sample LitLauG_LLR_2012_FD_71393 | JGI IMG/M metagenome (GOLD analysis project Ga0075030, IMG submission 71393) | Freshwater sediment microbial communities from Pennsylvania, USA - Little Laurel Run_MetaG_LLR_2012 | ecosystem: Environmental > Aquatic > Freshwater > Creek > Sediment | place: USA...
ATTGTCGAGTCGTTGAACTAACAGAGGGCAAATAGATGGCCGGGCCTTGGGGGCAGAGGCCCGGCTTTCTGGTGCCGGGGGCGACGCCCCCGCCGTTCCCCTATGCCCCGCCATGGCCGGGGTCAAGTGGTTATGCGCTTGTTCAACGGGCAGACGGCGTGGCTACGAGTTTCGCCAACGCCATTTTTACCAACCCAACCACTGCCGGCAACACGCTGATTGCGTTCTATTGGTCAAATCTCGGCGGTCTGGCCAATCCAAAGTACATAACCGACACGATCGGCAACACATGGATTTTCTGCGGCAACAGTTCTCTGGCAGTGGGGAATGCCCAGCCGATTTTGTATTGCTGGGTTTGCCCGAACCCCATAGCAAATCCGCTGCCATTGACGGTGACGCTGGTGACGGCGGGGTCCGGTGGTCAGGTAGGCGGATTGACCGTATTGGAGTACAGCGGACTTAATTGCAGTAATTTTTACTCTGGATCTGGATCGGTCTACGGAGCATTTACTGCCGGCAACAATGTCTCATTCACTGCCGCTGGTTTTGCAAACACGCCGTACGCAACAATCTGCTTTGTGATTGACGACACGATTAAAACCGGGGCAAATACGGTTAGTTCATCGGGGATTGCCGGATCTGCGGCACCGCAGACTGTTCCGACTCTTTTTTCCCCGGGATCTACCGGAAGCAATTTTCAGCAGATTTTGAGAGGCAACGGAAGCGGCGGACAAGGGTTTGTATACGGGACTTTCGACAAGACCATATACCCGCCACCAAATTTCGGCGCGTATTGGTTGAGCACTGTCACGTTTGTTGCTCTCGTTGGCTCGACCGGCGACAACTATGTGGGGCTGTCGATATCCATCCCCATAGGCTCCGGCGTTTATAGTCCCTCCGCTATCTCAAATCCCATAGCTTTCAGGCCGGGACTTGGCCCAAAGATCGGGCCGCTGTTCATTCCGGATGCTTTCAAAGGATTCAGTGCGTCGCTGTCACTGACGCAGATATCGGGACTCACTTCGAGCGCCACGGTTGGCTATGGTGCCGCTGTGGGCACTGGCGTGCTGGCCGGATTCGCGCTCACCAACGAGACGGGACAGGGCGAGCTTGACGGCGCAGGAGCACTCTCAGGCGAGACCACGACCACCGAGGTGGCCTACGGAAATTTGATGGGCACCCTCCCGCTGGCCGGGTTCACCGTCACCAATGAGGTGTCATCCGGTGCGTTGACGGGTACGGGCGTGCTCGCTGGGCTCACGCTGACCGGGGAAATCGCGGCCGGAGAGATTGACGGCGCGGGGGCTCTTGCCGGACTCGTTACCACCGCGACGACAGCGGCCGGAGAGCTGGATGGTGCGGGCGCATTGGCTGGCAGCGCGCTGACGGTCACGGTCTCGTACGGCGCTCTGTCGACTCTGATGTCTGGCGCCATGTCGGGGCTCACCACGACAGCGACACTCGCCTACGCAGAGCTGGACGGCGCCGGGGCGCTCTCGAGTCTCGCCACGACGAGCGTAGTCGACTACGGCGCACTGACCGGTGTCGGCACGCTGTCGGGCCTCACCACGACGGCCACGACCGCATCGGGCGAACTTGACGGGCTGTCACTGACGCCGATTGCCGGCCTTTCAATCTCGGTGTCGATGTCCTATGGCGCGCTGACGGGCACACTGACCCCGTCAGGCGGCCATGGATCGGTCGAGGTCTACGAGGCCATACAGCGGCGCCTGAAGGCCGAGGAACGCGAGAAGATCCGCAGGCTGTGGACTCGCCTCGAGGCCGCCAAGCGGGCTGTGGCGCAGGCAGAGGCCGCGTCAGCGCGCAGGGCCGAGCAGGTACAGGCCGCCATCACCGCCGAGGTCGAGGTCCGCGCTGCGGCGCAGCAAGTGATTCTCGAGAGCCCCCGTCAGTCGGCCGCGGTCAAGCAGGCCACGGCGAGGATTGAGACGGCCTATGTGGCGCGCAAGCGGGCCGAGACGCAGGCTAAGCTCGCGAAGTCCGCGGAGGCGCGCAAACGGCGCCGGGCGCAGGAACTCGAGCGGTTGGCCGATGAGCAGGCCGCGCAGGCGTTCATGGAGCTGGTCATGATTGGGGGGCTTGATGGCTAAACTCGACCCGGAGGACATGGCGGTGCGCACCGCGGTGTTTGGCGAGCAGGTACAGCAATTCCTGCAGTCGGACATCGGTGACTACTTGCTGAAACGGGCTGCCGAGGAGGAGGCCGCTGCCATTGAGGCGCTGGTCTCGTGGAAGCGCTGGGAGGACGGTCCCACCGAGGCCGAGCTGCGCGAGCGTATCTTCAGGGCGAGGAATTTCCAGACTTGGCTCGGCGAGGCCGTGCAGCGTGGGCTGCAGGCGCTTGAGCTGCTACGTGAGGAGGGCATGACATGAGTGAGGAAACCGAGAAGACCCCAGCCGAAATGGAGGCTGACCTCAGGAAAGCCGCCATCGAGGCCAACGAGCGCCGCAACAATGAGCGCCTCGAGCGGCTCAACTCCATTGCCGACCAAGCCGATGAGCGCAAGGTCGAGCAGGATGAGATGCGCGACATTGCGGATGAGGAGTGGGATGACCGCGCAGCCCGCGCCCGTCGCAAGGCCCGCGAGGTCGATCTTGAGGAGCCCGCCGACAAGGTGGTGGCCGAGGCGGAGGGGGCTGACCGCGCCGCGGATGAGGCCCGGGATGCGGGCGCGACCGACGTCAAAGAGGTCAATGGGGAGACCTATTACCAATTGATCGTGAACGGTCAGGAAAAGTGGCTGACCTTGCAGCAAATTCGGGATACGGCCAGCAAAGTGGCGGCTGCCGACCAGTATTTGCATGATGCCAAGCAAGCTGCTAGAACTGCAGTTACGCAGGCTCCATCCTCACCGGACGAGCAGGCGAGCCCGGATAAAGGCCGGGTGCGCGAATTGTTCTCCCGCGCCTTAATGGGAGAGGAACAGGCAGTTGACGAGCTAGCAGCGACCCTGACAAGGGGACTATCCGGAAACGTAACCCCGGACGTCCTGAGGGCGGTGGATGAGCGAGTCGACGGTCGGTTGACGTTTCGGGACGCATTTTCGAAGTTCGAGCGCGACTACAAAGACGAATGGAACGACCCGGATTGGCGGGATTTCATGCAGTCGGAGGATGCGAAGTTGGCCGAGTCCAACCCGCGCATGCCTTTCGATGAACGTCTGAGGATGGTCGGCGAGAAAGCCCGCCGCATGCGCGGTGGTCGTTCGCCGGTCGTGTCCGCGCAGAAGCTGGCCGAAAAGGATGCCCGAAAGGTCAAGGTCCGGATTCCTCCGGCAGCCTCAGGCCGCCGTGTCGAGTCCGAATCGGAAGACGAGGACGAAGACGTCGGGTCCGTCATACAGGATATGGCGAAGTCCCGCGGCCAGTCCCGCCCGGTCGTTCACAAACGCTAGTCAGTCACGCCTCCATGCTGCGTGACTGTGGAGGTTACGCAACATGGCAGGTCAAGTCTGGGCCGTCTCGAGTTTGGGCGGCTTCATGTATTCCCGGCAGCTGTCGAATGTGCTGCGCGCAAACGTGCAGCCACTCGTGAAATTCCGGCAGTTTGCCGATGTTCATGATATTTCCCAGCAGGGAAAAAAGAAGGGAGACACTTTCACGTGGGATGTCTTCAGTGACGTCGCCACGGCTGGTGCAGTGTTGGTCGAAACCAACACGATGCCCGAGACGAATTTCACGATCACGCAGGGCACCCTCACGGTGACCGAGGCCGGTAACTCGGTGCCGTACTCGGGCAAGCTCGACAACCTGTCGAAGTTCCCCGTCGAGGACGTCATCAAGAAGGTCTGCAAGAATGACTGCGTGAAGTACCTCGACCGCGCGGCGTGGACGCAGTTCAACCAGACGCAAATCCGCGTGATCCCGACCGGTGGCACGAGCCCGACGTCGATCACGTTGTATACAAATGGCACGGTGACCGGCACCAATTCGGTGGCTTTCAGCAACGGCCACGCGAAGGCGATCGTGGACGCGATGAAGGAGCGCAACATCCCGGCCTACATCGCTGACGACTACTACTGTCTCGGATGGCCAACGACCCTGCGAACCTTCAAGAACGCCCTTGAGGCGATCCACCAGTACAGCGATACCGGCTTCAACCTGATTATGAACGGTGAGATTGGGCGCTATGAAAACACAAGGTATATTGAGCAGACCAATATACCGAAGGGTACCGGTACGGACGGCGTGACCACGACCCCGTGGGTCAACGGTCAGTCGGACTGGTTGTTCTTTTTTGGCAACGACACGGTGGCGGAGGCCATTGCGGTGCCCGAGGAGATGCGCGGCAAGATCCCGACCGACTACGGCCGGTCGAAAGGAATTGCTTGGTACTACCTCGGTGGGTTCGGGATTGTACACACGAACCCGATCAACGTGCGTATTGTCAAGTGGGACTCGGCCGCCTAGGCGGCTCTGTTGGGGGCCGGGTAGGACCTCCTCCCTACCCGGCACAACCCCATAACAACGCGGGAGAGGTCCGCTTACTAGGAGCCTGAGCCATGTCACTGAAAAACTTTGCCTACGACCACCCCTCCTACGTCGCCCGTCAGGCGGTGTCGCTGGGCGCCATTACCGCGGGCGCCGCCGGTGTCACCGGTCGATTCACGGCGCACGCCAACCTGCAGATTTACGGCATCACGTCGTATACGACCATCGCGGGCACGTCGACCACCACCACGACCAACGCGGCGCCCCCGGCCACGGCGGCCTCACAGGTGCACGTCAACTGTCAGCTGTTGAACCTGATTCGTATCTACAACACGGCATCGGCCGGTGTGGCTCCGGCTCTGGCGACGGCGACTTTCGGCCCGTTCATCGCGGGCGGCTCGTTTGCCAACGGCACCTACACGGGCGCCGTCGGTCAGGCGGCGGCCTACCCGGTCAACTCGGGGCTGTATGTGGGTACCTCGACTGTGCTGCCCAATTCGAGCCTTACCAACCAAGGCGGCGTCGCGGTCAACGCAGGCGATTCGCTCTACGTGGTGTCGGGCACGGACGCGACCGCGGTCAACGTCATCACGCTGGACTACCAGACCCAGCCGCTGGCGAGCGTGCAGGCCTAAGTCATCCCCCTGTAGGGGGCCCTTACGGGCCCCTCTTTTTGGAGCAAAGGCAATGGCGAAACTGACTCAGTCTCTCAAAGGCATGTGGGAAACCCCGCAGATCACCAGCGAGCAGCTGGCCACCGAGATGCATGGCGGCATGGCGCCGAGCCACGTCGACATCATCAAGTCGGCCAATGCGCGGGCGCAGAAGCGCCACGAGATGAAAAAGCAGGGGCTCGCCGATATCGAGGTGCTGCCGGATTCCGCGGAACTCGCCGGCAACGAAATGGTGGGCGTGCGCAATTCGGGGTATCTCAGCAAGAAAAACACCGTGTATGGGGTCAACGCGATGTTCAACACGCTGCCCCCGGGCATGGACATCGAAGATCAGGAAATGGCCGACATCCGTGAGATGGAGATGGTCGTGTACGACACGGGGCTCGGCTATCCGGGCGACGGGTGGGTGAAGCGCCCGCGTGGCAGTCAGATGCCCCGCAAGGCGGATCGTGGCCGTCCGGGCGAGACCAACTACATGGGCTCGAGCGGGCTCAATCCGCGCAACCCGCGGGGACAGTAAGGGGTAGGCCATGCCCAAGGTCGTACAGGAAAAGTTCCAAGTCACCTACCCCGATTACGACTCCCGCAACGAGGAGGACGTGCAGGGGTGGTGCCCGGACATGAATGCGCGGGCCAAGAAAAATCTGCCGCATGGCCGTGAGGGCGGCTCTGGCGGAGACTACGATTCGCGCTATGCCATGAACAACGTGTTCTATAACGGGCTCCCGCCCGGCATGGACATTGAGGATCAGGAGGTTAGCGACATTCGCCGGATGGGCATCAATGTCGCGGGAAACTTCCCGACCGAGTACGCGCAGGGCGACGTCTCGAACCGCGAGCTGCATGCCATGTCCCTGCGCAAGGGCTTCGACCGCAAGAAGCTGCTGCAGACCGACGACGCCTACACCCGCGAGCACAACGACGCCTTCTACGATGACGTGGGAGGTTTCTGCGAGCGCAACAACTATCTGGACCGCAGCTGATGACCATCACCGTCTCGCAGGGCAATTGCCAGTACACGGCCCTGACCACGGTCGGGACGACCACTATCAACCCGGGGCAGGCGTCAGGCCCTCCGACTCAGCCCGGGGCGTTCTACGGTGCCAACATGGTGTCGGTGGGCACGTCATTCGGGGTGACCGTGTACGACATTTACGTGGCGGGCACTGCCACGACCACAGTGATTTTGGCCACCGGTACGTCGACGGCTGTCGGCGGTCTGGTCTCTCCCGGTCCGGGCCCCTTGGGTGTACGCTACCGTGGCGCCCTTGTAGCCGTGACCACTGGCACGGCGGGGCAGTACAACGCGCTGTGGGACTGAGGAGGATCAGAATGGCCACCGTCACCAAGGTATTGCCGGATGAGTTTGCCCCGGATGGGGTAACGCGACTGTTCAACCAGACCCGCCCGCACGGGGTCGTCTTTGCCGACGGATTTTCGGATGCCCGCTACGTACAGGACGGGATCCAGTACCGGGCCGACGGATACCCGGTGGGCTATGTGGCGGACCCCACTCTCGAGGGGTCAGGCCCGGTTCCTGATGTCCCCATGAAACGAGGCCCGGGCCGGCCGCCAAAGGCGGCGTAACGTGGTCTGGCGGCGCGAGGACCCACAGGGGAACGAAGCCGGAAAAATCCGCTGGGAGCTGGTCAAGTGGACCCGGGGGAAAGGCCTCGACATTGGTTGCGGGGCCTACAAGGCGTTCCCGCATTTCATTGGACTCGACAACGGCGCTGACATTGCCCTATTTGGGCATCAGTTTCGCCCCGATGTCTGGATAGACGACGCCACCGATCTCAGGCTTTTTGCCACGGACCAATTCGACTTCGTGTTCTCGAGCCACTTGCTCGAGCATATTGAGGAGTCGAAGGTCGTCAAGGCGCTCAAGGAATGGCTGCGCGTCATCAAGGTCGGCGGGCACCTCATCCTGTACCTGCCGGCGGATGACCTCTACCCCAAGGTCGGGGAGGAGGGCGCCAACCGGGACCACAAGTGGAACGTCAATTACGACGTGCTCATTGAGGTCATGGAGAAGGCCGGCCATTGGGACCTGCGCGACTTCCAGAAGCGCGACCAAGGCACGGAATACAGCCTCTACTTCGTCTTCCAGAAGCGCAAGGACGGTCACCTTCACTCGTGGAGCCGACCCAAGCCCAACGTCAAGCGGGCTGGCGTGGTGCGTTATGGGGCGTATGGCGACGTCCTGCAGGCCTCCTCCGTGTTTTCCGGCCTCAAGCAGCAGGGCTATCACGTCACGGTGTTTTGCTCCGCGCCGGGCTCCGACGTCATCCTGCACGATCCGAACATTGACGAGTTCTACTATCAGGACAAGGACCAAGTCCCGAATACCGCGCTGGGCGACTTTTGGGCCTACCACGAGAAACGCTTCGACAAGTGGGTGAACCTGTCCGAGTCCGCGGAGGGCAACCTGCTGGCCATCCCGGGGCGCTCACAGCATATGTGGCCACCCGCGGCGCGCCACCGGATGATGGATATCAACTACCTCGAGTTTCAACACTTGATCGCGGGCGTCCCGCACGTGCCCGCCGTCAAGTTCTACGCCACTGATGCCGAGCGCGAATGGGCCAAGACCGAGCGCGCCAAGCGTCCCGGGTTCACGGTGGTGTGGTCCATGGCGGGCTCCGCGGTGCACAAAAAATGGCTGTGGGTGGACAACGTCATCGCGACCATGCTGGTCGACTACCCCGACATTCAGTTTGTCATTGTCGGCGGGCCCGACTGCATCCTGCTTGAGCAGGGATGGTTCAAGACGCACGACGGCGAGCCGCTGCGCGACATTGTGGGCCGGCGGATCATGGTCGAGCCGCGGGTCCTGTGCACGTCCGGCGAGTGGTCCATCCGCGAGACCATGGCATTTTGCGAGCAGGCCGATCTCATCATCGGGCCCGAGACCGGCGTGCTCAACATGGCCTCCATGCTGCCCATACCAAAGGTCGTGTTTCTGTCGCACTCGACGGATGAGAACCTGACGCGCGATTGGGTCAACACGCACGTCCTGTACTCGGATGTCACCGAGTGCCCCGGCCGCGGCAAGAATGAGGCGCCCGCCTGTCACCAGTTGCACTACAGCTGGGAGCACTGCAAGCAGGCGGACGGCCCCGACGGTCTGCCCATGGGCATCGCGCAGTGTCAGGCGGACATACCGCCTGAGCTGGTCATCAAGGTGCTTTGGCACGCCATACAACATGCCAAAGAGGCCAAGGCGGCATAGATGGCCACCAGCGGGACATACACCTTCACGGTCACGCAGTCGGACATCATCCGCGAGTCGATGCTCAACATGGGCAAGCTCGGGGCCAGCGATCCTATCGGGCCGCAGGAATACCTCGACATGCAGCGCAAGCTCAACCTCATGGTCAAGCAGTGGATGGGCAGGACCGACTTTGCGCCCGGCCTCAAGATGTGGACCCGCTCCCGTGGCGATCTCTTTCTGTCGTCCAGCAAGTTCTCCTACCAATTGGGGCAGACCGGCGACAACTACGCGGGTGGTGTGACCGCGGTGCCCGGCCAGAATTACGCGACCTCGACGCTGGCCGTGGCCAATGCGGGCGGCTCCGCGGTGCTCAATGTCGGCGCCACCAATGCCGCGCAGTTCACGGTGGGCGACTATGTCGTGGTGCAGTTGAACTCCGGCGATATTTTCTCGAGCACGGTACTCTCGATTGCCTCGCCGAGCGTGACCCTGACGACCAATGTGCCCTCGGCGGCCAATTCCGGAAACTACGTGTGGAATTACACCGTCAAGCAGGTGCGCCCCCTCGAGATACAGACGGCGGTGCTCAGGGACAGCAACCAGAATGACACGCCGCTCAATTTCATGACGCTGCAGACCTACGAGAATCTGCCCAACAAGGTGGCGACCGGTGTGCTGTCGGATCCCACGTCCATCTATTACGAGCAGGTGCTCACTAACGGCGTGCTCTATATCGACGTGGCGGGCGCCTCCGACGTTACCAAGAACATCCACATTGTCGGCCTGCGCCCCATTCAGGACTTCGTCAACACGACGGACAACCCGGACTACCCGGCGGAGTGGTTTGACGCGCTGTGCTGGGGGCTGACCAAGCGCGGCGCGCCGATGTTCAATGCGCCGTGGACGCAGGAAATGCAGGACAACCACGACGTGGCCATACGCACGGCGCGCGAGGCCTACCCCGAGACCACCGAGCTATTCTTTCAGTGCAACGCCGGTGACCCGTGAAAAAGGTCCCGCTCACCGGTGCGGGACTCTTTGGAAAGTCGGCGGTAACCACCCGGCAGCGACTGCTTAACGTCTATGCGGAGCAGCGTCCGGACGGCGACAAGACCGGGCTCGCGCTCTATGGCACGCCGGGACTGACGGCGCTTTCCAATGTCGCCTATTTACAGCCCTTCCGGGCGTTGCTTGGCCTGCCTGCGTTCATGTACGCCATTATCGGCGGCACGCTTCAGCAGATAGATATCACCGGCAACACGATCAACCAGTACGGTTACGGGCCGCCCGGGTTCACGGGCACCACATTCTGCTCCATGGCCGCGAGCGCCACGCAGCTATTGATTGTCGACCCCACGCTAGGCGCCTTTGTGTTCACGCCGTCCACCGGTCTCATCAATCCGGTGACGCCATTCCCGCCGGCTGCATCCAACACGTGCACATTCTGCGCGGGATTCTTTGTTGCCGACAACGCGGGCACCAATCAGTTTTACGTCTCTAACTACTTGGACGCGACGTCGTGGGGCGTCAATCCGGTCGGCATAGATGTTGGTTATGCGGTGCAATACGGCGACACGATTGTCGCTGTGGACGCGCTGACCTCGAATCTCATCATCCTGTGCGCGGGTCATACCGAATTCTGGCAAGTGGTGGGCTCCGCGGGAAATCCCTTTGCCTGCGTGCTGTCGGCGACCTCCGAGTACGGACTCGCTGCGATCTCCTCACGCGCGCACATAGCCGGAAACCTGTGCTATCTCGCCCTCAACCGGCAGGGCACCGTGCAGGTGGTGGCCATCAATGGCTACACGACCACGCCGATCAGCGATCCTGACCTCGACAATGTCTTGAACAAGATTGGTTACTGGTCGGACATGACGGCTATTTCGTACGTGGTCGACTCGCATCCCATGTACCAATTGACGAGCCCCTCCGCGAGCCGCTCATTCCTCTACGACTTTTCCACGTCGCTGTGGACCGAGGTACAGAGCGGCATCACGGGTGCCTATGCGCAGCGCCACCGCGCCGTGCTGTCTACCGCCTTCCAAGGGAAGACCATCGTGTCGGTGGCGGAAATCCCGGCGCCGCTTCACTACATAGACCCGACGTCCTATGTGGATGGGTACGCCTTCACCTATCCCTTTGCCGCCAATACGCAGCTCAGAGAGATTGTCACGCGCCACGCCTCGCAGGACTTCAATGTCTTCAGCATTGACGAGGTATATCTCGACTTCGAGACGGGCGTGGGGCTCGTGAGCGGTCAGGGCTCCGTGCCCACGGTCACCATTGAGTGCAGCAAGGATAACGGGCGCACGTGGACCATGCCGGTGGCCGCCGGCATAGGCCCGCTCGGCGGGTATCTCTATCGCGCGGTGTGGCGCCGCTTTGGCTCCGCGCGCGACTTCGTGTTCCGCATCCGGATGAGCGACCCGGTCAAGTTCGTGGTGACGGGAGGCGCAATCACGGTACGGGAGCGCAAGCAGTGAGTCTCACTGTACCGCCGATTCCCGGGCCATTGATGACGACACCGGATGCCAAGAGCAATGGCGTCCTGACCGCGCCATGGCTCAGTTGGTTCTACCGGCTGACCACAGCGCTGAATTCGGGCCCGGGTCCCTATGACATCGGTTGTTGGTGGGCGGGCAAGCCCGCGGTCAGCGAGAAACTGCTCGACCACGTGTTTGCGCGCACGGTGACCTTTCCCAATGGGTTGACCGGCAGCGAGGCGATTGCGCAGACCGCGGCGACCTCGAGCGCGCAGTTCACGCTTGGTCGTAACGGCGCGGTGTTTGGAAACATCACGTTTGCGGCAGGCGCCACGGTCGGCACGTTCAACGCGACCACGGTGCCGATGTTCAACGCGGGAGACATCATCAACATCGTGGGGCCCGGCGTGCAGGACACGACACTCGCCGATATCAGCGTAACGATATCGGGCACCCGGGGCAGTTAGTGGCCGTCACGCTCTACAGCAGCAATTTCCAGCGCATCGTGATGACGAGCACCGGATTCAGTTCGTCAACGTGCACGTACACCGACCCGCAAAATTGCTTCAATGCCGGCAATCCCGGCACGTTCCTGTTCTACATGGCGAGCACGGTTGGGACGACCCTTATCACGCAGGCGTATAACGCATCTCCTGTATACGCACCATATTTCACCGGATCGTGCACGTACGGGAACGTGACCGGGCAAGCGCAGTTCTACTCATATCCAACTACCACGACGCCAGCCGGCGGCGACGTTATGAACCCAACCGATATCGTCAATTGGTATGGCGGCGTGGTCGGCTATATCCCGCTGGACGGTTACAACCCGGCTAGCGGTACGACACTGACGATCAATGGAAACTACAACACTGGCGCGAGCGGATTGCCTTCGACGTCCAGCGCGAACTACGGAATAGCCGTCATCACGGGATACAACGGCGGTCTAGCCGCGAACCCGAATTTCCTGTCGACGTACAACTACAATGCGTCGGCGGTGAGCGATCCTGCCCGAGCCAATCCCAACCCGTTTAGTCTGTCGGGGAACCCCGGGGATATTTTCTTTTGCACTTGCGCGCAGGATCAAAGCGGCGGGTGCATCATCCCGGATTCATCCGACATCACTGGCGCCGCGCAATTCATCTACCCGTACGACGGGCCGTGGATTCCTCAGCCGCCGCCGTTTTACCCGACAATCAACTATATCTCCGGAAACCAAAGCCCAACGTATTCCGCGCCCGGCGGGTATGCAGATTCGGTGGGTTCTGCGTTCGGTAATTCGGCGTTTGGCGGCCACCCCGGGGGCATGGCCCCGTACAATTGGGGGTTTTTCACCGGCACGACGGTGAACGTCGGCTACATTTGGAATGACGCCGCCAACCCTTTCGGATACAACACGTATTCCTACAGCCGCATGAGTAAGGGCGGGTGGGTCATTCACGCGGGGGCCAGCGCCACCCGCCGCCGCTGGTTTTGGGTAATGGAATGACAGACCTGATTCTCTCCGATGAGAAACTCGGGATGCTCGAGCGGCAGTTCCTCGAGCTACCGCAGGTTGAGTGTCCGGTGAAGCATACCTTTCTGCCGGGCCTCTACATCCGCGAGGTAGCCATCCCTGCAGACACCTATGTGATCGGTCACGCGCAGCGGTTCGAGCATTTGTTCTTTCTGGTGGAGGGCGAGGGCGTGCTTGTGAATGCGGATGGCTCGAAAGTCGAATTGAAGGGACCGAAATACTTTGTGGCGCCACCGGGGCGAAAGCTCGGGTACTGCCGCACGCAGGTACGCATCATGAACGTGTACCCGAACCCCGATAACGAGCGGGACGTCGAGAAACTCGAGGAGCGGTTCATGGACAAGAGCGCCGCGTATCTTGAGGCTCAGGAGCGCATGAAACAGCTGAATTTGACCATTGAGGCCGCCCGCAAGACACTGCACAGGTACGGGACGATGACGACGGTAATAGCCACCGGGAGAGACGCATGGCCGGGATAAGCGTAGCAATTGCAGGCGCTGCCGCGGCGACGCTGGTGGCCGGCCACGAGGCGGCCAGCGCCACCGAGACGGCATCCAACAATGCCACTCAGGTACAGGAGCAGGCCCTGCAGCAGCAGAAGGCCGAGGCCGCCCCGTATACGGCGCTGGGACAGTCCGAGATCCCCACCCTGCAGTCGCTGCTGAATGGCGGCCCGGGGGCCCTGCAGACCCTGCAGAGCCTGCCCGGCTACGAATTCACCAAGGATCAGGGCAATGCCGCCATCACCAATGCGGCGGCGGCGAGTGGCGCAGGCCTGAGCGGCTCGACGCTCGAGCAGATTGGCAATTACACGTCGGGGCTCGCGAGCACGACGGCAAACTCGGAGATTGGCAACCTGCTGGCGACCGTGGGAATTGGCGCCAATGCAGCTTCCGGGGTGTCTTCCGCCATCGGGAACACGGCCAACAACATCAGCAACATCGGCATTGCGCAGGGCAACAACAATGCCAACATCGGCATTGGCGTCGGGCAGTCACTCTCGAGCATCCTTGGCAACACGCTGGCCAACAACCAGACCAACAACCTCTTAAAGACCATTCAGGCCGGCAACCCCGCCGCCGCCGCAGCGCCCGCAGTGCCCGGGGTGAGCGGCCCGGGCCTGTCCTACTCGCCGGTTACGGACCCGGGCGCCGGGTATATCTGAGGTGCCGCCATGCCGATAGATCCGAGCAGCTTGGGGCAGATTGGCGAGAACGTCACCGGCCCCCTTTCCAAGGCGCCGGAGCGGGCGCTCACGCTCGCCGACTTGGTCAACAAGCAGCAGTTGTCGCAAATCGGGCTCGCGGACGCCAAGAAAGAGCAGGCCGACATGGCCGCTTTTCAGGCCGCCACCAAGGGGGACGACTGGTCCACCGAGGAGGGGCAGGCCAAGATTCTCGAGAAGGCCTACAAGCAGAATCCGACGCTCGGCCTCAAGCTCAACCGGGAATTTACTGCACAGCAGCAAAGCGCAACGGCGCTCAACGTCGAAAAGCTCAAGCTGTGGGAGGAACACCAACAGATCCTGAGCGGGGCGCTCGAGCCCATCGAGATGGAAAAACAGGCGTTCCTGCAGAAAAATCCCGGGGCTACCCCCAAGGAACTCGACGCCCATCTCCTGCCGCTGGCCAATCGGGCCATTGGGGTGCTTAAGACCGCTCAGACCCGGGACGGCAAGCCCATCCTCGACCCCAACATGATGGAGCGCGCGCAGGCTCTGCTCGACCCCAATGCCCCCCCGGGGACGCTGTCCAATGGCATCACGCAGGTGCTGGGGCAGACCCGGGAGGGCATGCAGACCATCGTCAAGCTGCAGGACCACTTCCGCGGCGTCAAGAAAGACGCGCTGGACGAGCGAGTCGCCGAGCGCAGCATGGAGCACATGGGCATAACGGAAGCCCAAGGCGCGGAACGTCTGCGGCAGGGTGACCCATCCCACGCGCAGATTGACGAGGACACGCTCGACCGCGCGGCCTCCGAGGTCATGGTGGACCCGGCCCGGATACGAGACTACGCGGGCGGGTACGGCCGCGGCGCACAGGCAATCCGCGGGCAAATCAACCAGCGCATCACGGAGCGGCTCAAAGAGGCCGGCATGAAGCCCGCCGACCTCATTCAATTACGCGCCAATGCCAAGGCGGAGTCCGGCAGCATTCAGAAGCTGGTTGGGCAGCAAAATGCCATTACGGCGTTCGAGAAACTCGCCAAGTTCAACGGTCAACGGGTGCTCGAGCTGCTCGACAAGGTCGACGCCACGGGCGTGCCCATGATCGAGGGGGTGCGGCGTGCGGGGACGGCCAAGCTGGGCGGCGTGGATGCCGCGGAATTCGCGTCCGTACTGACCACGTTCCAGCAAGAAGCCGCCCGGATCCTTGCCAATCCCAACATGACCGGTGTCGTCACCGACTCGCTGCGCGCGGAGGTCATGAAGATGACCCCGGACAGCATGTCAACCGATCAGGGCAAGCGGGTCATCAATCGACTGTTCACCGAAATGGACGTGCGCAAGAGCGCCATTGACGATCAAATCAAGACCTCCGAGGCCTCACTCGCACCCCCGGGTAGTGGCGGCCCCGGGCGGGCCCCCTCTGGCCCCCCGGCATCCCCCGCGGGCGGCGGGGCGCCTGTGAAGGTATCGACCCCCGAGGAGGCCGCCAAACTGCCCCGCGGGACGCCGATTCTGCTGCCTGACGGCACGCAGGGGTGGGCGCAGTAATGGCCGAAGATCCGTGGGCCAAATTCAGGCAGCCGCCGGCCGGTGCCGGGGGTTCCGCGGATGCGGACCCGTGGGCCAAGTTTCGCAAGCCCCCGGGTGAGGCAGAGGCGCCTAAGCCGCTACCCACCGCGGAGCGTGTGGGCTACAACCTGCTGGGGGCCGGAAAAGAGGCCTTGGGCCAAGTCATCTGGGCCGGAAATACCGTCCTGCGGGGCCTGACGCCGACCTCGACGGCCGAGACCTTCAGTCAAAACCCGGAGAAACTGAAGGCAGCGCAGGAATGGCTCGACAAGGTCAAGCAAGCCGTAACCCACCCCTACGACACGGCGGTCAACGCGGCCGGCGAGTGGATGGACAAGGCCCTACCAACACCTACGACGCCCCAGCAGGCCGAGGAGCAGGGTGGGGCCTACCTCAGGGGCGCCGAGAATGTGGCCGGCGCCCGCGGGCTGGTGGGCGACGTGGCGGCAACCGCGGCCCGCCCCATCGAGCGTGCCTTGGCCCCCGCGGCCGAAAAGGTGGCGGCGCGCGGCGAGGCGAAGGCGGCAACCGCCAATGTTGCGGCGCAGGAAAAGAACGACCTCATCCGCGAAACCCGCAAGCTGGGGCTCAGGCTGTCCTCGCAGGACGTCGGCGCCCCTATCGGCAAGCGGGTCGAGGCGTTTGCCGGCCGCCCGCAGTATGAGCGCGAGCTGTCCGCCCACAACGCCGAGAGAGCCCGGGAGGTCGCCGCGGCCGACGTGGGCATCAAGGAACCGCTGTCGCACGGGTCGGTTGCTCGGGCCATCGAGCAGACGCTGCCCGCCTACAAGGCCCCACGCGGGCTCGGCCGGGTCAATCTCGCCGCCGACACCAAGTGGCAGGCGGAACTTGAGAACATCCGGGACGTTACCAAGCAGGAGCGAATTGACGTTCCCGAGGATTTCAATCCGAAGCTTGAGCAGGAACTCGAGAAGTGGAACAAGCCCTCGATGGACGCCGACACGCTGGTGTCCAAGATCCGCAAGCTGCGCGAGCGCGCTTCGAGCAATTTCCGTGGCAATGCCGATGACGTCGAGCTGGCCCGGGCGCAGCGCAAGATTGCAACCGCCATGGAGGAGGCCATCGAGCGCCACGGCGAGGCCACCGGCAAGGCCGGGATCATCAAGGACTTTCGCGAGGCGCGCGTCAGGCTCGCCAAGCTCTACACGCTCAGGGACGCGCTGACGGAGTCCGGCCACCTCGACCTCAAGGAACTCGAGAGCCGCCTCAATAAGGGCGAGCCCTTGACGGGCAACCTGCGCACGCTGGCGCGCGCGAAGTCGGCTTTCGACCGCTCATTTCAGAATCCGGACAACATCCGTGGGCATTATATTGGCGTTGGTGACGTTGCGCTCGCTACTTTGGCTGGTGGTGGATCGGGCGCAAAGACGGGCATGCTGTCCGGAATTGGCGCCGGAGCCGTGGCGGGAGCCTCCCGGCCCCTCACCCGGGCCGTCATGGCGTCCCGCCCCTATCAGGGGACATTCATCAAGCCACGGGAGGCGCGCCCGGGGCTGGTGTCGCGTCAGGCGCGCAAGATCGCCGATGCGGGCAAGGCTGCTGCCCCGCCGCAGACGATAGCGCCGGCCGCAAAGCCCGCAGCGCCCCCGGCCGGGCCGACTCTTGCCAGCACGCCGCCCTCGCCAAAGGCCGCGAATCTGGCCGAGATGGGCTTGGATACCAAGCTCAAGGGCAAGGCCGCAGACATACAGTCCCGATTCGCGGATCAGATTGCCGGCGACTACAAGGGTAGCGTCCAGCGTTACAACCAGCTGGAAGACGCCGAGGGCGGCAAGGTCTTGAACACCGATACCGCCCGTGAGCTGTCGAGTGACTACCTGCAGGACCGCACCCAAGCCGCGGCGGTTCACGAGCCGTCCAGCTGGTTCATCAAGCGCCGGTTTGCCGAAATGCTCTCCGAGCCGCCGAAACCCGGCGAGACCGACAGCGTGCTGTTCATGGGCGGTGGCGCCGGTGCGGGCAAGTCGAGTGCCATCAAGAACATCCCCGCAGTCAACCAATTCAAGAACGACGCGCAGATTGTCTATGACACCAATCTCGCCAACGCCAAGAAAAGCATCCAGAAGATAGATCAAGCGCTCGCCGCCGGGAAGACCGTGCGCATTGCCTATGTCTGGCGCGACCCGACCGAGTCCCTGACTGTTGGCGCCCTGCCGCGCGCCATGGGGCAGGAAAAGAAATTCGGTTCCGGCCGCACGGTGCCCATTGGCGAGCACGTCAACACGCATGTGCACTCAAACGAGGCCATCCGGCAGGTCGCCGAGCACTACAAGGGTGACTCACGGGTTGAGGTCATGATTATTGACAACTCCCGGGGACGCGGCAATGCCGCCCTGATTACGCTGGACGAGCTTCCCAAGATCGAGTACAATTCAGTCGCAGGAGTAGCCAATGAAGCCCTCGAACGAGAATACAAAGCCGGAAAAATCTCCGAGTCCGTCTACCGCGGGTTCCGTGGCGGAGAAAAAGCCGAAGTTCCCCGCATGGGCGGAGGAGCTGGTCCGCAACATGAACGCCCACGCGAAGGCCGGGACGCCAACCAAGTAGGGCGTCCCAAGCTCAAGGTCCGGCTCAAGTCGCGCGGCCCGACATTGCGGGATGTCGGGTGAAAGTCCTTGTCATTGAAATGGAGGACGCGGGCTGTGGGCTCGACTTTGTCCTGCGCTGCGTCCAAGCCGGCCATGCGGTGCGCTATTTCAAGCGCCGCGAGAACAATCAGCAGCCCGGCAAAGGCTTTCCCGGTGTGGAGCACATCGAGAATTGGGCCCTGTCTATCCGATGGGCGGATCTCGTGTGGTGTACCGGGAACGATGATTTCATGGAGCGCCTCGATGCTTACCGCGCCAAGGGCGTCAAATTCTTTGGGCCCTCAGCGGCGAGTGCCAAGCTCGAGGTCAATCGCGAATCCGGGATGAAGTTCTTTGAAAAGCACGGCATCGAGTGCCCTGCCTACAAGACTTTCAATTCTCTGGACGAAGCCCTCGCCTACCAAATGAAGTCCGAGGATCGCCACGTCTTCAAGACGTTGGGCGATGAGGAGGACAAAAGCCTGTCCTATGTCGGCAAGACGCCGGCCGACATGGTGGCGCGAATTCAGCGATGGAAAAAGCTCGGGATGACGCTCAAGGGCCCATGCATGTTGCAGGAATTCATCCCGGGCATCGAGATGGGCGTGTCTCGCTGGATGAGTGCGGACGGATTCATTGGCATGCCAAATGAGAATTTCGAGCACAAGAAACTTCTGTCCGGCAATTGCGGGCCCAATTGCGGCGAGGCCGGCACCGTCCAGAAGTACGCCAAGAATTCCAAGCTCTATCAGGCCGTACTCGCGCCCCTCGAGGAGGGGCTCATGAAGCTCAATCATTTGGGCGACGTCGACGTCAATTGCATCATCAGCGAGAAAGGCAAGGCCTACCCGCTCGAGTTCACAATGCGCGCCGGCTGGCCCGCCATGAACATCATGCTCGCCACCCACAAGGGCGACCCGGCGCAGTGGATGCTTGATGCCTGCAATGGCGAGGACTCGCTCGAGGCCTCAACCGCCATTTCGGCCGGCGTTGTGTTTGCGCAGCCCGATTACCCCTATTCCAAGGCCACCAAGGCCGAGACGCTCGACGTCCCGATTTACGGCGTCACGGACAAGAATCGCCGGTTCATTGCGCCGCAGTCCGTGCGGATAGCCAAGCTTCCGCAGATGAAAGGCGACAAGGTGGAGGTGGCCGATATGTGGGCCACGTGCGGGGATTACCTGCTGGTGGCCACCGGCACCGGCAAGACCGTCAAACTTGCAACGCAGCGTGCCTATGACACCATAAAGCAGCTGCACGTTCCCGACGCCATGTGGCGCGACGATATCGGCGAGGGACTCGAGAAGTCCCTGCCTGACCTTCAGCGACACGGCTACGCAACCGAGTTCACTTACGGGTAAGCGCTATGGCACAGGGTTACTACATCCCCATCGGTCCGTTTTTCAACGCCATCAATGACAACCTGCAGCTGGGCAACGGCTACAAGATTTACGTCTATCAGGCGGGCACCACGACACCGCAGACGACCTACACCGACTCGACCCTGACCACCCCGAATGCCAACCCGCTGGTGTGCCTGTCAAACGGGCGCCCGCCCAATGGGCTGTGGGTAGCGGCAGGCGTCAAGGTGAAACTGCAGCTCACCGACCAATTTGGCGGCACCGGGCTCACCACCCCCGCCTACATCGACCAATTGCCCGGCATCAACGACCCGACCTCGCTGGTGGCCAATGCGACCTCCTACTTTGGCGGCAATGACACGGGGTCCGCCAATGCCTACGCGATAGCCCCGAGCGTGCCGTGGACGTCGCTGTCCAATGGCATTCAAATCACGTTCTACGCGGCCAACACCAACACGGGCGGCTCGACGCTCAACGTCAACCCCAATGGCTCGGGCTATCTCGGCGCGACCTCCATCTACAACCAAGGCGGGGCGGCGCTGCACGCCGGGCAGATTCAGGCCGGTCAGTTCACTACGGTCGTCTACTACAGCGGCGCGTGGTACTTGGTCAACAATTCCATCCAAGTCACGACCTTCACCGGCACGCTCACGGGCTATGCGAGCCCGCTGACACCGACCGTGACGGCGACCATCATGGGGCGGATGGTCAACCTGTCCATCTCCTCCGGGAACTCAACCTCCAACGCCACGACGTTCACGATGACCGGCCTGCCGGCGGCCCTGCAGCCGCAAAACAGTGCATGCGTCACAGTTGTGCCAATGGAGGACAATTCCGTCGGTATTTTGGCCTTCGCGAATTTGGCCGTGGGCTCGGGAACCATTACCTTTGGTGCCGGGGTAGCCAACAATCCAAACGGGTTCACGGCCAGCGGTCTTAAGGGATTCACTGCTTACGTCAACATCCTTTACCCGCTGACCTGAGGCCGCCATGAAGGAAGCCCGGCACTTGGAACTCACGGATGCACTGACGCAGTACGGCGGCTGGGCCGCGGGCGCGCTGGCAAGCTCAGCGGCGTGGGTGACCCGCATGGTCCTAGGCCGGCACATCAAGCGCATGGATGAGATCGGCCGGGACATCCAGTCCATCAACCTGCGGCTGACCCGTATTGAAGGTCGGTTTGACGAGAGGGACCACGCATGAGCGCATTGCAGGAGGAGTTCTCACAGAGTGTCGCCAAGCTCATCCAGAAAGCCCACGAGCTGGGCTATGGGGTGACCTTGGGCGAGGCCTACCGGACGCCCGAGCAAGCGCTCCTCAACGCTCAGCACGGCACGGGGATCGTGCACAGCCTGCATATTTACCGCCTCGCCATCGACCTCAATTTTTTCAAGGCCGGCGCCTACGTGTCGGACGGCAGTCTCTTGGCCGATATCGGCGCGTGGTGGAAGACTCTCGGCCCGGCCTACCGGTGGGGTGGGGATTTCCATAGCCGCCCGGACGGCAACCACTTCAGTCTCTCGCCCGACGGGGTGACCGCATGAACTTCAGCGACAACGTCAAGGCCATCATCGGCACCGTGGCGCCGGTGCTCGGGGCCGCGCTCGGCGGACCGCTGGGAGGCGCCGCGGGGACCTTTCTCGCCAAGGCATTGGGGACGACCCCCGGCGATACGTCCGCGGCAGCCACGGCGCTGCTGTCGGGGGATCCGGCGACGCTGCTGTCCCTCAAGAAAGCCGAACTCGACTTCAAAGCACATATGTCGGAGTTGGGGGTACAGGAGGACCAGCTCGCGTATGCGGACACCGATTCCGCCCGCAAGCGAGAGGAGGCCGTCAAGGATTCGACGCCGAGCCTTTTGGCTTTTATCGTCACCGTGGGTTTCTTTGGCGTACTCGGGTACATGCTGGCTGTGGGCAAACCGAAAGAGGGGGGAGATGCGCTGCTGGTCATGCTGGGGGCGCTCGGCGGTGCGTGGGCCAGTGTCATTGCGTATTACTTTGGGTCGAGTGCCGGCAGCCGCAGCAAGGATGCAGCGCTCGTGAGCAGTGCCATCAAGGGAGGTGCAACATGATTTTGCTGCCCGTGTGGATCGTCATTTGGACGATGTTCCTTGCGCTGACGGCTCTTGTACGTGCGGTGGGGCTCATTACAGTGCTGTATTTGACGCTGAGGCGCCTATGGGGCCCCGGGGTCAATGTGTGCGGCGCCCCTATTACCGTGTTCACGCCCGCGTGGGCCGAGCTGTGGAACGACTACGACCAAGGCGTCATGCCGTCCAAGGGAATGACGCCCTTCGAGGTCTATGTGAATTCAGCCCTGCGCAATGGAGCCGCCGGCCTGCGGTTCATTGGGTTCGGGTTTCCCATCAACCCTGCCAAGATTCGAGGCCGAGGAGTGTCGAATCTATACGCCGCGGGCAGTCACGGCTGGTCGTTGGCGTGGCAGGGCGTTTATGCGGGTTTCTGGCTCAAGGCGGCTTCCGGTTGGGAGTTCCGCATTGGCTGGTGCCTGATTCCGCAGGATGCCTCGCCGGCCACGGTCAACCCCAAGACCGACCCGCGGGCAGCCTGCTGTGGCTTTACCTTCCAGCTCGCGAGGCACTGACATGACCCTTACCTTTGACCCGACCAATGCCACCGACGTGGCTGCCGTACAGGCGATTCTGGCGGCGCTGGCCAACGTCCCTGTGCTGACTACCCCCGCCACCTTTGCGGCGCCCCTGACGCCTGTGCAGGTCGCTGCGGATGCCAGCGCATGAGTTGGAGCAAAACCTACAGCCACACGATCGCCTACAGCATCGACATTCTGCTGGCGTCGTGGCTGTGGAACCGCAGTGACGTCACAATTTCCAGCCTGTGTTGGAGGGAGATGAACGGCGGTAAGCCCAATCGGGGCTGGCGGGCCTTGGCGTGGCTCCTCGAGCACATTGACCCCGGTCACTTGGCCGGAGCGCGTCAGGCCGACATTGACCGGGCGCTAACCGTCCTGAAGCTCTTGGACGCTGCCGTTATCAACGCTGCTCCAAAGCCCTGAGCAAAGCGACCCCTCTTTCTCCCTTCCGGTAGGGGTTACCGGGGATACTCGACTGCGTTTCTCCGTCAAGGGCGCCGGGTTGAGAGGGGTACTCAGAGCCCGGACTTAAGCCCACCGGGCACGCTACCCCCCGGTGGACAGTCACAGAGTTTGCTGACGGGCAGGCCCCTGTGAGGCCCCACGACTGTCGCGCGTCTTGGCGACCGGAGGGGGCTTGACAGGTCCGGGGGAGAGGAGGAAATTTGCTCCATCGGAGGGGAGCGTTTTCCCGCTTTGCGCGCCCCGAATCGGCTTGACCCCGACCGGTGAGAGGGACCCTAACGGGTCCCTTTTACGTTGTAAACCCTTTCTACTGTATTATCCCCCTATAACAGGGTAAGCCGATACCGCCACTGCCCGGTTACGCAACCCCGGGGGGTTAGGCCGCCCTCCGGGGTCGCGTTATGGTGACTCGCTCGAACCCAAGGTAATGCAGCAGGGCGTTACGAGGCCTGCGCCTGCCGGCCACCACGTCGCACACATGCTGCGGGCTCACCCCGCAAGCCTTAGCCAATTCCGACTGACTGGTGCGCTGCAGCACCCGTGCCAGTTTCTTAGCCCATTCCTCCATACCGACCTCCTGCCCATAGGGGCGTCGGTCTATCCTACTCCCTCTCGTGTACCAAAAGCAAGATGCAGAAAGTGTGAACCAGCACTTGACTTCTACTCAGAAAAGAGTATAATAGGCCTCGAGGGTTGGGAAATGGAGGAGCAATGAGCAAGTCGGAATTTATGAGGATTGCCGCTCAAGCCGGGATCGAGGTCGAGTTCACGCCCGGACGCAAGCGTCACCCGCGAACCGGCGAACCGGTCAGCTATGAATTGATGCTTGACCATCCCACGATGGTGTTTTCCGGGAGTCAGTGCCATTCCGACGGATCCTTGATGGGCGGCGAGGGAGAAGTTACCCCTGACTGGAAGATACTCGAGGGGCAGCTCAGGAGGATTGTCTCGGAAGGCCTTACCCCGTGCGAGGACCCGGATTGCAGTTGGTGTGAAAAAGTGTGAACTAGGGCTTGCACTCTACTCGAAAAGGTGTATACTCGAATCGTGGTGAATAAACAGGAGCGAACAGACATGAACGTAATCATCCAGAAAAAGCAGGTCTACGGCAACACGGTTTACTACCCCGTGAACGATGCGGCCAAGGCGCTGGCCTCGATAGCCGGCACGGCGACCCTCACGATGCGCACGATCCTGATAGCGCGGGACCAGTTGGGCGCCAAGATCGAGCTGCTGCAGGAGGTGTTCTCATGAGCACGACTGGCAAGCCGACCTTTAGCGCCGCGATCGAATGGATCGCGCTGAACGACGGCGATGCGGGCAACGAAGATTTCCCCGTCATTTCCGAATCACTGGTGGCCGACCTGTTCGGCACGACGCCCGAGTACGTGGCCTCTTGCGTGCGCCGCGCCAGCGCCTACTTCTGCAAGGGCATGCAGCCGCCGCGCATGAAGATGATGACCAGCAGGATGCGGCGCGAAGCCGCCCGGGGTGCCGCATGAGCGCGCACACGCCGGGGCCGTGGCAGACGGTCGAAAGCCTAGACGAAGCCGGGCACTTTTCGGTGCACGGCACTGACGGCGTCCCTGTCTGCCGTTTGGGCGGCAATCACACCAACATCAACGCGGCGGCGAATGCCGCGCTGATCGCCGCCGCGCCGGACATGCTTGTCATTTTGCAATCGCTGGTGAACACGCTGGGCGGCGGCGGGGGAATTCCCGCCTATCGCGGACAAGTAGAGCGCGCCCGCGCCGCGATCGTCAAGGCGACGGGGGGTGCCGCATGAACACATTGGAGCAATGGCGTTGCCCTAACTGCGGTCGATTCGTAGAAGTCGACGCCGATGGGTTTTACGACACAGAGGAACGTGGCGCCGATCCTGAATGCACGCCCGTCGCGTGCTTCTGCGATGAGCGTTGCGCCGACGTGTTCCACGGCCGGGTTGCCAAGGCGACGGGGGGTGCGCCGTGATCTGCACCACCCTAAACGCGATCCGCAAGCACCACCCTTGCGAAGACTCGTGGCACAAGTTGCTAAAGCATCTCGGCAAGACGCGGGCCGACAACGCGCCCTTGCCGTTCGCCGTCATCGTCGAAGCGTGCGGACTAGAGGATGCGCTATGGGCTACGCGGGCCGCGCCTCGCCACAACAAAACGTGGCGACTGTATGCGGTCTGGTGCGCAAGGCAGGTGCAACACCTGACGACTGACCAGCGCTCAATAGCGGCTATCGACGTGGCAGAAAAGTACGCGCACGGCAAGGCAACAAAAAAGCAATTGGATGCCGCGAGGGCTGCCGCGTGTGCTGCCGCGTGTGCTGCCGCGAGGGATGCCGCGAGGGCTGCCGCGTGTGCTGCCGCGAGCGCTGCCGCGAGCGCTGCCGAGTGTGCTGCCGCGAGGGATGCCGCGAGGGATGCCGCGAGGGCTGCCGCGTGTGCTGCCGCGAGGGATGCCGCGAGGGCTGCCGCGAGGGCTGCCGCGTGTGATGCCGCGAGCGCTGCCGCGAGCGCTGCCGAGTGTGCTGCCGCGTGGGATGCCGCGGGGGATGCCGCGAGGGCTGCCGCGTGTGCTGCCGCGTGTGCTGCCGCGAGGGATGCCGCGGGGGATGCGCAACTCAAAGAATTCCTGAGAATCGTGGGGGGTGCGCCGTGATTATCTCACCGCACATGGACCTATCCGAACTCGCCGAGCTGATGGGTGATGAAGCGACGCGCCTCGAGGCAATGGTTATGAGGAACATGCTTTGCATGGTTCCTAACATTGTGTCGACGGATGAATTGGCCCCCCCCCGAATGGCATGCCGCACTGTCGATGGCGATCTTAATCACCAAGAGAATGGGAGACCAAGAGTGAAGTACACCGAAACCGATTGGCGCCATGTGCGTGCCCTGTGGGAAGCCGAGAATAGCCGCCGCAACCTGCGGCACGCCGCGGAGGACATCATCCTGTGGCTGTCGTGGGGCGTGCTCATCGGAATCATCACAGGGTTTTTCCTGTCATGAGCGGGATTTCATTCCACCCGTACATGACGGGCCGACAGATTGCCGAGCTGTGCGAGCGTCACGGCCTGATAATTGCCATCACGTGGACGCTCGACAAGCATGGCAAGACTCAGCCGATTTTCACCGCGATGCCGGAGGGCTCCATCCCTCCGGTCCCTGATTTCCTCCGCCCGCCCGGGCAAGCCTACTAAAGCGAGGACCTATGAAGACCATGACCGTTGAAGTCGCCGTTTACCACAACGCCCGATTCGACTATGACACCGTCCTGCAGTACGAAGGACCGAGCCCGAAATTTCGTCCGGACCTGTTTCTCATCAGCAAGTCGTACTCGTTAGAAGTCGAGGTGATCGACGGGCCTGAGATGCGCGACCTTAAGCTCGCCACGCTGGTTGCGGAAGCCGACCGCCTGCGAGAGGACGTCGCCGAGCGCCTGCGTGACAACAGTGGGCTGCGGCAGATTCAAGACAAGATCAACGCCCTGCAGGCGCAGAAGCTTGTTGACGACACGGCCGCGCCATGAATGAGTTCGACCTCATCGACGCCATGTGGGCGCAGGCGCAGCTCGAGGAGCGCGAGCGTCACGAGCAGGAGCGCATCGAGGCCTGCAATCGCGAGGTAGCCGACTACCTGCTGTCCCGAGATCCAGAATATCTGCCGTGGGTCATGTCGACCTGCGCCAACTAGGAGCGAAACGAAATGAAGGCACCCAAGTCTAAGTACGCCGGAGATTTCAAGATCGCCCCGCAGGGATCGCACATGGCGATCCTCAATGCGGTGGTCGACTTTGGCATGCAGCCGGGCTCGGAGAAGTTCCCCAAGCCCAAGCGCTGCGTGTATCTGCGGTTCGAGCTGGTCAACGAGTCGGTCGAGTACGAGAAGGACGGCCAGAAAGTGAACGGCCCCATGTCCATCGGCCGGACTTTCAGTTTCACCATGTCGAGCATGGGCAACCTCAGGCCTTTCATCGAGGGACTCTACGGGCGCAAGTTCCCGTCAGACAGCGAGGCGGAAAACTTCGAGTTCCGCAACCTGCTGGGGCGCAATTGTCTCGTGACCGTCACGCACGACCAGCGCGGTGGGCGCACCTACCCGCATGTGCACTCGGCGGGTCCGCTGCCGGCCGGCATGAAGATTGACAAGGGTCAGTCCAATGCGTCCCTGTTTTTCTCACTCGATGAGCCCGACGATAAAGAGTTTCAGCGGTTGCCGCGCTGGATGCAGGAGCGCATCGAGAAGCGCATGCCCGATGAGGACATCCCGGAAAAGTCACCGCTGATGGCTCACGGGCACTCGAGTCAAGAAATTGATGACGATGACATTCCGTTCTAACCGAAGGAAAGCGCCATGAAAGTTTTTATCGACATTGAAACCTGTGCGACTTCCCGCGAAGACGTGCGGTCCCTTGTGGCGGGCGAGGTGCGCCCGCCCTCCAACTACAAGAAACAGGAAAGTATCGACGCTTGGTTCCAGACGGAGGGCGCCAAGGCCCGCGAGGAGGCCATCAACAAGACGGCGCTCAATGGCCTGTGGGGCGAAGTGATCGCTATTGGACTTGCCATAGATGACGGCAAGATCACCGTCCATTATCGTCGCCCTGACGAGCCTGAGGCCGAGCTGCTGCGGCATTTCGCCGGCATGATCGAGTTGCGCCCTTCCGTGCACGTGTCGCCCACGTGGATCGGCCACAACATCGAGTCTTTCGACCTCCGGTTCCTGTGGCAGCGCTGCGTCATCAATGGCGTGCGCCCGCCCAACATGCCGCTCGAGCGCCACAGCCGGCACCGTTACGACACCATGCTCGAGTGGGGCGGATACGGCAATCGGGTATCGCAGAAGGACCTCGAGCTTGCCTTCAACCTGCACCGTTCCGACCCGCTGCTATTCGGTGGCGCCGACGTCGCGCAGGCCTTGGCTGAGGGACGGGTCACTGATGTCATTGCTCACTGCGCGGAGGACGTGCGGCTTGTCCGGGAGATATACCGGAGGATGACGGCGTGAATAAATACTGCATAAATTGTGAGCACTGTGAGCAGGTATTAATGGAGAAAGTCAAATTCTCATATGCTTGCCGAGCGCCGAAAAACATTTTCGGACTGAGTGCGGTGGACGGCAGGCCAATTTGGCATGAGGCCAGTAGTTATGCTCAAAGAACAAGAACGGAGGAAAATTTTTGCGGTCCTGATGGTCGATGGTTCGAGTCGAAACTGCGCGAGAAACCATTTCCGTGAACTACTTTAATTTCCGGCACGTCATCATGCGCGTGGGCATCCCATCGACCAACGAGACCAATTGGGCCGTGGGCCAAATGCTGGTAGCGCTTGCCGCAAAGCGCGGTATCGAGCTCGCGCGGATTCTCACGGAGAAAACGAGCCCCGACCCGTCGGTGGCCGCGCCGCACGTCATCGCGCACTACCCCATGTCACTGTTTGAGGAGGCCGTCAAGACCATCTCGGATTGGTGGGGCGATAGTAACCGCCAAGAGCAATTGCCGTTCTAGCCATGGAGGTCTATCTCAAGCGCAGCATCAGGGGGCTCGAGGCATCCGACGATGCGTCGGCCGATGTCTTGAGAAAGATAGGGCAGGGCGACATTGTCAAGGTCAACATCACCAAGCCGCGCAACCTTGTGTTTCACCGCAAGTATTGGGCGCTGGTCAATCTCGTGTGGCAAAACTCGGATGTCTACAAGAGCCCGGAAGCCGTACACGTGGCGCTCAAGCTCGCCATTGGCCACTATGAAGTGGTGTGCGTGCGCGGCACCGGCGAGGCGGTATGCATTCCTAAGTCGATTCGATTCGGCAGCATGGACGAGACGGAATTTGCACAATACTGGACGCGCTGCTGTGATGCGATAGCGAAGGATTTTCTGCCCGGCACGGGCCCCAAGGAACTCGAGGAGGAGATACAGCGGTGCATGTCATGAAACGGATTCTGCTGATTGTTCCATTCCTGTCACTGGCTGGCTGCGGTTGGTGGCCGCCCTCCGCGGCGAGTGGGAGAAGTGAGTGACCGACCTAAGCGTAATCGCCGCCGAGAACAGTCGCTTGCCGGTGGATGCGACGGGGCACCTCACCAGCCCCCGTTATTTGCCCCCGGGCAGTCAGGCACTGAAAGCGTGGTCGGTGTGGCTCAAGCAGCACCCGCGGTCGGAGTGGCCGCTGTGGCTGATAGCGGACATCGACCTGATGAAGCGCAGCCGGAAGTCCGGCAGACCTACGTGAGTTTCAAGCAGCTGGGGGATATTGTCCGCGAGACCTATGCGCGCTATGGTCCACAGTGTACTGTGGGGAAGCGTCGCTGGTGAGACTGTACGCAAAGGCTCGAGACAAGTCGGAGAAGGCCATTGTGGAGTGGCTCAGGGCGCATGGCGCTACCGTGTGGCGCCTGCATGAGCCCGTAGACCTGCTGGTTCACTACCGTGATCGGTGGCACGTGCTCGAGTGCAAGACGCCCGGCTTGGTCAACAACATGATGGGCCCCAATGGGAAAATGCTTAAGCAAAAGCGATTGTGTGAACTGCATCACATTCCCATAGTCACGACGCCTGAGGAGGCGCTGCGGGCGATTGGGGCTACAGAGGGGAGAGGAGCATGGAAGGGGAGCGGAGAAAAGCAGCTGATTGCTCGCAAGACAGCGAGGAGTGCACCCGACTCGACTACTTGAAATTGATCGGCGCCATTGCGGTGGGGTGGGTGGCGCTCATTCTGCTGGTGGCGGGCGTCGTGTGCTTGGGGCATTTGTTTGGCGCCAATGCGCCATGAAGGAACCCACATTTGTCCTCACGCACAAGGCGTGCGTGGAGCACGGCAGGATCCTCACGGAGCTGTCGAAGGCGCTCGATCTCGAGTATGAGCCGGCGGTCTCCATGCTCCTCAAGGCGTTGGCTGAGGGCGGTAAATTGCTGGTGTGTGGTTGCGGTGGCTCCGCGGCTCAGGCTAGTCATTTCGTTGCCGAGCTTCAGGTGCGCTATGCGACTGACCGTCGGGCGCTGGCGGCTGTGGCGCTGACTTCCGACGGGGCCATCCTGTCGGCCGCCGCAAACGACCTAGGATGGCCGCAGGCGTACAGCCGGCAGATAGAGGCTCTCGCCCACCCCGGCGACTGTCTCGTGGCTTACAGCACGTCCGGGCGGTCCGTGGTTGTGCTGAATGCACTGGCCGCGGCCCGCAAGAAAGGCATGACGACGCTCGGCATCACCGGGGAGCGCGGGTTCGCGCAGTCCGCGGACGTCGAGCTGCGTGTCCCGAGTCAGGTCACGGCCCGGATACAGGAAATGCACCTCCTCATCACTCACCTTCTGGTCGAGGGGATCGAGCGGGGGATACCCGCGTGAAAGAGCTTGTTGACCAATGGCAGGGCAAGCGCATTCTCGTGGTCGGTGACCCGGGTTTCGATGTCTACCACCACGGGCGGGTGGACCGGCTGAGCCCGGAGGCGCCGGTCCCCGTGTTTGTCGAGGAGCGCCTCGAGGACCGGCCCGGGCTCGCCTACAACGTCTGCCAGAATCTCGCCGCGTTCGGCTGCAGGCCCGTGCAGTGTTTCCCGCCCAAGCCGTGGACGGTCAAGCGTCGGTTCATGGTGGGCCGGCACCAATTGTTCCGGGCGGACTATGACGTGCACCAATCCCCCAAAGAGGAGGATTTGCCAACCCTCGAGGGTATCGACGCCGTGGTCTTCAGCGACTACGCCAAGGGCTGGCTAACTAGCTGGTTTGTCAGGGAAATTATCAGGAAATGCCAGTCGTCCCGCATTCCGACTGTGGTGGACCCCAAAGGCGCGGAATGGGGTAGATACCGATGGGCGAATGTGATTTGCCCGAATGCGGACGAATATGCGGCGTGGCGCAAACACAGTGAGGATATGGAATCCATCCTGAGCGGATGGCAAAGGCTAGGCCCCACCCTTGTGGTCAAGCAGGGCGAAAAAGGCGCCATGATGGGTGGCGTCCACTATCCCGCTAAGGCGCAGCACGTCTACGACGTCACCGGGGCGGGCGATACCTTCGTGGCCACCATGGCCGCCGCCATGTCAGTGGACGCCCCGCTCGATCAGGCCGTGCAATTGGCGATCCTGTCGTCAGGCTTCGTAGTGGGCGAGGTGGGTACCTCTGCGTGCACCGCAGCAACACTCAAGGGGCTGGCCTCATGATTCTCGGCATGACCAATGGCTGCTACGACCTCTTGCATGACGGGCACCGGTTCATGCTCACGCTGGCCGCGCAGCAGTGCGACCGGCTCGTGGTGGCGGTCAATTCGGACAGGTCCATCAAGTCGCTGAAGGGTCGCGACCGGCCTTTCTGGACCATGGCGCACCGGTTGGCGCACCTCGATGAGCTGGGGAAGGTCATCCTGCGCCAAGGCGGCGCCCCGCTGTCCCTGATGCCCTTCGAAGGGGATGAGGGCCTGTTAGTTGCCGCCGTGCGCCCGACCGTGTACTTTCGGGGCTACGATCAGGCAACAGAAGGCGAGACGTATTGCGGCGTCCCGGTCATCAAGCTGCCCGAACTGGCCGGCTACTCCACCACTCGGCTAGCCCAAGAGGCCACGCCATGAAGCGCACCATGCTCGCACTCGTAGTCATCCTCGCCCCATTCTTTGGCGTCAAGGCGCAGTCGCCCAACGTCTCGCTGCTCAATTGGGTGGCGCCCACCACGTACACCGACGGCACGGCCATCACCGAGGCCATCACCTACAACGTGTATTTCGGCACGACCGCCACGGGTATCCTGACGCAGGTGGCGTCCGGCCTCACCGGCACCACCTACACCGACTCACAAGCCGCCCTGACGGCCGGCAGCACAGCCTGCTACGCGGTGACCGCAGTCACCCCGCTGGCCGGCGAATCGGCCTATTCGGCCGTCGCCTGCAAGACCTTCCCGCACGCCAAGCCCAACCCGCCCACTAACACGCTGGTGAAGTGATGCGCGCCCGAGACATGCTGAAAATCAACCACGGTCATTGCCACCAATGCGCGCCCCGTGAGTGGCGCCGGACGCCGAACCTCACCGGGGATTACGACCTCGACAGCACCATCCTGCACCGCAGGAACAAGGACATCGGGCACCGGCTCGAGCTGTATCTGCGAAAGGGATCAGGGACTTACGGCACCCGCAGCGCCTACAGTGGGCGTCGCGGCTACCACGGAGATGAGTGAATGGTCTACACACCTGTACAGGACGAGTCGGCTCACCTGACCGACAAGCCCGGCCGCCCCCGCCAGAAGCCGCAGAAGTTGAGCCAGAACAAGCGCGGGCGCACGGCCACGCCAGCGATGACCAGCTACGGCATCAAGGTCGTCAATCCCGTCACCAAGGGCGACAGGACGGCCAATGCGGGGCGCTACGAGAAGGGCCGCATGGACAAGTCGCGGTCGTAAGGCGTCGCTGCCATGGCCTCCTATGCGGTTATGCGCATGCCCGACTACGTAGGGCCGAGCGACGATGACGAGACGGTCGACGTGTTGTTTATGGACGACATGCGCGATCCCGACCTAGACTGTGAGGATGATGACGAGGAGTAGTGGCTTCTAGTGGCAAGGCAACCCAACTCTGGCTCTTTCCAGAAGGGCCACCCCAAGGTCGGGGGTCGCAGGCTCGACCCGGCAGTCAAGACCGCACAGGAGCTGTGCCGGGCGTACACGGCTGAGTGCGTGCTCAAATTGGTCGAGATCGCCCGCAGCGACAACGAGCGGGCTGCCGTGGTGGCGGCTACTGCCCTGCTCGACCGCGGATGGGGCAGGCCCGCGCAGACAGTCCATGCAACCGTAGAGCACACACAGCACAGGCTCCCCAATGCCGAGGACATGCGTGCCCGACTCGAAGCCGCACTCGCTGGACGGGCTCCGGCAGACCCTTCAGTCGTTAGCGTTCAGTGATGTCCTCGGGGCGTGGGATGCGCTCGACGAGAAAGGTCACAATCTCGAGGCCGCCCGCTGGCTCTGCCAAAACGACCGCTACTACCTCTTGGTACGGGCGTGTGGCCGTGTGGACTGCTGGCATCACTGGATCTATGCGCGCTGCCGGGAGGTCGAGGCCGCCCCCGATGGCTACCTCGATTTATGGGCGAGGGAACACTACAAATCCAGCGTCGTTACCTTCGCGGGCATCCTTCAGGAGATCCTGCGCGACCCGGAAATCACGGTAGGGATCTTCAGCCACACCAAGCCGATCGCCAAGGCGTTCCTTGCGCAGCTCAAGCGCGAGATGGAGACCAACCACCACTTGCAGGCCCTGTTCCCGGACATCCTGTGGACCAACCCGCAGGCAGAGGCGTCCAGCTGGTCACTGGACGGGGGCCTGATAGTCAAGCGCTCGAGCAACCCCAAGGAATGCACCGTAGAGGCCCACGGGCTAGTCGACGGCCAGCCGACCAGCCGGCATTTCAAGCTGATGGTCTATGACGACGTCGTCACCATGGAGTCGGTCTCCACCCCCGAGCAAATCCATAAGTGCACCGCAGCATGGTCGATGTCCGACAACCTTGGTACCGCGGGTGGCAGGCGCCAAATGTGCGGCACGCGATACCACTACGGCGATACCTACTCCTCGATATTGGCCACCGGCAGCGTCAAGGCGCGCATCTACCCGGCGACCCATGACGGTACGGTCGAGGGCCGCCCGGTGCTTTTCAGCGAGGCCGAGTGGCGCCGCCGGGTCAAGACGCAGCTCGAGGAGACCATTGCCACCCAAATGCTGCAAAACCCGCTGGCAGGCAGTCAGCGCTGGTTCGATCCCAATGACCTGCAGGTCTACGAGTGGCGCCCCGAGACCCTCATGGTCTACATCACCATCGACCCGGCCCGCAGCAAGAAAAAGGACTCCGCGCGCACGGCCATGGCGGTCATTGGCGTCGGGTTCGATGGCAACAAGTTCCTGCTCGACGGCTACGATCACCGCATGGACCTGCTCGAGCGCTGGACGCATCTGCGCGGGCTTTGGCAGAAGTGGCGGGTGGCGCCGGGCGTGGTGGGCGTCAAGGTCGGCTACGAGAAGTACGGCGCGCAGGCCGATATGGACTATTTCCTCGAGCGCCGCCGGGTGGAGAACGTCTCCGGGCTCGAGATCGAGGAGCTTGAGTGGCCCTCAGACGGCCCGGGCAGCAAGGATGACCGCGTGAGCCGCCTTGTGCCTGACATCCGCTCCCATGCCTTTTGGCTGCCCTACGAGCCCGCCGACGAGGATCCCGACTTCACCGAGTCGCAGCAGCGGATGATTGCCTCCGGCTACGACTACCGCATAGCGAAACCCATCATCCAGCGGGATGAGAACGGTCAACTTTACAATTTGAGCGAGCGGTTTAGGATGCAGGTGGCTTACTACCCGTTCACAGGTCTTAAGGACTTGATCGACGCCGTTTCGCGAATCTACGACATGGACGTGCGTCCGCCTGAGTTCATCGACTCGACCGTGTTGGAGCCCGAGTACACATGAGGCTTGACCTGACCGAGACCGAGATCCGCAGCCTGCTGCAGCGCCTCGATCGCATTGCAGCAAGGCAGGAGCCGTTACCGGTGGAGCTGGTCATCAAGGTCAGGCGGCTGGCCGGCGAGGTCAGGGAGCTGCGTGACCGAGAGGCGAATGTGGCATTCATGGCCGGCATTGAAGGGAGCTATTGATGGCAAACACCGTACCTCCGAGCCTTGGCCTGCCGGTCACGACCCGCAATTTCTCGCTCAACGAGATGGTGCGGCGCGCGTGGGGCAGCGAGTTCACGGCGCCCGACCACCGCGTCTACGTTTTCAGCAATGGCCGGTCCTTCGACTCGACCGACCGCGGTTACACCGGCTTCTACCGGCGGCCGGGCAGCTGATGGATATCCTCGAGCACGGCAACCCGGATGAGGTCTCGGACCTCGAGGCCGCGGTGCGCTTTGGCGAGGCGCTGCAGAAGTTCTACCCCAATCACCCGTGGGTTGTCGGGTTTCAGGGCGGCTGTCTGGTGCTCCGGCACCTCAACATCGCGCAGATGGTCAAGTGGAAGACCGGCCGCGAGGGCTTCAGCTGCCTTCTGCCCGTCAATGGCCGCTCTACCCCTAAGCAGCTGCAGCAGGCGGCGATTGAGTACGGCGGGCGCCTGCTCGAGGCGTTCGCGCTCAAGCGCGGCGCATGGGACGGCGAGGAGCAGCCACGCATCCCCACCTACAACCGCGGTCAGGACAGGAATTTCCACTGATGGCTCAGTCCACCAATTACCGTCCGCAGCCGCCCTCCATCAAGGATCCCGAGGAGGGTGACCTCGAGCTGGTGCAGCTCGGCGAGGAGGACGAGGACGAGGGCGTCATGCCCGAGCAGAATGACTCCGACGTCGATGGCGGCTCGAACAAGGACAAGCAGCCCAAGTGGGAGTCGCGGGCGCAGGACGCCTACAAGTTCTCGACCTCATTCATCGACACCAACTACCGCCGCGAGTGGGAGGACTCGATACGCGCCTTCAACTCGCAGCACCCGGGCGACTCGAAATTCAACTCCGAGTCCATGCGCAAGCGCTCGAACATCTTCGTACCCAAGACGCGCTCGATCATCCGCAAGAACGAGGCAGCCGCTGCCGCTGCGTTCTTCAGCAACCTCGACCGCGTGTCCATCACCCCGGTGAACGGCAACGATGCCAACGAGCGGGCGAGCGCCGAGATTAATGAGGCGCTGCTGCAGTACCGCCTGACCAAGAGCATCCCGTGGTTTCAGGTCATGATGGGCGCCATACAGGACGCGCAGACCGTGGGCGCCGCCATTGCGCACATTTTCTGGCGTTACAGCATGCGGCGCGACGCTGACGGCAAGCTGATGCGCGACAAGGACCAGCCGCAGGTCGACCTCATCCCGATCGAGAATTTCCGATTCGACCCGGCCGCAAGCTGGACGGACCCCGTCAACACGAGCCCCTACATCATCCACATTCTGCCCATGTACGTGGTCGACGTCAGGGCGCGCATGGACCATCCGGACCCCAAGGGCCGGAAGTGGACCAGCCACCCCGATTCTGACCTGCTATCACGGGATGAGGACGATTCGACCCGGCGTACAAGGGGAGGAAACCGCGAGGATTCCTACAACCTGAAACGGGATATCAGCGACTACGACATTTGCTACGTCCACCGGCACATTCACCGCTGGCGCGGCACCGATTATGAGTTTTACACGCTCAACTCGCGCAAACTCCTCACCGACCCCGAGCCATTGGATCAGACAGTTTTCCATGGGTTGCGTCCCTATGTGATGGGGGTCACGAGTATCGAGACCCACAAGCCTATCCCGACCCCGCTGCCGCAGATGGCGCGCGGCCTGCAGGATGAAATCAACGAGATCAAGAACTCCCGGCTGGACAACGTCAAGTTCGTACTCAACAAGGGCTATTTTGTCAAACGCGGCAAGAATGTCGACCTGCCCGCCTTGGTGCGCAATGTCCCGGGCCGCTTGGCGCTGATGGACGATCCGGCGACCGACGTGGTCGAGAATCAGTGGCAGGACGTGACGCAGTCGTCATACCTCGAGGAGGACCGCAACAACGCCGCTTTTGACGAGCTGGTGGGCAATTTCAGTGCCGCAAGCGTCCAGACCGCCCGCGCGCCCCGCGAGCCCGCCCGTGCGATGACGCTGCTGCAGGCACCTGCCGGAGTGCTCACCGAGTACATGCTGAAGACCTTCGCCGAGACCTTTGTGCAGCCCACGCTCAGGCAGCTAGTGCTCCTCAATCAGCACTACGAGACCGATCAAGTGGTGCTCGAGATCGCCGGCGCCAAGTCGAAGCTCTGGCAGAAGCTCGGCATGGACAAGATTACCGACGACATGATTGAGCGCGAGCTTGCGGTCAATGTGAACGTCGGCATGGGCGCCACGGACCCCGTGATGAAGCTGCAGAAGTTCCTGCTCGGGGTCGAATCCTTCGCCAAGATCAGCGTCAAGCCCCCGCCCGGGGTCAACCTTGGCGAGGTCTGGAAGGAAATCATGGCGCTGACCGGCTACTCGGACGGCGAGCGCTTCAGCATGGGGCAGGACCCCGAGGCCATCCGTCTGCAGCAGCAGCTCAAGCAGCTCACCGTGCTGGTGCAGAAACTCTCCATGGACAAGAACAACAAGCACGAGGCCAACATGGTCAGGCTGCTGGTCGCCAAGATTGCCGCCGAGGCCAAGGACAAGCAGCACCACCACGAGAAGGTACAGACCGTGGCCGAGCACGCCCTTGGCATCCACGACCGCGAGCACGAGCACGCGCTTGGGCTCAACGCCAAGCAGCAGGAGCACAGCCTTGGCCTCGAGGCCGGAGATGCCGACATGGGCCGGCAGATGATGGCTGCCGAGCACCAGCAGGCCATTACGCCGCCTGAGCCGGTATCCCCCGCTGCCAAGGCCAAGGCGACCGACGCGACGCCTGCTGCCGCCCCTGTGGCCCCTGCAGAGCCCAATCCTGAGCTACAGGAACTCGTGCACTTGGCCAAGCAGAATGCCGAGGCCACCAAGGTGGTGCAGGAGGCCATCATGGGGCTCGCCCACATGCTCGGCGCGCAATTGAAGGCCTCGAAGTCCGAGGAGCCCAAGAAACCGCGCAAGCGGACCGGCAAGGCCAAGCTACCGAGCGGCGCCATGATGGAGTTCGAGATGGAGGAACAATAGTGCCGGTGTTCACCAAGACCACCACGGCGGGCACCAACCTCACGCTGGTGTCTGGCATTCACCAATTCTTGGCGGCCACGATCGACAACACGGCGGGTGCCGCGGACGTGTACGTGCGTTTGTATCTGATTGGGCCCACGGCCATTCCGCAGGTTGGCGTGACCCACCCGGTGGCCACCCTTTCGGCGCTGGCCGGCAATCAGGGCGGTATCGGGTTCAGCGGCGACGGCCTGAACGTCCCGGGACACATATACTTTTGGGCGACCGGCGGACCGGATGACTTGGACACGACACCGGCGCCCGCGGGCGCGATCATCGCGATCACTTACCAGTAAAGGACCCCCATGAGTTACACGACTGTCCAAGACAAGGCTGTGATGGACGCCTTTTTCACGGCGGTATTCACTGGCACGTGGTCGACCATTGCGCAGAATGCCGCCGCTCCCGCCACCAACCTGTACGTCAGCCTGCACACCGCGGACCCCGGCGCGGGCGGTAGCCAGAACACCAGTGAGGCGACGTATACGTCCTATGCGCGCGTTGCGGTGGCGCGTACCACAGGCGGCTGGACTACGTCTTCGCTGACGCCGGGCTCGCAGGTGGTCAATGCGGGTGCGATCACCTTCCCGCAGTGCACGGGCGGCAGCAACACCATCACCCATTGGGGTATCGGTCTCTCGAGTTCCGGCGCGGGCACCCTGAATGCCTTTGGCCCGGTCAACACGTCGGGCTTCCCCGCGGTGCCCTTCACGTGCACCAATGCCTCGCCGGGCGTGCTGACGGCCTACGGCTACACGCCGGTGGTCAACGATCAGGTCTGCGTGTACGCCCTGCCGGGCTCGGAGGGCCTGCCGACCGGCATCACGTCGGGCACGATCTATTACGTCGGCACCGCGCCGGGCGGCCAGACGCTGACCCTGTCCACCACGCTGTCGAATGCCAACCCGGTGAACACCTCGAGCACGGGCTCAGGCGTGATCTACAAGTGTTCCCCGCTCGCGGTGAGCACCAACATCACGCCTTCATTCGCGGCCAGCAATCTCATCATTCAGGGGCTCTAAGATGGCAAAACAGTCATGGGTTCAAACTGTCGCCTCGATGCAGGCTGCGGGCACGCAGCTCATCAATTCGACCACGGCGACCTCCATCCTCACGGGGCAGGGCAAGCCAACACTGCCCGCGCAGTGGATCGAGCGTATCGGCGACGGCCTGCGAATCACGTCGCGCGGCCAGCTGCAGAACTCGACCACGGCGTGCAACCTGACGCTCGACATTCGCATGGGCTCGACCGTGGTTTTCACGACAAACGCAATTCCCATGGCGACGGGCGCGGCAGTAGGACCGTTCCCGTACGAACTCAAGGTAGACCTGATTGCGAGGACCGTGGGCAGCGCCACGGCTTGCACGTTCATGGGCATTGGCACGCTGTCGAGTTACAACCTGATAGGCGGCGGCGCGCCGACGGCTACCGCCTACGTCGCAGTTGCGGTGCCTTACAACGCGGCGCCGGTAGTGGGGTCGGGCTTCGACTCGACGGTGTCCAACGCCATCGACCATTTCGCGACGTTCTCGGCGGCGAATGCGGGTAACGGCATTACCTGCATGCAGTTCATTGTCGAGTCGTTGAACTAACAGAGGGCAAATAGATGGCCGGGCCTTGGGGGCAGAGGCCCGGCTTTCTGGTGCCGGGGGCGACGCCCCCGCCGTTCCCCTATGCCCCGCCATGGCCGG
>Ga0075030_100000378_pt1 | contig 38378 bp, 35 predicted proteins | sample LitLauG_LLR_2012_FD_71393 | JGI IMG/M metagenome (GOLD analysis project Ga0075030, IMG submission 71393) | Freshwater sediment microbial communities from Pennsylvania, USA - Little Laurel Run_MetaG_LLR_2012 | ecosystem: Environmental > Aquatic > Freshwater > Creek > Sediment | place: USA...
TTGACCGTCTCTTTATTACGGAAGAAGGCGATCAGAATTCCCAGTCCGACGGCGGCTTCAGCCGCCGCGTCGGTGATGACGAAAATTGCGAATACCTGTCCATGCAGCGCCGACGGCCCATGAATGCTCTGCCAGTAACGCGAGAATGCCACCAGATTCAGATTCACTGCATTGAGGATCAGTTCGATCGACATCAGCACGATGACCACGTTGCGCCGCGTCAGCACGCCGATCACGCCCAGCAGGAACAGTGCCGCGCCCAGGACCAGGTAGTGCAGAGTCGAGATTTCGAGCATTGCATGCATTCGAGCTTCTAGCTACTAGCTTCTAGCCAAATTCGCTCCGAGTCTTGCTAGAAGCTAAGAGCTAGCAGGTAGTAGCTTCCTCTTTCAAATCCTCTTTTTCGCCATCACCACCGCTCCGATGATCGCCACCAGCAACAGCAACGATGCGATCTCGAAAGCGAACATATAAGTCCCGGAATGCTGATCAAAGAGCAGGGAAGCGATGCCCTGCGTGTTCTGTCCTTCCACGTACCAGTCTCGGCCTACGGAAGGAAAGATCGTGCTGGCCTGACCCGATCCGGTTCGCGTCACTGTCGTGTAGACGGCGATAAACAACCCGCCCAGCGCGCCCGCCGCCGCGATCCCCACCAACCATTGCTTGTTGAACTGGCGCTCTTTTTCCGCACGCTCGATCGAGATCAGCATGATCACGAACAGGAACAGCACCATGATGCCGCCCGCATAGAGAATGATCTGCACGCCAGCGACGAATGGGGCGTAGAGCATCAGGTAGAGCGCAGCTTGCGCCAGCAGAGTGGTGATCAGCGCCAGCGCGGAGTGAACGGCATTCTTGCGCGTGATGACCAGGATGCCGCCGATGACCATGATGGCGGCGAGTCCATAAAAGAAGTATGGGGTAGCGACTGGAGGATTGCCCGTGACAGGAGGGAGATTCATGTCAGAAAATCCTCCGCAGCAAATCCGCAAATCCGAGCCAGACCGGCACGATTACGCCAGCCCACACTTCAGAGCGCATTGCCCAAAGTGCCGTACAGATCAGCAAAGCCAATCCAGTCGGAAGCAGCACCTTCCATCCCACTTTCATGAGCTGGTCAAAGCGATAACGCGGGAACGTGCCACGATACCAGATGTAGAGGTACATGAATCCGGCAACTTTGGCCGAGAACCAGAAGATGTCGCCCACACGGTCGCGCACCACCGGGATGAACATCACGACGCCGATCAGCGCAAGCACCGCTCCGAATGCCGCCAGCCCGATGGTCTGAATCTTGAACAGCGGGTGCTTGGGCATGCGGGCGGTGTTGTAGAAACAAATGACGCCGAGAAACAGGAATGTGAGGCCAGGGATAAACGAGAAAGCAAGATCCCAGGTTGCTCCATGCAGCAAATTCGGGAACGGGCGCAGCCATCCGCCGAGCCATAACGTCACCGCGATCGACGAGACGGCGATCATCGCCGAATATTCTGCCAGGAAGAATAGAGACCAGCGGAAGCCGCTGTATTCGGTATGGAATCCGGCGGTTAGTTCGGATTCGGCTTCGGGGAGGTCGAATGGAGCGCGGTTGGTCTCGGCGACCATCGCAACGGCAAAGATGGCAAACGCAATGATGCCGAGAGGAAAGAACTTGAAGAGGAACCAGACTCCCTGTTCCTGTTGTCGCTGCACGATCTCAATCATGCTCAGCGTGCCGTCTTTCGATCCCAGGCTGGTCATCAGGATTGCCGAAACCACCGCCAGTCCCATGGCTACTTCATACGAGACCATCTGCGCGCTCGAACGCAGAGCTCCAATGAGCGGATAGTGCGAGTTCGAGGCCCATCCTGCGGTGACAATCCCCAGCACACTGAGCGATGACACGCCGAGCATGAACAGAATGCCGATATTCATGTCGGTAATGGCGTGGGTTGGCCCAAAGGGAACGACCACGAACACCGTGAAGGCCGCGAGCACCACGATGAAGGGCGCGACCCAGAAGACGACTTTGTCGGCTCCGTCGGGGATGATGTCTTCTTTCAGCAGAAGCTTGAGGGCGTCCGCGATCGGCTGGAGTAATCCGTGCGGCCCCACGCGCATCGGTCCCAGGCGAACCTGCATATGCGCCAGAATCTTTCGCTCCAGCCAGTTCATCGCGATCACGGCGATGGACAAACCGACGAAGACAAGGAGCACATACACAGTAGCCCAGAAGATGTTACCGGCGGCCCCGGGAGTTTTGTCGCTGCCGAGATAAGACTCGACGTACTGCACGAAGTCGTGCATCAGCGGTCTACCTCGCCCAGAACGATGTCGAGCGTGCCGATCACCGCGATAACGTCAGCGACAAGCTGGTTGCGGCACATGAGATCGAGCGCCTGCAGGTTCACAAAGCTGGGCGGACGCACGCGTACGCGGTAAGGTTGCGTCGATCCGTCGCTCACGATGAAATACCCCAGTTCGCCCTTGGGTGCCTCGATCGAGTGATAGACCTCGCCGACGGGAGGCTTCATCACCTTGGGCACCTTGGCCATGATCGGCCCCTCGGGGATGCCTTCGACCGCCTGCTCGATGATCCGGAGCGACTGACGCATTTCGGCCATGCGCACGATGTATCGATCGTATGTGTCGCCGTTTTCACCGGTGGGAACGTCGAACTCGAAATTCTTGTAGCTGGCGTAGGGCTGCGCTTTGCGGATGTCCCACCTGACTCCGCTCGCCCGCAGCACCGGCCCGGTCACGCCCAGCGCTATGCAATCTTTACCTGAGATGACGCCTACGCCCCTCGTGCGCTCGAGCCAGATGCGATTCGTGGTCAGCAGCTCTTCGTACTCATCGATCTTGGGCTTCACGAAGGAACAGAATCCCTTCACGTCTTTTTCGAAGCCGTCGTAGGCCTCGTACTGCAGGCCTCCGATGCGGAAGGCGTGCGTGGTCAGCCGCGCGCCGCAGTACTTTTCGAAGATCTTGAGAATCTCTTCCCGGTCGCGGAAGGTGTAGAAGAGCGGCGTGATGGCGCCAATGTCGAGCGCGTGCGTGCCGAGCCAGAGTTGGTGGCTGGCGATGCGGTTGAGTTCGGTGAGGATGACCCGGATGTATTGCGCTCGCGGCGGGGCTTCAACGCTGAGCAGCTTTTCAACCGCCTCGCAATAGCCCAGACCGTTTGAGACCGCTGCCACATAATCCATGCGGTCGACGTAGGGATTGAACATCGTATAGGTGCGGTTCTCGGCGATCTTTTCGACGCCGCGGTGCAGGTACCCGATGACGCACTCGAGGCCCAGGACCTTCTCGCCATCCAGTCGCAGGATGACGCGCAGCACACCGTGAGTCGCCGGATGCTGAGGCCCCATGTTGATGACAAGCTCGTTCGCGTCGAGGAACGTCTTATCAGGCGTCTCGAGATCGAGCGGCGAGAGTGTCTTGGGATCGGTCATGAATCGTATTTAGCCGTTGGTCGCTGGTCGTTGGACTCAGTCTTCAATCTATTGCCCAAATCTATTGCCCACTCTCGATGCCGAGGTTGATCTGCACCCATTCGTTGTCCTGCTGCAGAATCCCGTAATCTTTCCGCAAGGGGAATCCCTTCCACCCCTCTGGTAGCAGAATTCGCTTCAAATCCGGATGCCCGTCGAACTTGATGCCAAACATGTCGTAGACCTCGCGCTCCAGCCAGTTGCAGGTCGCCCATAGGGGCACAGAACTCGGCAGGGACTCGCCGTCCGCGATCTGCGTCTTTACGCGTATGCGCTCATTTCGCGGGAAGGAGTAGAGGACCCAGACTACATCGAACTGCTTTTCGCGATTCGGATAGTGCACTGCCGTCAAATCCACGCAGTAATCGAACTTCTCGTCATCGCGCAGAAGCTGCAGAATCTCCGGGATCAGCGAGCGATCCACCTCCAGATAGTTCTGCCCAAGGTACGTCAGCGCATTGATTCCCGAACCGTACTCCCGCTTGTACTTCGCAACCATGGGCGAGTCCCATGGAGTCGGAACCGGCCCAGCCGGTTTCGGCGGCGCAGGGTGGCCTGTTGCGGCCGGTGCAGGGGGTTTGGCTGGGACGGCGGGCGCTGCCGCTTTCGGCGGCGTCGAAGTCTCGGAGGGCGGGGAAGGCTTCCCCGGGGTTGTTGTGTCTGATGGAGCGGACCCGGAGGGTGTAGCTTTCACTCCGCCCGGGGTTACGGGCGTATCCGCCGTCGGTTTCTCATTCTCCGGCGGCGGCGGAGTGGGGGATTTGGCTTCGTTTGGCATAAAGCGACGGCGCAGACCCCGGCGCAGGTTGCGTTCGAAAGAACGTTCACTTTTATCAGCTTGAGGGGACAGTGTCAACGAGAGGAACTGTCAAAAATCCCCTTGGGAGCGGCTCGTGGCGGGAATTCCATCCGGGCCTTGGGCTTTGTAATTGTTAAAGGGATCCTTCGACTGCGTTGTCGTTCGCTTCGCTCGTGACAACTCTGCTCAGAATGACAGATTGTCACGGAGAGAGCAAAACGGGCTGCTGGGCAGTTCGTTGTAGAACTACAAATCGAGATCACACTCAGGGAAGCTCGACCGCAGATGAATCGAATCTGAAAGCCACGCTAGGCTCGGGATTGGGCCTGGTAGGTCTCGATCAGGTCGCGGATGCGTTGGGCATCGCGCTTGCGGTGGCCATGGCTGGTGAGGGGATCGGCGCCGCCGGTGGACTCAATCACGATCTCGGCCCAGAAGACGCCGGTTGAGATATGCACCGAGGCGATCTTCGACATGGCAATGCTCTCTTCGTTACTTCCGAACAACCGCCCCTTCAGGCGCGAGACGCGCTGCGGACTAATGACCAGCTTGGTAGGGAAGAGGAAGTTCCCTTGTGTCCAGCGCGAAGCGGCAAAAGTCTCGGCTGGCGAAGAATCCATCGGATTGAGTGTTGGGGTGGCCAAAGATCAATCGCTAAATGACTCAACGCCTCAATTGAGCTAGACCCATTCCAGCGCGCCCTTCTTCCAGACCCAGATATATCCGACGATCAGGATGGCGAGAAAGACCAGCATCTCCAACAGCCCAAACAGGCCAAACGCCTTGAACTTTACAGCCCAGGGGAACAGGAAGATCGTCTCCACATCAAACACCACAAACAGAATGGCGATGATGTAAAACCGCACGGTGTACCGCCCGCGGGCGTTGTCGACAGGATCGATGCCGCACTCGTAAGGCATCAGCTTCGTCTTGCTGGGATTGTTGGGCCGCACTAGTTTGGCCAGAAGCAAGGTGATCGGAAGAAGCGTGCCGACGATCACGATGAAGATGAAGATTGGGACGTAGTTTTGCGGCATGGCTATGGTTCGGTGCAGCACGCCATCCTAGCGCGGATGCTATGGGACTTCAAGTGAGGCTACCCAAAATCCATAACCACAAAGGACACGAAGGTTCACGAAGAAAAACTGGGCCCCTCAATCCTTCGTCACACTTTGGCCCTTCGTGGTTTCCGGTTTTAGCAGCGCACTCACGCGAACCCGTTCCGCGTCAGCGGCAGTTCACGTACCCGTTTCCCCGTCGCCGCAAATATCGCGTTGCACAGGGCCGGCACAAATGGCGGAACCCCCGGTTCTCCTACTCCGGCAGGTGCGGCCAGGCTGTCCACAATCTGCACATCCACGTGCAGGGGCGCGTCATTCATCCGCGCCACCGGATAGTCATGGAAATTTGACTGATCGATGACGCCGTTCGTAGCCGTGATCTCCCCCGTTCGGGCGATGCTGGTCCCGAACACGGCAGCTCCCTGAAACTGCGAGCGCACCATATCCGGATTGGCAACGATCCCCGCATCGACGGCGGTATAGACGTTCGGGATGCGCACGGTACCGCTCTTGTCGACTTCCGCTTCGACGACCGATGCCACGTAGGTCAAGAAACTGCGATGCACGGCGATGCCCATCCCCCATCCGTCGCCAGATTTCTTCTTGCCCCAGTTGGCCTTCTCGGCTGCCAGTTCCGCCACATTCCGCAGACGCGCTGTATCGTACGGATACTTGGCCGCGACGTCAGGAGGTTGTTTCGCATCGATGGTGTGCCCGGGACCGATCATCGCCAACAAATAGTCATACGGATCGCGGCCCGCCGAGTAAGCCAGTTCGTTCGCGAATGACTGCACTGCAAAGGCGTGATAAATGTTTGCCACCGAACGCAGCCATCCGATGCGCACGTGGTTCACAGCTTTTCCGTTCTCCGAACGGAAATTCGGCACATCAAACGGAATGACGTTCCAGCCCATCGACATCTCCCCATCGCCGTAGACAGCGTCCTTGTCGAACGTCGATGAGATCGAGGGAAATACCGAGCGCTGTAGCCATGCTTTCGGCATGCCTTTGTCGTCGACCGCTGCCTTGATGTACATGGCCGCGACCGAGTGGAAGTAGTCGAACTTGATGTCGTCCTCGCGGCTCCAAACAACTTTCACAGGCTTGCCGGTCTTTTGGGACAACACTGCTGCTTCGACCGCATAGTCCGGTTTCGACTTACGGCCGAAGCCTCCACCCAGGAACGTGACGTGGCAAGTAACGTTCTCTTTTTTGAGGCCGAGTTTCTTGGCCACCTCTTCCTGTACGCCCTGCGGATTCTGCGTCGGCGACCAGACGGTGACTTTGTCGCCCTGAACATCGGCGACCGCAACCGGCGGTTCCATGGAAGCGTGCGCCAGATGCGGGGCGTAGTACTCCGCCTCAATAACCTTTCCTCCCTTGGCAAATTCCACGTCCGCATCGCCGATCGTGTGGACGACTTTGCCCGGCTGCCGCGCAGTATCCTGCAACTGTTTCTTGTAGTCCGGCGAGTTGTAGATGGCGTGTGCCCCATTGTCCCAATCGATTTTGAGCTGATCGCGTCCCTTGAACGCCGACCACGTGTTGTCGGCGATGACGGCGACGCCGCCCAGCGGTTGGAAATGGTGCGGAGGAGTGAACGGATCGATCGGGATCGTCTGCTTCACGCCTTTCACCTTTAGCGTGGCGGAGTTGTCGACCGATTTCACCTTCCCGCCCAGCACCGGCGGATGCGCGATTGCCGCAAAGAGCATCCCGTCGATTCGAACATCCATGCCGAACAGCGGCTTGCCGGCGCAGACATCCGTGACGTCGTACCCCGGAGCCGGCTTGCCGATGTATCTCCACTCGGAAGGCGACTTCAGCTTCAACTCGTCTTTTTTGGGGACCGGTTGCTTGGCGGCCAAAGCCGCGAGTTCACCATAGCCGATCGTCCGGTTGGAGGCCTTATGCGATACCACATGTACTGGATCGGCCACGCATTGGGCCTCGGGCACACCCCATTGCTGGGCCGCCGCACGCACCAGCATCAGCCTTGCCGTAGCTCCCGTCTCACGCAATGTGTCGAAAAACTCACGCACCGAGTGCGACCCGTCGGTGTCCTGGGAGCCGTAGCGCTCGTCACCGTCTCCCTGGATGACTTTTACGCGGGACCAGTCGGCATCGAGTTCGTCGGCAACAATGCGTGGCAGGCTGGTGCGCACTCCGTTCCCCATCTCCGTCCGATGGGCAACGATCAGCACCGTTCCGTCCGGTTGAATCCCTAGGAATACGCTGGGATGGAAGGCGGTAGCATCAATCGCCGGCACGGAGCCTAATGTCGCGAGTGCCGCATTTTCCGCCGCTTTCGCGAGAAGGGGAGCTTTCCCCACACATAGCACGAACGCGCTGGCGGAAAGCGCCCCCTGCAGGAAACTGCGGCGTGTCACGTTGACGACTGCGAATTTATCGGAGGCCTTCTCGAGGGTGATCATGCCCGCTCCTTCGCCGCTTCCTTGATCGCGGCCCGAATACGCTGGTAGGTTCCACAGCGGCAGATGTTGCCCGACATCTCATCGTCGATGTCGGCGTCGGTAGGGTGCGGCTTCGAAGAGAGCAGGGAAATGGCTTGCATGATCTGCCCCGTCTGGCAATATCCGCACTGCGGGACGTTCACAGCGGCCCACGCCTTCTGCAGGGCGTGTAGTCCGTGGGTGGATATTCCTTCTATCGTCGTGATCTCACGCCCCTCGACCGCGCGCATTTGCGTGGTACAAGAGCGGATGGCTTTGCCGTTCTGCAATACCGTGCAGGAGCCGCACAGTGCCATACCACAGCCATACTTCGTTCCGGTCAGTCCGAGAATGTCGCGCAGATACCACAGCAGCGGCAACTCGGGATCGCCATCAAATGTTTGCGCCGAGCCGTTCACTTTTAGATGAACCATGGGGCACGTCCTGGGTTGGAGATGATGCGGGTATTTTACCGCCGAACGGCCGTCGATGAGCAACAGAACGATCTCAGGTTGTACAAGTATCGCCGACGTCCGCACCGGTCGGATACTCGACCTACTTCTCCCAGTGCGTGGTGCCGAACTTTTCGGGATCGAAGACGGCTGGGTCCAATTTCACGTTTGCCTGAATATCGGAGTAATCCTCTGAGAAGACTTTCTTGCCCTCGGAATACACTTCCACGCCAGCCGCAATCCAGGCTCCGGCCAGCGGCTGATAGCGGATAAACCGGATGTCGTCGACCTTCGAAGCATCGTCGTGCGCCGGTTCGATCTCCCGCAGAAACAGCAGCGTGTCCTTTGCAACCCAAAACTGCTTCGATTTCAAGTCGCCCTTCTCCGCGCCGAAGACATATGCGGGTTTCCCTCCCCACAAATCTTCGCGGAGCTTTGAGAGATCATAGCCCTCGCCTTTGACGACCTTGATCGTCGCCTCGGGATCCTGGCGGTAGACGTCAAATCCAAGCACTAACAGCATGTTGATGGACTTGTGCGTCTCGACAAGTTTGTTTTCCTTGATGACGCTTACGGTCCCGTTGGAGAAAATGTAGCCTCTGCCGTCGGTAGCCGGCCCTATGTCGATCCGCAGTCTACCCGGAAGCGATACCGCTTCGTACCAGGTCTCGGCGCTGCTGGTCCCGTCCGGTTTGTATGTCGTGCTCTTTTGCGTGAAGGTCACCGTCTGGTACCACGAATCCTTGTAACGCTCATGCATAGCCCGCAGCAGGTCTTCCCCATTCCGGATGGTTTGGGCTTGGACAACATTCGATGTCAGCAGGACAAGAATCAGGATAAGTCGGTGCATGTGAGTTCGACGACCGGCCAAAGGAAAGACAGCCGACAGCCTATCAAAGTTCCGTTAAGTTGTCGGGGAGAAGGAAGACGGACCGTGCGAGGTCCGATTGCAGAGTCGACTCACGGTAGTAGCGATGAAGAATTCCTGGCTTCCATAGCAGCACATCGGGGTTCTGGCGTGCGAAGTCATCCCAATCGACATTCGGGGTGCGAGCCATCCTCTCGCGAATCAGGAAGAAATACGCGTGAGTGATCGTCTCATGGTAGAGCTGCGATTTGCCCCGCGCGGCCGCGTAGCGTTTGAGGGCCTCTGCAAACCTATCAAGCGCTTTGAGTGGCTGAAATTCCGTTAGGTAGGCGAATGCGAGTCGTACATGGTCAGCATGATGGAATTCGCCCGTCAGAGTGTCGGTCTCAAATTGCCGGATGATTTCGTGATTCGTCATTACCTAACCTATTTTCAAAAACTGAGTACCCGCTTCTCGCTGTCTTTGGCAAGAATGGGGCTGTTACCCAATCCGCAAATGCGCGTCAAAGGCTAGCTATCCTTCGCAATCGCAATGGCGAACGCCGCGGCAGCATAGATCACCAGATTGCCAATCCCGTAGAGCCCGTGCAGCAGGTGAAGCAGAATTGCCATCACGAAGACGGCTAACAGTAGCCATGCGCCTCGGACCGTTGTCTTTGGAATCAGTAAGAGAACGCATCCCAAAATTTCGCCAGACCCCAGCACCAGCCGCACGAATCCTGGCATGTGAGTGCGGGCGAATTCGTGCGCGGCTGAGGGAAGCACGAACATCACGGCCTCAATCAGAATCACAATCCCCAACGACCACCGCAGTACGCATAGACCCACGCTTGACCTCGATCCGCTCATGCGCCCTCCTTACGCTTGCGGGCGGATTTGGCCTTGATCTCTTTCAAGCGGTGGCTGGCACTGGAGTCGAGATCGAGTTCGTAGAACTTCTTCAGTTCGCGAATCTTCTCGATCGACTCCGGACTGAACGGCGTCTTGCCGTCGAAAGCATGCAACACGATGCCTTCCAGCACATCGCCCAATGTCATGTCGTGATATTCGGCAAAAGCTTTGAGCACTTTGAGGATGCGCTTCTCCATGCGCACCCCGGTCTGCACCCGCTCAATTTCCAGGCGAGGATCATTGTTCATGTGTACCAATGTACCAAAATACCAAGGTAATTGCAAGTGGCGCCCCTGCCCGCCCCTTTTTCAGTCCCGCAAATTTTGCACCCGCTGTATACTTGCGGCGCCTCGATAACAAGACAAGTGCCAGGTGTTGAATGTTCGATCGACTCTTACGAGGCCCAAGGAGACAACAATGCGAAAACCGTTTTGGTTGTCCCGTTGTCTGTTAGCGGCGGTGGCGTTGACCGCATTCTGTTTGCCATGCCGGGCCCAGGGGAACCTCCGTACCGTGCTGTTCGTCAAGCTGAAAGTGGACCAGGTCGACAACTGGAAAGCTGCCGTCAAGGACTACGCGGCACTGGTGAAGAAGGCAGGTTCCGAGCAGGCCTACACGGTGTGGGAATCGCAGACTGGTCCGTCCGAATATGCGGTCGTCTGGTACTCAGCCAAGTGGAAAGAAATGGGGGAAGACAATCCTAAGTTGAAATCTTCAGCAGCAGATCTGGCCTCGATCTTTTCTCGTCTCAATGGCCAGACCGATAGCATGGAGGTGTGGATCGATGAAATGCAGCCGGATCTCACTTTCGGATCGAACGTAATTCCGCCGATGGTTCGCACCGGCCGTACCCGCGTCCTCCAGGGAAAGATGGATGAAGTGAAAGCCCTGTTTCACGACCAGATTGTGCCCGCAGTCAAAAAGTCGGGTGCAACAGACTACGGCGTCGCTGTCGCTCGCTTCGGCACGCCCACGAATGAAATTCACAGCTACATCGGCATGAGTGGCTGGGGCGATCTGGATTCGCCATTCGGCGCAGAGAAAGGAATGACCGCCGCCGAGTGGAAAGCCTTCCAGGCCAAACTGCCCTCGCTCATCGAAAGCACCGAGTGGACCATCTGGAAGTACCAACCGGACCTGAGCTACATCCCGCCAGCCAAATAGACTGAACATCGAAGAAGCGGTTGTCCCACCCTCGTCGCGAATTTTGCGACAGGGTGGGGTGTTCGACGTTCCCGGACTCCTGTGATCGTTCAACAACAGACTTCCATTGTCGAGGCTCTATCGTTGCGGGGCCGGCGTGTGCCCGATGAATTTGTCGGCCCACTCGATGAAGTACTTCACGTTCGGCAGATCCGTGTGGCCTCCATCGTGCTGCCGCCACGCTAACTGGCCGTCCAATAATCCCTGGCCGACCGGAGGCATCTTCGCCGTGTGATAGTCCTGCGGCACGTCGAGGCCCTTGGCCCCAAGCAGGGTGAACACTCGGCTCGCGTCCAGAGTCGCCATGAAACTTCCTTGCTGGTCGAGCCACTTCGCATCGCCGCTTTCGGGTATGCCATAGCTGATGAACGTGAGGCGTGGCGCACACAATGCGATCAGCTCATTGGAATCCACCGGAATGTCACCTGGGATCTTGCTTCCAAAAGTCGCCTCCGAGGCGCCATACTTCATGAAGTTTCCTGCCATCCAGTAGTATTCGCCGCCCGTGAGGTTCTCGACGGCCTCGCCAAAATTGCGCCGCAGCAGCGTCGATCCTCCCTTGCCCGACGATCCCACCAGCACCATGGCGAATCGCTGATCGAACGCCATGGCGACGAGCGCAGCCTTCCCGAAACGCGACACGCCTTCGATCCCCACGTGTTTCGCGTCCACAGCCGGATCGGTTTCGAGATAATCCAAGCCCTGGCTTGCTCCCCACGCCCATGACCGCAATGCGCCCCAATCTTCCGGTTTGCGAGGCTGGCCCTTGTTAACCAGTCCGATGATGCCGCGCGTAATGCCGGCACCGTCGTCCGCCTGCACGCTGGCTGTGTCGAACAAAGCAAAACCCCAGCCGGCACCGATCAGTTGCCAAGTCGCCGGAAAATCACCATCTTTGCTCAGCTGGGGAAACTGAAATGGGGTGGCCCTAACCGGTTCCCATGCCGGATGCTGCGCAAAGATATCCTTCAGGGAGGGATCCTGCTGAACGAGCAGAGCCTTCCACGCCTGGTTAATGCGCTCAAATTCCTCGGCGGACGGCTCATTCGGGGCAGGGAATCCGGCGCGCGCAAACATCATCAGAACCGGCACCGGTCCTTTCGCAGTTGCCGGCGTAACCAGCGTCATATGAATTTTGACCGTGATCGCCGAGTACGAAGAATTGTCCACAGTCCCGATGAGATCTTTGGCGATTACTGGAGTAAATCCGATATTTTCGTGGTCCGTAGCGGTGACCGTCCACGTCACCTTCGGCATGGCGGCCGGAACGCGCCCGTACACATGCTTCTCGAACATTTCCACGATTTCAGGACGCCGCTGCTCCCACCACATCTTGGCGGTCGTCACTTTCTGTCCGTTGTTCATACCGAGGGGGTCAGGGATATCCGGATACGGATTCGCCTTCGACTCGTCGTAGTTGGCATGATTCGGAGCCTTCTCGTTGCCGCTCGGACCCGGCCGCAACGCCTTGATCCCGAGTTGATCCATCATGTTTTGATGATCCTTCTCGGCGGTGAATGTGACCGGTGGCGGATAAGCGAGCGGCGGAGAATTCTGAGCGTGCCCACTTGCCGGGCACCACGTGGCAAATGCGGCGCACATGAGGAAGGAGCAAAACTTGCGGAGAAGATGCACGTGAGCTCTCCAGTGGAACTGGTATCCTTGCTGGGTTCCTGAGATGAGTGACTACGCGATTGATACTAAATCTCTGGCCCTGAGGAAGGCATTCAAAAACCGCGCGCTTGTTTCAGTGCTGTTTCTGGCATGGTCGGCTCCATGTCTTGATGCGGCCGCCAAACCGCAGATCTGGATCGTGAGTTGGGCAGCGTCACAGCAGATACCGGAGCCGCACAACGCTCTGCCCGCAGACGATCTCCGCGACGCCACGGTGCGCCAGATATTTCATCTCTCGGTCGGCGGAGCGGCTCTGCGTGTGCACGTCTCGAACGCGTTTGGATCCGAGGCGCTGCATTTCAGTTCGGTCCACATCGCGCGGCCACTGGCGCCGGCCTCGCCGGCCATCGATCCCTCCACGGATAAAGCTCTTACTTTCTCTGAATCTCAAGACCTCACGATTCCCGCTGGCGCGGAGTACATCTCTGACCCGATTGAGTATTCGGTTCGCGCGCTTTCGGATCTGGCAGTAACTTTTTATCTTGAAGCCCCGCCCGCAACGGAAACGGGCCATCCGGGCTCGCGGGCCACATCCTATTTCGTGCACGGAAACTTAGTCTCGGCGGCCGAGCTCCCTGACGCAAAGCACGTCGACCATTGGTACCAGGTTTCGGCCATCGATGTTCTGTCTGCGAACGGAGCAGCTTCCATCGTTGCGCTCGGCGATTCCATTACCGATGGCCACGGAGCCACTACCAATGGCAACGATCGCTGGCCTGATGTCCTGGCTGCACGCTTGCAGACCTGGCGGCGGACGCGTCATATCGGGGTCTCAAACCAGGGAATCGGCGGCAACCATCTCCTGACCGACGGACTTGGACCGAACGCGCTCGCCCGCTTCGACCGCGACGTTCTCGCCCAGGCTGGCGTACATTGGCTGATTGTTTTTGAAGGAGTGAATGACCTCGGTGGCTTGGCGAGAACAGGCGAAGTATCGCAGGCGGAACACACAGCGCGTGCACAGCGGGTTGTCGCGGCGTACGAACAGATCATCGCCCGCGCGCACGCGCACGGCATTCGCGTGATCGGGGCCACCATCACTCCGTATGTGGGATCGGAATATTATCATCCCGGCCCGCTGAGCGAAGCAGACCGCCAAGGGATCAATGAGTGGATTCGCGCGCCTGGCCACTTTGACGCGGTGATTGACTTCGACGCCGTGGTGCGCGATCCGCGCCAGCCCGACCGCCTGCGCTCCGCCTACGACTGTGGAGATCACCTCCACCCATCCCCGGCAGGCTACAAGGCGATGGGTGAATCCATCCCCCTCACTCTCTTCACGCGCTAAGAAGGTTCCTTGTGGGCCCGTGCGGGTTCCTTGCTTATCCGCACACGGTGCGCGTTTTGCACCACTTCACGTCAAAGTTCCCACTGAGCGTCGTGCCGTCCTTAAAATGCAGTTCGTACCGCCCGCCAGCGCCGGATCCCTCTTCATACTTTTCAAACACGATCGATCCTGACTCGGCCCGTTGGCAGTCACCCTCTTTGGCGCAGCGCGACGCGAAGCCCGCGTCCGAACCACTACTGAACTTGACGGTCTGGCCCGCATGGATCGGAAGCCCGCGCCAGACTCCTAGGCTGATGAACGGTCCCGTCACCCGTTCGCACTGCGCCGGTTCTACCGTGAGCGTAATCCCAATCGCTGGTCCATCCCACGGCGCGCACGAACTCTGAATCAATCCGTAGGCAAAGGGCGACTGCGCAGAAAAAGCAATTCGACCGAGCGCCAACAATATGATGACCGCAAGACCATACGTATATACGCGAAACCGCATAGATTGCCCCCAGTATCGTTCCTAATCCAGAACGATCTCACGGACACGTCTTGCGATCGAGTTACTTCGGTGCGCGCCAGGAGTTCCTCAGTTGAAGCTTTGTCGCGCAGGCAAAGATGGCGGCACCGGACAACCGGGATTGTGTCGCAAATTCCATGCGCCGCGCTCTCAGCATCTTCCGTAACGAAGTTCATGGGAAGACGTTCTCCATCGCCGCTGCACATGATGTCAAGCAGTTAAGAACCCGCTGGTGGACGCACCGGCAGGGGGACAAGACCTTTGCCAACGATGACTGAAGCTTTTGTGGTGAAACTGCGTTGTCCGATGGCGTTGAGCAGGATCGCCTGCCGCGGCGGAAAGTGCGGCAGATCGGCAGAGGAGTTTTCCACCGAAAACGGCGCCCCTAGCGCGAAAGGCATTGACTGACAACAACTCAGGAGGGTACGATTCGGATGAAACGGTCACCAAACTTACTATTAACTAGTAGGGACGTCTGCTCTGGCACACTTGGTAGGCGGCGTCCCTGCAGGTAACCATGGTCCAAAGGTTCCAAGAACGGAAAATGATGAGGCCCTTGCATCTGAAGATCCTGAGCTGCATGGTGGGCATGATTTTTCCCGCTGCCCTGTTTGCATCGGACCAACCTGCTGCCATGCTCTACAGCCATGGGACGGCTTTGCTGAATGGCAACACCATCGCAAGGTCCTCGGCCGTCTTTTCCGGCGATTTGATACAGACAAATAATGACTCGGTTGCCAATATCAATGCGACAGGTTCAAGCGTGCTGGTTCTGAATGAGTCGCTGGTTCAGTATGAAGGCAGCAGCCTCAAGTTGGAGCACGGAGGCGTGGCCATATCGACCTCAAAATTGCTGGCGACCCGCGCCGGCGATGTGAAGGTGTCGCCAGTCGCTACTGTTTGGACCGAATTTGAGGTCAGGGATGTCGACGGTAAGGTCCAGATCGTAGCTCGAAAGGGCGATCTGACCATCAGCGATGACACTGGAACCACTACACTGGCGCAAGGTCAGGAGACCACGCGAGACGAGTCCCAGTCGCAGGACGATTCGCAGGCGAAGAAGGGCGGCAAGAAAAAGAAGAAGGGAGCAGGACCAGCAGCTGCAGCCGCTCCTGGCGCAGCAGGGGGAGTATTAAACTCTCCAGTAGCACTCGGAATTGCCGGAGGTATTGTTTTGGGTGGTACCGCATGGGTGTTAAGTCACGGCGATGACCCCGTAAGTCCGGTCAAGCCGAATCCTTAGCGAGGGAAAGCCGGCACAAAACTCACTCCGATGCCGGCTCTGCAGTTTCCCATTGATAAAAGATCATCGCCAGTTGGCGGAATGCGTGCTCGCGGACGTCGCTGTCTCTCCTACAACCTCATGCGGTTACGGGGAGCTAGACGGTTCGGGTAGAAGAATGCGGCGCTCCGGAAAACCTGCTTGCTGTGGATTTCCGCTCAGAAGTGCCAGACAATGCCGCCACCTACGAAAATATTGTGTTGGCGGCTCTTGCCCGTGTTGACATTCAGTTGCGGCACACCCGACCAGAAGTCTCGAGCTTCACCTCGCACGGTGAATCGACGGGTGAGCTTCACATCGAGTCCGACGCCCGCTTGCAGTATGCCTGTGTTAGTACCGGTTTTGCCTGGGTTTACTCCTGCAAACTCAAGCTTGGAACTCTCACTGAAATGGCCGAACCCGCCACCAAAGCTGACCCAAGGAGAAACTGCCGTTACGGGAAAGAAATTCACCCGTGCGGCGGGTGTGACGAAGTAAGATGAAAAGCTTTCGGGGATCAAGTTCTGCGCGGCATGCAGATCTTCGTCCACGTTCATTACGAAGGGGACTTCCAGGGCAATGGACCAGACGTCTTTGCCCATGAACCGCCGAGCATAATTTATCTCGAAGGTTACTCCTTTGCCGAAGCGCAGGTTGGGATCATAAGAAGGAGCACCCTGGATGCCCTGATCGGCGATAAACGTGCGCCCAAGGCTCCCGGACAATTCGTTCTTTTGCGCTGCGACCTGCGCTACGAGGGTACAAATTGCCACCATAGTGCCGATGGCGAGGTGTCTCAGCGACATTTCTCCTCCCGCCCCCTGTTCGTTGCGAAGCCAGTTTCGGCCGAGGGAGTCCGAACTATTCTTCCCCGCGCGTCCTTTCACACGGGTTCCTACGCCGGACTACCGAATACTGAGGCTCAATGCTTAGGTTGATCAGGGGTTCAATTATAACGACAGCGCCAACGAGTCGCCATTGTCAAGTGAAATGCGACGGCCTCCACTTCCTTCATCCCCATGCAGTCTAGACCGCCGGGTGTTGGATGACTTCGCCAAAGGCCTCGAAGCGGCCAACCCGCAAAGCACATAGAACAGCGCAGCATTCGCCGGGATCTGCAAATTGAAATCCACGAAACTATGAAGCAGAAGTCCGGTGCACCCCAGCAAAGCGGCTAGTGAGACCGCTCCGTCCCATTTGAATTCCCAGCGGCGAGAAGTCGGCAATCCGTATTGGTACAGGCGAATGAGGAACCAAAGCATCAACCCGAAGCCGAGCAGTCCAGTCTCCACCAGCAGCTGTGCATAGTCGTTATGTGCTTCATTTACGAACAGATTTGTATAGAAGCTGCGATAACTGGGGTAAACGCTCGGGAAAGTTCCCAAGCCCCACCCCCACACTGGCCGGTGGGAAAACATTCTCATGCAGTCGTGGGTGATGTCCAAACGGATGCCGGGTGCTAGATCCCCGAGTCGCCCCAGAACTTGCCCTTTGCCTAGAAGGACCAAGAAAAAGAAAACCAATACGCACCCGGCGACCAAGCCTAGCGCGACGCGAGGATTTCTCCGTTGTAGGAGGGTGAGGGCGGCAAATAGGACCATTTCGAGAACGAAGGCAATCATTCCGCCACGTGAGCCCGAGAGAAAGACCGTACTGGCCATCAATACGGCGCAGAAGGCCACCAAGGCCCGCCTTCCCCCTCTCACCAGATGACTCATGGCAACGACCGAAGGAAACGGTATTAGCATCTCCATCAAACCGGCATAGTGGGCGTGGTTGACGTAGCTTCCATAGATCGAACCACCGAAGTGTGGAGTACGGACCCAGAAGATCTTGCCATTAGAGGTCAATTCTTGGGCCAACGAGAAAAAGGCGTAAGATGCTCCGAAAACAATCAGTACGAGAGCAAATTTCTTCCGAGCATCTTCTTCTCGGACACATTCCACTGCGATTAGCAGGACAATCCCGTACGAAACGTACTGAAGTGCCTCGTATTTTGTCATGTAACCGTAGGCGGATCGACCCAGGGCAATCTGTGCAAGGATGAGAACGAAAAAGAATAAAGCTGGCGGGTAAAGAGGATTTTTCGCCAACGTCACCCGCCTGGAAACAGACTGTTTTCCCGCCCAAACAAGAAATAGAACGGCCGCACCGGCCTCGAAGGCGAAAGTCGACCACTCTTCGACCGCACCGAAAGCCAATACCGCGAAAATCAAAAGGGTGCACAGGCCGAGAACGAGTGCCCATTGCAGGATTCCTGGCTCGCAACCACGCCCGCGCTCCTGGTCAACAGAGTCAGTCGTATCGGTAATTGCACGCGATGACATTTTCAACCTCACCAAAATCCTTACCTAATTCTATTTTCCACTAGCTTGAGATCGTCGATCCAAAGCTTGCCCCGGATCAGTGGGGCCGCAGGTTGACGCACAATTTTCAACAATATTAGATTGGTGCTCGGGCCGGTATGGAATCGTGCGAGTTCCAGACGCCAAGGGCTCGTACCCATTACATCGTCGGTGAGCACGTAGGGGGCACTGGTATACGCGTCCGCTATCGCAAAACGCGGACCGCTCGCAGTCTCCAGTTCCTCTGCCCTGAATTCGGCACTAAACTCGTAATCGGTATTTGGTTCTACAGGGATGAGCTGGGAGATACCTGCTTCCGAGGCACTTTGACCGTCGAAGGTGACGGAGAGCGATCGCGTTCCGCTGTGAAACTCATTGGTATCGATGGCTAGGATCACGTGTGGTCTCGATTCGTACCACCAGTCAAATCCGCCGTCTAGTATGTTCTCCTCGAATCCACCGTTTACGATCAGATTCTCCACCGAGGGGAGGTATGGCTGAAGGGACGGATCAAGGGCGGCCAGTTGGCGCCAGGAAGTTTGAGCGGCTGCCACCTCCTGCTTCGCGATCAGAAACCGAAGATAGGGAAATGCCAGGTTGGTCGAAAATGACTGGTGCAATCCGATTAGATGGCTCCAGACATTTTCCGCGGCGACTACTTCCTGTTTGGAGATAAGCAAACGCAGAAACGAAAGGTACAGTTCCGGCGTTCGCGGCAGCGCCTGATCAAGAAGCTGATTCGCGTTTCCGCTTGCACGCCAGCAGATCTGCAGCGCCGAGTCGATCGTTACGGGGTCGGGGTCGTTTGCGAGAACGACGCGAAAATTACGAAGTGCCCTTTCCTGATCCCCCTGAAGCAAAAAGAAATTTGCGGCCGCCCAAGCGACGTCCGGGGTCGTTGGGTCGACTTGCACGGCACGTTCCACACTCTTTTTCTGCTCTTGGATACGTCCCGAGATCTGATAAGCACTTGCTAAGTCCAGCCAATATCGCGCTGCGTATGGATTCAACTGCGCCGCGATTCGGTAGTTTGCAATGCCCTCATCCAGACTAATGCCCGAGAGAGCCAAATACCGGCCGAATAAATCGTGATATTCGGCGTTCGCTGGTTCCAGTCGTATTGCTCTTTGGAGGTTCGATGGTTCCGGTATGGCCGCCAGTCGCGATGCCAGATACGCGCGCAGGGCCCACTGCAGGTACAGCCCCACAAGAACCAAGCAAACCAATGCTAAGAAAAACCTCCGGAGCGGGGAGCGCAATTCAATCTGCATCTGATCTACGAATGTCAGGACGCGTTCTGAGCTTTACGACTTGGCAGAAACGGTTTCGAAACGGACGACGCGCTTCTCGAAGCCTTCTCGCCGAGGAACTCGGCCGTTACTGCCGCCGTACTCGGCATTGATTTGAGCATCCGCGAAGGTCTGTGCGCATGCGCATTATAGGGTCAATGGGCTTCTCCCGCAATCTGCAAAGCTGCTCACTGCGCCAGTTCGAAGTGTCGAACTGTTGACTATTGGCAATGGTTTGCAGCCTTCCTTGCCGCTTTAAAGCGCGGTCCATCGTTTGGTAGATTGGCCCCCAGCCCGACTCAAGCGTATACCTTTTTGCGCAATCCTCAGCAAAAGAGAAATCCTGTGGGGCTTAGCTTTTAAGCGCTCCTTCCACCTATGATCCGCCGTTGCGCGGGCCGAGGAAGGGGAATCGTCCGGCCGCTGACGATAGCTTCCGGATTGTCGAGAACGAGCTCGCGTGCGAGATCTGCACCAAAACGCCTCGAAACCGCGTCGCGAGCCTCCGACAAGATTGGCTTGCGGTACTTGTCATCATGAGCATCGGACGCGAGCACATAAACCGCGTCATTCTCAAGCAGCCACATTGCAATGCGACGAGCGGCCTCTCCCCAGAAGCCGGTCACAGAGGAAGCGGTGACTTGAACCAGACATCCTGCGTCTACCCAGTCCAAAACGCGTTCAGGCCGTCGCTGCAAAATGTTATTGCGTTCAGGATGAGTGATGATTGGGATAATACCCGTCGCTTGAAGCCTGCGGAAACTGTCGCTCACTTGAGGGGGTATCCCGTATTCGCTAAGCTCGAGGAGCAAGTATTGCTTGGAGGCAATGGTGTAGCGTTGAGGATGGGCGATCGCATCTTCGATATTCTCAAATGACAGGTGAAAGTCGCAGCCCATGCTAAGAGCAAGCTGCCCGCCGACCTTGTTGTCGAGTTCGGTGACGAGATCCCGGACCCGATCGGCGCTATAGACATAGGTGTCATCGGCATGGGGGGTCGCGACAATGTGGGTGATGCCGTCTCGGATTGCCAACCGACACATCTCGAGAGTCATTTCCCAGGATTTTGAGCCGTCATCGAGGCCGGGCAGAATATGGGAATGGATGTCGATCATGGGCGAGTGGGCGAAGTCAACCGTGGTTTGGGTTCCTTAAACTGACAATAATATCAGGCTTGGAGGCTTGGCACTGGCGCTTTCCACGCTCTAGGCAAAAGCGTGTAATACCCAGCACCTTCGAAAGCTCAAGAAATTTCTCGGCTTGATTCGGCGAGGTGTGCCTTGTGAGCGGTTGACCATCCTGCCACCAGGCGGTCCCGAACAAGAGAAGGGTTCATGGGAATTAAGCCGATTGCGTAAATGATGGCCGAACCTCGAGGGGTGTCGCCAGGCACGCTGAGTCCAGAAGGTCGAAGTACAAGTTCTCAATGTCAGTTTTAAGACGGTTGTCTGAATAGCGGGCGAGGGCAAAGGACCGACCCGCTCTTCCCATTGCCAAAGCCTCATCCGGGTTCGCCGCGAGAAACTCCAGGCAATCGAGCATCGGACTTGCCTCAAGCGGGGTCAAGAACCCATTCCCTGCACGTATGACGGGAAAGGAACGATCCATCTCAGTAGGCGGAGTGGCGAGGTCGATCACCCCGCCCACGTTTGTTGTTACGAATGCCTTGCCTGACGCCATCGCTTCGATGAGAGCACTCGGAGTTCCTTCGTTCCGCGAAGTGACTAGGCCGACATCGGCTGCCGCCCACAGTTCGTGCATGTCCTTGCGCCAGCCGGCAAGGCAAATGTTTGAACATCCTGCAGTTAGAGTTTCCAATTTACTACGGTCGATTCCGTCTCCGATGACCAGAAAACGCAATCTCGGCGATCTCTGGGCTTCACGAACGATTTGCGCTAGAAGTTCGACGTTCTTGATTGGGACCATTCGCCCGGCCCACATTACAACAAAATGCGCGTCGTCAAATCCAAACTCCCGACGCAGGTTGCGCGTCTTTCTCACGTCTGCGCTGCGAGCAAACAGCGAAAGATCGTAGCCATTGCGAATCGTGCAAACTTTCTGACGGGAGATTACTTTGTACTTCTCGACTAGTTCCGCCGCCTGAGACTCGGAGACCACCACCGTACGAGTGGTGATCTTGTTGAGGGTGCGCTCGATGGCCAGCCATATTCGGGTTTGAAGCGAGCCAAAATATCCATGAAACACATGGCCGTGGTATGTGTGAACACGTACCGGTACGCGCAGCAAGGTGGCTGCCACCCGGCCAAGGGTGCCGGCTTTGGCTGTATGGGTGTGCACCAGATCTGGCTTTTCCATGCGGAGGATGCGCACGATGCGGAGGAGTGCCAGGAAGTCGGACCAGAATCGGACCGGCCGCGACATTGAACGAATCCATCGAACTCCGTCTTCCGACGTGAGCAGATAGCTCATGTCGCCTTCCTGCTCGTCCAAATGGCCGGCGATCAAAACGGTATCAAAGTTCCTTCGTAAGGCTTGATGCAAAAAACATGCCTGTCGTGCCGGTCCGCCGACGTTGAGGCGACCGATGATTCGAACTATCTTCGGTTTGACCCCGTTTGGGTTGCACGGCTTGACGCAATCACAAACCATAGGCGACAAGTTAGCTGGCTATCGTGGCGTCACGAAATTCTTCGGTCCCCAGCGTTTCGACGCTGAGTTGCAATGCTCGCACGGGAATATTATCGGGGCTAAATAACTTCAGGGCGGTTAAACGAATTGGTTCAGGGCAGTCGGGCAACAAATAGACAACGGTTACTTTTGACAAGAAAGTCGACATTTGGGATAGCGGTACAACCGGCACACCGTATAGAAACGCATTCCCATTCTTGACCGGAGTCACGAAGGCGACAATGTTGCCATGCAAGCCCTGCCACTCGAAATAGCGATAAAAGAACTCTGCACTCGATCCACCTACGATCAAGTAGGCCTCATTGGTCTGCTTGGGCAGCACGTCGTCGAAAAACCGCGAAACAGTACGCACAAAACTCATGAGACAGACCGTGAGAATCATCTCAGTAGCGAAAACGGCTCTGGAGAAGTCCTTGAACGCGGTCATGTACGTTAGAGCGGACACGACCAGCACGGACCCTAACACGCTGCCTTTGATGATGGGGTAAATGTCACGCAGAGCGCGGATCGCCCAATCACGACGGTACACCGAAAAGATCGCAAACAGGGGAATCTTGAAAAGTATTAATAATACGGCAGCCCAAAGAAAAGAGCCTGCGTACTGACGCGGCACACCATCGAAGCGCAGAAGGTATCCAAGAAATTCTGCCAGCACGATCAAGCCGCTATCCGCAAAGACCATGGCAGCGCGCTTGCCCACGGAATTTAGGAACTCCGGAAGCAAAAACGTGAGCGCATTCGTGCGCGAAAGCCACTCTTCGGGCAGTTGGATCTTTGCGAGATAAAACCAGAACGCGGTCGCGGTTACCAGAAAAAGCGCCAAGATGCCGGGCCCAACGTCGGACCACACCCGTTTGCACAAAACTGCAACAAATGCGCTGAGAGCTGCCAGAAGATACAGCGTGAGAACTGCATTGCGCTCGCTTAGCCCGAGCATCACGAGTCGATGCGACGTGTGATCTTTGGCGCCGGCGGAAATTGCACGTCCATTCAACCTGCGCGTGACACTGACTAGGAGCATGTCAAAGATTGGCAGAAAGAGCACCAACCCGGGAACGAAAACCACAGAAAACATTGCGCTGACGTGGCCCGCTCCTGACACGGCACAGCAAGCTAAGAAAAAACCGACTGCCAGACTCCCGGTGTCGCCCATGAAAACCTTGGCGGGGTGAAAGTTGAACACCAGAAAACCAAGCTGCGATGCTGCCATCGCGAGCAACCCAATGACCATGGGGCCGGAGCCATGTGCAAGCAGCAGGAGGCTGCCCGCAGCAATCACACTGACTCCTGCGGCTAGCCCGTCCATGTTGTCCAACAAATTCAGCGCGTTGGTGACCCCGAGAATCCAGAGGAACGAGAACGCGTAGTTCAAAAGCCCGACGTGAAACAACTGGTAAACAATGCCGGACTCAACTGCAGCAGCGGCTATAACAAACTGCGCCGCGAATTTCCAACTGGGGCGCAGCTGGACGATATCATCCAAGAATCCTACGAGCCCCATCGCGATGGTCAGAAGCGTAACCGTCAGCAAGGGTTTGGGTACGTGAAACGCGATAACCGTTAGCGAGAAGGTCAGAAGGATTGAAACGCCGCCGAATTTGGCAACGCTGGTTCGGCTCCAACGGTCAGCTCGGGGATGCACCAGCCAACCGTTACAGCGCGCGATCCGGATGGTGGCCGCCGTCGTCAGAACCGCTGCGGGGAAGGTAACAATGAAGGGTAGAACACTACGCCACATGAGAAAGAGAAGTGCCCTTTTGAGGGTTCTGTTGTTGAATCTGCTGAATTACGGCGCAAATGATCTCGTCCAAGGAGCGCTTGGGCGTGTAACCGAAACAAAGGTGAGCCTTCCTCAGGTCTGGGATGCGGTGCTCCATGTCCTCGAACCCCTCGCCATAAGCCTCGGAGTAGGGCACGTACCGAATTGCACTTTTTGACCCAGTAGCGGCAATGATCTTTTCTGCAAGCGCTCTAATCGTAATCTGTTCTGTGCTTCCCAGATTGAAGATTTCGCCCACAGTTCGGGGGGAGGCTATACACGCAAGAATGCCCTCGATGACATCGTCAACGTGTCCGAAACAACGGGACTGCTCTCCCGTGCCGAACACCGTTAGGGCTTCGCCCGCGAGCGCTTGACGCACGAAAGTCGGCAGCACCATTCCATATCGACCAGTCTGCCGGGGGCCGGCGGTATTGAATAACCGAACAATCGTGACGGGAAGTTTTCGTTCGCGGTGATAGGCCAAAGCCAGGAATTCGTCGATGGCCTTCGAACAAGCATAACTCCAACGGCAGTTGTAAGTAGAACCAAAAACCAAGTCGTCTCTTTCAGAAAATGGGAGGTTGGTCGATTTGCCATAAACTTCAGATGTGGAGGTGATCAGGACACGCTTCTCCTTCTTGGCAGCCATCTCCAAGATGAGCTCAGAGCCGCGTACATTGGTCTCGATGGTGCGGACGGGATACTCAACAATCCGGCGTACGCCCACAGCCGCAGCCAAGTGAAAAACTACATCGGCAAGATCTACCAATTCCGCTAGAAGGTGACGGTTGAAAATTGTGTCGAGGTGATATTCGAAGGCGACGTGGTGCTTAAGGTGGGCAATATTCTCCGCGCTGCCGGTTGAAAGATCGTCCAAAACGGTTACGTCGTGGCCTTCTGAAAGAAGCTTCTCCGCCAGGTGGGAGCCGATAAACCCGGCTCCACCCGTGATTAGAGCCCGCATTACTTTCCTCTCGTGTTGCGGTAGAGACTATTGACTTCCGTTTGGTAGTGTTCATGGAATTATGCACAAGTTGTGCGACTTCCGCAACGGGGAAAAGCAAGTTGGGCATCTATCTGAGAAAGTCTGTTGGAGGCAGCAAACCTAAAATCAGCAGGCAGCCTTGGGCGCACCGTAAGATTCCGGATCAAACGCATAAAACGAATACGGAGATAACGCTGAAACAGCAATTGCGGCAGGGAGGTCGCTTTTGAAGTCCCGAATATCGAACGTACACTAAACGGGTGAGATATCGCAACCGGGGCAACGCCATTGGCGAATGAACGAAGATTGAATCGGCAGATGTTCCAGAGCCCCGAACTCTCTCCGAGGGCTGTCAAGAACCGCTTCAAGACGTTTTTCGTGACTATCCGCTGTACCCTGGGATTTTCGGATATCGAGGAAAACTTCTTCCTCCGGAACGGGAGCCGCAGCCAGATGGGTCAGAGAAATGTCGGCCCGAACCATCTGCGGCGCGCGCCCTACCGCTCAGGTCCTCCACTGAAGTCACCGGTAGATCGAAGGTCGGTTTCCTGCTAGTGTGTGGGAATGTCGGGCGAGAATGCTACGGCCTTAGACGTCGAGTTTCGACTACTACTCGCATGCTCAGGAAAGCATGCTGACAGAGGCTTGATCCAAAGCCTTGTCGGCCAAACCAAAGATTGGGGAAAGGTTGTCCGGTATGCCCAATGGCACGGACTGACTCAGCAACTCTGTCAAGGGTTGGAGGACGCAAGCTGTCCTCTCGCCTCCCCAGTCTCTGAACTCGTGAAAAGCAGCATTTGGCAGATTGCTCAGCAGAACCTTTTGACCGTTGAGCTGCTGCGTGTCATGCGAGCCTTGGTGGCGGAGACTATCCCCGCCATACCGTACAAAGGGCCAGTCCTGGCTGCCACCACGTACGGCAACCTGGCTATGCGCGGTTTTTGCGATCTGGATATTCTAGTGTCGGAGAAGGACGTACGCCGAGCCCTGAAAATCATGCCAGAGTTGGGTTACCGAGCAGAGTATAGCCTCACTCCTGCGCAGGAGGCTAGATATTTAAGTAGTACGTGTGAGTATAACTTCCTTCACGAAAGTAGTCAGGCTCGGGTGGAAATTCATTGGCAGGTGATTCCCCCGAGATTCGGTTTGATATTTGAGTTCGACCGGCTCTGGTCTCGTGCGAGGTTCGTAACCATAGGCAGCTCGCAGCTCCCAGTCCTGTCACCTGAGGATGCCCTGCTGGTGCTTAGCGTCCATGGTTTTAAGCATTTGTGGGAGTGCTTGAAATGGGTGTGTGATGTTGCGAACCTTCTTTCGCCACCAAAGGAGCTGGATTGGACTTACATTGTGCGTGAAGCCGATCGCATCGGAGCGATGCGGGTTGTTCTTGTCGCCGTCTACTTGGCAAACCAGATGTGCCAGAGTTGCGTGCCGGATCCAATTCGGCTGAGATTAAGTCGCGATCCGGCCGCCGCGTCGATCGCGAGGCAAATCGTCAGCAGCTATTCATTCGGCTCTTCAATGTCCCGCATAAAAGCACGGCTGTTGATGCTAAGAGCCTACTCTGGCTTCCGCCATCGCGCGACGTACTTCGCTCGCTCTTTGCTCGATCCCACGATGGAAGAGTTAATTCGCGCACCTGAACGATCCATGGGTGTGATGCGCGCGCAGCAGGTATTCAATGTCGCACGACAAGCGATTTTTCATTCGGGTAGATCACGAAAAGAAACAAACAATTAAGGAGTTTTCTAAATTCTCGCGTCGCTGTCGGTCTGCGGATATAAACCGCAATCGCCGCTGCCGAAGAGGTCATCGCGAGTCTGCCGCATGGTCCAAACTAGCTGGGCCGAAAAGTTTGGGCGTGTCGTGCAATTCGAGGTCTCCCTGCTGGTCACTAATCACTGCACGACGCTAAGGTTTTTCTGATGTGATCCGTGTTCGCGTGAATCCGCCATCGTTGAATCTGGCCGGCATGGTGAACTTCTGGTTCTAGCCGCGAAAGGCTGGGCGAGTTACTGAGCCTGACTTCACATTTGTCCTCACCAGATTCGAAATTCAAGTTAGGACACCGCGGAGACATCAGACAGCCGCGCGTAGTCTATCTTGCTAGAATTCCTGCCATGCGGGATTAGACTTGGCTCGTCGTACCCACCGCCCCCGAATTCGCACGCGGGTCGAGCTGCCAACACGCGCGGACGTGATTGTGGCTGACATTCATCGAACGCTCCCAGTTTACAAAAGGACTCTCGCCAGACTGATCGATGCGCGGCAAGGATTCCTGGCCCCCGGTAGAGTGATGGTACCGCGGCTCGAGCGGATCTGGACTGCGGCGATTAGCCTGCCACGCGCGCTCTACGCAGAAGAAGTCGCGGGATGGCACTATGACCACTGGGGCGTGGATCTTTCAGCGGAAGCCGGTTTGGCGCTGACTCGGAATTCAAGGTGACCCTCAGACCTAAGCTGCTCGTCACGCAATCCTCATGCGTGGCAACGCTCGATTACTTAAAGCTGGAGTCACCGCCAGTTTCCAGTGCGGTAGCCTTGCAAGCGAGCCGTAACGGTTATGCAAAGGGATACGGCTTTTGGTTTGATTCAGAACTCGCCGACGGGATTCTGATGTCTACTGCTCCGGGACATGCGAGAGCTGAATACGCGGCAGGAGTCTATCCGAATGTCGCCGCAGCCTGGCTCGAGCCGGTGCGGATTGGCGCGGGGGATGAAATCAAGGCAAGCCTGCGCTTTACTGCCGTCAATGATGATTATGTGTGGCAGTGGAATACGCGGATCGAAACGGCAGATTCACGCCAGACAAAGGCGGAATTCCAGCAATCAAACTTCAACGGCAGGTTCGTTTCGGCTGCCGATCTGCACAAGCGCGCTCTCACCCACCGTCCTCGCTGAACAAGACCGGGGTGGTCGCGCGGACGATATTGGAATTGATGGATGGTGGTCTTAGCCATGCCGAACTGGCACGGCTAATGATGCAACGATTTCCAGGTGAATTCAGGGATGAGAACGAAGCGCTACAAACTGCTGCAGACTTATCCGAATGATACTGCGAATAGTCGATTTCGCACCACGCCGACCGCCTGAACGAAACTGCTCACGGGCTGCGGCTCGGCACGGCAGCAGGACCCACGGGGAAGCTTCCTGATCGTATCTGCTCAATGGTGCTGCGCAATTGCTGGGCAGATACCGCGTCAACCGGAACGTAGCGCCTCCTCACCAGCACTCCAGCTATGCCAAATATACCCGCGCTCGCATAAAGTAACCCTCTCCCGAAACGCTTGCCACAATGCCAAGCTGTCCTTGTCCTCCCGAACTGGCCTCGGCCGTGCTTCCAGGAGAAGAAACTGCTTCTCAATTGCCGACGCAGATATTTGGAGATCGTAAATGAATCCAGCTCGCGATAAAAGTAGAGTGGTTCTGGAAGATTCGCAAATCGGCTTTTTGCGAACGTGGAAAACAGCAACTCCCACTCTTCACATCCGTGACTATCGTTGTTGTACGGATGGCTGCGAAACCATTCGGCGCGGCCTACGAAAGTCGCGTGGGCTAACCGAATCCCGATCAGCGGATCGGCGCAGATGGCAAGGTGGTCGATGGGATTGAGCGTCGTCCCGATCGGTTCGAGATGCCGGTCCAGGACTACCATGCCGCAACCGACACCGTCCAACTCAGGTCGTTCGAGCAAAATTCGTAATTGCCGTTCCAGTCGCGATGGGTGCATCATGTCGTCAGCGTCCATTCGCGCGATGTAGCGGCCGCGGGCGTTCGCTGTGATTAGATTGAGACAAGCTCCCAGGCCTTGGTGGAGATTTGGGCCAACAAGCCGAACTCGAGGGTCGAAGATACTCCGTAGAATCGAGAGGCTCTCGTCCGTTGATCCGTCATCCGCGATAACCAGCTCCCAGTCGGACCAGCTTTGCTCAAAGACGCTCCGCAGGCAATCGCGTAAGAACGGGGCTGCGTTGTACACGGGCAAACCAATTGTCAATGTGGGAGAGGGCATTCGAGGTCGTCAGGTAGCCGCCTCTAGAGTCAAAAAAGGTCCACGTGACGCTTCACCGTTGCCCAAAGGTGTTGAGCACGAGTTGCGCACGTGTTTTGGAACATAAGAAACTGTGACAATTAGAGAAACATCAAGTGGACACACATGTTAATCAGTTCCGAACTAATCCGTCGTTGTAATAACCGTTACCGCGCTTGGAATAGTAGTAATAGTAGTACAAGTCTGGCGATCTCAGATCCACCGCGTTCATTACGATTCCCAGGATTCTTGCGTTCACCTGATACAGGGTGTCACGCGTGCGGCGGACAGCGTCTTTGGTGGTCTCTCCGGAACGGACCACCATGACGACAGCATCAGCTTCGGGCGAGATCACTACTGCGTCGGTGACGGAGAGCGTGGGCGGACTGTCTATAATCACGTAGTCGTATTGGCTACGCCACTGCTTGAGTAATTTTCGCAAGAGGTCCGAATCGAGCAGCTCGACCGGATTGCTGGGGCTCGGGCCGGCAGGCAACACAAACAGATTTGGAAAATTAGGGGCCAGCAAAATCGCCTTCTCTTCCACCGCGGTCCCGTCAAGAAGTGAACTCAGGCCAACATCTCTGGGTACACCAAGAACCCGATGCAGAGTTGGACGCCTCATGTCGCCATCGACCAGCAATACCCGGCTACCTTTCTGCGCAAGAACAATTGCAAGGTTAACGGACGTTGAACTCTTACCTTCTTTCGGCAACGCACTCGTAATCAAAAGTACTCTGGGACGGGACTCGACTGACCCAGACAATAGGATCGACGTGCGCAGACTTCTGAATGATTCAGCGATCTGCGATTGTGGCCTTTTATGAGAGATCAACTCCATGCCAAAAGAGGTTTGACGTCCGGTCAGGAACGGCCTGACTCCATTCACGTTGACAGAAACGCTGAGAGGAATGATTCCGAGCGAAGGCAGAGCCGAGACGACCTCCACTTGCTCCGGAGTGCGAACTGTAGTGTCCAGGGCCTCGAGCACGAATGTGAGCCCTATCCCTCCCAAAGTCCCGAGCAGCAGGCTCAACTCGATGTTCCGTGGAATATTTGGACTGGATGGCGAAGTCGGGACGCGAGCGGCGTCCACGATTCTGATGTTGCTTGATTTCAAACCGGCAGAGACACCCGCCTGCTTTAATTTTTCCAGGAGTTCTTCATAAAGCTTGCGGTTGGTCTCATAATCGCGCTTCAGAAGGTTGTAGTCAACAGCCTTCTCGTTTAGTTTATTGGCTTCTTCCTTCTGGGCTTCGAACGCAACCCGTAGGAGCTTCTCGTGATGCATAGCGGCTTGATACTGTGTTTCAGCTCGAGCGCTCATCTTCGTAACTTCAGCGTGAATATTCTTCTCCAGCTGCTGGAGTTGACCCTTGAGCTCGATTACCTTGGGATAAGACTCATCGAACTGTGATGTCAACTGGGCATACTGCATCTTCAAGTCCGCTTCCTCAGAACGCAGCTTCCCAATCAAGCTGTCCTTGTCCGCATTCTCCAGTAGCTCGGCATTCTCCGAGAGCGTTTGCTCGTATTGGGATTGTTTCTGAATCCGGTCACTTTCAGCAACCGTGAGCTCCTTGTTTAACTCATCCAATTTCGCCGTGATGATGTTTTGTTTCTCATCCACCCCGAGCATACCGTTGTCTTTTTCGTACCTGAGAATTTTTTCCTGAGAGGTTTCGACCTTTAGCTGCAAGTCGAACAACTGTTTTGACAGCCACTCCGAAGCCTGCATGGTGGAATCAAATTTCGATTTTATGTTTTCTTCAATGAAGGTCTGCACTAGCGTATTCACGACAGTGGCGGCTAGCTGTGGGTTCGGACTTGAATACCGAATTTCCACCAAACGGGTATCCGGTACAGGAGTAACATGAAGGGTCCCTAGGAACCGGTCTATCTGCGCCGTTTCTGTGGCAGGGTCTGGGGAGGGGGCGACCGTTGGTTTTCCGGATTGGACCAGCGTGGACGAACTGAGATTTAGAGCCCTGATTACCTGCGAAGCGATTTTGCTGCTCTGGAGAATGTGTACCTGGGTCGGCAGTTCAAGCTGATCGTCAAAGTAGTCGGGAGTCAGACCCGCGCCGACGTCCTTAAAACCGAGAAGCACATCTGAATTAGGCCGATTAATTTCGATTTTTGCAGACGCATCATAAACAGGCGTTGTGCGGAGGGAGACAATTGTCGCCAGGACCGTCACAATGACGAGAGTGGCTATTGCCACCCACTTGCGTTTGCGCAAGATCAGCCAATAATTCGCCCAGAACGGCTCGTCGGGGGCCGGCGGAATGTAGTTTGGCTGAGACGGAATCTGACCCAGATCAAGTGTTTCGGTAGTGGTGCCGCGATCGTTCCTGGCCAACACATTCCTTGCCTGCATCGTTTATATCCTGAGTCCAAAACCCGGAGTGTACGCAGGTCCCCTCGGCTGGTCGCGGTACGGTCCGATTTCGTCTCAGCGATTCTAGCATCGATTCATGTAAAATCAACCGACACCTGCAAAGCAGAACAAAATGAGATTTGGTCTGCCGCTCGGGGCGCTAGCGACATTCTACTGGATGAGGTCTTGCCTCCGCGCTATTTTAGCCAGCATGCGGAGGATCTGGTCGATTGGAGTGTGACGAAAGGAGTCGCCCCACCTCGGATTTTGATTTGCACCGAGAGTTTTGGCCGCTGGTTTTCCGATATCATCCAAGGTAGGAATGAACTCCAATGACTGATATCGGCATGGTTCCTGGCACTTTGCTGTTTATAGTGCTGGCAGTCTTCGGGAGCATGTCCCTGTTTTTTACCTGGAATCATCGCCACACCCTTCGCTCCCAGGTTGTCTTGTTTCTGGTTGCGTTTAGTGCGCGCTTTGCTTTTTCAATCTGGGTCTATCAATTTGGTCTGGTAAACATTCTTCACGACGAAGATTCGAGTGGATGGGCGCTTGGAATACCTCTACAACGATTGTGGAACCTGCAGAGACTGAGTCTGATTGATCTGCCATATACCCTTCTTGGCGCCTTCCAGGGAGAGCACTACGGTTATCGCTATATGCTGGGAGCGCTGTTTTACGTGATTGATTCACCGACGCGCATGGTCGCCGCGGTTTTGAACTGTTTCTTCGGAGCTCTCACAGTCGTGTTCGCGTATCGAATCGCACGAACTCTGTTTTCTGAGTGGGTGGCCATACGCGTGGGCTGGTGGACTTGCCTGCTTCCGTCGCTAGTTGTCTGGTCAGCTCAGACGGTCAAAGAGCCGGTGGTAATTCTTCTCGAAACACTCGCTCTGTATGGTTGTGTGAACCTGAAGCGTTCCGGGTTTTCCGTCCGGCATGTGACGTTGTGCGCAGTCACAACACTTTTGGTAATCCCGTTCCGTTTCTACGTCGCCTATATCGCGGCTGGTGCAATTGTATTTTCTCTGCTGTTGCCCCATCTCACTCGGCGCAAGATGTCTATTGGGTCAGCTTTGGTGGTTGTGCTTATTTTTATTCCGGTGCTTTTGTTGTCCGGAGTATTGATCCGTCACGAGGCTCGGTTTGACCGATTTGATGCCAACTTCATCAGCAGTTACCGCCACGGCCTGACAATAGGCGCTGGGTCGGGTGTAGAAACAAACTATGATCTACGGACCAATGAGGGGCTGGCGATGGCTACGCTCACGGGGGGGGCCTATCTACTCTTAGCGCCTTTTCCGTGGGAACTCGGCGGCAGCCTGAGAAAGATGTTGACGACGCCTGAGCTCTTTGTCTGGTGGTGGCTGGTTGTGGTGGGGTTGATCCCAGGCCTTTGGTACACAATCAGGAAGCGATTCAGCGACGTGCAGCCTCTGCTGTTCTTTGTGGTTGGATTAGGTCTCCTATACAGTGTGACCTTCGGGAACGTCGGGTTAGCCTACCGCCAGAGAGCTCAGTTGCTGCCCTGGCTGGTTATTGTCGCCATGGTTGGACTCGAGCGTCGCGTCCTGAGACGACGAACCAGCAACATGAGATTTGTATCTAGGGCACCTCGTAGTACGAGGAGATCGTTTCCTACTCGCCCTCAATTGGAGATCAGCTCGCCAAACGCAGACGGGGATACCGTACCGCAGTAGTGTGCGCAGAGGCTTGTGCCCGTCGTTTCAGCGGAAGAGCACCCGACGCAACAGACCTGATTTAATGATTGGAAGAAAACTAATTAAAGGAACCGCGTGGAGTTTGGCCGGACAAGCATCTACCGTCGCGGCCTCCGCCCTGATCACGCCTTTTGTCGTGAGGCAAATGGGGGCCACGCAGTACGGAATTCTCGCTTTCCTGAATTTGCTCACAAGTTATCTGGCCTATACCGATCTGGGGATGGGGACTGCCTCCACTCGCTTCGCATCCCTTGAGGAATCAGCGGGGTCAAGTCGTGAAGCCGAGGTGATTTGGACCGGAATTAGTCTGAGCGCACTGCTCGGTGCAGCTGTTGGCGTGCTGATGATTGCGTCTGCTCCGTTGATCAATGACGGCCTATTGCACGTCGGATCAGCCCTGCGCGGCCAGTCGATACTCGCCCTGAGAATTGTAGGTGTTGCATTCTTGTTGAAGAACCTTGCCAACGTGATGAACACGCCCCAGTTAGTTCGGTTGCGTTTTGACATCTACACAGCAATCACGTCAGGCTCGGCGCTTCTTCAGATTGCCCTTATCCCCATCATTCTCTGGCTGGGCGGCGACCTGGTCACAATTGCTTCCATGATCGCAGCGGTAAACTTCTGTGCCCTCGGCTTGCACTTTGCCACCGGCCACCGACTGTTGCCTCAGTTGTGGCCGCCCCACCTGAACGCAGCCCTATTCAGGCCGCTATTCAACTTCGGCGCACTGATCGTGCTTTCCCAGGTTCCTGAGCTCATCCTCACCAACGCCGAGCGTTTTGGGTTAACGTACTTCACATCGGTTTCCAACTTGGCTTACTACTCAATTGCATATACGTATGCGAATCTTTCGCTCATCGTGGCCATCGCCATGGGCCAGGTTTTACTTCCAATGTTCAGCCGACTGCAATCGAGTTCGAGAGAGGAGGAACTAGGGCAGCTATACCGACGCTCGGTTGTCTCAATGTGCTTCACGCTCGCGCCTGTGGCGGTGGTGCTCGCGGTTGTGGCGCGACCCGTTCTCACCACGCTGCTTGGCCTGGATTACGGTCGCGAGAGCACACCTGCGTGCTACCTGTTACTCGTGGGCATAGTGTTCAGCGGCATATCCTACGTTCCTGGGTCCCTGCTATTCGCTGCAGACAAGGGCAGCATCGTCGCGCGGATCAGGTGGTGTGAACTCGCGCCCTACATGGTCATCGCAGCCGCCCTCACTATGAAATACGGCATCGTGGGGGCTGCTGTTGCGTGGACGGTGCGCGCTATGGTTGACTCGCTACTTTTGAACATCGCCGTGCAAAGATGGCGGAACCCCATTTCCTTTTCTCTTAGCAACCTCCTCAGACTTGCCCGCGCGCTAGCTTTCCTGTTGCCGCCGGTGATCGTGATGACTATTTTTCAGGTCAGGTGGGTTTGGACCGGGTTTTTGACGTGCGTGTGTCTGATGCTGTATATCGTCAACCTTTGGCGGCGCGTCTTGACGAGTTCTGAAAAGTCCTGGGTCTCAAATGTGTCAAGACGCCTATTACTCCAAAGTGCAGAGGCGAAGTGAACTCCGAGGCCGGTAGCGATGCCCGTATTTTTCTTTAGTAGTTAGGCGCGCATCTGGCCACACGCAAGTATCACGCCGGTGCCATTTCCATGCTCTTGGATGCGGAACGGTGAAAACCTTTGGCTTTCCAAGATAGAAAGGCAAGCAGCTTTGGAGCCCGGGCGAAGAATATCGTGGTACTCGAGTGCCACTCTATCAACCTTATGCCACTCTGCTCGGTCAGCGCCAGAGAGAATCTCAACCTCAGAGCCCTCAGTGTCGATCTTGAGCAAAGCAATTCGTTTCCCAGGCGCACACAAATGAAGAGCATCGGAAAGAGTTATACACTGTACTATTTCCGTCCCTTCATTGGAAGCGCCGATCATGGTGGCCCTCAGGGAAGACTCGGTCAGCTGCATGTGGGACTTTCCTCTAAAGCCACTGATGGCGTATGGATATACGTAAACGGAGGCTGTCATCCGGTTATTGGTGACATTCATTAGGAGCCGTTCACGGGTTGAGCTCACAGGTTCAAAGCAGTGAATTCTGATGTTTGAATTCTCCAAGAGTAGTCTATGGGCGAAAAAACCTATGTTCGCACCGATGTCCACGACAGTGTCATTGGTCGCAGGTTTGTAAAATCCATCGGTCAGGTAATCGCATGGGTCAAACATTTCCCTGTAGAGAAACAGGGGCTGATCGACAGCCGTATGTGACAGCGTGAAATGTCCTTTACGTGTTTTCAGCGGTGGCGGCACTCGCTCCAGAATCATACTGATCCAAATTTCTCGCCAATTTGTAAAATTGCGTCTCGCCCAGAGCATCTGTCGGAAGTTGCGTGTATCATCCCGGATTTTCTGCAATATTTTCATGAGCTATGATCGTTACGACTTAAGAAGCCCTTACGCCCTGAACCTTGGACGGGGAGTCTTGAGGATGCCCGGTGCACTCGTGCCACAGGATTTGACAGCCTGGTCCTCGACTCCCCAAGGTAGTGTCGCTTTGGGCCGATCTGGGAATGCAACGCCTCCCGGGTTTGTATGGGCAAGAGTAGTGGATTCTAGAGATGCAGCGCAAGGGGCGCTCCTGATGCCGGACGCCGCTACTTACAATGGGTGAGAATGTGAATAGCATAAGTGTGGTTATCCCTACGTACAATCGCGGAGAAGCGCTCGGTTTGGTGCTGGATCGATTGCTCGTCAGTGATCGCAAGGGACTGGGCGAAGTTGAAATCGTAGTGGTTGACGATGGGTCATCGGTTCCGGCAGCTCCCGTAGTGAATGCTCGCCAGGCGTCGCCCGGTTTTATGCTCAAGTGCGTTCGGCAAGAGAACGCGGGTCCGGCCGCCGCGAGAAACCTGGGCTTTACTACGTCTCATGGCGATATAGTGATCTTCATTGATGATGACATTCTGGCACCTCCGGAATTGATTCGACAACACGTTGAAGCTCATGAGCTCAATCCTAGCGCCGTTATCTTCGGCATGTGTGTCCCTCCGTCGGATTCCCCTGCTCATATTGGTAAAGTTCTTGAAATCATATACGGAACTAGGCCGAATAACTCGAGGTTCGAACAGGTGTCAATTGTTTCAAGCCAGCACCTCTCGGTTGAAAGAGAAGATTTTCCCAGCAGCGTATATGCGAGCTACCTGAGGACACCAGCAGCAGAAGAGTTCGAGTTCTCTGCGCGATTGTGGCAGCGGGGAATAGCAATATTCAATGCCACAGAGATCGGCGCGGTACACGATCAGCAGCTCACAATTTCAAGTCTTTGTGATCAGCAGTATAAACATGCCATGGGTTGCGCCGAGGCGGTGTGCAAGCTACCCGGCACATTGGTAATGGACGAGTTGGCGAAGATTGCAACAGCGAATGGGCCCGTCCTCCCACGCGATCCATTGGCGACGAAATGCAAGCAGATGGCGAAGGCGCTAGCGGCAATTCCACCAGTGCGACGCACTCTTGTATTACTTTGTGAGCTGACCGGCCGGATTGTCCCAAGCTACCGCATGAACACTAAGCTATTATTGTTTGTTATTGGCGTCTTTTTCTTTGCCGGTTATCGAGAAGGACTGGGACGCTTCGGACCGAAGTACACCATGACAGAGGACGAGAAGAAGCCTGATTCCTCCGGTTATGATTGCCACACGGAGGCCCGGCAAGACAAGCCGAGCTTCCGAGGAGCAACCATGCGCCTAGCGGCCCGCTGTCTCAATGGATCAATTCGCCTGGCCGGTGGGTTACTGGGGAGCTTGCTGGGCAGTTGTGTACGCCGCAAATGGCTCTATTTCCCCTTCGTTTCGGAAGCGTTGTCCTGCGTGCCATTTTCTGTCGGATGGAAATTGCGCAACGCCGTCTACAAACGAATATTGTCCGGATGTGGGGACGACACGATACTGCACTTCGGGGTTACGCTCGAGGATGAACGAACCAAGATCGGCCGCAATGTATGGGTGAGCGTTGGGTCGTACATCGACTACGCTGAGATTGGCGATTCGGTACTTATTGGTCCTCACGCGGTGTTGCTGGCCGGTGGGCGAGCGCATCGTTTTGAGAGGCTCGACATACCTATCAAGGACCAAGGAAACCTGCCAAAGAAACCTCTACTGGTGGGCATGGGGGCCTGGCTTGGAGCCCATGCGACGGTGATGGCAGATGTCGGGGAGCATGCCATTGTCGGAGCCGGCGCGGTTGTGACAAAAGAGGTCCCTGCTTATGCCGTCGTCGGCGGAAATCCGGCCAGGGTTCTATACATGCGAGATGCAAACTTGGCCGCCTCGGCCCGGAGATGTTCGTGACCGGCTCTGCGGAATTGCTCAAGGATACCGCACATGCCCCACACACGGAGGGCCAACACCGAAATCCCATTCGGGTTTTACACCTCACCTCGATCGAGAAAACAAATTACTTCTTGAATAATCTTGTCGATTACTGCGATCGCCGGGCGATCGAATTCACCGTGGTGACGCTGACGGGTGAAGGGGAGTTCGCCGCGGAGCTGAGAAAACGCGGCATATTGGCGTATTGTCTGGACTGCGCCCAGCGACGCAGAGCTGTCCACGCTTGTCGTCGTCTAGTGCAGATTATTCGCAAGCATGACGTCGATATAGTCCACACACATCTTTTCGAACCAACGTTGATCGGAGTGACCGCGGCCAAGCTGCTCGGAAGGGCCGCAATAATGACCCGACATCATTCCGACGCGCTTTACAGAATCCAGAATCCCCTCAAACGATGGACATATCTCCGGCTGGAGCAGTACAGCAGCGCAATGGCTGACCATATCATTGCCCCTTCCAAGGAGGTGCGGCGCATTCTTCTGCAGCGCGAAAAAGTGCGCGCATCGAAAGTGTCGCTCATACCTTACGGGCAGGACTTTCGTCGGTTCCAATCGGTAAGCGAGAACGATGTTGCTAGAGTGAAGCGTGAACTGGGTATGGGGCAGACCCGCGATCTGGTTTGCGTTTCACGCTTGCATCCCGAAAAGGGGCACGTCTACCTGTTCGAAGCTTTGGCTGGGTTGAGAAGGGAATCGCTTAATGTTACGTGTTACTTGGTGGGGGAAGGACCTGGGCGCAAGTCGTTGGAGGAAAGTGCACACAAATTAGGAATTGGACAATCGATCAGATTTCTGGGCTGGCGTGACGACGCGTTGTCGATCTTGGCAGCTGCTGATATTGTGGTGCATCCATCTTTACATGAAGCACTACCCTCGGCCCTCATCGAAGCGTTGGCCTTGAGCAAGCCAATTGTGGC
>Ga0075030_100000379_pt1 | contig 38362 bp, 33 predicted proteins | sample LitLauG_LLR_2012_FD_71393 | JGI IMG/M metagenome (GOLD analysis project Ga0075030, IMG submission 71393) | Freshwater sediment microbial communities from Pennsylvania, USA - Little Laurel Run_MetaG_LLR_2012 | ecosystem: Environmental > Aquatic > Freshwater > Creek > Sediment | place: USA...
GACCAGGCGCGAGGCACGTCGATGATCGTGCGGTAGATCCCGGTCGGGTTGTCCGTCGGCGGGTTGGGCGGCGCATCGCCGAAGGGCATGCGCACATTGGTGTAGTGCGGCCGATCAAAGCCATGCTGCGTCCAGTTGGAAGGCACGGGCAAATCCGCCCAGCCGCTGTCATCGAAATCCGCGGCGACGACCGCCGGATCGACGGCGTCGGGTCGCGGCGCGAGGCTGAACTTCCAGATCCCGCTCAGATCGTGGAACCAGGGCGTGCGGGCGCGATCGCAGGTTTTCGCCGTCGCGACGTCCGCGAACGGATAGAGCGACGCCCGCGCTGGCAGGCGGTTGTCGCCGGAACGATCCGGGTCGCTCCAAGGTGGCCGGGCTTGATCGCCGAAAATTCCCATGGGCCTCGCCCTACCCCAAACCCTGTCCTTGAGCCATAACCGCCCGCCGAGGCGGACCCCAAGGAGCCAACAATGTCCAGTCTGCTGATCTATGCGGGGTCTCACGACCCGATCGCCGAAGAGATCGCCAGGCGCGCGCCGAATCTGGACGTGTTGGCCATGGATGACGCCGGCGCGGTGACCCTGAAAGGGCGCGTCGTCGCGCCGGAGGCCGTGGCGCCCGCGGCGGTGTGGGCCGATACGGGCGCCTTCTATTCCAAGGCCGCGCGAGCGTTCTTTGCGGCGACGCTGGCCTCGCCCAACCTGCGATGGGTGCAGAGCGCGGCCGCGGGGTTCGACCATCCGATGTTCAGGCAGATCGTCGCCAAGGGCGCCCGCCTGACCATCAGTCACGGCCAGACCGTGGGGATCGCCGACTATGTCCTTTGGGGCGTCCTCGACTGTTTCCAGCGGGGAGCGGACCGTCGGCGGCTCCAGGCGGCCCACGACTGGAATCCACAGCCCTATCGCGAACTCCAGGACACCCGCTGGCTGGTCATCGGTTTTGGCGCGATCGGCGAAGGCGTCGCCCGACGGGCGCGCGGATTTGGCGCAAACATCACCGGCGTAAGGCGGCTTGTGGCGCCGCACCCGTTGGCGGACGAGATGATTTCGCTCGACTCGATGCGCGAGCGCCTGCCGCTCGCCGATGTCGTCGTCCTTTGCACGCCGCTGACTCCCGCAACGCGCGGGCTCGCGGACGCCGCGTTTTTCGCCGCGATGAAGCCTCGGTCCGTACTGGTGAATGTCGGGCGCGGCGATTTGGTCGATGAGGCGGCGCTGCTGGCCGCGCTGGAAACCGGCGCGCCGGCGCACGCCGTGCTCGACGTGTTTTCCACCGAACCCTTGCCGCGGGAGAGTCCATTCTGGGATCACCCCAAGGTGACGCTCACGCCGCACGCCTCGGACTTGTCGAACGGCGCCAACGCCCGCAACACCGCCTTGTTCCTCGACAACCTTCAACGGTTTGTCGAAGGCGGCGAGCTATTGAACCTCGCCGACCCCAAGGACGTGCTGGCGACCTGATTTGACAGAATGAGCCGAGCGGGTGTTCCATCATCGCAAGGCCACGCAGGAGGTGAAACGATGCCGCGATTCATCGTGTGCGCATTGACGGGAGTGTTGGCGTCCACCCCAGTGTGGGCCGCGGTGACGGTCATCGGCGGCGGCCAGGCCCAGGCGTGCTACAAGGCCGCCGACGCTGGCAAGTTCGATAGCGCCTCGCTCGCGGTGTGCGACATGGCGCTGGACACCGAAATCCTCGACGCACGGGATCGAGGGGGAACGCTCGTCAATCGCGGCGTGATGAAACTGCGCCGAGGCGACTACCTCGCGGCCCAGGCCGATTTCGACGCCGGCATCAAGCTCGCGGGCAACGTGGGCGAGGGTTTCGCCAATCGCGGCGCAGCCTACATCGCCCAAAAGCGGTACAAGGAAGCGGTCGAAGACATCGACAAGGCGCTGCAGCTGGGCGTGAAGGAGCCGGCCAAGGCCTACTACAACCGCGCCCTGGCCTTTGAAGGCATGGACGACGAAAAGTCGGCCTACCTCGACTACCAGCAGGCGCTGGTGCTGGCGCCGTCCTGGCCCCTGCCGGCCAAGGAGCTGGAGCGGTTCACCGTCACCCGTCGCTGAGCGACCTCGATCTTTGCGGCCGCCTCCGAAGGGATGGCGGACAGCCTCGCCCTTGACCCTGCGAGATCGCCGCTTCTGTCATCACCGGCCGTCTCGTTATCGCAGGCGGCGCCACAGCCCTCCGCGTTGATCGGGCGCCGTTTTGCGCGAGCTCGGGCCGACAGATTGGCGGTCGCCGCTTAGAACTGGGCGCCGGCTTCGACCGATGTGACCAGGTTGGACCGGTCGTCATCGCCTGGCGCGACCGAATTCGTCGAGACGCCAACCCGGACGATCCGAGTTCTGCCGAGCGAAAAACCCCGAGAGAGCGCCAAATCAACTGATGAATACGGTAAATTTCGGCAATAACATTAATTTCATTGACGCCATTTTTCCCTGATTGCGCCATTATTAACATTTAATCAGAATTGACATGACGATTTTCTATCTGAGTAAAAATATCTAGGTATAAGTCCAGCGTTGCCCCAAAACGACCTTGCCTTACTATGTATATTGAAGTCCGGGAATTGACGCCTGAAGCGGCGTGACCCCTCTGCGAAATGGCCGCTTGTGGAACCTGAACACGCACCCGATGACCACCCCACCGCAATCGTCGCGGTTCGGGAACAGGGCCTCGCTCTGTCGCTGTCCCTCACGGTTCAAGCGCACGGCTGGAAGGCTGTGCTGTTCGATATCGAAGAGGGCATGGATGCTCTTCCGCTGACGGAGAACGCCACTCTGTTGATTGACGAGCAGGTCATTCCGGGCGTCCCTGTGCGATCCATCACCCGCCTGCGGAGCCGACCCTGGAAGGGTTTGGTCATCGTGCTGACCGAGGACGCGGTGGTGCTGGGCCGCAAGCTCGCCGCGCTCAAGAGCGTCGTCGTGCTGGAAAAACCGTTCGGCAGCAGCGACCTCGTCGCGATATTGCCCAAGTTTTGAAGTCGTCGATCGCCGCCGCGCGCGGTTTCCCACGGTCGGGTCTACGGCTTACGCTCTTCAAGCGGCTGCAAACCGGCCGCCATCGCGATCCGCACCGCCGTGGAAAGCCCCCGGGCGTTCAGTTTGGACATGACATTGGCGCGGTAGATTTCCACGGTGCGCACGCTGAGATCGAGTTCGTAGGCGATCAGCTTGTTTGGCAAGCCAGCCAATAACGCCCGCAGAACCTGAAGTTCGCGATTCGAAAGCATTTCGATAAGCGCCTTGGCCTGCGAAACGCGGGCCGACTCTTCGACATTGGCCTCGAGACGCTCGAAAGCATCGTTGAGCGTTTCCAGCAGCAGATCGTTTTCATACGGCTTCTCGAGGAAATCGAAGGCGCCATTCTTCATCGCCTGCACCGCCACGGCGATATCGCCGTGTCCCGTGAGCACGATGACCGGCCATTCGCACCCGAGCGCCTTCAACTCCGCCTGCACTTCGAGGCCGCCCATTTCCGGCATCTGGATATCGAGCAGGATGCAGCCGGGCTCAGCGTTCTCCAGAACCTTCAGGAAGGCGACACCGGAGACGTGAGTGACGACTTCGTGTCCCGCGATCTCCAGCAGGAGGGATGTGGACTCCCGCACGGCCTCGTCGTCATCGACGATATGGATCGTTCTACTCAGCGACATATCGAGCCTCCGAAGGAATCAAGGGCAGTGTGAATCGAAAATCCGCGCCGGCGCCATCGACGTGTTCCACCCACATCTTGCCGCTGTGGGCCTCAATGATTCGGCGACAGATTGACAGTCCCACACCCATTCCATCCGATTTTGTGGAAAGAAATGGTGAAAACAGGCGATCGACGATCTCCGGCGCGAGTCCCGGCCCGGTGTCGAGAACCCGAACCACCGCCATGCCGTCGGCGGCGGTGACCTCGATCCGCAGGACTTTCGGTGTGGTCTGATTGCGCATCGCCTCTTTCGCGTTGCGGATCAAATTGACCAGAACCTGTTGAACTTGAACGCGATTGGCCAGAACCCTGGCCGCGCTGGGAGCGACACTGGTCTCGACCTTGATCTGATTCGCCGCGGGGTTGGGCAGCGCCAGGGCGAGAGATTCCTCGATGAGATCGCCCAGGTCCTCATCCTGCGTGTCGGCCTCTCCGCGGGAAATGAATTCCCGCAGCCGGCGCACGATCTCGCCCGCGCGCACGGCCTGCATCTCGGCGTGTTTGGCGGCGCGCGCGACTTGCTGACGCATCTTGAGATCGATCGGCTTTTCGTCATCCTTCAGCAACAGACCGATCGCACCCACGGCGTTGCCGACGGCGGTGAGCGGCTGATTGAGCTCGTGGGCCAGAGCGGCGCCCATTTCGCCCATGGCGCTGAGCCGGGAGGTGTGCGTGAGCTCGGATTGGAGCTGCAGCAATCTCTCGCCGCGGGCCAGCATCTCGGCCCGTTCCCAGAGCTGCTCGGTGACATCCATATAGATTCCGACCACGCGCTGGAGCTGGCCCTCCGGTGAATAGCGATACCGGAGCATGCCGTTGAGGTCCCGGATTTGTCCGTCTCCGCGCTTGACCTTGAGGAGGTGGGTGCGCCGGGTCGCGCGACGGCCGGTATCCTCCCGCAACCACCGGGTCATCTGCTCGGCGTCCTCGGGCGTCATCAGCGCCAGCCAGGAATCCCGGGTCTCGCCCAACGAGCCAGGGTCGACCCCCACGATGCGCTCGAATTCACGCGAGTAGCGGGTCCGGCCGGTCTCCGCGTCAAAGTCCACCATGCCAAGTTCGTAGGTCGCGACGGCCTGAGTCAGGTTTTCAGCGGCGTCGCGCAGCGCGGCGTTGGTCAGCTTGAGGTCGGTGATGTCGGTGAGGGTTTCGACGATCTTGAGCTCCGGGTCCTCGGAAGGTTTGACCACGACCATGCGGGTCGCCACCCACTTCTGTCTGCCGCTGCGCGTCGTCTGCCGAACCTCGCCCGCCCAGGCCCTTTTGTGCAGCAGGGTCGCGTCGATTTCCTCCAACGGCAGAGGGTATTCGGTTTTCAGGAGCTTGCGCGCCGACTGGCCCACCGCCTCGGCCGCCGTGTACTCATAAAGAGCCTCGCAGCCCTGGGGCCAGTACTCGATCAGATCCATCCCGTCGTGAACGATGACCGGGGACTGGTCGAGAGCCCGCGACAGAATTTCGCGATCCCGCCGTTCCCGCCAAAGGGATCGCAGGGCCGCCGACCCGAGCAAAAGGACGACGACCCCGGTGATTTCGAGGTTGAGCAGAGGCGCCACATCCTCGGTGTACAAACCCAGTCGACTGGCCAGGTTCGTAAGGTAGGCTCCAAGCACGGGCACGATCGCGGCCGGCAGAATGTAGCGCGCGAGCGACACGCTGCTGTCGGTTCCTATCAGGGTGTTCAGCCAGCGTCGGTCGCCTCTCAGTAGGAGAGTCCAGGTCGCGACCATCGCCACGGCCAGCAACTCCTGAACCGCGATAGCGCCGCCTGGCGCGAACAGCCGGGTAAAGCGGCCATCCAGAACCACATAGCCAAGCTGCCAGAACAGCCCCACCCAGATGTAGACGCGCAGCAGCGTCATGGCGGCGAGGGCCAGGAACGGTCGGCGATCGAGCGAAAACGGGAGCATCGCGCCGCAGACGATCATGTAGATGGCCATCGCCGCCCAGGACCAGCCCGCCCGCAGCGGGATCGGTCCGTTCAGGATCTCGCCGGACGGCGACAGGAGCGGATCGCGGATTGACCCGATCCAGATCGTCAGAATCGCGAGCGTGATGACCCCAATCGCGCCGATGGTGAAGGCGGCGATATTGACCGCAAACGGCTTGCGCCAGATGGCCGAAACCAAGCCGATCACCGCGGTGTAGGCGCTCAGCGCGAACAGCTTTTGCAGCGATATCTTGCTCTCGGGGCTCAGCGGCCCGACCCATATGAAATCCAGGATCAGTGTCGCCAACACCAGCATGAAGCCGATGAAGATGGTCTGAGAGCGCACCGTGGATTGCGTCGTCGAGGTATCCACGCACCGAAATCCGTTCGAGAGGTTTGGCGGGCCGCCGGTATTGAGACAGTCGCTCGGTGTGACCTGAAACGATTACTCCGCAATTAATTTCCGCGTAAGCCGGTCCGTCGCTCGGGGGTCGATTGGCCGCGGCCGCCCGCTTTCGGCCTGCATGTGGCGCGCGCGCCATGCCCGGTGTCGCCGCGGAGCCGGACTCGGCTATATTGCGCCGGATGGAGGACCAGACCACCCTAGCCCGGACAGGGGCCGCCCTGATCAAGGCCAAGGTGCGCCACCTGCCTGACGCGCCGGGCGTCTATCGGATGTTCGGCGAGGATGGCGCGGCGCTCTATGTCGGCAAGGCCCGCTCGCTGAAGAAGCGCGTGACGCAATACGCCCAGGGCCGCTTCCACACCCAGCGCATCGCCCTGATGGTCGACCTGACCCGGGCGATGGAATTCACCACCACCCGCACCGAAACCGATGCATTGCTGCTCGAGATCAATCTGATCAAGCAGCTCAAGCCGCGCTTCAACGTGCTGCTGCGCGATGACAAGAGCTTCCCCGAAATCGTCATCCGCCGCGAACACCCCGCCGCCCAGCTGCGCAAGCATCGCGGCGCGCACACGATCAAAGGCGACTATTTTGGCCCCTTCGCCAGCGCCGGAGCCGTCAACCGCACGCTCAACACCCTGCAGAAGGCGTTTCTGCTGCGGTCCTGCTCGGACAGCGTCTACGAGGGCCGCACCCGGCCGTGCATGCTCCATCAGATCAAGCGTTGCGCCGCCCCGTGCGTCGAGCTGATCTCCATCGCCGACTACGACCGCCTGGTCGACCAGGCCGAGGCGTTCCTTCGAGGCAAGAGCCGCGCGGTGATCGCCGAACTGGGCGAGCAGATGCAGGCGGCCTCCGATGATCTCGAATTCGAGCGGGCGGCGCGGTTTCGCGACCGCATCCGCGCCTTGGCGTCGGTGGCGCAGGAGACCCAGATCAATCCCGAATCCGTCGAGGAGGCCGACGTGTTCGCCCTCCACGCCGAGGGCGGCCAGGCCTGCATGCAGGTGTTCTTCTTCCGCGCCGGCCAGAACTGGGGCAACCGCGCCTACTTCCCCCGCGTCGACAAGACCGACACCGACGCCGAAATCATGTCGGCTTTCATCGGCCAGTTCTATGAGGACAAGCCGGTCGCGCGCCTGATGCTGGTCAGCGTCGAACCGACGGAGCGCGAGCTTTTGAGCGAAGCCTTCTCGCTGAAGAGCGGCCGCAAAGTCGAGATCGCCAGGCCTCAGCGGGGCGAGAAGGCCGATCTGGTGGCGCACGCCCTGACAAACGCGCGCGAGGCGTTGGGCCGCAAAATGGCGGAGGGGTCCGCTCAGTCGAAACTCCTGGCCCAGGTGGCCGAGACCTTCGCCCTGGAAACCCCGCCCGAGCGCATCGAAGTCTACGACAACTCCCACATCATGGGCACGAACGCGGTGGGCGGAATGATTGTCGCCGGACCCGAAGGGTTCGTAAAAAACCAGTACCGCAAGTTCAACATCAAGAGCACGGAGCTGACCCCGGGCGACGACTACGGCATGATGCGCGAGGTGCTGCGCCGACGGTTCTCGCGCCTGGCGCGCGAAGAGGACGCGGGTCAGACCTCGCCCCGCCCCGGACTGGTGCTGATCGACGGCGGCGGCGGCCAATTGGCCGTGGCTTTGGAGACGATGACCGAGCTTGGGCTGGACGACATCCCTGTGGTCGGCGTCGCCAAGGGTCCCGACCGCGACGCCGGCTTGGAGCGCTTCTTTGTGCCTGGCCAGACGCCATTCATGCTCGAGCCCAAGAGCCCGGTTCTCTACTACCTGCAACGCCTGCGCGACGAGGCCCACCGCTTCGCCATCGGCGCCCACCGCACCCGGCGTTCCGCCCAGATGGTCAAGAATCCGCTCGACGAGATCGACGGCGTCGGGCCGACCCGCAAGAAGGCCCTGTTGCAGGCCTTCGGCTCGGCCCGGGGCGTCTCCCGCGCCGGGGTCGAGGATCTGGCCAAGGTCCCAGGCATCAATGAGGCCCTGGCCCAGCGGCTATACGATCACTTTCGCAAGGGGTGACCGGCGAAGGCGCGTCAGCGCGTATTGGCCCTATTTCGCTGGCTGGCCGACGATGGCGGTGAGCGCCTGCAGGTTGGTCACATTGCTGATCTGCAGGTCGAACCCGTTCGGCGTCCGCACGTGGTAGCTTTGAAACCGCGCTTCATGGATATCGGCGGCGCCGCCCGCGTCGACGGTCGCGGCGATACCCCGCTGGTCCAGCGCCGTCCTCACCGCGTCGGCGTTCCAGGGCGTGACGCCGAACGAGATGTGGTCCAGCACCGCCACGCGCGGCGCGGCCTTGCTGTAGCCTGGGTTGTACGGATTGCCGCCACGGATGGTGATCGAGCCGAGGTCTCCGATCAGGACCGGGACCTGACTCCCCTCGTCAACGGTAGGGCGCCACCCCAGCAGATTTTCGTAGAACGACGCGCTCTCCTTGTAGTCGGTCACCCAGAACGAGAGATGATCGAGAAATGCCGTCCGCCAACCCGTCGACGCGAACGGTCCGGTAGACGCCCCAGGCCGCGCTCCTCCTCGCCCGGCCGCCAGACCCTTGCCGTTGCTGATCTGCAGGTCGAAGCCGTCGGGATCCTTCACGCGGAAGCTCTCGAAGCCGCCGGGCCCATTGTCGGCGATCGGCGCGAGGCCGCGCTTGCGCAGTTCACGCTCCAAGGTGCTCGCGTCCCAGGGCGCGATCACGAAGCCGAAGCCGCGCACCGTCGCGGTCGCCTGCTCCGGCGCGCGCAGGAAGACCACCGTCCCCCAGTCTTCCAGGTCCATCACCGCGCGCGTGCCATCGTCGCTCCGCAGGCTCCACCCCATCAGGGCGCCGTAGAACGCCGCCTCCTTGCGGTAGTCCGGCGCGGCGATCGTGATCTGGTCCAGCGCGGTCGTCCGCCAGCCGGTGGGCGCGAACAGGCGCGGGATCGGCCGAACCGCTTGTTCCCGCGTCAGAGGGCATTGCGGCGTGCCGTAGGCGCCGGCGCAGCGCGACTGACCATCCGCGGCGCCGGCCGCCGCCAGCGTCGCCATCACGCCCGCCAAGACCATCCATCCGCGCATATGACCTCGCCTAGCCGTTTCCCAGCCAAACCGATAGCGTGACTCCGCGGCCGCCGCCAAATCGGCAATGTCTAAGGCGCGTTCCCGTCGCCCAGCGCCCGAGGCGTACGAGCGTTGGCGTCGGCTCCCTGTTCAGACACACCACGTGTGGGTTGCGGGTGAGTTGCGGCTCAACGCCACTGGACTTGGCGGAATAAGCGACGAGACTACATCTTGGTCGTCGCCGCTAGCGGCCGCCATAGGCATCGACGGAACCCTTGACGCTCAACACCCCGCCAATGGCGCAGTTCTCGCTGTTTCCGACGCCGCTTGGCGCCTGCGGCGTCGCCTGGTCGGGAGATATCGTCGTGGCGACGCACCTGCCGGAGAACAGCGACGCCTCGACAGCCGCGCGATTGGCGGCGCGGGCGAAGGCGTCCGAAGGCGCGCCACCGTCCGCCATCCTTCGCGCAATTTCGGCGATGACGGCGTTGCTCGCCGGAGAAAAGACCGACCTCGGATTCATCGCCTGCGACTTCACCCGGGTCGAAGCTTTCGCGAAAACGGTCTACGACGCCACGCGCGCGATTCCACCCGGCCAGACACTGACCTACGGCGCCATCGCTCTGCAGCTCGGAGACAGGCTGCTCGCCCAGAGAGTCGGCCAGGCGCTGGGCCGCAACCCGTTCCCGATCATCGTCCCCTGTCATCGCGTGATGGGCGCGAACGGGCGCCTCACCGGCTTCTCGGCGAACGGCGGCGTCGAGACCAAGCTGCGGATGCTCGCGATCGAGGGCGCGCACATTGGCGAGCCCCCGGCGCTGTTCGGGGACCTCCCGCTCGCCGTGAAACCGCGGCGATGACGGCGCACAGCTAGCGTCAACCCGTGGGGCGAGGGCTCAGGGTATCGTGAGGGTCACCACCCACTTGTGCTTTCCGATCAACCGCGACCGCTCGAAGCCAAGACGTTCGAACGTAGTCAGCGCGCCGTTGAACAGAAACGCCGGCGACGCCTTTCGGCCCTCGGTATCTTCCGGGTAGCCTTCGATCCGCCCGCCGCCGAGCGCTTTGATCTGTTCGACCGCGCCTCTTAACGCCGCATAGGCGACACCCTTGCCGCGATAACCCTTGCCGGAAAAGAAACAGGTTATCCGCCAATCGGGGAGCGTCGGCTGTGTCGCCAGATAGGCCTTGCTATTGTGGATGCGCGGAAGCTCTAGCGGCGAGCCGAACTGACACCAGCCAACGCAATCCGCCCCATCGAAAACCAGGGAGGCGTGGGCGCGGCCGTCGCGAACCAGACACGCCTTCGCCTGCCGCCTATACTCTGGCGTGTCGTCTCCGCCGCTCTTCTCGCCGTGATACCACATGCACCAGCACCCGCCCCACACGCCATTGTTGGCTTCGACCAGGCGGACAAAATCTGGCCAGGTGTTCGTGTCGAGTGATTTCGTCGTGTATTGAGACATCGCGCGCTTCTATCGTCGTTGATTGCAAATACGGTTGTACATTTTCGACCTGTCAACGGCGCGGACGCGGGGCGACGACGGCCGAGGTCGCGGATTTCTTCCGGGTCGCGGAGCCGGGTTTGAGCCTCGCAACGACTGGGTGTTGGCGCAATCGGATGGGTTTTACCAAGCACGGGGGCGTCAAGTTGGGCGGCCTACCCGTCTCCTCGACGATCCTCGATCCCTCCGCCGGCCGACAGGCGTCAGCCCGCGGCCGAGACTAGGTTTACGCCGGCCCCGCCCGGCCGTCCGAAACCAATTCCCTACGCGGTCGCGTGTGCGCTACGCTGAACAACCTTAAACCCAGGCGAACCATGACCCAGACCATCTTCATCACCGGCGCTTCAACCGGACTAGGACGCGCCACCGCCATCCTTTTCGCCAGCAAAGGCTGGAAGGTGATCGCCACCATGCGATCTCCCGAGAAGGAGGCCGAACTTGGCGCCATTCCGGGGATCACCCTCGTTCAGCTGGATGTGACCAAGCCGGAACAGATCCAGGCCGCCGCCAAACAGGCGCTTGCGATGGGTCCGATCGACGTCCTCTTCAACAACGCCGGCTATGGCCTCGCGGGCGCGTTCGAAGGCGCCAGCGACGAGCAGCTGGTCGATCAGATCGACACCAATCTGCTCGGCGTCATGAGGGTGACGCAGGCCTTTCTGCCCGCGCTTCGGGATCAGAAGCATGGGACGATCATCACGACCACGTCCATCGGCGGGCTGGTCGCCTTCCCGTTCAACTCGGTCTACCACGCCACCAAATGGGGCCTGGAAGGCTGGAGCGAGAGCCTGGCCTTCGAACTGGAGCCGTTCGGAATCCGTGTGCGGACGGTCGCGCCAGGCGGCATCGCCACCGACTTCGCCAGCCGGTCGCTCGTGTTCACGCCGCACCCGGCCTACATGGAGGCGATCGGCAAGACGATGGCGGCGTTCTCCAACCCCGATCGCCGCTCGTCGAGCTCCACGGCCGAGCAGATCGCTCAGGTCGTCTGGGACGCGGCGCACGACACCACCGACCACGTGACCTTCGTCGCGGGCGAGGACGCCAAGACCAACTACGCCCAGCGGCTGGCGATCGGCATCGACGCCTTCCGCGCGGGCATCCGCCAGATGTTTCTGGGGTAGGCGCCCCGGCGCGAACCTCAGGCGGCCCCCAGCGCCGCCACCGCTTCGTCGCGAAGTGGGCGCTTGAGAATCTTGCCCGACGCGGTGCGAGGCAGGGGCACGGCGGAGATGCGGATGAAGCGGGGGATCTCGAACTTGGCGAGTTGATCGCCGAGATAGGCGCGCACCGCATCCGCGTCGAGGTTCGCATCGCCGTGGAGGGTCGCCCCGACCTCCTCGCCAAGGCGCTCGTCCGGAATCGCATAGACCGCCGCCTCGTGGACCATGGGATGGGTCAGCAGGGCGGCCTCCACCTGGCCGCAACCGATATTCTCCCCGCCGCGGATGATCAGATCCTTGATGCGGTCGACGATGAACAGAAAGCCCTCGTCGTCGAGGTAGGCGACATCGCCCGTCCGGAACCAGCCGTCGTCGAACAGTTCCGCATTGAGTTCAGGCCGGTTCCAGTAGCCTCGGAAGAGGCTCGTCCCGCGCACCAGCAATTCGCCGCGTTCGCCGGCTGGCAGGGTCGCGCCCGCGTCATCGACGACCTTCAGTTCCAGCACCGCCGAACAGCGGCCCGAACTGGCGGGTCTGGCCAGGTAGTCGAGACCGCCGATGCCCGTGCCGATGGCGTTGGTCTCAGTCATGCCCCAGCCGGTGGCCGGCAGGGCCTTGGCGAACGAGGCTTCGATCTGTTTCACCTGCTCGGGCGCGCGCGGCGCGCCGCCGCCGCCGACACTCAACAAGGTGCTGAGGTCACCTTGCGTGCGCTTGGCCTCGCGGACGAGGTCGCCCGTCATCGCCGCCGGGCCGGTGAAGCTCGTGATGCGCTCGCGCTCGATCAGCTCGGCGGCGACCGCCGGATCCCAGCGGTACATCGCCACCATCTTACGCTGGGCGCGGTAGGACTGAAGGTACACCGCGTGCGAGCCGGTCGCGTGAAACAGCGGCACCCCCAACAGCGTCGCGGGCTGCTCCACCGGCGCCGGCGGCTCGATCCCGGCGACCAGGGCGCCCGCCCTCAGATCCAGTTCCCAGGAGAACAGCGCGCTGATGACGTTGCGATGGCTGGAGACGACCCCCTTGGGCCAGCCGGTCGATCCGGACGTATAGAAGATCGTGGCGTCGTCGTCCGGCAACGCCGGGTTGGACGGCGGCGGACCATCTGGCGCCTCGGCCATCACCACGTCGAAGTCGACGGCGCGCGCGCTCAGGCCCGGAGCACGAACGGCGACAACGGCGAGGTCCATGTCGCCGCAGCCCTCGTCGAAACGCTCGAGGCGTTCGCGGTCGGCGAAGAGCACCTTGGCGCCGCTATCCTTCAGGCCATAGGCCATCTCCTCGGCCAGCCAGTGCGAATTCATCGCCACGGCGATCGCGCCGATCGAGGTGGCGGCCTGGAAGGCGAGCACCCATTCGGGGTAGTTGCGCAGGGCGATCGCCACGCGGTCGCCCTTGGTCACGCCGAACCGCGCGATCAGGGCGCGGGCCAGACGCATCGACTGCGCCTGGGTCTGGGCGAACGAGAGGCGCTCGCGCTCATAGACCAGGAACGTGGCGTCGCTGACCGACGACGCATACAGATCGCCCAGCGTCGCTGGGGCGCCCACGAACACCTTTTGCGGCCGTCCGCGGATCGTCAGAGTTTCCAGTGCGTAGGGCTGACCCGGCGCGGTTAGCGCCGAGAGAGCCTGGGCGCGGGTCATGCCGCCCGGCGATCCATCCATGATCCGGTCTCCTGTTCGATCGCCATGATCGTTAAGCTTGGTTCCCGTCCACGCAAGCCGCGGTCAGGCCGTCTCGCTCAGCGTCCGGTAAAGGCCGCCGGACGCTTCTCCACAAAGTGAGCGACGCCCTCCTTGAAGTCCTCGCTCACGAAGCTGCCGGGCATGTCGGCGTTGGCCGCGTCGATCGCCTCGCCAAGGTTCTGGAACTGTGCATTCCACATCTCGCGCTTCATTTCGCGCATCGACCGGGGTGAGGTTTCGGTGGCCAGCATGCGGGCATAGGCCATGACCTCATCCTGGAAATGCTGGTGGGGGATGACGCGATTGACCAGACCCATGCTCAAGGCTTCCGGGGCCAGGATCGTGCGGGCCGAGAAGAGCAGGTCGGCGGCATGGGCGACGCCGACGAGCCGAGGCAGAAGCCAGGATATGCCATGCTCGGCGATCAGGCCGCGGCGCGCGAAGGCGGTGGTGAATTTCGCCGCGTCGGAGGCGAAGCGCATGTCGGCGTAGAGGGACATCACCAGACCCAGGCCCGCGCAGGCCCCGTTGATCGCGGCGATGATCGGCTTGGGAACGGCCGGAAAATAGGAGTACTGTTTCTGGAAATCGCTCCGCGAGTTCGCATCGAACGGTCCGGGCCGCTCGGCCGCCGGCCGCGGCGCGCCGCCACCGGCCGCGTTCACCGTCGATTGCAGGCCCTTCATGTCCGCGCCGGAGCAGAAGCCCCGCCCGGCGCCAGTCAGCACGATCACCCGGACGCCGTCATCCTTGGCCGCCGCCGTCATCGCCGCGCGGACGTCCCGCTCCATCTGCGCGCGCCAGGCGTTGAGCTGGTCGGGCCGGTTCAGCGTGATGACGGCGACGCCATCCTCGACCGCGTACAGGATGTCTTCGTAGCTCATGGCGTGTTCCTCCGTTTATTGGCCGACATGCTGAGTTTACCGCGACTGAGTGTCAACCGCCCGGCACGCGCTAGGCGGGCTGCTCAAGGCGCGCCATAGGCCGGCGCGTCGCGGCCGATGATACGGTAAAGACTGTTGATCTCCAGCATCTCCGCCTCGGAGAGGCGCGCCTTGGGCAGCGTCCGGTCAACGTAGAACATCTTGGTCATGGCGTTGAATTCGAGATTGGGGCCGAAGAACATCTCGTTGGGCGTCACGTCGGAGGTCACATAGGTGTACTGACTGTAGATCAGTTGCTGGCTCGCCCGCACGTCGACGGTATTGAAATCCGGCGTTTCGGCGCCGGGATGGAACCATCCGGACGGGAACTCCACGGCCTCCTCGGTCCGCGGCATATGCGTGATCGGCTTATTGACGATGTCGATCACGCGCTGGCGCGCCTTCACCGCGGCCGCATGGATCGCCGGGTCGTTGGAAAAGCCCCCTCCGGGCTGACAAGCGGCCACCGACAGCACCGCCAGCAAACACAGGATCGCTCTCATGTCGTCCTCCCATCCCCCAAGGCGCACGATTGGGCGTCACGCGGAGAGTGACGTCGTGCGCGGCCAATCAGAACGCGTTTGGCGCTTCCAAGTCCAGGTGCGATCGGCGAATTCGAGGCTGGGTTGACGGCGGGAGCCACGGGATGGATCGTGCGGCCGGTTCGCCGTGCTGTGGGAAATTCTGTGGCTGCTCGTGTCGTCATCTGCCTGATCGCCCTGGCGCTTGCCTTTAATGTGCGAGCGCAACCGGTCGACACTGGCGAGCGGGACGATAACCTTTTGGGCAGGTTCGGCGCGGTCGGACCGTTCGCTGTTCCGCCCAGCGAGTTACCCACCCAGGACCTGATCCCCCAATCGGTGCTCGACACCCACAACCTGCAAAGCGCCGACCTGAGTTGCCGGGTCGGCGCCGGCGGTCGATTGCGCGCTTGCCGCGTGCAATGGGAGAGCGTGGTGGGAATCGGCCTCTGCGAGGCCGCCGTGAAGACGGCGGAACAGGTTCGCCTGAAGGATGCGTTTCCCGACGGCCGGCCCCTGACCGGCATGAATGTGTGGGTAACCATGATGTTCGATATCGTTGGCCCGTCGCCACATCGCATCATCCCCAATCTCCGAGGCCTGAGGTCGGCGCCCTTTACCGAGGTCATCCATCCCTTCGATGACCGTGAGGTGCAGAAGGGGCCATCCTGCCCAATCGGGGCCTAGGGCAGCCGGCGCGCATTTACGCGAACTTCGGTTTTGCTGTAGCCAGCCCGCGTGGCTATCGCCGCGCCATCGAACCCGGTGAAAGAGAGTCGAATGCATTCCTCCGAAGACTCCGCCCAGACCTTCGACGACGTCGTCATGGGGCGCCGCAGCATCCGCGGCTACAAGCGCGAGCCGGTGCCCAAGGCGGTCATCCGCGAGGTGATCGAGATGGCGATGCGCGCGCCCTCATCCCTGAACACCCAGCCCTGGAACTTCTATGTGGTCGCCGGCGAACCGCTCGACCGAATCCGCGCGGGAAACACCGAGCGCAACCTGGCGGGCGTGCCGGCTTCGCGCGAGTTTCGCAGCCACGGTGAATACGCCGGAGCGCACCGTGAGCGGCAGATCGGCGTCGCCAAGCAGCTGTTCTCGGCCATGGGCATCGAGCGGCACGATCAGGCCGGCCGCCAGGACTGGGTGCTGCGCGGCTTTCGCCAGTTCGACGCGCCGGTTTCCGTCGTCGTGACCTATGACCGGTCGATCCACGGCGGCGACGTGGCGCCCTTCGATTGCGGCGCGGTGACCAACGCCCTGGTCAACGCGGCCTGGTCGCGGGGCCTGGGCTGCGTGATCAACAGCCAGGGGATCATGCAATCCCCCGTCGTTCGCGAACATGCCGGTATTCCCGATGATCAGGTGATCATGATCTGCGTGGCGATGGGCTATCCCGACGACAGCTTCCCCGCCAACGCCGTCGTCTCGCAGCGCAAGTCCGTCGACGAGGCGGCCGTGTTCGTTGGCTTCGAGGAGTAGACCGGCGGCCCCTCGCGCTTGCAATGCCCGTTTGCGTGAAGCGAACGTCGAGGCGGTCACCGCCCAGGCGTCCCCAACAGGCGTGGTTTGCGGGTCGCGCGGGACTCCGGCGATGCCTCTCGAAACCACGGCCGTGCGGATCTGCCGCCCTCTACAGAAACGCACACCCGCCTTGCCAAATCGTCATTTGCGGCGGGGTCAAGAGTTGGGCAAGGTGGCCCTGTCCATAGCGAGGCTCTGAATTTGACCAGCGATACCCCCGCGCGCCTGCCGATTTCCACCATGGTCGCCTACAGCGCGCCCAATGTGGCGATGGGCGCCATGAGTGTCGCTGTGTTCGTCTATCTGCCGGCCTATTTCGCCGGCCACCTGGGCGTCAGCCTGGCGGTGGTGGGCGGCGTCTGGATGGGCATTCGCCTGATCGACCTGCCGATCGATTGGCTGATCGGCCTGGCGATGGATCGCACTCGCACGCGGATCGGCCGATACAAGCCGTGGGCTCTGGCCGCCGCGCCGGTGCTGGCGCTCGGTATCTGGCAGCTCTTCATGGCCCCCAAGGGCTTCGGCGTCGCCTACCTGGGGCCGTGGCTGCTGTTCATGTACCTCGGTTACTCCGGCGCCTGGCTGTCGATGCAGGCCTTGGGCGCGAGCCTGGCGGCGCACTATGACGATCGCTCCAAACTCTTCGCCGTCCAGGCGGCGATGGGCGTGATGGGCGTGCTCGCCGCGCTCAGCCTGCCCATCGTTGGCAAACCCTATGGCCTTAGCGACGCGGACGCCGTGCGGGGCATGGGCGTCTTCATCGTTGTGGCGGCGCCCTTGGGCATCGCCCTGGCCGCGCTGTTGGTGAAGGAGGTGGTGATCGAACTGCCGCGCGGCGCGCGGGGCTCGCCCCTCAGCGCCTACCTCGCCGTCCTGCGCGAACCGGCCTCGGTGCGGCTGTTTCTGGCGCAGTTCTGCGTCACGCTCGGTCCCGGCTGGATGAGCGCGCTCTATCTCTTCTACTTCCGCCAGGTGCGGCACTATTCGACGGAATCGGCGTCGATCCTGCTTGCGGTCTATATCCTGGCGGGCCTGCCCGGCGCGGCCCTGGGCTCTTTCCTGTCTCAGCGCATTGGCAAGCATCGCGCCCTGATGGCCATGTGCGCCGGATTTTCCATCAGCCTGCCCAGTGTCCTTTTCATACCTCTGGGCGCGGTATGGGCGGCGGTCCCGTTCATGCTCTGGGCCGGCGCCATGGCCTCCGCGTTCGGCCTGATCATTCAGGCGATGCTCGCCGATGTCGGCGACAAGCTGCGGCTCGACCACGATCGCGAGCAGATGAGTCTCGTTTATGCGATGAACACTTCAGCGGCGAAGATCGCCGCGGCCTTTTCCATCGGGCTGACGTTCCCGCTTCTGCAGGTGCTGGGGTTCAATCCCGTCGAGGGCGTCCGAAACACGCCCGAAGCGCTGGACCGTCTGCAATGGGCGTTCCTGAGCGGACCGGTTGTTTTCGTCATACTCGGCGGGGTCTGCGTGGTCGGCTGGCGGCTGGACGCCGCGCGCCACGCCGATATCCGCGCGCAATTGGAGGCGCGTGATCGCCTGACAACCGGACTGGTCGCCCCGGCCGAGTGATGGCGCCCTGGCTTAGCGCGCCGGCTTTGCGCTAATCGGACTCAAAATCAGGAGGGACGATCATGCCAACGATTGAGCGCGCCACATCGCGCGGACTGGTGAACGGTGAGTGCGATCCGCGCTTCAACGGCGTGCTTGAGGCCTTTATCGACAATTTCGAACAACGCGGCGAGGTCGGCGCCTCCGTCTGCCTGACGGTGGAGGGCAAAACCGTCGTCGACCTTTGGGGCGGCCAGAAGAAGCCCGGCGGCGATCCGTGGCTGCGGGATTCGATCTGCGTGGTCTATTCCTGCACCAAGGGCGCCTCGGCGCTGTGCGCGCACATGGTCGCCGACCGCGGTCAGCTCGACCTCGACGCGCCCGTCGCGCGCTACTGGCCGGAGTTCGCGGCCGCCGGCAAGGAAGGCGCGCTGGTCTCGATGATGCTCGACCATTCGGTCGGCGTGCCCGGCATCCGCGAGACGCTCAAGGACGGCGCCTATTACGACTACGATTACATGGCCGCGAAGGTGGCGGCCGAGGCGCCGTTCTGGAAGCCCGGAACCCGCAACGGTTATCACGGCGTCACCTCGGCCTGGACGGTGGGCGAAATGGTGCGCCGCGCAAGCGGTCGACGGATGGGCGTTTTCCTGGCTGAGGAAGTCGCCGGCCCGCTCGGCGTCGATTTCTGGATGGGCCTGCCGGAAGCGCACGAGCACCGGGTCGTGCCGATGATCGCGGCGCCCGTCACCGACGCCGCCCGCAACTCGCGGATCGCCATCGCCATGCGCGAGGATGCGATGGGTCCGACCGCCCGTTTCATGCTCAACAGCGGGCGGTTCAACGCCAATACCCGCGCCGCGCGCGCCGCCGAGATCGGCTCTGCGACAGGGGTGACCAACGGGCGCGGCCTGGCCGGCCTCTATGCGCCGCTCGCGAACGGGGGCGCGCTGAACGGCGTGCGGCTGCTGTCCGCGGACGCCATCACGCGCATGAGTCGCGTCAGCGTGGCCACGCATGAGGACGCCACCTTGATGATCCCGACCCGGTTTTCCCTGGGCTTTATGAAATCCATGGACAACCGCGCGCTGCCCAACACCGAGAGCTGCTCGGTGATCCTGTCGGAAGACGCCTTTGGCCACGTCGGCGCCGGCGGCTCGCTCGGCTTCGCCGATCCGGTGGCCAGGATAAGCTTTGGCTACGCCATGAATCAGATGGGCCAGGGCATCCTGCTCAATGATCGCGGCCAGGCCTTGGTCGACGCGGTCTATCGCACGCTGGGCTATAGCTCCGACGGCGGCGGGGCATGGGCCTGACGTCCAGGGTTCCCCGGAGACGGGCCTAGGTTGGCGCTCCCGGGCAGGCGCGGCCGCGACGCCCGGTTGGCGGTGGGGCTGGTGTTCGGCGCCCGGACGGCATTACCGTGAGCCATGCGTCGTCTGCCCAATGTGATCACGAGTCTGCGGCTTGCGCTGTCGGTGGCGACCTTCGCCTTGCTGGTCGGTGCGTCGCGCGCGACCGGCCCCGGCGACAAGCAGACGCTGGTCGTCGCGGCCCTGGCCGCCTTCGTCATCGCGGCGTTGAGCGATTTCGTCGACGGCTGGCTCGCCCGCAAGCTCAAGGCCGAATCCGTCTGGGGCGCGATCCTCGATCCGATCGCCGACAAGGTTCTGGTGTGCGGCGCGATTCTCGGTCTGGTTCTGCTGGATCACCCCGTGGCCGTCGCGATCCCTGGCGCGATGATCCTGTTTCGAGAATTCACGGTAAGCGCCCTGCGCGAAACGGTCGCCGGCAAAGGCGTGCGCCTGCCGGTGACGCGGCTGGCGAAATGGAAGACGACGCTGCAGCTGGTGGCCCTGGCCGCCGAGATCACGATATGCGCGGGCGACGCGCTCGGCGGGGCGGCGCTCATCGCCCACGGGCTCCTGTGGATCGCCGCTCTTGTCACTTGGATCACGGGCGCCCAGTATTGGGCCCAGGCGCGCCGCGCCTTGAACGACACGGGCAAAGCCTGAAAAGCCATCGCCATGGGGGACGAGTGAACTCTAGTCTAGGCCGTCAAGCGCGCGCCCATACGCTTTGTGTCGCCATCGTCGCCGGGTATCTCTCCGCCAGCGCAGCGCGCGCCGACGCGGGCGGCGCGCCGCGGGATTCCGACTATCCCGGCGTCATTACTCTGGACGTCGACGCCAGCGACGTCGCCCATTCGGTGTTCAAGGCGCACGAAACGATTCCCGTGGCCCCCGGTCCCTTGACCCTGCTCTACCCACAATGGCTGCCGGGCAACCACTCGCCCACCGGCCCGATCGACAAGTTGGCGGATCTGACCGTCACGGCGGGGGGACAGACCCTGGCCTGGACGCGCGACCCGGCCGATGTGTTTGCCTTTCAAATGGTGGTGCCTAATGGCGTGACCAGCCTGAACGTCGATCTGGAGTTCCTGTCCGCGGTCACCTCGCGCGAAGGCCGGGTGATGATGACGCCGGACATGCTGAGCCTGCAATGGAACACCGTGCTCCTCTATCCCGCCGGATACCCGGCGCGTCGGATCACGGTGCGGCCCAGCGTGACCGTGCCGGCCGGCTTCAGCCTGGCCACGGCGCTCGACATCACCCAGGCCGCGTCCCCGACCACAACGTTCAAGCCGACCGATCTTGAAACCCTGGTCGATTCGCCGCTGGTCGCCGGACGCCATGTACGCCGCTACGAGCTGGATCCCACCAGTCCGACACGGGTCACGCTGGATGTGTTCGCCGACCGGCCCGCCGAGGCCGAGGCGACGGCGGCGCAGATCGCGGCGCACGTCGCCCTGGTGCAACAGAGCTACAAGCTCTTCCAGGCTCGTCATTTCGACCATTATGATTTTCTGGTCACCCTGAGCGAGCGGCTGGGGACGATCGGCCTGGAGCACCAGCAATCGAGCGAAAACGGGACCGGCGCGCGATACCTCGCCGACTGGGAGATCAGCCCGGCCGGCCGCGACCTGCTGGCGCACGAGTTCGCCCACAGCTGGAATGGAAAATTCCGCCGTCCGGCCGATCTGATCACGCCGGACTACAACACCCCCATGCGCGGCAGCCTGCTGTGGGTCTACGAAGGTCAGACCCAATACTGGGGCTATGTGCTGACCGCGAGGTCCGGCATGCTCAGCCGTCAGGATTCACTGGACGCGATCGCCGCGATCGCGGCGGCCTATGACCATCGCGCCGGCCGCGAATGGCGGCCGTTGCAGGACACCACCAATGATCCGGTGATCGCCATGCGCCGCCCTCTGCCCTGGGTCAGCTGGCAACGCAGCGAGGACTACTACGCCGAAGGTGCGCTGATCTGGTTGGACGTCGACACTCTGATACGGCAGCAGTCAGGCGGAAAGCGGTCCTTGGACGATTTCGCCCAGAGGTTCTTCGCGGACGGCGACGGCGTGCGGGGTCCGAGGGCCTATGAGTTCAGCGACATCGTCGAGGCCCTGAACGCGGTTCAGCCGTACGACTGGGCGGGATTCCTGAACGCCCGTCTGCAGAGCCACGGCCCGGACGCCCCCCTCGACGGCCTCACGCGTGGCGGTTACCGACTGGTCTACACCGAGAACGCTACACCCTACTTCAAGAGCCTCGAAGCCGCGCACAAGGCGACGGATTTCCTCTATTCCATTGGTTTGTCGCTCACGGTCGAGGGACACATCAGCGAAGTGTTGTGGGACGGTCCCGCGTTCAAGGCCGGCCTCAGCGAGGGCCAGCAGATCATCGCTGTGAACGGCGCGGCCTATTCCCCGAGCGAGCTCGCCGAGGCCATTAGCGAAGCCAAGACCGCCAGCGGGCCGATCGAACTGCTGCTGCGCGACCAGGATACCTATCGCACCGTGCGCGTCGAATACCATGGCGGCATGCGCTACCCTCGGCTGGAGCGAATCCCGACGGCGCCGCCGCTGCTTGACGACATCCTGACCGCCCGCAGATAGGCTCTAAACCCGCCCTGTCGCGTACTGGGTCACGAGACCGAGCGGCACCGCGGTGGTGTTCTTCACCGCGCGCACGACGATGCGGCTTTCAATATTGGAGACGAGACCCAGGGAGAGCAGTTTCTCGCGCAGGAAGGCGTCGAAGGCGTGCATGTCGCGGGTGACGATGCGCAGTTCGTAGTCGGCCGAGCCGGTGACGGTGGCGCATTGCACGACCTCTGGCCACAACTGGACGGCCTGTTCGAAGGTGTCGAGGTTCTCCCGTGTCGGCAGGGATAGCTTGGCCGTGCAATAGACCTCAAAGGTCAGACCAAGCTTTTCCCGGTCCAGCACGGTGACGCGGCGCTGAATGACCCCGTCGTCCTCCAGCTTCTTGATCCGCCGCCAGCACGGACTGGCCGACAGCCCGACGCGCTCCGCGATCTCGGCGACCGACAGTCCGGCGTCGTTTTGGATCAGTTCAAGAATGCGCGCGCCAATCGCGTCTATCGTCTCGGTCAACTCTACTCCCCAAAATCGCTAAATCGTGAACGATATGTGCCGATCGTAGACCATGAAAGGTATGATTTTGGCAAGCATTGCCTGAAGCTTCGTATAATCTTCCCCCGAGATCTCGTTCCGCCAGCGGCGGTGCGATGTTGGAGGATCAGCTCATGCGGCACACGTCGGTGACCCTGGACGACAAATACGACCTAATTGAGGGGCGGGTATTCATCACCGGCGTGCAGGCGCTGCTGCGCGTGATGATCGATCAGGCGCGGCGCGACGCGGCCGCCGGCCTCAGCACCGCGGGCTTCATTTCCGGTTACCGCGGTTCGCCCCTCGGCGGACTGGACCAGCAGGCCGCGCGCGCCGCCAAGACCCTCGCCGCCAGCCGCGTTCTGTTCCGCGAGGCGATCAATGAAGACCTCGGCGCCACCGCGGTCTGGGGGACACAGCAGGCCAACCTGTTTCCTGGCGCTCTGTACGATGGCGTCTTTGGCATGTGGTATGGCAAGGCGCCCGGCGTCGACCGCACCGGGGACGTCTTCAAGCACGCCAACTTCGCCGGGACGTGGGGCGCCGGGGGCGTTCTGGCGGTGGCCGGCGACGACCACGCCTGCAAGTCCTCCACCCTCCCATCGCAGTCGGAATTCGCGTTCCAGGACTTCGAGATGCCCGTCCTGGCGCCGGCCAGCGTGCAGGAGGTTCTCGACTATGGCCTGCTCGGCTACGCGCTGTCACGGTTCAGCGGCCTTTGGGTCGGCTTGATCGCCCTTGCCGACACGATGGATTCCGGGGCGACGATCAGCGTCGGTCCAGATCGAGGCGCCTTCACCTTGCCCGAGTTCCCGTTTCCCAACGGCGGTGTCGGCATTCGGGTGAAGGATCAGCCGATGGACAAGGAACGGCGGCTGCGACTGCACCGCATGCCCGCCGCCCTCGCGTTCGCCCGCGCCAACGGCCTGGACCATCCGGTGCTCACCTCGCCCCGGCCTCGACTGGGGATCGCCGCGCATGGCCAGGCTTGGGCCGACGTGCTCGAGGCCCTCGACGCCATGGGTCTCGACCTGGCGAAGGCCTCCGACCTCGGGATCTCGCTCTACAAGGTCGGCATGCCCTGGCCGTTGGAGCCCACCGGACTGCGCGCCTTCGCCGCGGGCCTGGAAACCCTGCTGGTGGTCGAGCATAAGCGTCCGCTGCTGGAGGATCAGGCCCGCGCCGCCCTCTATGAACTGCCGGCGCACGCCCAGCCCAAGGTGATCGGCAAGGTCGACGAACAGGGCCATCCATTGCTGTCTCGGCTCGGCGCCTTGTCGGTGGCGGAAGTGGCCCTGGCGATCGCGGACCGCCTGCCGCCTGGCCCGCACATGGAGCGCGTCCACGCCTATCTGGGCCGCGTCTCGGCCGCCGGCATGGCGGCCGTCACCCTGGCTTCGGAGATGACGCGCAAGCCGATCTTCTGCTCGGGTTGCCCGCACAACACCTCGACCCGCCTGCCGCAAGGCTCGCGCGCCCTCGCGGGGATCGGCTGCCACTACATGGCCAGCTTCAACGACCCGAGCACCGATCTTCACAGCCACATGGGCGGCGAGGGTCTCAGCTGGGCCGGGGCAGCGCCGTTCACCTCGGAGAAGCACGTTTTCGCCAATCTGGGGGATGGAACCTACAACCACTCCGGCTCCCTGGCGGTCCGTGGCGCGATCGCGATGGGCGCCAACATCACCTACAAACTCCTGTTCAACGACGCCGTCGCCATGACCGGCGGCCAGGCGGCGGAAAGCGGTTTCACCGTGCCGCAAATCACCCGCCAGCTGGCCTCGGAGGGCGTCGCCAAGACCGTCATCGTCGCCGACGATGTTGGCCGCTACCGCAGCGTCAGCGACCTGGCGCCCGGTGTCGAGGTGCGACCGCGCGCCGACCTGATCGCGGTCCAGGAAACGCTGCGCGAGACGCCAGGCGTCACGGTCCTGATCTACGATCAGGTTTGCGCCACTGAAAAGCGACGGCGGCGCAAGCGCGGCCTGATGCCGGCGGCGCCGCGACGGGTCTATATCAACCCGCTGGTTTGCGAGGGGTGCGGTGACTGTTCCCGCGCCTCGAACTGCGTGTCGGTTGAGCCGCTGGAGACGCCGTTCGGGCGCAAGCGACAGATCGACCAGTCCACCTGCAATCAGGACTACAGCTGCGTCGATGGCTTCTGCCCGTCCTTCGTGACGATAGAGGGCGGCGCGAACGCGCAGCGCAAGCCCCTGCCCGCCCTGACCGCGGAGTCCGCCCCACTGCCCGACATTCTGCCGATCGAGGGTGTACGAAACATTGTATTCACCGGCATCGGCGGGACCGGAGTGACCACGGTGGCCTCGATCCTGGCGATGGCTGCCCATGTCGACGGCCTGGCGGCCTCGGTCGTCGACATGACCGGTCTGGCGCAGAAGGGCGGGGCGGTGTTCAGCCATGTGCGTATCGGCCAGACCGAGGCGACCTCGGTGGGCGGACGCGTTCCGGCGGCCAGCACCCATGTGCTCATCGCCTGCGACCTGCTCGTCGCGGCGGGCGCCGACGCCCTGGCGCTGTTCGCCAAGGACCGCACGGCGGCCTTTGGCAACGGCGATTTGCAACCGACAGCCGACTTCATCACCCACCGCGACCTGCGCTTCGACGCCGGCGGCACGGCCCGTCGCCTCGCCTCGGCCTGTAAGAGCTACGACGGCTGCGCCGCCGCCGAGATCGCCGAACGGCGGTTCGGCGACACGGTGTTCGCCAACATGATCATGCTGGGCTTCGCCTGGCAGAAAGGGCAGGTCCCGGTGTCGAGCCGTGCGCTCTACCGCGCCATCACGCTGAACGGCGTCGCCGCCGAGCAGAACCTGCAGGCGTTCGAGGCGGGCCGGCTCGCCGCGATTGACCCTCAGGAAGCCAAGGCCGCACGTCCAGACACTGTCGCCGCGCAAGCGTTGGAAGATCTGATCGCCCTGCGCACGGCCGAATTGACCGCCTACCAGAACGCCGCCTACGCTCGTCGGTATGCCGATCGCATCGGCCAGGTCCGCGCCGCGGAATCGACGCTCGGGTCGGAGGCGCTGACCCGCGCCGTGGCGATAAATCTGCACCGCCTCATGGCCTACAAGGACGAATACGAGGTTGCGCGCCTCTACGCCGACGGCCGCTTCGCCCAGGAGCTGGGCAAGACCTTCAGCGGCGGCAAACTCAAGGTCTGGCTGGCCCCGCCGCTGCTGGCGTCGAAGGACCATGACGGCCGACCCCGGAAGATCGCCTTCGGCGGCTGGATGATCAAGGCGGGCTTTCCGATCCTGGCGCGCCTGAAGGGCCTGCGGGGCGGGCCGTTCGATATCTTCGGCGCGAGCGCGGAACGGCGCATGGAGCGGGGGCTTATCGCCGCCTATGAAGCTGATCTGGATCGCCTGCTGGCGGGCCTGACCGCCGACACCCTGCCGCTTGCGATCCGGATCGCTGACGCGCCGGCCGAGATTCGGGGTTTCGGTCACGTCAAGGACGCGGCCGTCGAGGCGGCGCGCGCGCGGCTGAAATCACTTTGGGCGCTATGGCCGGCCGAGCGCGGCGCCCTGAAAACCACCATAAACTGAGCCGCTGACCGTCCCCTGACTTGCATCCCGGACCGCGACGGTTAGGCAAGCGTCATGGATTTCGATTTCGACGCGGTGATCGTTGGTGCGGGCGCGGTGGGACTGGCCTGCGGCTACGCGCTTTCAAGGCGCGGCCTCTCCGTCGTCGTACTGGAGAAGGAGACCGCGATAGGCCAGGGGGTCTCCTCGCGCAATTCCGAGGTGGTTCACGCCGGCCTCTACTACCCCACGGGCTCCCTGAAGGCTCGCTACTGCGTCGAGGGCCGCCGCACCCTCTACGCCTTCCTGGACAGCCACAAGGTGGCCTACCGCAAGTGCGGCAAGCTGGTGGTGGCGACCGAACCTGGCGAGGTTTCCCACCTGGAAGCCATCGCCGCGCAGGGCGCCATCAACGAGGTCGAGGGCCTTTCCTTGATCGACGGACCGGCCGCGCGCGCCATGGAGCCGGCCCTGCGCGCCGAAGCGGCGATTGCTTCACCCGAGAGTGGCGTCTTCGACAGCCACGGCTACATGCTGGCCATGCAAGGCGAGATAGAGGATCGCGGCGGTTCAGTCGTGTGTTCCACCCCCTTCACCGCGGCGCGCGCCCTTGATCGCGGCGGCTTCCGTATCGAGGTCGGCGGCGAGCAGCCGACCGAGCTCACATGCCGATATCTGGTGACCGCGCCAGGGCTTTCCGCCCAGACCGTCGCCTCGCGCATCGAGGCCTATCCCCCCACCCTCATCCCCGCCGCCCACTTCGGCAAAGGGGTCTACTTCCGTCTGCGCGGTCGCGCGCCCTTCGACCGCTTGATCTATCCTCCGCCGATCCACGGGGCCCTGGGCACGCACTACCGCAAGGATCTCGGCGGCCAGGCGGTTTTCGGCCCCGACCTGGAATTCGTCGACCACGAGGACTACGCAATCGACCCGGCGCGGGCGGCGAGCTTCTATCTCTATGTTCGGCGATTCTGGCCCGGATTGCCGGACGGCGCCCTCCAGCCCGACTACGTCGGCATCCGGCCAAAGATCCACGGGCCGAATGATCCGCAGCCTGACTTCCGGCTCGATGGCCAGGACGTCCACGGCCTGAGCGGCCTGATCGCGATGTTCGGCGTCGAAAGCCCGGGCCTCACCTCGTCCCTGGCGATCGGCGCCGCGGTTGCGGAGCGGCTGTGCATGGCATGACGCCAGGGTCTTCGATCACTCTTGAACGGTCCACCCAGCCCGCCTATAAGCCGCCCTCCCGCCTATACGCCCCTGGCTGGGTAGCTCAGATGGTTAGAGCGGTGGATTCATAACCCACAGGTCGGCGGTTCGATCCCGCCCCCAGCTACCAGGCGCGCATGTCTCCAATTTGACCCAGATCCTGGACACGCCGGCGTTTCGGGCGGAGGCTCCCTCCTGAACGCTCAGCAGGAGCGTAGGTTTGGGTAGGAGTAGATGTGATGACGCGCAAATCGATCGGGGTCGCCGTCGCCGTGTTCGGCCTGACCTCCAGCGCAGCGCTGGCGCAGAATCATGAAGGCGACCGCGGGCGTGAGGCGGCGCCAAGAGCGGCCGCGCCGGCAGCGGCCGCGCCCCGAGCGATGGCGCCGCGAGGGGTCGCGCCGCAGGCGCCGGTCCGCGGGTCGGGTTGGCAGGGCATGCGCCAGGGCGAGGTCCATCAGGGGCCCAGCGGCTACCAGCGGCCGACCGAACCGCAGGGTTGGAACCAGCGGCCGGCGCAGGCCGATTCCAATGTTTATCAGCACAACTTCCGCGCGCCGCGCAGCTTCCATATCGGCCCCTATTCCGCGCCGCGCGGCTATGCCTATCGGCGCTGGGGTTACGGCGACATCCTGCCGCGCGCCTTCTGGGCGCCGCCTTATTTGATCGCCGATTACTGGCTGTTCGGTCTGGAAGTCGCGCCGGCCGGGTACGAATGGGTGCGCTATGGCCCGGACGCGTTGCTCGTCAACACCTACACCGGCCAGGTGCTACAGGTGGAATACGGCGTCTTCGCCTACTGACCACGGCCGTCGGCGACGTGGGATCAGCCCACGTCGCCGGCGCGTCGCGTCCGCGCCGATCGGCTGAGGGCGATATAGGTCAGTGACGAGACCGCGAGGCTGACGAGCCAGCCGATGTCGACGCCCCCGAGCCTTTGGGCGATCGGCGCGATATAGAGCCCCGGCGCGACGAAGAATGGCAGGCTGGCGACAAACCCGGCGAAGTAGGCGCCAAGGCCGCGTCGGTTCCAGACGCCATAGCCGCCTTTGGGGTCGAAGATATCGCGCACCGAATAGACGCCCCGGCGCAGCCAGAAATAGTCGATCAGATTGACCGCGCTCCAGGGGGCGAGGCCGTAGAGAATGATGATCAGCAGGGCGTTGACCCAGACGATGGCGTCGCCGCGCGCGGCCAGGGCGATCGCCAGCCACGCGGCCGCCAGGGCAATCAGCATGGCCGCCTTCGCGCCCTTGCCCGGAACGAGAGGGCGCAGGCAGTCGATCATGGCGAAGGCGGTCAACATCGCGCTGTAGGCGCTCATGGCGATCGTGGCCAGGAGGCCGCCGATGGAGGCCGCCGCCAGCACCGAACCAAAACCTGGCGCCGCCACGTCGCCGGACCGCCGCAGGGCGACAAGGCCGTCGGTCAGATTGAAATGGGTCGCCAGCCAGGCGCCCAGCACGATCAGCCAGAACGCCGAGGATCCCGACCCGAAAAAGACGCTGGCGATGATCGCCGACGGGCGGGTGCGTCTGGGCAGGTAGCGGGTGTAGTCGGATACGTAAGGCGCGCCGGTGATGTTGAAGCTGGCGGCCGAGGCGACCTGCGTGGCGAAGGCGATGGCGCTGAACCCTCCCGCCCCCAGCGCCGCGCCGCCCGCGCGTCCGCCGGCGATGGCCAGGCTCAACCCGACGAACAGCGGCAAGCCCACCCAGAACATCAGCCGGAACAGCCGGTGCACCCAATCATGTCCGCCAATGGCTGCGACGCTCGCCGCCGCCGTGACTACGACGGCGGTGGCCGTACGATCCCACCCCCACATGCCGTGCGCGCCATCGGCGATCAGCAGCGTCGCCACCGCGCTGTAACCGACCAGGCTCACCATATTGGCCGCCATGGGCGCCAGCACGCCGCGATAGCCGAACTGCGCGCGCGACTGGATCATCTGCGGCAGGCCCAATCGTGGCCCCTGAGCGGCGTGCAGCGCCTGGAACGTCGTGCCGATCGCCACCCCAAGACCGCCGGCGAGGGCCGTGTAACCGAGCGAGAGCCCCAGGCTCGGGCCGACGAAACCGATGGCGATGACAAAGAAGTGAAAGTTGCTGAGGAACCAGAACTGGGTCTGATGCGTCAGCCGCCCGCGCCGCTCGCTGTCCGGGATCGGATCGATCGAGCGGGTTTCGAGCGAGAATGTCTGAACCAGTTGTGTCAACCGCGCGACCGTCGTGTCATTTTCGCCGCCCATCGACACCGGCGGGTATACGCTCAATAGGCGCCAAGGTCTCCCACCTTGAGGGGGCGTCGACGACAGCGCCGAACCGACGGGATTTTCGGGTTAGCCGCGTTCCCTCGGACGCACCGCCAGAACAAGGAAAATCAGGGTGAGCGGCAGGCTTATAAGGCTGGCGTAGTGCTCCGGCGGGTGGTGACCGCCGCTGGGCGGCAGGAGCACCCAACCGTCGAGAGACATCAGGGCCCGTTCGAGTAGCGCCAGCGCCAGGAAGAACGGAACCAGAGGCTGGCAGCGCCACGCCACCATCGCCATGGCGGCGCCCATCGCCAGCTGCGTGGCGCCTTCCCATGCAAAGAGGCCGCGCACCAGCTCGCCCTTATCCCCGACCTCCAGATGCGCGATCGATTGGGCCCCGCCGTCGGGCAGGAAGCTGTGGATCAGGCCCGGCAGGATCGTCAGGGCCGCGACCACCCAAAGATAAACGACGCTCGATCGCGCTCCGGCGTAGCGATCGTTCAGAGAGGCCGGGATAAGGCTCATGTCTTGGCGCCGACCCCGCGCCGCTCGAGAAAGATCTCGGCAATTTCGTCACCGTGCGTCTCCTGCAGGAAGTGGCCGGCTTCCGGCAGCAGATCGAAACTGGCGGCCGGGAATGTCGCCGCCCACTGGCGGCCCCAAGCCTCGGTGAACACGGCGTCGGTTCCGCCCCAGATGAAGTGAACCGGCTTGGACCAGCTCCTCAACGCTTCGAAGCAGCGAGCCTGGTCAATGGCCGCCCCGCCCACGGGATTGTCGAAGGGGAGGCTCAGGGGAAAGCGGCGCACGCCGGCGCAACCTTCGCGGCCCAAGCCCTCGAACGGCGCGTCATAGCCGCGGCGCACCCCTTCGCCCGCGGCGTCCAGGGCCGGATGCCGGCGCTCATTAATGATGCCGAAGAGCTCGCGCGGCTGGATGCGGCCGGTGGGCAGCATCATGAACCAGCCCACGGACAGGGGATCGGGGATATTGACCCCGAACAGGCCATCGGCCTGCCATTGCTGGTTCCATTGCCGCAGGGCCGGCGTGTAGTCGTAGCCCTCGTGGTGCAGCCAGGTGTTCATGATCACCAGGTGCGCGAACCGGTCGGGCCGATCGGCAACCTGAGCCAGGCCGATCGGCCCGCCCCAGTCCTGGCAGAAAAGCGTGACATCACGCGGATCGAGGTGGGCGATCAGCGCGCGGTGAGCCGCAATGTGGCGGCCGATCGAATACCAGCCGTCATCGGTCGGCTTGTCGGACCGGCCAAAGCCGATGTGGTCGGCGGCGATGCAGCGCCAGCCGGCGGCGACCAGACGATGGATGATCCGCCGGTTGAGGAAGCTCCAGGTGGGCATGCCATGCATCAGCAGCGCGACCGGCCCGTCGCGGGGCCCTTCGTCAATGTAGTGCAGCCTGAGGCCCTCGAACGTGATGTAACGCGGGGCAAAGGGATAATCGGGCAGAGCCTCGAACGCCGCTTCCGGCGTCCGGAGAAAGGCGACGCCGTCGTCTGTTCGCATCTGCGTGCTCATCCTGTCGCTCTCAGTTGCTGGGTTTGGTGCGGATGTTCAACTGACCGGCCAGACCGGCCGCGCGATGGTGCTCGATGGCGCGCATCTCCGGCGAGGTGGCCATCATTCTGAAGGCTTCCAGCGAGGGATATTCCGCCAGGGCGACCATGTCCCACATCTCCTCGACCTCGCCGATCATCAGGCCCGTCACGGCGCCGGAATAGCGTATCGCGCCGCCCAGGGCCTCGATCAACCGGGAGACGCCCTCGCCGTAGCGGGCATAGGCCTCGCGGCCGCTGAGGTTCGGCTCGGATCCGTCGGCGTATTCCGCCTTATCCTTGAATTTCAATAGATTGACCATGATGAACCGCCCGTCCTCGGGGGCGCCGAAGAACTCCTGGAATTGCTGAGATTGGGGATAAACCGCGTTCTTCACGTGCATGGCAAAGCTCCTGGGCGACCGGCGCGACGTCGGCTTTCAATATTATGGCAATATGCATGCCATTATGCCAATGTCAGGGTCAAGTTAGCAGGATTGGCGACATGAAACTCAGAAACGTGGGTGTGATATCCGGCCTGATCCTGGCCGTCGCCCTGGTGTCGCTGTGGTCGTTCCGCGGCGTGCTCGCGACCCATCTGATGGCCCGCGCCTATAATCAGGCCTTCGGCAAGGACCCGATCGCCGCCATGCCCGATGGCCTGCATGTGGGCCTCTGCGGCTCAGGTTCGCCCCTGCCCGACCCCACCCGCGCCGGGCCCTGCACCGTGGTGGTCGCCGGAGGACACGTCTTCGTGGTGGATTCGGGGACGGGCAGCACCAAGAACCTGTCGCTGATGGGCCTGGCGCCGGCGCGGGTCGAGGCGGTTTTCCTCACCCATTTTCACTCCGACCACATCGCCGACCTGGGCGAGTTGATGCTGCAGCGCTGGGCCGGCGGCTCCGCCACCAGGCCCCTGCCCGTGCATGGTCCGACGGGCGTCGACCAGGTGGTGAACGGCTTCAACGCCGCCTATCAGCTCGATCGCGGCTATCGCATCGCCCACCATGGCCCCAAGGTCGTCCCGCCCGAGGGTTTCGGCGGAACGCCAGTGCCTTTCGCGATCGACGCCGCCACGCCTGACGTGACGGTTCTCGAAGCCCCGGACCTGAAGGTGATCGCCTTCCCCGTCGATCACGGACCGGTGAAGCCGGCGGTGGGCTATCTCTTCATCTATAAGGGCCGCCGGGTCGTCGTCAGCGGCGACACCGCCCCCTCGGCTCGGCTGGAACGCGACGCGCAAGGCGCCGATGTCCTGGTGCATGAGGGTCTGGCCCCCAATCTGGTGGCCGAAATGCGCGACGCCGCCCTGGCGCACGGCAGGACCAATACCGCCCAGGTGTTGCACGATATCCTCAGCTACCACACCACGCCAGAACAGGCGGCGGCGATAGCCCAGCGCGCGCACGTGCGGCTTCTGCTCTTCACCCACGTAATTCCGCCGATGCCGTTGCGCGCCCTGGAAGGCCCATTCCTGGGCCGGACGCGCGACATCTTTCACGGCAAGGTGCGGGTGGGCCGCGACGGCGACCTCGTCACCCTGCCGGCCAACAGCCAGGAGATTCGCGTTTCGAACCGGCTGAGGAGCTTCATTTGAAACGGCTTTAGGGGAAAGCTGGCGAATTCCGACCGACAGTTCACCCGCCCCGCCGCTTCAGCCCCTGCTGTTCCAGCCGCCACTTGAACTGATCGAACCGGTCCTGGCCGAAGAAGGGTTCGCCGTTGAAGGCGATCATCGGCACGCCTCAGTGGCCGGCGGATCGCTGAGCGGCCTGGCTTTCCTCGATCACCGCGAGCAGGCGCTAGGCGTCCGCATCGACGGCCGCGGAGAGCTCCGCCGGGTCCGGGCCCGCGCGTTCGAAGGACCGCTCATGGGCCGCGCCCGCTCGATCTTCCACAGCAAGGCTTGCGTCGGCCGGGACGGCGATTTCGTCACCCTGCCGGCCCCATGCCAGGAAATCCGCGTAGCGAACCCGCTGAAAACCTTCATTTAGCGAGTGTTTCATCGCAACGAACACACGGAAAGGTTTCCGAACGCGAGCACTAAGGCCCAGCCTCAAGCCGCTTTCGGCTTTGAACCGCCCACTCTCGCAAGACCCTGCCAACCGCCACAGCTAACACGAGCCAGAGGACGTCGCCCCGAGACCAGGCGACGAAAACCGTCGACAACAATTGTGCGGGCAGCATTTGGTGGTGGAGACCAAGAACCAGAATCAACAAACATGCGCCCGCGGCGACTTGGACCAATCGGCCAATCCACACCCATGCCCGAGAGGCTTCCTGGCTCAACGACATGACGACGGCCCTGGTAAGTCGCGGTGGATTTCGACCTCCGACTGGAAGCGTGGACCATACGCCGAACGCGTTTGCCGGTGCATTCCGAACACGTTGAAAGGACCAACGATTCCTTGATCTTACATGAATTGCAAAAAAGCCAAGAGCCCAGGCGAAAATCACCATCAACACAATTGAAACCGACAAACCTTGTGAAAATCCCAATATTTTATACGGATATTGTTCAAGTTCAAATATAGGCGCAAAGAACCACAACTGCCAAGCGCGAATAAACAACACATCCAAAAAATTGTTTTGTATAAATGCCACCGAAGATTTTGCCGACTTATTCATATTTAGTCCTTCAACGCATTTTTCTACCTATGCGCGCTTAGAATTTGATTGATCCACCTGCATTCCCGGGCGTCTTAACGTCCGGCTTTTGATCCTCATGACGTTCGCGCCTGAGCGCATGGTTCCACTGACCGATATCCCGATCGATAATGGCTGGGTGAGTGAGCGCTTCCGTTTGTCGAAGTATATCCTGCGCCAATGCCGTCGCCGTACACTTGGAGATCATGGCGAAAAGCCGCAATGAGCCTTTCGTTGCTAACTGGTAGGGCCCGCTCAAGTCAGACACCGCGCCGCTTCAGCCCCTGCTGTTCCAGCCGCCACTTGAACTGATCGAACCGGTCCTGGCCGAAGAAGGGTTCGCCGTTGAAGGCGATCATCGGCACGCCCCAGTGACCGGCGGCGCGCTGGGCGGCCTGGCTTTCCTCGATCACCGCGTGCAGGCGATCGGCCTCGGTGTCGGCGGCGGCGGAGAGCTCGGCCGGGTCCAGCCCGGCGAGTTCCGCGGCGCGGTCCAGATGGTCGCCTTCGTGCCAGTTGTCGACCGTGCCGCTCCACAGCGTGTGGCTGACGGCGTGGAGATAGTCGAGGCCCTTGCCGCGTTCGGCCGCGGCGACGCCCATCCGGGTCAGGCGATGAATATGGGGTTGCTCCTTGGGATAGGTTCGGGTGGCGAAATCCATCTTCACCGGATCGGGCATCGGCCAGCGGAATGGCAGGCCCAGAAACGCCGCCTCGCGATAGACGTCCATCATCAGGTACGGAAACCACAGCGGATCGCGCGTCTCGAAGAACTCCGGCGTGCGCACCGCCAGGGGATAGACGGGCCGGATCACGCCGCGCACGTCATAGTCGCGCTCGAGCGCAACCAGGCGCGGGGTGATCATGTAGGAATAGGGCGAGCGGAAGGACCAGAAGAGATCATAGGTCAGAGTCATGGTCAGTTGGTCCATCCGCCGTCGATCACGCTGGCGGTTCCGGTGGTGAAGGCGGATTCGTCGGAGGCCAGATAAACCGCCAGGGCGGCGATCTCCTCGGGACGGCCGAGGCGGCCCATGGGTTGTCGGGCGACAAAGGCGGCGCGGGCGGCGACGGGGTCGTCGAAGGCGGCGATCCGTCCTTCCAGAGACGGCGAGGCGACGGTGCCCGGGCAGATGGCGTTGCAGCGAACGCCCTGGCCGATAAAGTCCTGGGCCACCGACTTGGTCAGGCCGACTACCGCCGCCTTTGTTGCGGCGTAGACGCAGCGGTTGGCCGCCGCCTTCAGACTCGAAGCCGCGGACGACATATTGATGATCGAACCGCCGCCGCGGGCGATCATGCCTGGCAAGCCCGCCCGGATGACGCGGTACATCGAGGTGACGTTTAGGTCGAAGCTGAACGCCCAATCCTCGGGCGAGCAGTCGAGGATCGTGCCGTGATGCACGAAGCCGGCGCAGTTGAAGAGAATGTCCGGCGCGAATCCGTCGGCGAAGAGGGCGCCAACCGCCTCATGCGAGCGAACGTCCAGCGCGGCGGTATCGATCGCCGGCGCCTCGGCCTTCAGACTCGCCAGGGCGGGCAGGTCGACGTCGGTGGCCAGAACCCGAGCGCCCTGCGCGAGGAACGCCAAGGCCGTCGCGCGGCCGATCCCCGCCCCGGCCGCCGTCACCAGCGCCGTCTTGCCCCGCAATCGATCCATATCGTGTTCCCCCCTTACCAAAGCCGTCAGGCCGCCTGGCCGGTCAGTCGAGACCATAAAACCGTCGGGCCGAGCCGCCCATGATCTTGCCGCGATCCGACAGGGTCAGCCCGTGCAGCAACTGACTCGTCGCGTCGAGCCAGGAGGCGTAGTCGGCCGCCAGATTGAGCACGGGCCAGTCACTGCCCCACATCAGCCGATCGGGACCGAAGGCTTCGATCAAGAGGCGCGCATAGGGCTCAAGTCGCGGCGCCGTCCAATCCTCGCCGGCCTCGGTGACCAGGCCGCTCAGCTTGCAGCAGGTCACGCCATCCCATGCGATCGCGCGCAAATCGCTCGCCCAGGGCTCCCACTGCGCGCCGGCGATGTCGGGCTTGGCGGCATGATCGATAACGATCGGCAGATCCGGCAGGTGGCGTCGCACTTCGATCAGTCGTCTTAGATGCCTTGGCCGGATCAGGGCGTCGAGCCGCAGGCCGTGATCCATCATCGCGCTCAGCGCGTTCATCGAGGCCAGGCGCAGGATGAAATCGTCATCGTCCAGATCCTGCAGCATCGGCCGCAAGCCCTTGAGCTTTCGAAATCGCGCCAGCCTTGCGATCGCGCGCGGGGCGTCGGCGCTGGCGAAATCCACCCAGCCGACCACCCCCAGAATTGTCCGCGTTCGTTCGGCGAGTTCGAGGAGATAGAGCGTCTCGGCCTCGGTCTCGGCCGCCTGCACGACCACGCCGCCGTCGACGCCCTCCGCGCGCATCAGCGCCGCCAGTTCGTCCGGCCCGAAATCCCGGTGCAGCGGGCCTAGCTCAGGCGTCAGCCAGTCGTAGTCGCCGCGATCGAGCCGCCAGAGATGATGATGCGCATCGACGCTCACGCGTTGATTTATTCGCGCGGTTTGCCGACTTTACAAGCGGTTGGCGCGCGCCGAGGCGCCGACCGAGCCGGGAACACGCCATGACCATCGCCATTACCGCCATCCAAACCCATGACATCCGCTTCCCAACCTCGCGGTTCCTCGACGGATCGGACGCCATGAATCCCGACCCGGACTACTCCGCCGCCTATTGCGTGATCGAGACGACCGATCCCGGCCTGAGCGGCCATGGCCTGGCCTTCACCCTGGGGCGCGGCACCGATCTGGTGGTCCGGGCGATCGAGGCCCTGGCGCCGAAACTTGCCGGACGCGGCCTCGACGGGATCGAGAACGACCTGCGCGGTTTCTGGCGCGATCTGGTCGGCGACACCCAGGTGCGCTGGCTTGGCCCTGAAAAGGGCATCATCCACATGGCCGCCGCGGCCCTTGTCAATGCGGTATGGGACGCCCTGGCCAAGCGCGCGGGCAAGCCGCTCTGGCGCTATCTCGCCGACATGGCGCCCGAACAGATCGTCTCGGCGATCGACTTCCGCCACATCGGCGACGCCTTGCCGCCCGATCGCGCGCTCGACATCCTCAGGTCAAGACAGGCCGGCAAGGCGGCGCGGATCGCCGGGCTCGAACAGGGCGGCCACGCCGCCTACACCACCTCGGCCGGCTGGCTCGGCTACGACGACGATAAGATCCGCGACCTCGCCGGCGCCGCCGTCGCGGCCGGCTGGACCGGCGTCAAGATGAAGGTGGGCGGCAATCTCGCCGACGACATCCGCCGCGCCGGCCTCCTGCGCGACATCCTGGGCCCCGACAGGTTGCTGATGACCGACGCCAACCAGGTATGGGACGTGGATGAGGCGATCGCCTGGGTCGACGCGTTGAAAAGGTTCAACCTCTACTGGATCGAGGAGCCGACCAGTCCGGACGACATTCTGGGCCACGGCCGCATCCGCGCGGCGGTGGCGCCCGTGCGCGTGGCGACCGGCGAACATTGCCATAACCGGGTGATGTTCAAGCAGTTCCTGCAGGCTGGCGCGATCGATGTGGTTCAGATCGACGCCTGCCGCCTGGGCGGGGTGAATGAGGTCCTCGCCGTGCTGCTGCTGGCGGCGGCGTTCGAGACGCCCGTGTGCCCCCACGCGGGCGGCGTCGGCCTATGTGAATATGTGCAGCACCTCAGCTTCTTCGACGCCGCCTGCGTCCGTTCCGGCGACGCCGGCCGCATGATCGAGCACGCCGCCCATCTGCACGAGCATTTCGTCGATCCGATCCGCGTGGAGCGAGGCCGCTATCTGGCGCCGGCCCAGCCCGGTTTCAGCGTCGAGATGAAGCCTGAAAGCATGGCTGAGTTCGCGTTTCCCGGAGGGGCGGCTTGGCGATCCTGAGGGGCTGAGAAAACCCTTTGAACCCCAGAGACACGAAGACACAGAGATCGTGGCGGCGGCTCGGAGAAGCTGCGAAGAAAGCTCGCCCAAGCTATCGCGCGCTTCGCGCGCAAATCAGCATCGCGGATAGGTGGCGTGGCCCCATTTCCCGACACTCCCTAACTCTGTGTCTTCGTGTCTCTGTGGTTCAGAGCGTCCCGCACCCCCTCCGCGGCAAAGTCGTCACCCGCCGCCGACGGGCATGAACCGCGGAATGTAGCCGGCCTCGCGCGCCTGACGATCCAGGTCGTCTCGATAGTCGGGGTGCGCCAATCCGATCAGGGCCCGCGCCCGTTCGGCGACGGATTTACCTTTCAGATTGACCATCCCGTATTCGGTGGCGACGTACATGACGTCGGACCTGGGCGTGGTGACCATGTTGCCCTGGGTTAGGTCCAGGACGACACGGCTTTTGCGCACGCCGTGACGCTCATAGGTCGAGGGCAGGCAGATGAACGACCGGCCGCCCTTGGAGGCGTAGGCGCCCCGCACGAACTGCAGCTGACCGCCCGTTCCGCTGATGTGGCGATGACCGTCGGATTCCGAGGCGCACTGCCCCTGCAGGTCGATCTGCGTGGTGCTGTTGATCGACACGACATTGTCGTTGCGTTGGATGACCTCCGGCAGGTTCGTGTACTCCACCGGGGCGCAATGCATGTCGGGATTGTCGGCCAGGGTGTCGTAGAGCCCCTTGCTGCCGACGGCGAAGGTAAAGACGACCTTGCCCACAT
>Ga0075030_100000381_pt1 | contig 38316 bp, 37 predicted proteins | sample LitLauG_LLR_2012_FD_71393 | JGI IMG/M metagenome (GOLD analysis project Ga0075030, IMG submission 71393) | Freshwater sediment microbial communities from Pennsylvania, USA - Little Laurel Run_MetaG_LLR_2012 | ecosystem: Environmental > Aquatic > Freshwater > Creek > Sediment | place: USA...
CGCTCCGTCATGGGACAGGTCTCCTTCCAACCCATAGGCAAGTCCTCCTTGCCCATGGATCTTCAACCTGTCACCCATCCTCCCGGTCTGAAGTGTTACCTATCATCCCGGTCTGTACCCCCCCGCCCCTCTCCCGCTGCGCGGGCGAGGGGCGATCGGGCGGAGCTATAGCTAGACTCCCCGCGACAGCAGGGCGGCTCCGGTCAACAGCAGCAGCAGGATCATCCACAGCACCAGCGCGCGCCAGACCAATCCGACCGCCGACCGCATCGCGCGCGGATCCGGTTCGCTCAGTCCCGCGCCTTCCTGGCCCGGCTCATCGAACAGCCGGGCCGATTCGGCCTCGCTCAGCACGCGGAAGCCCAGGGCTCCGCCGGCCGCACCCAGAATCAGCGTGCGCGAGCTGTGCGCCTGGATCGCGGCCGCGACGCGGCGCCAGCAGTACAGCGCGCCTTCGAAGTCGCCCACGATCGCAAAACCCAGCGCCGTCAGGCGGGCCGGCACCCAGTCGATCACGCGAAAGGCGGCGGCGGCGAACTCGCCAAAGTGATCCGCCGGCAAGACGGCGGTGCCGACCGGCGGCCGCGGATTCCAGCGGCGACTGACGAATTCGGCCATCCGGTACATCACCGCGCCGACCGGGCCGGGCAGCAACACGAACCAGAACAGCACCCCGAACACGTGGCGGTGCGCCTCGAGCAATCCGAATTCGATCGACTGTCGCGCGATTTCCCCGGCACTGAGGTCCGCGCCCCGGAATCCCGGCTCGCTGTGCTGTTTCAGCCCGGTGAGCAGCCGCTGTGCCGTGGCAACGTCACCGGCCTCCAGCGCGGCCTGGATGCGCGTGACCGGATGACTGAACTGCCTGAAACCCAATGTGAAATAGAGCACGCCCACGTCCAGAAGCAACGCAACGATCCAGTGGATCGAGCGCGCCGCATAGTAGGCCGCCGACGTCAGCGCCATCGCGCCACCGACCACCACGATCCAGGCATAAGCGCCGTGGCGCGGCCGGCCCGCATTCAGGTGACGCGAAGCCGAATCGGAGACCGCGGTGGCGATTGCGTAGACCGCGTTGTCGGGCGGCAAAGCGACCACCTGTTCCAGCACCAGCGTCGCCAGCAGAGCAAGCCAGGCCATCAGCGCACCGGGTCGGGAGCTCGACGCACCATCGGCGCTAGCCCCTGAGGAATCCGTAGAAGTTGCGCACGATCGCCGCCGTGGCGCCCCAGATCATCCGTTCCCGCAATCCGTCGTGGTACGGCATCGCGTAGACGTAGCGGCGCTCACCGAGCACGGTCGCCACGCGTCGCTGGTGATTGGCCGGGTCCATCAGGAACGACAACGGCACCTCGAACGCGTCTTCCACCTCGCCGGCGTCGAGCCTCAAAGCGATCGGGGCCACGATGATTCCCACCACCGGCGTCACTTCGAACCGTGTAACGGTCAGATAGTTCGGAAGGGTTCCGAGCACCTCGATCCGCTCCGTCGAAATTCCGGTCTCTTCGGCCGCCTCGCGCAGTGCCGCGTCGATCGACCCCTGGTCGGACGGCTCGATCCGGCCGCCCGGAAAACTGATCTGGCCGGCGTGCGCCTGCAGATGCCGGGCGCGGTGCGTCAGCAGCACGCTCAGCCGCCCGTCCCGACACACCAGCGGCACCAGCACGGCCGCCGGCTTGGGCGCTTCGTCAGACGCCAGCAGCCGCGCGTCCGAGCGCAGTTCCGGCGTCCAGGCGCCCGGGTGCAAGAAGCGCCGGCGCACCGCGTCCGGCGTCAGATTCTCCGGCGCCAGCGCTTGGCCGCGTACGCCGCTGTCGTCGAAATCGCGATCGAGCGGCAGTTGCCGTGGATCGATGGACATCGGCCGGGCAGTCCCGGCGCCGCTCAGGATCAGCTTTCGGCCTTGCCTTCGAGCTTTTCGCGAATCCGTGCCGACTTGCCGGACCGGTCGCGCAGGTAGTACAGCTTGGCGCGCCGCACGTCGCCCCGCCGCTTGACCTCGATCGAGGCCACGGCCGGCGAGTACAGCTGGAAGGTTCTTTCCACCCCCTCGCCGCTGGAAATCTTGCGCACCAGGAACGAGGAATTCAATCCGCGATTGCGCCGTGCGATCACCACGCCTTCGTAGGCCTGCACGCGCTTGCGCGTGCCTTCCACCACGTTGACGTTGACCACCACGGTGTCGCCGGGAGCGAAATCCGGAATGGTCTTGCTGGTGCTCAAGCGGGCGACTTCTTCCTGCTCGATTTGCTGGATCACGTTCATTTCGGCTCTCCGTAAATCATCAAGACGCCAGCGCGTTGTCCTGCAGCAGATCGGGACGAACGCACCGCGTGCGCTCGAGCGACTGGGCGCGCCGCCATTGCTCGATCCGCGCGTGGTCCCCGGACAGCAGCACCGGCGGCACCGGTCGCCCCCGCCACGTTTCCGGGCGCGTGTACTGGGGCCCGTCCAGGCGCCCGTCACCGAACGATTCGTCGCGCACCGACTCCACCTTCAGCGCACCGGGCAGCTGGCGCACGACCGCATCGATCAGGCTCATCGCCGCGATCTCCCCGCCCGACAACACGAAATCCCCGATCGAGATCTCCTCGTCGACGAACTCCTCGACAAACCGCTGATCGATGCCCTCGTAGCGCCCGCACACCAGGATCACTCCGCGCGCACACGCGGCTTCGCCGGCCAGTTGCTTGACGCGCGCGTCGGTCAGGCGCCGGCCCGCGGCCGACAGGCAGACCACCCACGGCGCCGCCTCGCCCGCGTCCGCCTCCGGTCCGCACGCCTCGGCGCGCGCAGCCTCCACGGCGCGCGCCAGCGGTTCGGCCATCAGCACCATGCCCGGTCCGCCGCCGAAGGGTCGGTCATCGACCGTCCGGTGCACGTCCTGCGTGAAGTCGCGCGGATTCCAGGTGCGCAGGCGCCACAACCCGCGCTCGTGGGCGCGCCGCGTCACGCCGTACTGCACCAGCGCCTCGAACATCTCGGGAAACAGCGTAATCGCGTCGAACCGCATTTCTATGCCAGCCACTCCGGTTCCCAGTTCACGCGGATCGTGCCCGCGTCCAGATCGACGCCGTCGATGAAGTCGCCCACCACGGGCACCAGGATCTGAGGCGCGCCCTGCGCGGACGGCTCGATCTCGAGCACGTCGTGGGCCGCGCTGGATCGAAGCCCGGTTACCACTCCCAGTTCGCGGCCGACCCGATTGACAACCCGCGAACCGATCAAATCAACCCAGTAGTACTCCAGCTCGCGCAGCTGCGGAAAATCGCGCCGCGCCACCGCGATCGGCACTCCCTTCAATGCTTCGGCCGCTTCGGGGCTGTCGCACCCTTCCCATTTGGCCACCAACCCGGCGCCCTGGCGCCGGACCGCGCTGACCCGCAGCTCGCGCGCCGGCCCGGAACCGAGCAGCCACCAAGTGCGCGTCGACCTGAGCGTCTCGGCCTGCGGCGAATACGGCACGATCCTGACCCACCCGCGTACGCCGTACGCGCCGCCAACGCGGCCCAACTCGACCAGCCGCGCGTCGGCCCCGGCCGCTGCGGTGGCGTGCGCCGCTACGCCGGCTCCGCCCCGCTCGGTGGCGTTGATGGTTGCTCCGATCCCGCGCCGGTGGCAGCGCCGCCCGCCGCGGACACGCCGAAAGTCTTCACCAGCCTCGCAACGGTCGGGCTCACCTGCGCGCCGACGCTGCGCCAATGCGCCAGCCGATCGGCCGCGATCCGGAACTTGGTCTCGGTCTCGGTCGCCTTGGGGTTGTAGAAACCCACGCGTTCGACGAAGCGGCCGTCGCGTGCCCGGCGCGAATCCGCCGCCACAATCGTGAAAAACGGGCGTTTCTTGGCACCACCCCGCGCCAGCCGGATTACAAGCATCGGATTTCTTCTCAGTTCGTCTCGGGAAACCCGTCATTGTATTTTGACCGGCGCCCCAGGGCAAGGCAGGTCCGGGAAGGCGCCCGGTGCCCTGCCCAGCCGCTTCCACCCGAGATACTGTATATTTCTACAGTATGGGGAATTCAGCCAAAGATCCGGCCGCGTTCAGCCCGATCGCGTGGAAGGGACGTGCCGCGGTATCGAACCGCGAGTCCCGCTTCAGCCGAATGCAGCACGAGCGCGAGCAGCCGCAGCCCGAGTCGGATCCGGACGAAGCAACCGGCGCGCCAGCCACCGAAGTGCGGATCGAGGTGGCCCGCTCGATCGTGTCGACCAACCGCTCGCCGGATCTGCCCTTCGACCGGTCGATCAATCCCTACCGAGGCTGCGAACACGGCTGCGTGTATTGCTATGCGCGGCCGACTCACGCTTACCTGGGGCTGTCGCCGGGGATGGATTTCGAAACGAAGATCTTCGCCAAGACCAATGCGGCCGAACTGCTTCGAAAGGAACTGGGGCACCCCGGCTACGTGGCTTCGATGATCGCGCTCGGCGCCAACACGGATCCCTACCAGCCCACCGAGCGGCGCCTGCAGATCACGCGGGCGGTGCTGGGCGTTCTGAGCGAGTTCCAGCATCCGGTCAGCATCACCACGAAATCGAGCCTGGTGACGCGCGACATCGACATCCTGGCTCCGATGGCGGCCAAGGGACTGGCGAAGGTTTTCATATCGGTGGGCACGCTGGATGCGGACATCGCGCGCACGATGGAGCCGCGTGCCAACTCGCCGGCGCGCCGCATCCAGGCCATCGGGCAGCTCAGCGCCGCCGCGATCCCGACCGGCGTGATCGCGGCCCCGATCGTGCCGGCCCTGACCGACCAGGACCTGGAGCGCGTGCTCGAGGCGGCCGCGGCGGCAGGCGCCCGGTACGCCAGCTACGTGCTGCTGCGGCTGCCGCTGGAGGTGGCCGAGCTTTTCACCGAATGGCTGCAGACCCACCATCCGCTGCGGGCCCGGCACGTGATGAGCCTGATTCAGCAGATGCGCGGCGGCAGGAACAACGATTCGACCTTCGGCATCCGGATGCGCGGCACCGGCCCGCTGGCGGACCTGATCGAGCGGCGCTTCCATATCGCGTGCAAGCGGCTGGGATTGAACGCCGAGCGGGTGCAGGCGAGGATGGCGGCGACGGTGGCCGCGGTATCAGTTCCGGCGGCACCGCCGGTCGCGGTGAATCCGCAGATGAGTCTGTTCGACTGACTGAGCGCCCTCACCCCCGTCCCCTCGCCCGCGCAAGCGGGAGAGGGGACGGTGAGGGCACCCGGTCAGTCGAAATCGTTCAGCAGCGAGGCCGTCACCTCGGCCGGCAACGCGTCGATGCGCTCGGAGTAGTTGGGGTGATCGATGCCTGCCGCCAGCGAGGCGCTGGCGTGCAATGCCGCCACCGCCGCCGCATCGAAATCGAACCGCAGGAAGTGCACCGCCGAGGTCTTCTCGTCGTTTTCCCGCTGCAGATCCTCGTCGGCGATCGCGAAGACCTTCGGCAGCCGGCCGGGCTGCAGATAGACGCGTCGCTCGATGCCCTTCAGCCGCGCCAGTTCGACCCGGCGCCGCTCGGGCTCCTCGAACTCGATCATCATCGTCGCCTTCAGGTTGCTGCCGTCCGGAACCAGCGGCCCATAGGCATCCAGCTCGGCGCGGATCCCGTCCTCGTCGAACGTGCGCTCGATCCGCAGCATTTCCTGGATCTGGTAGCGGATCGTCAACTCGTCCTCGAAGATCAGCGTCACGTGCGGCCCGACGTGCAAGGTCCGGTTGCGCTTGTGCGCCATCACGCGGGCGCGAAACTCCTCGCGCTGCCGCGCGTACGACTCCAGTGTCAGCAGGCTGTCACGCGAAATGGATTGCACTCGGGTCTCCCTGTTCATTCGATTCCATAGGCCATACGTAGCAGGGTGATCGGATGGGCCAGCCTGGGCGGCGTGCCGGCCCGATCGCCCGTCAACTGGCCGATGCCTTCCTCGATGTGGTGGCCCGCCAGCGGGCAGTCGGAGCTGATGAAATCCGGCCCGGGTTCGGCCATCGCCCGGAACACCGGCCGGCCGATCTTCAACGCGGTGGCGTGGAATTGCTTCTTCGTTCCCCAGGTGCCGGCGTGGCCGGAGCAGCGCTCCACCGTCGTCAGCTCGGTGCCGGGCACCCACTTGAGCACCTCTTCGGTCTTGCGGCCGATGTTCTGCACGCGGCTGTGGCAGGGCACGTGGTAGGACACGCGCCCCAGCGGCCGGCTGAAATCGGTGCGGATCAGCCCGTCGCGCCGCCGCGCCGCCAGATATTCGAACGGGTCCCAGAACGCCGCGGCAACCGCCTGGACGTCGGGATCGTCCGGGAACATCAGCGGCAATTCCTGCTTGAACATCAGCGTGCACGACGGAACCGCCGAAACGATCGCGAAGCCCGCGCGCGCCAGCGGCGCCAGCCGCGGCACGTTGAGGTCCTTCAGCCGCCCGACGCCCTCCAGGTCGCCCAGCTCCAGCTTGGGCATTCCGCAGCACGCCTCCTTTTCGACGATCGTGACCGGGATCCCGTTGTGGGCGAAGATCTTCAGAAGGTCCTCGCCGATGCCCGGCTCGTTGTAGTTCACGTAGCAGGTGCAGAACAGCGCCAGCTTGCCGGGCGTGCGCTCGCCGTCGCGCACCGGCAGCGAGGCATCCGGATGCGCCGCCGACCGGAATGTGCGCGCGGCAAAATCGGGACGCCAGGCCTTGCGATCGACGCCCAGCGTCGCTTCCAGCGCGCGCCGGCCCGGCCCGGTGTCGTTGATCGCGTTGATGGCCTGGGTCACCACCGGAATCCCGGCCAGGTGCCCGAGCGAATCGGTGGAGGACAGGATCCGGTCGCGCCGGCTGCCCTGGGTGCGCCGGAAATCGACCGCCTTGGCGCGCAGCATCAGGTGCGGGAAGTCGACGTTCCACGGGTGCGGCGGCACGTACGGACACTTGGTCATGAAGCACATGTCGCACAGGTAGCACTGTTCCACCACCTTGCCGAAGTCGGACCGCGAGACCGCGTCGAGTTCCCCGCTGGCAGCGTTGTCGACCAGGTCGAACAGGGTCGGAAACGCGCCGCACAGGTTCACGCAGCGCCGGCAGCCTTGACAGATATCGAAAACCCGGCTCAGCTCCTTCTCGAGGCGATCGGCGTCGTAGAACGCGTCGCTGCGCCAGTCGATCGGGTGCCGCCTGGGCGCCTCGAGGCTGCCCTCTCTGATGCTCATGGGCTAAGGTGATGGGCGGCGCCGCCGCTCGGCGACGGCGCCGCCAGGAGGGGAACCGCCGTCAGTCGGCGATCGCGTCCAGCGTCTTCTGGAACTTGTTCGCGTGCGAGCGCTCGGCCTTCGCCAGGGTTTCGAACCAGTCGGCGATCTCTTCGAAGCCTTCGCCGCGGGCCGCCTTGGCCATGCCCGGATACATGTCCGTGTACTCGTGCGTCTCGCCCGCGATCGCGGCCTTCAAATTGGAGCGCGTGGGACCGATCGGAAGACCGGTGGCCGGATCGCCGACCTGCTCCAGGTACTCCAGGTGTCCGTGCGCATGCCCGGTCTCGCCTTCGGCGGTCGAACGGAACACGGCGGCCACGTCGTTGTAGCCTTCGATGTCCGCCTTGGCCGCGAAATACAGGTAACGGCGGTTCGCCTGGGATTCCCCCGCGAACGCGTCCTTCAGGTTGGTTTCGGTCTTCGTTCCCTTCAGCTTCATCGAGTTTCTCCCATCGAGTCAAATCGGCGCACCGTCGCTGCGTCCGGGCGCGCTCGACGCGCCCCGCCTGCAGCCAATCTACGCGCCGGTACCCGATTGATCCATTGAATTGTTGCAATCCATTCTATAGGGGAAAGCTATGGAAAGACCGGGGGTTCCGACCCGGATCGAGGCCGCTTCAGAAGTCGTCGGCCGCCAGTTCCAGCGCTCCGGCGCCGCCCGCCAGCACGGCGGTGCGCAGCCCGGGCGCCTGCGGCAGCAGGTGCTCGCAGAAAAACCGCGCCGTGGCGATCTTCGCGCGCAGGAACGATGGGTCGGAGGCTCCGCCCGCCAGAGCGTCGTCGGCGGCCAGGGCGGCGCGCGCCATCTGCCAGCCGCCCAGCACGATCCCGGCCAGCCGCAGGTAGGGCACGGCGCCGCAAAATGCGGCGCGCACGTCGCTTCCGATCGTGCGCACGAGGTGATCCACCACGCGCTCGTAGGCGTCGATGCCGGAGACCAGGTTGGCGTGAATCGCCGCGAAGTCCGCGCCGGCGCGCTCCTTCGCGCGCTGCGCCGTCTCGCCCATCTGCGCGATCAGCGAGTGCGCGACGGCCCCCCCGTCGCGCGCGGTTTTCCGGGTCAGCAGGTCATTGGCCTGGATCGCGGTGGTGCCTTCGTAGATCGGCAGGATCCTGGCGTCGCGGTAATGCTGGGCCGCGCCGGTTTCCTCGATGTAGCCCATGCCGCCGTGCACCTGGATTCCGAGCGAGGCCACCTCGACCGACATCTCGGTGCTCCATCCCTTCACGATCGGCACCAGGTACTCGTAGACCGCCTGGGCCTTGCCCCGGACGGCCTCGTCCGGGTGCGAGTGCGCCAGGTCGTTCTGCGCCGCCGCCACGTACGCCAGCGCGCGAGCCGCCTGCGTCTGGGCCCTCATCAGCATCAGCATCCGGCGCACGTCCGGGTGCTCGATGATCGGAACCGGCCCGGCCGATCCCTGCACCGCGCGGCTCTGCACGCGCTCGCGGGCGAACTTCGCCGCCTGCTGGTAGGCGCGCTCGGCCACCGCGATGCCCTGGATTCCCACCTGGAACCGGGCCGCGTTCATCATGATGAACATGTACTCCAGCCCGCGATTGGGCTGGCCGACGATCTCGGCCACCGCTCCGGTTCCGACCTGGCCGTGGCCTTCCCCGTAGATCAGGACCGCGGTCGGGCTGGCCTTGATTCCCAGCTTGTGCTCGATCGAGGCGCAGTACACGTCGTTGCGGGCCGCGCAGCTGCCGTCGGCGGCGACCACGAACTTCGGCACGATGAACAGCGAAAGTCCCTTGACGCCGTCCGGCGCGTCCGGGGTGCGCGCCAGCACCAGGTGGATGATGTTCTGCGAAAGATCGTGCTCCCCGTAGGTGATGAAGATCTTCTGCCCGAACACGCGGTAACTGCCGTCGGCCTGCGGCACGGCGCGCGTGCGCACCTGGGCCAGATCGGAACCGGCCTGCGGCTCGGTCAGGTTCATCGTTCCGGTCCAGCTGCCGTCGACCAGGTGCGGCACGTACAGCGACTGCTGCCGCTCGGAGCCGGCCGTCATCAGTGCTTCGATGGTTCCATCGGTCAGCAGCGGGCACAACGCGAACGACAGGTTGGCCGCCTGCAGCATCTCCTGGCACGGCGTGGCCACCACCTTGGGCAGCCCCTGGCCGCCGAAGCGGGGCGCATGCTGCAGACCCTGCCATCCGCCCTGCGCGAACGCTTGGAACGCGGCACGGAAACCCGGGGACGTCGTCACCTGGCCGGCCGACCAGGTCGACGGGTGGCGGTCGCCGCTCGCGTTCAGCGGAGCGATCACCTCGGCCGTCAGCTTGGCGCACTCCTGCAGTACCGCGTCGACCGTGTCGTCGGTCGCCTCCTCGAAGCCGGGCAGGCGCTGCAACTGGCGCAGGCCGGCCAGTTCCTCCATCGCAAAGCGCATCTCGCGCAACGGCGCCTCGTAGCTCATGGGATCAGCCGAGCTCCTTCACCAGTTGCGGCAGCGCCTCGAACAGATCGGCCACCAGCCCGTAGTCGGCCACCTGGAAGATCGGCGCCTCCGGGTCCTTGTTGATCGCGACGATCACCTTGGAGTCCTTCATGCCGGCCAGGTGCTGGATCGCGCCCGAGATGCCGACCGCCAGGTACAGCTGCGGAGCGACGATCTTTCCGGTCTGCCCGACCTGCCAGTCGTTGGGCGCGTAGCCCGCGTCGACGGCCGCGCGCGACGCGCCCAGCGCCGCGTTGAGCCGGTCGGCCACCTTCTCGAGCAGCTTGAAATTCTCCGCCGACCCCAGCCCGCGCCCGCCCGAGACGACCACGCGCGCGCCCTGCAGCTCGGGACGGTCGAGCTTCGCACTCTCGCGCGAGACGAAACGCGACAGGCCCGGATCGGGGGCGATCGCAACCGGCTCGACCGGCGCGGAGCCGCCTTGGCCGGCGGCCGCATCGAAGCTGGTCGGCCGCACCGTGATGAACTTGATCGGCTCCTCGCAGCGCACCGTGGCGATCGCGTTGCCGGCATAGATCGGGCGCGCGAACGTGTCGGGCGCCTCGACCGCGATGATGTCGGACACCGGCGCGCAATCGTGCCGGGCGGCCGCCCGCGGCAGCACGTCCTTGCCGAAGCTGGTTGCGGGCGCCACCACGTGGCTGTAGCCCTTGGCCAGCGCAACGAGCTGCTCGGACACGCACTCGGCCAGTTCCTCGCCCAGGTGCGGCGCGTCGGCCAGCAGCACCTTGGACACGCCGGCCACCCGCGAGGCCTGGCGCGCCACCTCGGCGCAGCCGCTGCCGGCCACCAGCACGTGCACCTCGCCCCCCATCCGGGCCGCCGCCGCGACCACGTTCAAGGTGGACGGCCGCAGTTGCCGGTTGTCGTGCTCCGCCAGGACCAATGCCGCCATCGCCGACCCTTTTCGATTTGCGCGCGCGTTACGAAATGACCTTGGCCTCGTTGCGCAGCTTCTGCACCAGCGTCGCGACATCCGGCACACGGATGCCCGCCTTGCGCTGCGGCGGCTCCACCGTGCGCAACGTCTTCAAGCGCGGACGCGCCTCCACTCCCAGATCGGCCGGCGTCAGCGTCTCCAGCGGCTTCTTCTTCGCCTTCATGATGTTGGGCAACGTGACGTAGCGCGGCTCGTTCAACCGCAGATCGGTCGTGATCACGGCCGGCAGCTTGACCGCGATCGTCTGCAGCCCGCCATCGACTTCGCGCGTGACCTGGGCCCAGCCGTCGGCCAGCGACACCTTGGACGCGAAGGTCGCCTGTCCCAGGCCGGCCAGCGCCGCCAGTATCTGGCCGGTCTGGTTGGAGTCGTCGTCGATCGCCTGCTTGCCGAGGATCACCAGCTGCGGCTTTTCGCGATCGACGATCGCCTTCAGGATCTTGGCCACCGCCAGCGGCTGAAGCTCCTCGTCGCTCTGCACCAGGATGGCCCGGTCGGCCCCCATCGCCAGGGCGGTTCGCAACGTCTCCTGGCACTGCGCCGCTCCGCACGTGACGGCGACCACCTCGGTGGCGACGCCCGCCTCGCGCAGCCGCACCGCCTGCTCCACCCCGATCTCGTCGAACGGGTTCATCGACATCTTCACGTTGGCCGTATCGACGCCGCTGCCGTCCGACTTGACGCGGACCTTCACGTTGAAGTCGACGACGCGCTTGATGGAGACGAGGATTTTCATCGCGATTGGATTTGAAAGGGTTACGGATTATACGAGGCGAGCGCCCTCACCCCCGCCCCTCGCCCGCGCAAGCGGGAGAGGGGCGGGGGTGAGGGCGCTCATTGAACCAGGTCGCGCACGATTTCGCGCGCCGCGTTGTGACCCGGCGCGCCGCTCACGCCGCCGCCCGGATGGGCCCCGGACCCGCAGTGATACAGGCCCTCGAGCGGGCCCCGGTAGCGCGCATAGCCGAGCAGCGGTCGCAGCGAAAACAGCTGATCGGGCGTCAACTGGCCGTGAAAAATGTCGCCCCCGGTCAGCCCGTAGTCGCGTTCCAGGTCCAGCGGAGTCCAGGCGCGATACCCGAGCAGCGCGCGCCGGAAGTTCGGGCAGAACGACTCGACCCGCGCGAACACCGCCTCGACCGCGGCCGCCTTCAGCGCGTCCCAGCCGCCCGGCGGATCCGGATCGAAATGCTGGCAGAACAGGCTCGCCACGTGCGCCCCCGCCGGGGCGAGCGAGTCGTCGATCACGCTGGGAATCAGCATCTCGACGATCGGCGCGCGCGAGAATCCGCCGTGAAGCGCATCGCGCCAGGCCTGGTCCATCGCGCGCAGCGACGAGCCGAACAGGATGCCGCTGGCGTGGTGCGGCTGGGCCTGCGTGCCGGGCAGGCACCGGAAATCCGGAAGCTCGGACAGCGCCACGTTGATGCGCATCGCGCCCGAGCCGCACCGGTACGTCCGGATCGATTGCAGGAAATCGGCCGGCAGGTCCTGCGGTTTCAGCAGCTTCAGGTACAGCAGCTTCGGATCCACGCCGGCCGCCACCGCCCGCGCCCGCACCTCGCGCCCGTCCTGCAGCAGCACGCCACGCATGCGCCCGTTCTCGGCCAGCAACTGCCCGACCGGGGCCTCGAGCTCGATCTGCACCCCGCGCGAGCGCGCCTCCTGCGCCATCAGCTCGGTGATCCGCCCCATGCCGCCGATGGCGTGCCCCCAGATCCCCGGCTTGCCGTTCACTTCGCCCAACCCGTGATGCAGCAGCACGTAGGCCGACCCCGGCGCGTAGGGGCTCGAATAGGTTCCGACGATCGCGTCGAAGCCGAGCGCCGCTTTCACCGGATCGGACTCGAAGGTGGCGTCCAGCCAGTGACCGGCGCTGCGGGTGAACAGTTCCGCGCAGTCGCGCTGGACCTGGCGCGGCAGGGCCCCGAAGGTCCACAGCAACCGGGCCGAGGCCGCCAGGTCGCGCCAGCCTCGCACGACCAGCGGCCCGCCCAGCTCGGGGGGCGCGCGCAGCATCCACTCCTTGAGCTGCGCGGCCACCCGCTCCAGGCGCTCGCTGAACGAGCGGTAGCGCTGCGCATCGAGCGCCGAGAACTTGCCGATTTCCGCCTCGGGCGACGCCAGCGCGCCGCCGAACTTCAGGTACCGGCCATCCTCGGTCGGCACGAAGTTCGAAAACGGCCGCTCGACCACCCGCAGGCCTCGCTGCACCAGATTCAGGTCGCGGATCACGACCGGGTTGAGCAGGCTGACGGTATAGCTGGCGCTCGAATTGCGGAAGCCCGGGAAGAATTCCTCGGTCACCGCCGCGCCGCCGACGACGGCCCGGCGCTCGAGCACGCGCACCTTCAATCCCGCGGACGCCAGGTAGCAGGCGCAGGTCAGGCCGTTGTGCCCGGCCCCGATCACGATGACGTCCACCGAATCCATCTATGTCCCGCCTTCGCCGCTGCGCGGCTACGGCGGGCAAGCCCGCCCGGGCCGCTGCGCGCCTCTCCCAGGCTGCCGAGCGTAGCGCAGGCGGGCCCGCTCGCCGTAGCCGCGCAGCGGCGAAGGCGGGATCATCCGCCCGGACTGACCTTTCCGCGCCTTCAGGCCGTTCAGGCCCTCCCGATTCGGTTACGAGGCGGCGGAATTTGACGGAACCCCGGGTCCCCCGACCTGCCAATCCGGTACATTTAAGGCACCAGCGCCTGCGTCGCCGGCTGGCGGTCGCGGCCCAGACAGGATTTGTGTGGCTAACGAGGTCCAGACACCGACCGCAGCGGGCCCGGCCCGGGCCCGCATACTGATCGCCGACACCTCCCGCAGCGTGCGCGCCGCGCTCGCCAACCACCTGAGGGACCGGTTCGAGGTGCGCGAGGCCGAGGACGGCGAGTCCGCCTGGCAGGCCGTACTGCTGGACGGCAACATCCGGGTTCTGCTGACCGAACTGGGCCTGACCAAGGTGAGCGGGCTGGACCTTCTGGCCCGGGTGCGCAGTTCGAAGGTCAAGCGCATCCGCGAGCTGCCGGTGATCGTGATGATGTCCGACGACAACGGACACGACCGCCAGCGCGCCGCTGGGCTGGGCGTGACCGATTTCATCTCCAAAACGACGCCGCGCGCGGAGCTGGTATCGCGCCTCGAGGTGCTGCTGAAGCTGTCGGCCACGCGCGAGGCGCTGGCCGAGACGCAGGCCACGCTCGAATCCTCGCGCACCGTCGATCCCGACACCGAGCTGCTGAACCAGCAGTTCTTCGACAAGCAGGTCGACAAGCTGGTCTCCTACGCCCGGCGCAACCTGTCGGACCTGGCGTTGATCTGCATCCGGGTCGAGCTGTCCGTCACGCAGTCCGATACCTGGGAAGGCGAAATCGAGCAGCGCGCCAAGCTGGTCGGGCGGACGCTGGCCGCGTCGATCCGGCTGGAGGATCTCGGGACCCGCTCGGACCGCTTCGAGTTCTGCGTGGCCACCCAGAGCAGCGGCCTGTCCGGCGTGCTCAGGTTCGCCGCGCGCCTGCGCAAGGTTCTGGAGAACGTGGAGGCAGCGGGGCCCGGCGTCGAGGTCTGGACCTGCATCGGCGTGGCGACCCTGTCGGAGGAGCTGCGCCGCAGCGCCGAAGAGCTGCGCGCGCTGGCGCAGAAGCGCGCCCAGCAGGCGCAGACGGCCCGCTCGCGCCGCATCATCCTGGGCGCCGCCGAAGGCGTCGCGCCCGGCGCGCTCGACGGTCGCGGCGACGACGGCTCGATGGACATCAACCTGGCGCTCGCGTTGATCCGCGCCGGACGCAGCGGCGAGGTGGTAGCCCACCTGCCGCGGCTGATAGACCAACTCAACCCGCTGTTGCGGCTGGTGCGCCAGCAGCAGGAACTGCAGGCGGCCAAGATTGAGGGAGAAAGTGCCGGTGACGTCAAGCTACCACGCGTTCCTAGATAGATCGATCCGGTCACCCGAACCGTTCTGGGCCGAAGAAGCGAAGCTGATCGAATGGAAGCAGCCGTTTTCGCGCGTGCTCGACTATTCGCATCCGCCGTTCGCGCGCTGGTTCGTCGACGCCACCACCAACCTGTGCCATAACGCGGTCGACCGCCATCTGGCGCAGCGCGCGGACCAGGCCGCCCTGATCTACGTGTCCACCGAGGTGGACGTCGACAAGACCTACACGTTCCGCCAGCTGCACCAGGAGGTGAACCGCTTCGCCGCGCTGCTGCAGTCGCTGGGCGTGGCTCGCGGCGACCGCGTGCTGATCTACATGCCGATGATTCCGGAGGCGGTGTTCGCGATGCTGGCCTGCGTGCGCATCGGCGCGATCCACTCGGTCGTGTTCGGCGGCTTCGCCTCCGTGAGCCTGGCCACCCGGATCGATGACGCGCAGCCCAAGGTGATCGTCTCGGCCGATGCCGGCTCGCGCGCCGGCAAGGTCGTGCCGTACAAGGCGCTGCTCGACGAGGCCATCGCGCACTCGGCGAGCCCACCCCATGCGGTCGTGCTGGTCGACCGGGGCCTGGCCCCGATGCAGCGGGTCGCCGGGCGCGACCACGACTACGCGGCGCTGCGGCAGCGTCACATCGACGCGCAGGTGCCCTGCCTCTGGCTGGAGTCGAGCGAGCCGTCCTACATCCTGTACACGTCCGGCACCACGGGCAGGCCCAAAGGGGTGCAGCGCGACACCGGCGGCTACGCGGTCGCGCTGGCTTCGTCGATGCAGAAGATCTTCTGCGGCAGGGCGGGCGAGACCTACTTCGCCACCAGCGACATCGGCTGGGTGGTCGGCCACAGCTACATCGTCTACGGCCCCCTGCTGGCCGGCATGGCCACGGTGCTTTACGAAGGCACCCCGATCCGGCCGGACGGCGCGATCCTGTGGCGCATCGTCGAGAAGCACCGCGTCAGCGTGATGTTCTCGGCGCCCACCGCGATCCGCGTGTTGAAGAAACTGGACCCCGCCCTGCTGAAGCGGCACGACCTGTCCAGCCTGCGCCTGCTGTTTCTGGCCGGAGAACCGCTGGACGAGTCGACCTCCCGCTGGATCGCCGAGGGACTGGGCAAGCCGGTGATCGACAACTACTGGCAGACCGAGACCGGATGGCCGATCCTGGCGATCGCGCGCGGGGTCGAGCCGGTACCCTCCAAGCTCGGCAGCCCGGGCCTGGCGTGCTACGGCTACTCGCTGAAGCTGTACGACGAGCACACCGGCGAGGAGGTCGGCCCCAACACCAAGGGCGTGCTGACCATCGAGGGGCCCCTGCCGCCGGGGTGCATGACCACGGTGTGGGGCGACGACGAGCGCTTCGTGAAGACGTACTGGCACAGCGTTCCGGGCCGCACCGTCTATTCGACGTTCGATTGGGGCATTCGCGACGACCAGGGCTACTACTTCATCCTGGGCCGAACCGACGACGTGATCAACGTGGCCGGGCACCGGCTGGGCACGCGCGAGATCGAGGAGTCGATCAGCTCGCACGCGGGCGTGGCGGAAGTGGCCGTGGTCGGGGTCGCCGACCCCGTCAAGGGGCAGGTCGCGGTGGCCTTCGCGGTGGTGCGCGATGCCGGCTCGATCGAGTCGCCGGCGCAGCGCAAGGCGCTCGAGGCCGACGTGATGAAGGTGGTGGACTCGCAGCTGGGAGCGGTGGCGCGCCCCGCGCGTGTTCACTTCGTCACCGCGCTGCCCAAGACGCGCTCGGGCAAGCTGCTGCGCCGCTCGCTGCAGGCGATCTGCGAAGGTCGCGATCCAGGCGACCTGACCACGATCGAGGATCCGACCGCGCTGGAGCAGATCCGCGCCGCCCTGGCGGCCGTATAAACGGTCCAGGCCATGAAAGAGCTGGATCGCATCGACCGGCAGATCCTGGAGCTGTTGCAGCGCGACGGCCGCATGACCAACCAGGCGCTGTCCGAGCGGATCGCGCTCAGCCCGCGCGCCTGCCTCGACCGTGTGCGCCGCCTGGAGCGCGCCGGGATCATCACGGGTTACATGGGGCTGGTCGACCTGCGCAAGGTCGGCAACGCACTGACCGTGTTCGTCGAGGTCTCGCTGCGCGACCAGTCCGCCGCAACCCACTCGCGCTTCGAGACCCGGATGCGGGCCTGCGAGGAGGTGATCGAGTGCTTCCTGGTGTCGGGCCAGTCGGACTACGTGCTGCGCATCGCCTGCGAGAGCCTGGACCACTATCGCGACCTGACCAACGCCTGGACCGACGACGCCACGCTCGGAATCGAGCGCATTTCGTCCAAGCCGGAACTGCAGACGATCAAGGCGTTCCGGGGTTATCCGCTGCGCTGATCGCGCCCCCCGGCGGCACCGCCGATTCCGCGGTGGCCGCGCGCCGCCGCTTCCGAGTCGGCGACCCCGATACCCGCGAAGCGCCGCCGTTGCGCGCCCGCCTGCCTACACTGGCAGGGTCCAATACGTTGCTGCCGGGAGAATGAAAATGACGCCGCGAAGCGCCGCCATCGAACGCTCGATCGAACTGGAATCGACAGTCGCCGCACCGAACTACCTCCCGATCCCGGTGGTGCTGCAAAGCGGGCGCGGCGAATGGCTGTTCGATCTGGACGGCCGCCGTTACCTGGACCTGATGAGCGCCTACTCGGCGGTCAGCCACGGCCACGCCCATCCGCGCCTGGTCAAGGCCCTGACCGATCAGGCGGCCCAGGTGGCGGTGACCTCGCGCGCCTACTACAGCGCGACGCTGGGCGCCTTCCTGGGGCATCTGACGCAGCTGTGCGGCCTGACGATGGGTCCGGTCAAGGCGTTGCCGTCCAGCGGCGGAGCCGAAGCGGTCGAGACCGCGATCAAGGCGGCACGGCGCTGGGGCTACCGGGTGAAGAAGGTCGCGCCGGACCAGGCCGAGATCGTGGTGGCCCGGGGCAACTTTCACGGGCGGTCAACCACGATCGTCGGTTTCTCCACCGAACCGGCCTATCGCGCCGATTTCGGACCGTTCAGCCCCGGCTTCCGTCATTTCGATTTCGGCGACATCGAGTCGCTGAAGGCCGCCATCAACGAGAACACCTGCGCCGTGCTGATCGAGCCGATCCAGGGCGAGGCCGGCATCGTGCTGCCGCCCGACGGCTTCCTGCGCCAGGTGCGGGCCCTGTGCGACGAGCGCCGGGTCCTGCTGATCCTGGATGAGGTCCAGTCCGGGCTCGGAAGAACCGGCCGCTGGTTCGCCTACCAGCACGAGGGCATCCGCCCGGACGGCCTGATCCTGGGCAAGGCGCTCGGCGGAGGCCTGCTTCCGGTGAGCTGCTTCGTAGGCACCACCGAAGTGATGGACCTGTTCGAGCCCGGCAGCCACGGATCGACCTTCGGCGGCAACCCGCTCGCAGCCGCCGTCGCGCTGGAGGCGCTGCGAGTGATCGAGGACGAGGGCCTGGTCGCGCGCAGCGCGGCGCTGGGCGCACACCTGATGACCCGGCTGAACTCGATCGTCAGCCCGCTGGTGCGGCAGGTGCGCGGCCGCGGGCTGTGGGTCGGCGTGGAGCTCGACCGCAGCGTGTCGGCCCGCGAAGTCGTGGAGCGCCTGGCCGAGCGCGGCGTCCTGACGAAAGACACGCACGAGACGGTGATCCGCTTCGCGCCTCCGCTGACCATCTCGCGCGATGCGCTCGACTGGGGCATCGACGTGTTCGCCGAGACGCTGCGCGAGTTCGAGGCCTCGGCACCGGCGGAGGCGCGTGCGCCCCGGCTGGCGGCGAGTTCGCCGGCAGCGCCCGCCGTGACGGTGCAGGCGCCGCGCGCGCGGCTGATGATGAGCGCGCCGGACCACTTCGAGGTCAGCTACCGGATCAATCCCTGGATGGACCCGGTCCAGTGGAAGAGCTCGGCCGGAGAACTTCGGAAGCAGGCCGGCGACGGCTGGAAGACTCTGAAAGCCGTCTACGAGCGCCTGGGCGCCGATGTCGAGATCCAGGCGCCCCAGGCCGGGCTGCCGGACCTGGTCTTCACCGCCAATGCGGCGATGGTGCTGGACCGGACCGCGCTGCTGGCTCGCTTCCGCCATCCGGAACGGCGCATGGAGCTGGATCACGACCGCGCCTTCTTCGAATCGCTGCGTTCCAGGGGCTGGATCGACTCGATCGTCGAGACCCCGGCCGACCTGTTTTTCGAGGGGGCCGGCGACGCGATCTGGGATCCGACCCGCAGGCTGATCTGGACCGGCTGGGGCCAGCGGTCGAGCCGGCCGATGGCGGGCATCATCGAGCGCACCTATTCGGTTCCGGCTGTCTCGCTGGAGCTGGTGGATCCGCGCTTCTATCACCTGGACACGTGTCTTTGCGTGCTCTCGGGCGGCGAAATCCTCTACTACCCGCCTGCCTTCTCCAAGCAGTCGCGCGAGACGCTGCAGGGCCTGGTGGACAAGGATCTGCTGATCGAAGCCGGCGCGCTCGACGCCGAGCACCTGGCCGTGAACTCGGTGTGCCTGGGCGACCGCGTCGTGCTGTGTTACGCCAGCGGTGCGCTGCGCGACACGCTGACCCGGCGCGGGTACGAGGTGCACGTCGTGCCGCTGGATTCGTTCAACCGCTCCGGCGGTTCGGCCTACTGCCTGACGCTCAGGCTCGACCTGTCGAGCCGCCCGGGCGCCGGCGATCCGAGGTCGGCGGCGCGCCGTGGCCGGCCCCAGTTGCTGCGGGCGGCGTAGCCACTTTTCGGCGGAGTGTGGAGCTGGGGGCGGTCGGAGCGCCCTCACCCCCGGCCCCCCTCCCGCAAGCGCGAGAGCGGAGAAAGAGGGGGAAACTAGCGGGGTGGCGGCCAGTTGGGAGCGCGCTTGCTGATGAACGCGTCCACGCCCTCCTGGGCGACCTCGTCGATCATGTTGCACGCCATCGTGTGCGTGGCCAGCTGGTAGGCGGCCTCGGTCCCCATCTCGATCTGACGATAGAACAGCTCCTTGCCCATGGCCACGGCCAGCGCCGGCTTGGCGACGATCGTGGCTGCCAGCTGATCGATCGCGCGGTCCAGGTCAGGCAGCGCGACCACCCGGTTCACCAGCCCGCGCGCCAGCGCGGTCGGGGCATCGATGAACTCGCCGGTGACCAGCATCTCGAAAGCCTGCTTGCGGCCGACATTGCGGGACAGACCAACCGACGGCGACGAACAGAAGAGCCCGGCGTTGATACCCGATACGGCGAAGCGCGCCCCGTCGGCCGCCACGGCCAGGTCGCACATCGCCACCAGCTGGCAGCCGGCTGCGGTGGCGATGCCGTGAACCCGCGCGATCACCGGCTGCGGCAGCGTCTGAATGCGACGCATGATCCGCGCGCAGTCCGCGAACAAGCGCTGGTAGTACTCCAGGCTCGGATTGGCCCGCATCTGCTTCAGATCGTGGCCGGCGCAGAATGCCTTGCCGGTGCCGCCGATCACGACCACGCGGGCCGACCGGTCCGAAGCGATCCGCTCCAGCTCGGCGGCGAGCTGCGCGAGCAGCTGCTCGGACAGCGCGTTGAACTGCTGCGGCCGATTCAGCGTAAGGTGCACGACACCCGCGCTGGCACGCGTCAGCAACAGGGGTTCGGCCGTGGCGTTCGCATCAGGCGCGTTCATGGGAGCCCTTTCGCGACAGGATCGGTGCGGTTCAGAGCCGAGCCAGCACCCGCAGGTGGGCCACCACGCTGCGCGCCAGCGCGCTGAGGTTGTAGCCACCCTCCAGGGAACTGACCAGGCGGCCGTTGCAGTGACGTGCGGCCAGGTCCATCAGGCGGCTGGTGATATAGGCGTAGTCGGCCTCCACCAGGCTCATCTGGCCCAGGTCGTCCTCCCGATGGGCATCGAACCCGGCCGAGACCAGGATAAGCCGGGGACTGAACTGCTCCAGGCGCGGCATCCAGATCTGGTCGACCACCGAGCGCACTTTCTCGCCGTTCGTTCCGGCTGCCAGCGGTACATTCACCATGTTTTTTGCCGGATTTTCGGTCCCGCAGTAGGGATAGAACGGATGCTGAAAGAAGCTGGCCATCAGCACACGTTCGTCGCCGGAAAACATTTCCTCGGTCCCGTTGCCGTGATGAACGTCGAAGTCGATGATTGCAACCCGTTCAAGACGATGCACCTCCAACGCGTGCAAGGCGCCGATCGCGATGTTGTTGAGCAGGCAGAAGCCCATCGCACTCGCCGGCCGGGCATGGTGCCCGGGCGGCCGCACCGCGCAGAAGGCGTTGGCCAGCGAGGCTCCGACCACCCGGTCGACCGCCTCCACCACGGCGCCGGCGGCGTGCAGCGCGGCCTGCCAGGTGGACGGATTCATCGAGGTGTCCGGGTCGAGCGGGAAATATCCGCGCGCGGGCACACGGCTTCGCAGATGGTCCACGTATTCCGGAGCGTGGGCCCGCATAATGGCCTCGAGCGGCGCCGGCGGGGCCTCGATCTGTTCGAGGAAGGGTGCCAGCCCGGAGACGATCAGTTGATCATTGATGGCCGTCAGGCGAGCCGGACATTCGGGGTGCCAGCTGCCCATTTCGTGGGCAGTGCATGACGGATGCGTCAACAGCCCGGTCGGCACCTTCTGTCTCCTCGTCCCTTATGTTAAATGTTCCCAGGCAGCACGCCCTCACCCCCGCCCCTCTCCCGCTGTCGCGGGCGAGGGGGGATTTGTGCCGGAAATGGCCTACGACCGTTTCCGGCAGGATCGGATGGAGTCCATGTTAGAGAAAATCCGCGATTGCGCCAGCCGGATCGCTGCAATCATCGTCGGCAAGGATCTGCAGATCCGCCAGAGCCTGACCTGTCTGCTGGCGGGGGGCCACCTGCTGATCGAGGACGCCCCCGGCGTGGGAAAGACCACCCTGGCCCACGCGATCGCGATGGCGCTGGGCCTGCCGTTTCGCCGGATCCAGTTCACCAGCGACCTGCTGCCGTCGGACGTGATCGGCGTGTCGGTGTACGACCGCAACAGCGGACAGTTCGTATTCCATCCGGGACCGGTGTTTTCGGAAGTGCTGCTGGCCGACGAGATCAATCGGGCCAGCCCCAAGACGCAGAGCGCACTGCTGGAGGCGATGGAGGAAAGCCAGGTCTCGGTCGATGGCCTGGCCCGCCCGCTGCCGCAGCCATTCTTCGTGATCGCGACCCAGAACCCGCTGCACCAGGTGGGCACGTTTCCCCTGCCGGAATCCCAGCTCGATCGCTTCCTGATGTGCATCTCGCTCGGGTATCCGGACCGGGCGTCCGAGCGCCGGCTGCTGGCCGGTGAACCGCGGCGCGATCTGCTGAAGTCGGTGCACGCGGCCGCCCGCAGCACCGACCTGCTGGTCGCTCAGCAAGAGGTCAAGAAGGTGTTCTGTTCGGAGTCGCTGCTCGACTACGTGCAGGCGCTGCTGGCCCACACGCGCAATTCGACCCGGTTCTCGGAGGGCCTTAGCCCGCGCGCCGGTCTGGCGCTGCTGGCCGCCGCGCGCGCCTGGGCCTGGCTGGATTCGCGCGACCACGTGATCCCGGAGGACATCCAGAACGTGCTTCCGGCGGTCGCCAGCCACCGGCTGCGCGCCGCCGGCCGTGACGGGCTCAAGGCCCTGCACGGCCGCGACCTGGCGGCGCAGCTGATCGAGGTCGTCGCGGTGCCCTGATCGGGAGCCAGCCGATGAGCGCGCTGCCGCAATCGCGGCGACTGGCCGACTGGATCGAATGGTATCGCGGCGCCGAGACCGGCGATGTGCTGCTCGACCGCCATCGCATCTACATCCTGCCGACCCGCACCGGGCTGGTGTTCTGGCTGATCGTGATCGTGCTGCTGATCGGATCGATCAACTTCGCGCTCCAGCTCGGCTACTTGCTGACGTTCACGGCCATCAGCATGGCGCTGGTCAGCATGTATCACACCCACCGCAATCTGTCCGGCCTGACGATTCGCGGCCAGAGCGCCGAGCCCGTGCACGCCGGCGACGTGGCGCCGTTCGAGCTGACCGTCAGCAACCCGTTTCGAACCGAACGCTATGCGCTGAATTTCAATTTCATGCTGCCGGCACGGCGCTGGCGCGTTCCGGCCAAGGAGCCGGAGGAGCCGATGCCCGGCACATGGTTCGACGTGCCGGCCGTCAGCGTGTGCCGCATCGGCGTCGGCCTGCCCACCCGGCGGCGCGGCCGCCGCGACTGTCCGCGCATCCGGCTGTCGACCCGCTTTCCGTTCGGGCTGTGGGAAGCGTGGTCGTACCTGCGACCGGCGCTGTCGGCCGTGATCTATCCGTCGCCGGAGAGCGATGCCCCGCCGTTGCCGCCCGCGCGGATGGGGGAAGGCGAATCGAGCGGCGTGGCCGCCGGCGGCGACGAGTTCTCCGGCGTGCGCCCCTACCAGCCGGGTGACCCGCAGAAAATGATCGCCTGGCGGCTGGCCGCCCGCAGCGACGAGCTGTCGGTCAAGTTCTTCGAATCGACCGGCAGCGGCGACGTGATGCTCGACTTCGATTCGTTGCCGCTTGACCTGAGCGTCGAGCAGCGCATCTCGCGGCTGGCCGGCTGGGTGCTGATGGCGGAGGCGGCCGGCCTGTCCTACGAGCTGCGCCTGCCCGGCGCCCAGGTCGAGCTCGGGCGCGGCCACCAGCAACGCGAGCGCTGTCTGGAAGCGCTTGCCCTGTTCGATTCCTGAGGCCATGGCGGCGCTGCCCTCCTCGGTCGTGCGGCGGGAGCCGCGCTGGTCCAGCCGGATCCGGCACAGCCTGCACTGGTGGCTGCAGCCGCATGTGTCGAGCGGCGCGCGCGACCGGCGTGATATCGGGATACTGCTGATCGCGGTCCTGATCGCGGTGTCGCCGCATTTCCTGCACCTGCCGTGGTGGTCGACCGCGCTGATCTGCCTGCTGTGGTTCTGGCGCGCCTGGCTGACGGTGGCGCGGCGACCTCCGCCGGGGCGGATCGCGATGGTGCCGCTGCTGGCGATCGCGACCGCGCTCGTCTGGCTGCAGCACGGGTCGGTGATCGGGCACGAAGCCGGGGTCAATCTGCTGGTGCTGCTGATCGCCCTGAAGCTGCTGGAGTTGCGCAACCGGCGCGACCTGAATCTGGTCGTGTTCCTGACTTTTTTCGTTCAGATCACGCTGTTCCTGTACGACCAGGGCCTGCCGGTGGCGCTGCTGTCGGTGTGCACGACGCTGCTGCTGTTCTTCGTACTGCTGAGCATCAACCTGGCCGAAACCGATCTGTCCGCCGGGCGCAAGGCGACCCTGGTGCTGGGCATTTTCGCCAAGTCGGTTCCGCTGACCATTGCGCTGTTCCTGCTGTTCCCCAGGCTGCAGGTGCCGCTGTTCGCATTCTCCGGTGCCGAGATGGCGACGTCGATGGGCCTGTCCGATTCGATGACGCCCGGATCGATCAACCGGCTGATCGATTCGGACGCGGTGGCCCTGCGCGCGGAGTTCAGCGGGCCGGTGCCCAGCCCGAGCCGCCTGTACTGGAGAGGGCCCGTGTTCGGGCACTTCGACGGTCGGACCTGGTCGGGCCTCGGCGCCGCCGCCATGTCCCGCCTCGATCCGTCGCAGGTGCGCGTCGATCCGTCGAGCCAGGTCGATTACACCGTCACGATGGAGCCGACCCGCAAGAACTGGATCCTGGCGCTGGAGCTTCCGATGCGGATCGAGGGCAGGGATTTCCAGGTCTTCCTTTCGAGCGATCTGCAGCCGATCTCCGATCTGACCATCCGGGACCGCGTGCGCTACCGGGTCAGCAGCTATTCGTCGTTCCGGGTCGGGCCGCTGCAGGCGGATGCGGACATGTCGCAGTGGCTGCAGCTGCCGCCCAAGTCCAACCCCAGAACGCTTCAATTCGCGGCCGACCTGCGCAACCAGATCGTCGATCCGACCGACCGCAACACCCACGCGCGCGACGCGGCGGTGGTCGAGGCCGTGCTGAACCACTTCCGGCGCGGCGGCTTTCACTACACGCTGCGGCCACCGTTGATCCTGGGGCGCGATTCGATCGACGAGTTCCTGTTCGAGACCCGCCTCGGTTTCTGCGAGCATTACGCAGCGGCGTTCGTGGTCCTGATGAGGGGGGCCGGGATCCCGGCCCGTGTGGTGACCGGCTACCAGGGCGGCGAGATCAACCCGGTCGACGGCAACCTGACGGTGCGTCAATCCGACGCCCACGCCTGGGCCGAAGTCTGGCTGCCCGGCCGCGGCTGGAGGCGCATCGATCCGACCGCTACCGTTTCGCCGGTGCGCATCGAGCAGGGCGAATCGGAACTGGCCAGCGAGTTCGGCCTGTCCCGCTACCGGGGCGCCGGCGGCCTGCTGGGATGGATCGGGACCCTGCGCATGAACTGGGAGGCGCTCCAGAACGTTTGGAATCAGGTCGTGCTGACCTACACCGCCGACCGGCAGCGATCGCTGATTGCGCAGCTGGGAGTGGCACCCTCGTGGCGCAACCTGTCGATCGCGTTCGCGCTGACCATCTCCAGCCTGATCGCGGTGCTGGCTGCGCTGTCCCTGCGCCATTCGTCCGTGCGCGATCCGCTGGCCGAGCTGGTCGCGCAGCTGCGGGCCCGGCTGGCGGCGGCCGGCCTGGCCTCACCGGCCAGCGAAGGATTGAGCGATTTGAGGCAACGCCTGGCCACCCGCCTGCAACCGCCACAGGCACAAGAAGCAGCGGCCCTGCTGCAGGCGCTGGAGGATGCGCGCTACCGGCGCCACGGCACGTCGGTCAAGCCCTCGGAGCTGCGCCAGCTCCGTGCCCGCGTCAAGCGCTTCCGCCCGCTGCTGGCAACGCCCGGTTGAACCCTGCGGGCGCTCACTCCGCGTCCGGTTGCTCCGACGGCTGCGCCCGGATGAATGCGTCCAGCTGCATGCAGCGATCGGCGATCGCGCTCAGCGTGGGAGCGCCCGACAGATCGCAATCGAAACGCCTCGCGTTGAAGATCTGCGGAACGATCGCCAGGTCGGCGACCGTCACCTGCTCCCCGAGCGCATAGCGACCGCTGCGGCCGCCCGACACCAGCACCCGTTCGAGCTGTCCAAGGCCCAATCCGATCCAGTGCCGGTACCAGGCGTCCTTCTTTTCATCGGGCATGCCCAGGTCTCGCACCAGGTAGCGCAGAACGCGCAGGTTGTTCAGGGGATGGATATCGCAGGCGATCGAGAGCGCGATCGCCCTTGCATAGGCCCTGGACAGCGGATCGGCGGGCAGCAGCGGCGGTTCGGGGTACCGCTCGTCCAGATACTCGATGATCGCCAACGACTGGGTCAGCACCTGGCCGTCGTCTTCGAGCGCCGGAATCAGCGACAGGGGGTTGGTCCGGGCGTAGGCCTCGGCGAACTGCTGGCCGCCGCCCTTGAGCAGGTGCACCGGCACGTACTCGTAGGTCACGCCCTTCAGGTTCAGCGCGATGCGGACGCGAAAGGCGGCCGACGAGCGGAAATAGCTGTACAGCTTCATCGGCGGTCGGTCACGAGCGCCTGGATCGTCCCGATCCCGTCGATGCCGGCCTCGATCCGGTCGCCCCGCGCCAGCGGCCCGACGCCGGCCGGCGTGCCCGTGAAAATCAGGTCGCCCGCGGCCAGCTCGAAGAAGCCGGACAGCTCGGAGATCGTCTCCTCCACGCTCCAGATCATCTGGGACAGCTGACCCCGCTGCCGGCGCTGCCCATTGACGTCCAGCCAGATGCCGCGCTCGCCCAGGCTGCCGGCCTGCGAGGCCGGGCGGATCGCCCCGATCGGCGCCGACCCGTCGAAGGCCTTGCCGATCTCCCACGGGCGTCCCAGCCGTTTCAGGTCGGCCTGCAGGTCACGGCGCGTCAGATCGATGCCGACCGCGTAGCCCCACACCAGGGGCGCGGCATCCTCGACAGCCACCTGGTATCCGGGTGCCCCGATGGCGACCACCAGCTCGACTTCGTGCTGCAGGTCGGAGGTCCGGTCCGGGTAGCGGATCGGGATGGGTCCGGCGGCTGCGTACAGCACCGCATCGGCCGGCTTGCAGAAGAAGAACGGCGCCTCGCGTCCGCTGGCACCCATCTCGCGCGCGTGCTCCGCGTAGTTGCGGCCGACGCAGTAGATGCGGTGCACCGGAAATGCATCCGGGCTGCCGGCTATCGGAACGGAGGGCTGCGCTGGCGCGGGAAAACAGAAACCCACCACACCTCCATCGGCGAGGACAGGACGGGCGACAGTTTAGTGCGCGCGCGCCACAGTGCGCCAGCCGAACGATCGCGGTTCGCGTAAAGTTCCGCCATGGGAAATCAACCCCCGGCGCAGGCCTGCGAGCGCGCTCGCCCCACCGAGCAGCAGCGCGACACGGCGGCGCCGGCGGTTGTGACGCAGCGCCCGTCCCAGCCCTCCCTGTCGTGCGTGGTGCCGGCCTACAACGAAGCGGGCAATCTGCCGCTGCTGCTGGAGAAGCTCACCGCGCAGCTTGCGGCCATGTCGCCGACCTGGGAAGTGCTGATCATCGACGACGGCAGCCGCGATGCCACCGCGATGGCGATGGCGCCCTGGCTGACGCGGCCCGGGGTCGTGTGCCTGCAGCTCTCGCGCAACTTCGGCAAGGAAGCGGCGCTCGGCGCCGGCCTGGATCACGCGCGCGGCGACGTCGTCTTCACGCTGGACGCCGACCTGCAGCACCCGGTCGAACTGCTGCCTCAAATGCTGCAGGCCTGGCGCGAAGGCGCCGACATGGTGTACGCGGTGCGGCGCGACCGCAGCGGCGAGTCGGCCGTCAAGCGCGTCGGCACCCGGATGTTCTATGCGTTGATGAGGATCGGCTCCTCGATCGAGATTCCCCCCAACGCGGGCGATTTCCGCCTGCTCGATCGCTGCGTGGTCGACGCGGTGTGCAGCCTGCCCGAGCGTACGCGCTTCATGAAAGGGCTGTACGCATGGGTCGGCTTCAGCTCGCGGTCGATCGATTTCGATCCGCCGGCGCGCGCGAGCGGGCGCAGCGGCTTCGGACTGCGGGCGCTGCTGTCGCTCGCCGCCTCCGGCATCACCGCATTTTCCAACCTGCCGCTGCGCATCGGCAGCGCGCTGGGCACCCTGCTCGCGCTGATCGCGATCGGATACGGCGTCTGGGTCGTGATCGAGTATTTCAGGCATGGCAACGACGTGCCCGGCTGGGCCACCATCGTGGCCGGACTGATGTTCTTCAGCGGCATCCAGTTGTTGACGATCGGGATCCTGGGCGAGTACCTTGGACGGGTCTACGACGAAGTGAAACGGCGCCCGCGCTACCTGGTGGCACGGCACCTCGGACAGAGCCCATTGAACCGATTGCCCCGCCCCGATGAACCGGGACTCGGCTGAGCCCCGCCCCCCTCGCCGCTGGGTCGTTTGCGTCGACGATTTCGCGCTGCACCGCGGCGTGATCGAAGCAACGCTGGCCTTGATCAAGCTGGGGCGGGTCACGGCCACGAGCGTGCTGGTCGATTCCCCGAACTGGAGGCCGGCCGCGCCCGAGCTGAAGGCGGTGGCGGATCAGGTCGACGTCGGTCTGCATCTGAACCTGACCCAGGCGCTGGATCTGGGTTCATCGGTCTGGCGTCTGCCATCCCTGGTGGTGCAGTCGGCGCTGCGGCTGGTGCCGCGCTGGCGGGTGCGCAATCTGGTGGAGCGGCAGCTGGACGGTTTCGCCGACGTATGGGGCCGCCTGCCGGAGTTCGTCGACGGACACCACCACGTTCACCAGCTGCCGGTGGTGCGCGATGTGCTGGTCGACTCGTTGCTGGCGCGCGAACCCAGGACGATGCCCTGGCTGCGGATCTGCCTGCCGCCGGACGGCGACGAGGATTACAAGGCCCGGGTGATCGGGATGCTGGGAGCGCCGCCACTGGCGGAACTGGCGCGCCAGGAGGGAATTCCCGCCAGCCGCTGCCTGGTCGGGGTGTACGGCTTCAATCTGCGGCGCGACGCGTATCTGGCGAAGGTACGGCAGTGGCTCGAGGCCGGCGGCGAAGGCACCGTATTCATGTGTCACCCGTCGACCAAGGTGTCGGCCAAGGACCCGATCGGCGAGGCGCGGCGCATGGAGCTCGGCGTGCTGGCGGGAGAAGCCTACGCCGCGGCGCTGACCCGGGCCGGCGTGACCGTCGGACGCGGCAGCGCCCTTTTCAAGACCCGGCCTCCGACCCTGAACCGCCGCGCCTGATCAGGCCGGGCGCTCGGAGCCGCGCATCAATTGCGCGATCGGCGTTCGCAGCCAGTCGCCCATCAGGCCCGGCCGCAGCCATTCCTCCAACCCGAGTCCCGAGCGCGGCGGCAGCAGCGAATTGCCGGGGTCGACCCCCAACCGGTGAAACAGGCCCGCCAGCCCCGTGCGCTCCGGATCGCAGGTCAGCAGCCAGCGCGAGCGGCCCGAAGCAAGCTGGCGCACATAGCCGAGCCGCTCCATCTCGGTCAGCAGGTCGAGAACCTCCTCTTCGGTGCTGTGGATCCGCAGCGCCAGCTCCAGCGCCGAAAGCTCGCCGATCGGCATCTCGGCGCGGGCCTGCAGCAGCAGCTTCAGCAGGCCCACCGCGGTGACGAAGCGGTTGCCGGCCCTCGCTTCGTCCGAAAAGCGCGTCGCGCGCAGTCCCGAGACGGTCGCCGCGATCGCCGCGCCGAACAGGACCGTGAACCACGACAGGTAGATCCACAAGAGGAAGACCGGCACGGCGGCGAAGGCGCCGTACACGGTGAGCACGCCGCCGTGCGAGACATACGAAGCGAAGCCGCGGCTCAGGCCCTCCGCCAGCAGGCCGGCAACCAGGCCCCCGGTGAGCGCGTCACGCCAATCGACCCGGCGATTGGGCACGATGATGTAAAGCGCCGTGAACATCAAGCAGCTGAACACGAGGGGAGCTGCCGCCAGCGCGGACCGGATCGCCGGCGGCATCGAATGCGTCAGCCCGAACGAGGCCGAGGCGACCATCGACGTCAGCGTCAGGCTGGCCGCGATCAGCACCGGGCCGGCCGTGATCAGCGCCCAGTAGACCAGGATCCGCTGCAGCAGGGCGCGCCGTGCGTGCACCAGCCAGATGTCGTTCAGCGCGTGATCGACCGTCATCACCATCGTCAGCGCCGTGAAGATGAACCCCGCGAAGCCCAGGGCCCCAACCCGGGTGGCCTTGGCTGCGAATTCGTTCAGGTAGCGCAGGATCGTGCTGGCGAACTGATCGGGCAGCAGGCCCCGCAGCACGTACGTTTCGAGCAGATCGCGCAGATCGCCGAAGCGGGGAAACACGGTGAACAGCGCCAGCGCCACCGCCAGCAGCGGAACCAAGGACAGCATGGTGGAAAAGGTCAGGCTGGCGGCGACCTGCGGCAGCCGGGCCTGGTCGGCGCGCCGGGCGGCGAACGACAGAACCGCCCTGGCGCGGTCAAGGCGGGGGCGAACCGACCGCACCCAGACCGCCTGCCTGCGCACATTCGAATCGTTCGAAACCTGTCCGGGCGTCATCTTTCTTCTGGTCCGATCTGGGGCGGGCGCCCAATATAAACTCGCGCAGCGGTTCCTCGCCGCCGGCCGGCGGCCGGTCGGCTGCAGGAAACGCCCCAGAGCCGCACCTTGTCCGCTTCGCCGCTGATCGCACAGCTGACCGACGCGGTCGGCGCCCGCAACGTGCTGACCGACGCCGGGGCCATGGCGCCCTTCCTGACCGACTGGCGGGGACGCTTCAGCGGGCGCGCCGATGCCGTGGTATTGCCGGCCACGACGCTCGAAACAGCCGCCGTCGTCCTGGCCTGCGCACGTCATGAGGCCGCGATCGTCACACAGGGCGGCAACACGGGCCTGTCCGGCGGCGCCACCCCGGCACCGGAGGGCCGCTCGGTCGTGCTGAATACGAGACGCATGAACCGGATCCGCACGGTCGACCCCGTTAACGACACGATCACGGTCGAGGCCGGCTGCACGCTGCAGGCGGTGCGGGACGCCGCACTGGGCGCCGGGCGCCTGTTTCCGTTGAGCCTGGCGGCGCAGGGCAGCTGCACGATCGGAGGCAACCTGGCGACCAACGCCGGCGGCACCCAGGTGCTGCGGTACGGCAACACGCGCGAGCTGGCACTGGGCCTGGAGGTCGTGCTGGCCGATGGAGCGGTGTGGGACGGGCTGCGCGGGCTGCGCAAGGACAACTCGGGGTACGACATCAAGCAGGTGTTCATCGGATCGGAGGGCACGCTGGGAGTGATCACGGCAGCCACGCTGAAGTTGTTCGCCCTGCCCCGCTCGCGCCTGACCGCGCTGGCGGGCCTGGAGTCGGTCGAGAAGGCGATCGAGCTGCTGAACCGGATGCGCGCGGTGGCCGGGCCGACCCTGACGGCCTTCGAGCTGATGTCGGACGAGAGCCTGCTGCCGGCGGCCGGCCTGCTGGGCCTGAAGCGGTTGCCGCTCGAGCCGCTGACTCCGTGGCTCGTGCTGCTGGAGATCTCCGATCACGAAGACGAGGTGCACGCGCGATCACTGCTGGAAGCTGGACTGGATCCGGCGGCGGGCGCGCCCGTGATCGATGCGGCGCTGGCCAGCTCGCTCGCCGAGTCGCTCGAGCTGTGGCGTCTGCGCGAGGCGATTCCGGAGGCCCAGGCGCGCAGCGGCGGAAACGTCAAGCACGACGTCTCGCTTCCGCTATCGGCCATCAGCGAGTTCGTGCGCGAGACCGGCGAGCGTCTCGGGCGCCGATTTGAATGGGCGCAACCGGTCGTATTCGGCCATTTGGGCGACGGCAACCTGCATTACAACGTGGGTTCCCGCGCCGGGATGGCGCCGCAGGTCGCGTTCGATCACGAGCAGGAGCTCAATGACGTCGTGTACGGGGTCGTGCGCGAACAGGGCGGGTCGTTCAGCGCCGAGCACGGCCTCGGGCAGCTTAAGCGCAGCGCGGCCTTGCTCTACAAGCCGGCGGTGGAGCTCTCGCTGATGCGCGCGATCAAGTGCGCGCTGGACCCGTACGGACGGATGAACCCGGGCAAACTCCTTTGAGTCTCGATACAACCCGACTACACTGACAAGCGACGATGCGTGCGTGGGCGATCATTCTGATCGTGGGAGCCGGAGCCGGCACATGCTGCCAGGCCGCAGCCCCCATCAGCCGTTGCGAATTCTCCGACGGCCGCGTCATCTATTCGGATGAACCCTGTCCGGCCGGCAGCCAGCGAACCCGCACCGTCAACGAAAAGCCCCCGGTCGAAGTGATCAAGGCGCCGGTCGAGCGCACCCAGGATGCGAAGAGCACCGGCAGCGTGCGCCGCAGCATGCAAACCGAATCAGAAAGCGGAGACCCCGAAGCCGCATCCGACCTGCGCAAGCGCAAGGTGGCCGAGTGCGATGACCTCGTGCGCCGCGTCGAATACGCGCAGCACGACCTGAGTTCGGCGGCCGAGAGCGAGCGCGCTTCGGCCGAGCTTTCGTTAAGAAGGCTGCAAGCCGAACACGAAACAAAGTGCAAGCACCGCTGAGGATTCAGGTGGCAACCGCCCGCAGCGTCCGGGGCGGCCCATCATCGCCGCGATCGCCCTGCTCCAGCGCCTGAGCGGCAGCCACCCGCAGCGAATCGCTCACGTACTGCTGCAGGAACCCCGGGTCAGAAAGCAGGCGGCGCCAGGCACGCGCGCCGCGCCGGCCGTGAAACAGTCCCAGCATCGGGCGCGCCACGCTGCGCACCGGAACGCCGGCCGTGACGGTGCGCTCCAGGTAACGGCTCATGGCCTCGACCACTTCGTCCGGTCCGCCTGGCGCACCCTCGCAGCCGAACAGCAGCTGCTCGAGTGATACCAGCAGCCACGGCGACTGGTACGCCGCCCGCCCCAACATCACGCCGTCGACCTGCTCCAGTTCGCGCAGCGCCGCATCAGCAGCCGCCAGTCCCCCGTTCAGCACGAACGTGCAGTGCGGAAAGTCGCTCTTGAGGCGGCGCACGGTCTCATAGCGCAGCGGCGGCACCTCGCGGTTCGCCTTCGGGCTCAGGCCGCTGAGCCATGCGCTGCGGGCGTGCACGATGAACGTCGAGCAGCCGGCCGCGTGCACGGAGCCGACGAAATCCCGCACGAAACCGAAGTCGTCCTGCCGGTCGATTCCGATCCGGTGCTTGACCGTCACGTCGATCGAGACCGCGTCGCGCATCGCCTTCACGCCGTCGGCCACGGTCGATGGTTCGGCCATCAGGCACGCGCCGAAGGCACCGTGCTGCACGCGCTCCGACGGGCAGCCGCAATTCAGGTTGATTTCGCTATAGCCCCAGCGCTGCCCCAGCCGCGCGCAACGCGCCAGCTCCGACGGCTCCGAGCCGCCCAGCTGGAGCGCGACCGGGCTTTCAGCGCGGTCGAAATCCAGGTGCCTGGCCGCGTCCCCGTGAATCAGCGCGCCGGTCGTCACCATCTCGGTGTAGAGGCGCGCGTGCCGGCTCAGGATCCGGTGAAAGTAGCGGCAATGGCGGTCGGTCCAGTCCATCATCGGCGCCACGCACAGGCGCCACGGATTGATTGGACCGATGTGGCTCACGCTTGGATCGCTCTGCATCACGAAAATCGCGGCTCGCTACTGATACAAGTATCGCGTGAGCAACCGCCCTGGCCAAATCATTGAATTTTCCAAGTGTATTGGATGTTCCCGTCTATCGCTTCAACGTGGCGGTAATGTCGTAGGTAGCCGGTTTGCCGAATAACGGCGGCGGCAACGAGACGAGTTGAAGCGTCGCGTATTTCTGGCGGGAATACAGCGCGAAGGTACCTATGTAGCGCCGGTTAAAGACACGGTCTCTACAGGAAGACACGGTCACGTCGAGGCTTGGCACAGTCGCTGCAGGTCCGGGACGCGCGAGTCCAAGAATTCGGCACCCGGAGTCTTGACTCACCCCGGTCACCTTGCCGCCAGGATCGATCTTCAAGGTCACCGGAGTAATCAGGTGCGCGAGTCGATCCGAAGGGCCCGAAACCGTCTCCTTGAACTGGGTTTGCCCGCGCCATTCCCCGTAGATGGATCCGTAGTCATCCTCCGATGGCGTCTGCTTTGATTCCGAGCCGCAGGGTACGTTCGAGTAAGTGACCTTGCCGGACACGTCGCGACACTGAAACACCTGGTCTGCGCCAGCCGAACAGACGGCGCATACAAGCAGCGGCAACGCGATCAGTCTGAGACCTTGCGGCTGTTTCATTCCCCTTTTCCGAGCGCTCGTTCGTCATCGCGCCGGCTCGCGCAGCCGGAACGTGATCTTAGCGGCCAATATCCGTTTCGGGATTTCGATGGCGCTGCCACGAACTCATGAGAGAAAGGGATCAGGTCGCGTGAAACGACAGGTGCCGGGCGAGCGACCTGGCTGCGGAAATCCCTTCCGGCTTCCGCGGGCGAATGCCGCATCGCACAAGGTGATTGCATCGAAACGGGCGGCCGCGGAAAGCGGCGGCGCATTGCTGCTTCTCCTCGCATCGCCCAGGACCCGGCCGGCGGACACTTGCTGAAGATGCGGGACTTTCGGACGGACTCGAAGGAACCTCCGTGCCAGCCAGGCCACTTCAAATTGCCCGCGCTTTCCCGGTCAGTCCGCCGAGGCCTGGCATCGCTTCGCTCTCCCCCTCTGGTTTCACTCGTTTTTTTGACAAGATCATCGTGACGACGGGGGCGCTCCTCGTGGTGGCCCTCGCGCTTGCCGGGGCGCTCCTGGCGGTGGCCCTCGCCACTGTGGCCGCGGTGTTTGCGGTCTTTGCCGCACCATCCTCTCCCGAGGAACAGGCAGACCGCCCCGGTCGCTGAATGCCCGCCGGCCGCCAGGCCTGGCAGATGCGCAACGCCAACCACGAAAGCCGGCATCGCGCGATGGAGGAGATTCGGCAGAAGCACCTGTCACTTCGCGAGTGCAGAACTGCGACCGGTATCACGACGTCCGAAAGCCGACATCTTGCCAACCAGCGATTGAAAATGTAACGATGGACGGCGCCATCGGCCAAGAGCGGCCGTTGGTGAACGGCAGCTTTGGGGCGCTCCATTGGCGCTGGGGAACTTTCAAGCGAGCTTTGCGTAGGTTCAGATGAAGATCCTGTTCGCCGCGGTAATCCTTGCCCTGGGCGTTGTGGTCAGACCGTGTGAGGCGCAAGCCGCCAAGATCGCTCGCGTAGGCTTTCTCGCGCCTCAGGGCCGATCCCTGCCCATCTTCGACGCATTCCGGGAAGGGCTTGCCGAACTTGGCTATGTCGAAGGCCGCAACATCGTAATTGAGGCGCGCTTTGCGGAAGGACAGCTCGATCGACTGCCCGGTCTCGTGACTGAACTCGTCAATCTGAAAGTGGATGTCCTCGCCGTGACGGGTGCCGTGACGGCTCGTGCGGCCAAGGAAGCGGCACCAGACACCCCGATAGTCTTCGCCATGGTGGTCGATCCGGTGGCAGACAATGTGGTGTCCAGACTGGCGCTGCCTGGCGGCAACCTGACCGGCGTGACCAGCTTTGATCCGCAGCAAGCGAGAAAACAGCTCGAACTCCTCAAGGAGGCGCTCCCCGGGTTGAAACGCGTGGCGATCCTGGGAGATCAAGGCGTGTCCGAGGCTTTGATGATTGCGAGTGAGGCACAGGCAAGAGAACTGGGCCTTCAATCTCAGCGGCTCAGACTGGCAGCCTCGAATCTGGATCTCGAGGGTGCGTTTGCAACCATCATGCAGGCGCACGCCGATGCTCTGCTGGTGCTGGAAGAACCATTACTGGGGGTCCACGCGAAAAGGATCGCCGAACTGGCGGCGACCGATCGGCTGCCCACCATGTTCGCGCCGTCCCGGGTCAGCGCCGGCGGGATGTTCGCCTATGGGACGAGCCAAGTCGAGTCGGTCCGCCACATGGCTTCGTACGTGGACAGGATCTTGAAGGGAGCCAAGCCGGGCGGGCTTTCGGTGGACACGGTGACACGTTATGAACTGATCGTGAATCTGAAGACCGCGGGAGATATTGGCATGACGATTTCGCCCGCGATACTAAAACGAGCCGACCGAGTGATCCAGTAAGGCAGATCCGCACGCGCCTGAAGTCCGCGGACGCGGTCGCGGTCGCAATTGTGTGGCCGCCAGTCACTTCAGTGACCGCTTACGGGAGCGCAAAACGAACCTCTGGAACACGGCAGCGGTCGGCTCCACCTCCAGCGAGAACGAAAGCCGACATCTTGCCAACCGGCGATTGAAATGTAACGATGAGCGGCGCTATCGGCCAGAAGCGGGCACAGGGGGCCAGTCGCGAAAATTGCGGGAGGGGACGCCTGCGGCGGCTTACCATCCGAAAAGCCTGAGCCCAGGACGACGTGATTGCTAGGGCCTACGTCGATCAGTGCGATGACGAGCGGTGGCTGGCGCCGCGAAAGAGCGCAGTGCGCCGCATTGCGGCCAGTGGCAGAATGAACTGAACGGGGGTGCCGCGCGTCCCGCGCTGCGCTCGCCCTCGTGCTGGAACGCATTTGCGCGTATTGATTGCCGGCGCCGCGAGAATGGGAGAGCACAATGAAGGCGATGGTCTTCCAGGCACCGCACACCGACCTCTTCGCAACGAACCGCACACGTCCGAAGCCGCAGCCGGGTGAAGTACTGGTCCGTGTTCACGCTTGTGGTGTTTGCCACGGCGACCTCATGGTCCAGGAAGGTATGTTCCCGTTTACCCGCTACCCGGTCGTGCCAGGTCACGAGATTGCTGGAATCGTTGAGGAGTTGGGTGAGGGAGTGAACTGGCTGAAGCTGAGTTCCCGCGTGGGCCTCTCCGCGCTCGGAGCTTCTTGCGGCCACTGCGCCGCCTGCCTCGCTGCCGATGAGTTCCTGTGCAGCAGCCTGGGATTCACCGGTGTCACGAGTGACGGCGGCTACCAGGAATTCATGATCGCGAACGCGGCGTACGTCGTGCCACTTCCCGATGCGATCGATTTCGCCGAGGCAGCGCCGCTGATGTGTGCCGGCCTGACGGTCTTTAGCGCGCTGCGGCATGCGGGTTTTCAGCCCGGTAATCGCGTGGCGGTGGTCGGACTCGGCGGGCTCGGTGAGATGGGCGTGCGGTATGTCCGCGCGATGGGCGGTCGGGTTGCTGTAGTTTCCTCGACGGCAGACAAAGAGAGCGATGCACGCGCGCTCGGTGCTGAGCTGTTCATCCATAGCAAGACTTGCGCGCCCGCAGAGGAGCTGAGCCGTTGGGGCGATGGCGCCAACATCATTCTTTCCACGGCGAGCTCCGTTGAGAGCGCGAACGCCACTTTCCTGGGTCTCGCACCGAACGGCACGCTGGTGCTCCTCGGCGCCGGACCGGGCGATGTGTCACTGAGCCCCATGGCGCTCGTCATGGGGCGGCGCCGAGTCATGGGGTCACCCGCGGGCTCACGCAAGGATCTGCGCGACACGCTCGCATTTGCGGCGGATCATGGTGTGCGGCCGCGCGTGACGCGCTTCCCGCTCGAGCGTGCGAACGAAGCGCTGCGCGCGATGAACGAGCGCGCTCTGCGGGGTCGAGCGGTTCTTATCATGGACTAACCGTCTCTGAGCCAGCGAGGCGCTGAGGCCTGGCCCCTCGTTTTGGTTGGCCTCGCACTGACACGGAAGAGATTCCGCTTCACCGCAAATTGATGTCCGGTTCCGGCGGACCTGAATGTGCCAAACGGGTCGATAAGGACAGAGGACGTCCGCTCTTCGGTGTCATAGCGGGCCGGCTTTCGCCGCTGCTCGCCCTCACCCCCGCCCCTCTCCCGCTGCGAGGGCGAGGGGCGATCCGTCACCTCTGGAATGACATTTGAGAAGCGATGACCAGTCGCCCCTCGCCCGCGCAGCGGGGGAGGGGCGGGGGTGAGGGCGTCGGGCCGCCGCACGTCTGGCCGATTGTTGATTGTATTGCTGCGAATGAGAGCAAGGGGTCGGCGGTTGTTCGTGCCATTGGCGTCTTGGCGGCCCTTGGTCCGCAGATTTGAATCTCGGGAGACGCCAGCGCCTCACATGGTTTGTTCTCCAGCCGGAGAGCGGCGGCGAGTCAGCGCGAGCGCCGTTTTCTTCGCACGACATTTTGTTCAAGAAACTGAGCGTAGCCGTGTTCATCGAGCTCGCCGGCCGCCAGCGCGATGACAGCCTGGGCGGCCTTCTCTTCTGACGCCTTGAAGCTGTATCCGTTGATCTCGAGGAAAAGGACGCCGACAACAAAACCAACCCGTTTGTTGCCATCAACGAAGGGATGGCTCTTGACGATTCCCGCCGTGTAGGCGGCAGCCATCGCAATCAAGTCCGGCTTGTCAGCGTACGCGAGTTGCTGCTTGGGCCGTGCCAAGGTCGATGCCAAAAGTCCCGCGTCGCGAAGTCCACCGGCGCCGCCATGTAGGCTCAGCAACCGCGCATGAAGCGTCCCGGCGTCACGCTCATCGACCCAGATTGGCTCCTTCACTTCGCCAGCACGTGCAGCGTATTCCGATAACGATGAAGAATGCCGTCGGCCGTAGTCATCTTTTTCTCGAACGCAGGATCGTAAGGCGTCAGTTGGTAAGTCCCATCCGGACCCTCGACCAGGAAGAGCTGTTCACCGTCTCGCGTGTTCAGCCGATTGATGACTTCCTTCGGAAGAACGACACCGAGCGAGTTCCCGAACCTGCGCACTTTGACTTCGATCATGCAGACTCCCCGTAGTTATTACTATTGTAATAACACCAGAGGCGGGGGTCAACTGCCGCCCTGGCGGCCCTCACCCCCGTTTCCTCTCCCGCTGCGCGGGCGAGGGGCGATCGGGTACAGACCGGGATGATAGGTAACACTTCAGACCGGGAGGATGGGTGACAGGTTGAAGATCCATGGGCAAGGAGGACTTGCCTATGGGTTGGAAGGAGACCTGTCCCATGACGGAGCG
>Ga0075030_100000382_pt1 | contig 38281 bp, 40 predicted proteins | sample LitLauG_LLR_2012_FD_71393 | JGI IMG/M metagenome (GOLD analysis project Ga0075030, IMG submission 71393) | Freshwater sediment microbial communities from Pennsylvania, USA - Little Laurel Run_MetaG_LLR_2012 | ecosystem: Environmental > Aquatic > Freshwater > Creek > Sediment | place: USA...
AAGTCGTTCCTTCCACCAAACCTCGCCGGAGAGATGGCCGAGTGGCTGAAGGCGCACGCTTGGAAAGCGTGTTTACTCGAAAGGGTAACGTGGGTTCCCTTTTCCCGGTGTTTTCAGTGACTTACTCGGATGCTTGCTCCAAGCAAAAGTGTAAAGCGTGCATACTCTCAGCGCAAGGATTTCCTTGCTCTTTCCTTCCGTTTTTCGAGTGCCCTCTTTCTCTTGTATTTGCGGACGGCAGCCAAGTGCCCGCATTCCCACCGGCAATGCTTTTTCTTGCGCGGCCAGGTAAATCGCGTTCCGCATTTTGCGCAAACCTGCGCTTCCGCGCAGCTGACGACATCCGCCCACGCTGCCGCAATCATCAACTCCCACGCCGAGATGGTATCAACGACTGCGTAGGGATCTTTTCCGTGCCACTCCAGCGAAACTTGCAGGGTGTTGTTAAACCATGCTTGCCCGGCAAACAACGCGCGATCAATAGGGCGAGCGTCTGCTGAAGGGGGCTGGCTGTACTCGTGCCGAAGTTTTATTGGGTTGCGCAGTGCGCTTAAAAGTCGGTACCAGTGTTTTGTGTCTTCCCACAACTGGTCCACCGCCATTGGCAAGACTCGCAGGTTAATGGCGTATCGATAACCGCATTCAACATTGACATACGTTCCTGCTGCCCACGTCTCCTGAGACGGTTCGCCTGCATGGAACATCCACGCACCTACACTATCGAGAAAAGCTAATGCGGCTTTCTCTGTTCGATTTGTATTAAGCAGATTGAAAAGTTGGTTTCGGAGAGCCAGCGGTTCTTCGATCGCCTCTAGTTCCGTGTCACCCCACTTCGTCGTTTCGACTTGAGGCCAAAACACTCTCTCAATTCCGCCCTCCTCTAGCACTCTCCCATCAACATCCCGCACTTCGGGCTGAAAACTCTCGCGTACAGTCCAACGAATCGGAATCCGCCATGCCCGGATGTGTAGGGCAATAGGCACGCTCGGTATGGGTGACATTTTTTGCATAGAGAATTATGTCCTAGCAAATACTAGCATCAGTGAATATGAAGCGAAAGAGAGCTTCGGCGGATGGCTTCTTAGCGGTTGACGAAGCCGGGCAGTTTGTTGGCCTCTCTCCCTGGATTTTGCGGAGCTGGCTGCACAAGGGGCGGCTGACTCGATACAAATCTAGCTCTCGCACAATGGTAAGTCTCACGGAACTGCTTGAGTTAACCAAAGTAGGGGTTCGGCCTCGTCCGCTCAGCAAAGACGCACCGCTGACGCGAATGAGTAACTTTCATACAGAGGAATAAGACAATGCACATTATTTTCGGCTTGATTGATCCACGGACCATGCGCGTATTTCATGTTGGTTGCACGCGCGATCCCAAGACGCAACTAAACGCCCTACCCGCTCTCGCGGCCAAGAGGGTGGCTGGGATGGCACCGGCCACTCCTCAAATGGTCATCTTCCAGGATGTGGAGTCTCACCCCCAGGTCGAGTGGGTGAAATGGTCGAAGCGGTTTCGTCGGGACATCGTGACAGGTGATTGGGAGCGATACGAGAGCATCGCCAACGCTTTCACCAATTCCAAACGAGCGAGGCGCGTCCTCGGAAAGGAAGCTTCATCGGATGCAGACGCTCACGCAGAGTTCCATGAGTTTGACCAAGAAAACCCCGAAGTCTTTGAGGAAATGCTGCGCATAGCCCGAGAGTTCAAGGCTCAGGGGAGGACCGCAGCTAGTATCGACGAAATCGTCATCAAGATCCGCTTTCAACGGCCTGATACGAACCGCACCGACGGGTTCAAAATCGGGAACACACACGGAGCTTTCTACTCTCGCAAGTTGCAAATGGTAGACCCGTCCCTTTGCGGGCTATTCGCAATGTGCCCGAGCATGGCTGACGATCTGGTGCTCGAAGATGGACGTACTTGGCGCGAGTTTGCGAGGGAGCATTCGGATGCTCTTCGGTTTGCTGGAGCCGAGGAGAATAACGAGGAGGATACGCGATGGACGTATTAACATCTTTCCTAGATATTGCCCTCCCTCTGGCGGAGCGCGGTTTCCGCGTCTTCCCGCTTGTTCCTAAGAGCAAGATGCCGGTGAAGCTGTCATGGGGTGGCTCCCGCAGTTGAGCTAGCGCTGGGACTCTTGTCGATTTCGATCCATGGCTTTCATTCTTTGAACTATGTCCTCCGGGCTAAGCCCAGGCAGGAGTTCCAGAATACCCACCTTCAGATTGAATTTGTTTAAGACGAACTCAGCGATTCGGCGCGGCCCAGGTGCGCCTTGTCGGCTGAAAGCTCCAGGACGGGCGATGAACTGGAGAGCGTCGATGGGAAGACCATCTTCGCGCGCCAGCAAACACTTGAAAATATCGCGCTCATATTCGGAGATGGGGTTGTGCAAGCTAAGGGCAACTTCAACTACAGTCGCTTCGTCGGGAAAGTAAAAATCGAACGCATATCCTATACCTTTGCAGGCTTTCTTTTCGCTATAGTCTGCTCCGAAAGCCGTCTGAGCCTCCGCACGAAGTCGCTTCATGAAAGCGGCGTTCGCTAAATCACGTGCTCCAGCACCCTTCTTCTCATAAAAAGTCTGCGTATTATGCGCGACTCCCTGAGCTAAGAAAAAGAGCTGCAATCCTTTGTTTTGCTGAGTGCTTTCAGCCATCTATTTGATCTCCGCTAAACACACCGCCGGCTCGCATCAGCATGGTCGATCATTCTCGTCGTCAGCCTTGCGGATGGAGCAAAAAGACGTGGCATCGGCTTTTCGCGGCATTATCGCATTTCCGTGAGAAATACCCCAACGGGGAAGTTTCCGGCTATGGACATAACGGTAGTGTCATGGCATGCCCCCCGCGCGCCACGCAGTTCAAATCTCCTACCTTGCTAACCGGGTGCCTTTAGCTGAATTTTGCAGTATATTGGGCTCCCCTCTACAAGGAGGCCCATCATGAAACTAACAGCAACGGCTTGGATAGATCTCTTGGCTCGTTATGGCCCTGCAGCACTGTTTGTTTTCATGGTGTTTATTCTGCTTGGCATGGCGCGCACCACAAAGGGCCTTTCGAATGAACAGAGGAAAGTTCAGAATGTTGCCTATGGATTTGTATGGTTGAGCATTTTCATCCTAGCCGCAATGATCGTGATCAGTTGGTGGCAGGGCAATTTTCCAAAAGAGTTTGTGGTGCGGGGTACGATCTCAAACCTAACATATCCGCAGACTATCACGACGTTTCAACCCGTCTTCTTGCATCGAACCCCGGTTGCCGGTTTGGACTTTCAATATGAATGGCGGTACATCAGTCCCACTAGGTTCACTGGTCCCCTAGAAGTGTTGCTGCAGAAAGGTAGTGGTAGTACGAGGGGCTCAGGCGGTACAGCCCTCTTGAAGTACAAAGTGCAGATCCGCGATGACTACTACGACGGCGAAGTTGACATTGAATACAATCAGAAAACCGACGAAATGGTTTTGACCCACGGTAAATACACGGAAACGATTCTACCCGTATCTACCCCTTTTGCGACTGACGCTCCTGAGCCCAAGCAAGCAAATGGGCTGGTTTCTGCGAACACCGTTTACGCCGCATCTGTCGAAAAAGTCGCGAAGCCGGAAGATCTGATTCGAGCTCTGGATGTAGACGACCCACTTATACGCGCTTCCGCGCGGCGGGACCTGATCGGGTTAGGGCCGAAAGCGATTCCTTACCTTGAACAGGCTCTCATTGATGCCAAAAGCTCCTATCGGCTCCGTGTGGGTATTCTTTCCACTCTGAAGGATATGGGCTCAGCCAACCTGTCGCTCGGGGAATTGGGGCTGTGCGCAGTAGCCAGGGCTAGCAAAGACGGCGATCTCACATTGAGCAAGGAAGGGCAAGCCGTCTTGGCGACAGGAGTAGTCGTTCCCCAGATCTGCTCTCTGCTAGAGCTGAGAACCGATCGAATTCTGGATGAGGACAAGATATTGAAGTCGGCTATTGATAAACAGCGGAAGGCACTCGGAGTTGCCTTTGAACTCTACAAGCAAAGGGTGCCCTACAAGTGGGGAGGCAAACAGCCGAGTAAGGGTCTTGATTCATCGGGCTATGTGGCGTACATATTGGCCAACATAGGTGTGATCAAAGATCCAGCTACGTACTGGTCGGGCAAGCTTTTCACTTCGCCGCTTATGAAAAAAGTGGATCACGAGCGCGTCGGAGACATCATTTTCTACGGCGGAGGTATTTGCATGATATACCTCGGTGACCACGTGAGCATTGGGATGCTCCCTGGAGGAATTGCGACAGGCAATCTTGACGTCTTCCCGCCTGGGTATGAGCGAAAGGGTGTCCGTCGGTTCTAGCTGGGGAATAGGAAAAAAACTAACTGTTTACAACTCCCGCTTGCCTGCATACCCCAGAGGTAGACTTTGGCATTTTCCCCTCCCAGCCCGAGCCCCCATCAACGCTCACCCCACAGCGTTTACCAAATGGTTACGTGTAGCATTTTCCCCTCAGGTCATAGTACTCCCCCACTTGTTTGACCACATTTCCCGTCACCTGTAAGATCAACTCTTCTTTTTGTCGCCCAACGGTCGATACCACCTCGTTACCAGCGCTAAATTGTCATTATCTAGCAGATCCAGCGGTCGCGGTATCGCTTCAGGACTTCCTCGGCCCATCCGTCTATAGTCGCTGGCGTCGTCGCCTTTAAGAAAGGAATCAGACAGACAGTCTTTCCGTCTCCATCCGTCGCCCTACCACCCCTTACGGGGTGTGGTAGGGACGAGCGTAATGGAATTGGCTTTTGAGCCCGCCAGGCGGCCACCTACTCGATTGCCCCTCGCAGCGCGGCGGGGATTGCCCCACCTTGAATCATCTCCACTTTCCGAGACTTGGCAAGCCGTGGCGCGAAAAGTCGTTAACCCGCGATTTGCAACAGGACCGGCGCGGGCGGCTGACTTTCTGGTGGCCAATGCCTTTGGAACAAAAGCGAGATTGCCCTCAACCGATTGCTAGCTCGGTCGAGCGCTAACGAGGGTTGACCGGTAACTGCCGAGATCGTCCTTGAGTTGTGTCGCCAGTCCCGCTTTGGCGCCCCGACCCGACCAGATCAAGTCCAGCTCCCTCAGATCCTCAGCTGGTACCACCTGCCCTGGGCCATATGTCTTTGCCAGCTTGCTTGCAGCCTCCCGCACCTCACAGAACGAATCGTAAACCGACTGCGAGAACAGCACCCCGTATGCCGCATGGCACGAGTTGAGACCCTCGTAGAGCCTCTTGGCCCATGCGCCGTCCGCAGTTTTTCCTTCCATGCGCCAGTTACTGATTTGTGCTTGTAAGATGCGCCACAGCCTCGGATATGCCTTTATACGCGCTTGCAATACGTCTTTGAGCTGAGTTTGCTCCAGTTCCCTAAGTTTCGACTTGACCTGCCAACGAGCGCCCAGAAGAGTCAATATTGATCCGACTATCGACACCGAGGCCGCGATAAGCGCTGCTGTGACCTTCTCGTCCATGTTGAGTCACCCCCTTCTGGCCAAAGCCTACCAAATGGCGAGTCCGACTACCTAAATTCGCCTCAGTAAGGTAATTGTGAGGTTGATCGTATTCACGCGCACACAGGGCAGCCAGCGGCACAGCTGATTCTGACCGGCGAGTCGCAGCAGGACCGGGAGGGGCGGCTGACTTTCTGGAGGATCTTACCCCATGGAAATAGGACCGTCGTGGGGTTATGAGTGCAAATTCCCTGATTTCGACAGTCTGGAAAGCTACATGTTTTGATAGGAGTCAGCGCACCCAGCAGAGATGGCGCAGTCTTCCCTACTGCGCCATCAGAGGAGCAAATGACCGAGGCCGCATAGCTCCTTCACATCAGAGGAAAGAGCGACGATGGGGAGGGCCGCATGATTCCTTCCTCTTGATTCCGGCTAATCTAGTTCGTCCCTTTTCGGGAGTCTGCTCAGAATTGCACAGTTTATAGAATATGGGCATCGCGGTTAGCGGCGGGTAACCGGCATTCGACCCTCACGACCGCTTTAATTTTGAAGTTCTTTCGGCTAGACCCGTTCTGGGTTTGGCCTTCTTTTTGCCAGTTTGGCTCGCCTGGTAAGAGAAAAGACGGCCATGATTCAAGCATCAACCCCCCGGCTGAAACGAACCGATGGCCGTCAGGCCGAGACTACTTTTTGGTTGAGACACGCTAACAGCGAAGAAAGCAGCTGGAATGTTCACAATTGCTCACTCCTCGCAAATTATTCCGCTGTTCACGTCAGTAGCGTAATTGTGGGCTGAATCGTATTCGTACCGCCCAAGCCGGGCAGTATCACAGCTCCTCTTAACCAGCCGACTGCCGCGAGGATTCGTGAAATTATCGAAAGTGAGCAATTCTGAACATTCACCCACTGGGGAAAGCCGTACCGTGCAAATTGTCTAAACGGGGCAGTCTCCTCGGGAGGTGGACAGCTCTTTTGGGGCAGTATGGGTTATTGTCTCCTGGCCCGCTGGCAGACGTTCTGACCCGCACGAACCGCCGCTTCTTAATGTCTCCGGGATTGTCCGCTTTAATTAGCAGGAATCATGCTGTCGGTGCGTGCCGGAGGTTCTCGATGCTGAAAGAATTTTTCTTCCGCCCCCGCAGAATCGACTGGCGAATCATCGCGCTGTTGCTCGTTTCGGTGGTGAGCTTCGTCGGTGGAGCGATTCTCTGGTTGCGCTCTCTATGACGCGAGACACCCTGTATGTCGGGAACCAGAAAGAACAAACCGCCGCGCTGCCCTTATTGCGTTTCGGGCACAGAATTTAGCCTGATGAAGGTTCTAGAAAACGGCGGCAGATCTGCGAAAACTGCGGGCACATAATCTTTCCCGAGGATAGAGCCTTCTGGTGCCCCTGTCAGCGGTGTACTGAAATCAAGCTGTCACCTCGTGTTCGCAATTCCCGCCGTCGATAGAAAAGACAATCCAACTCAATTCACCTCAGTAGGGTAATGAGAGGTGAGTCGTGTTCACACGCTAAGTTATTGATTCTAAAATATATATATCAAAACTAGTCATTAGAGTGTGAAGTTCACAACTCACAATTGGTGCGCTAAAGCCCTTTGTCGTTAACACTGTTGCAGACAAGACACACCAAGTGTTGCGTTATTAATCTATTTCTCAAAATGAGACAGTTTTTGTCCATGTAAAGTTATGATACTGCGGGCCTGTTGGGGCAATGTTTTTCAACATTTCATCCGCCCCCACCCCTCTCTCAATGGCGTACGTGAGCATCTCATCCAGTTCGCTCCAGGGACCGCCATCGCGTACCGCTGACGTGCCCCAGTGATTTCTCTTGTTTGACCCGTTGCGCGAGCGTGCGCGGTTTGGTCTTCAGACAAGCAGAGGTCATTTCGGTACCGTTTTGTCTCCAGCGGGTTTGAATTCGATCGGGATCAGCCTGGGGAGAAGCGGGAAGTAAAGACTCTTCATGAATTCCTGTGTTGCATGTAGCCAACGGGAGACGTCGTCAAACTTGATCGGCTGAAGGGGACCGACTGAGTGGGGCGCTTCGGATCTGTCAGCGCGGTGCACGATTTGATGGCGTCGCTCGATCATCCGCTGGATCGCCGGAAACTCCGTGGTGTGGTCTCTGACATTGAAACCTAGGACCTGGAGAAGGTTACTGATCTCCTCGATACTGTTGTAGTTGGAGCGTTCGAGGTATTCGGACACCGACTCTTTGAGTAGGTCGTCCACGAGCTTCCCCTTGTGCTGCACAAGCTTCCCTAAGAAAAACTTCTCTTTGCGTCCACCAAGGCCCGCCAATGGAATCTCGTTCAGGCAGGTCTCTTGTGCCTCAGGAAGGAGCACGCGTGCCATCGTGCGCAAGAACTCTTCGAGCTGGGCGTGGGTGAGAACAACGGCAGCTCGGAGGATGTCTTGTGACTCGTTCTGGTGGTCCTCGGATTCGCTTAGCCATTCGGCCACATGCACTAGGCGGTCCACCCTTTCGAAAGCCTCTATCTGCTGGTCCAAGTAGGGACCGAGGGCCTGCCTCACGGCGAAGGTGAGTTGTTCGCTTCTGGTTGATGTCTCTTCAGGAGCGGTGCTCGATGAGGTGGTGCCCTCGTCTGGCATGGTGTCCAGAATTGTAGCGGTGTCTTTGGGTTTGTTCTAGTCAATCCACGCACCGGCACTCAGCCTCTGCCTATGTCGTCACACCCACTGTGACGTTTCCTGTCGCCCGGCAATGGCTACGTTGACTTGAAGCCCTTTTCCGGACCAACGCCTTTTCTGAAATTCACCAAGACGCGGACAGCAGGCTTACGCGCTCATGGACCGCCTGCAAGTCCTCCGTCATCAAGTTTGCGTATCGCCGCGTCATCTCCAGCGTGGAATGCCCGAGCACTTTCTGCAAGTGGAACACTGAACCGCCACGTCGAAGATAGTTCACCGCGAAGGTGTGACGAAACGCGTGCAGCGTCCGCGCTGGAGGCTCAAAGCCGAGTTGATTGCATAGGATCTTGACGCCTCTGAGCGCCGTCATGCGGTTTACTCGCGTGTTCTCGCGCGTTGCAAAGAGCAGGGAATCCGGTTTCCGGTCGAAGTCTGCAATTAAGCGGTGCAGAGCCTTTCGCAGTCCAAATGAGAACGGAATGATCCTTTGCTTTCGCCCCTTGCCGTCCAGCGTGAGCAGCATGTTGTTCATGTCCAGATCACGGACGCGCAACGTAAGCGCCTCGGTGATGCGACAGCCGGTGTCCAGCAACAAGAGCGTTAGGAGATGCAGGCGCCGCTGGTAAAAATGTTTTGGCCTGGGCTTCCAGTTCACAAGCCGCGTGACTTGCGCCGCTGTGAACGTGGGCAACACAAGCTGAGGTTCTTTCAGCTGCGGAATGCGCGGGTGCTGACAACCTGGGCCACACTTCCGTTCTCCTCCAGTGCTGCTCCAATGCAGATACGCATTGATAGCGCGTATCGCTGCATTGCAGCCGGTCGCCTTGAGCCCCCGCTCACGCATTCTCAGCACAACGTCTTTCAGCTCATTTTGTGATGGTGATTCAGATGGCAGCCATTTCAGCGCGTGTGTGTACCAAGAAATCGTGGAAGCGGAAACATTGTTCAAGAAGCGGCGTTCTCGGATAAAATCATTGAAGCACATACGTGGAATCCTCCTAAGCGTGTTAGCAGCTATGGAGCGAGTCCTCCGTAAGTCCTTGAATCGCCGGAGAGATGGCCGAGTGGCTGAAGGCGCACGCTTGGAAAGCGTGTTTACTCGAAAGGGTAACGTGGGTTCGAATCCCACTCTCTCCGCCATATTTTCAACAACTTAGAAGTGCCTGCAATCAGTTTGCAATCACTTTACGGCGAAGAGCCATGCCTACCACTTTGGAATGCGCCACCGCCATCTCATCCGTAACGACATCTCCGTAAATATTCAGAGTTGTACGAATGTCAGAGTGACGCATCAGTTTCTGTTGCACCGCTATTGCTGTGCCTGCCGCATCAAGCCATGATCGGTAGCTGTGCCGCAATGAATGCGTGCCCAGTTTTTCGATGCCGGCCTTGACGGCTGTCTTCTGGAACACCTGCCAGACCCAGGGATAAGAGACGGGCAACCGGCCGAGCTGCGCCGGACTGCCGAACATCCAGTCTTCGTCCGATGGAAACAGACTGGTCTGTCTCCAGGCCGCCAGCACTTTCAGCATTTCCCGATCCACCGACATTAGCTTGCCCGAGTAGATGGTTTTCACATCGTCCACCTGCTGCCGGACAATCGCACGCTCGACGCGGAGCTTGGCATTGAACCAGTCCACATCCGACCACCTCAATGCAAGACATTCGCTGATACGAAGGCCAAAACAAACGCAGACCAGTGCAATCGTGCGGAAGGGCTCCTCGAAATTCTCCAGCAGAAGCTGAAACTCCTCCACCGTCAGACTGCGAGGTTTGCGCATTCGCCGGGTTGCCCCTTTGATCGTGACCAGTTCCATTGGGTTGCGTTGCGTTGGCGCATCACCGCGCCACATGGCGTAATCCCAAAGGGCATGGACGAGGCCGCGCACGTGAACCCTGCTCTTGGGAGAGAGGGGCAGGGTGTCGAGCCACAATTCCACCGGACGGGCTTGCAAGTCTGTAAGCGGGCAATTCCGCCAGCGCGGGAGTATGTGGTTGTTCAGCCATGCTTCGTAGCCCCGCCGTGTGCTGAGGCGTCGAGGCATCTTTTCGATACGGTACTGGGCGACGATGCTGTTCACTGTGATGATCGGGTTGCTGTTTACCGGGTTTTCCACCAAGCGCCGAAATGGTTCGGCAGCCCGCCACGCTGATGTCTTCGTGGGGAACTCGCGTGCCGAGCCGATGAACCTCGTGCGTCGATGGCCATTCTCACACCAGAGGAAATTCCAGGATCTGCGACGCTTGTCGAAGACCACACTACCTTGTTGTAGCCGTGCTCGTTTCATGTGCTCCTTTCGTTTACGAGCACGGACGGCTGCGTGGATCATAGCGCAGGCGTCGCATTTTGTGGATCACTGCTTTCTCGCAATGGCACTGGCAAGCTCGGAGAGCCGGAACACCCAGATTCTTCGCTTCATTCCCAGGCCCAGGGCATACGCACCGGCGATGCCCTTGCGCGCAAGCGCGAGCAAGTGGCGGCGCTTGATGGACAGAAACTTCGCAGCTTCTTCAGCGGAAACAAAGGGTTCCATTTGCAGCATTCCTCCACTGCCAGTATGTCTGGAATCGCTGCCGCGCATCAGTTAAGCCTTGTTACATCCATTGTCCTGAATTCCCAGCCTTTATGCGGGTGAGGCGAGCTGTCATAAAACTGTAACTGGAGTTGAGAGTAGGAGCAGGCTAAGTTATTCCAGATCATCAACATTCGCATGGCTCTCCGTGTCAGGTCCGCAAGAAGAAAGTGAATTGCCGCAAGGGCTGCAACAAGCAGCGGACTTCATGCGCGAAGTTCGCAGAGTTCACCTACAACGCGGATGGAGCATGAGAGGTGGAACTTTTCTGGAGCCTGAGCAGGAGGCGGCAATAAGAGTGGCAGTCGCCAAGGATAACCCGGCACGATCGGGGAAAGACGACGGGCAGATGGATGGGGCCGTATTTCGTACTGCGCGCTCATTTGAGGAAATGTGTCGCCGTCAGCATGTGGAGGTGAGCGAGTCCATGAGGCCGTTGGTCGTGGGGCTCCTTGCAAGCGAGCTGCTGGTCAACCGGGAAGCGCTACCTGAAGCGTCAAGGGACAATGGTTTGGAAAATTTCACTGCGCTGCAAGGCGGTATAGGCCCGGAGCTGGTTAAGGAATTTGGCGAACGATTTAAGGACAGCCGGAGCTACTTCGGTGAGGTTCCCCACCATGCAGCAACCCCGCGTGAGTATTTGCAGAAAATGGCAACCAGAGGCAAGTACGAGAAGAAAGCGTCGTGTTGGACTGCGGAAGTCAGGCGACACCGGAGAAATGGCGAGGAGAAACCACAAACGCCCAGCGTAAAGTGACGAGTGTAACGTTACTTTAGTAAGAGTACTAAAAGACAAGGTGCACCGGTACTCTTGCGCGTTTTTGGAACTGGCCTAAAGTGTAATGACAAGTTGCTTCGGTTCTGCTTAAAGATTCGCAAAGCCGACGCGTATTTTCTCAAACGTCCAACTGACAACGAAGAGTGAAAAAAGCCTCGTTCCGGGGCCGCGCCCGAAGTGTGTTCAAAACTCTGCGTCAATGGGTGGGGAGAGAGTCATATGTCTACTGAAGAGATCGGAATTCCTGGTATCGAGGATGTCAAAAATCAGCTTGAGCGAATAAGGCGGAGCAAGCGCTTTGCTAGAGCGAACAGGGCATTCCCTTTTCTCCAGTTCCTCGTGGACGGGGCTTTCCAGGGCAAGGAATTCACCGAGGAAGAGATTGCACGGGATGTATTCCACGTCGGTGACAAATGGGCGCCGCTGCTGGATGCGAATGTTCGCGTCACCCGCTTCAATCTTCAGAAATATCTGGGGGAGTACTACAAGAACGAAGGTGCTGAAGACCTAATCATAATCGAAGTGCCATCGGGCACCGGATATCGAGCCATATATCACTTCAGCTCCAAAGTCCTTGATGAGAATCACTATCGGTTGGGCCTGGCCGCATTCGGTGAAATGCTCATTCACTTCTGGCCTCTGCTTGCACGGCTGAGGGACCGGAAAGATCTTGAAGACGTTCTGGAAGATCTCAAGGCATCCGGACGAATAAGACGGGTGAAGCCGGGGTTATGAGCACTAATGCCAGCTTAACCTTGTGTAACTTAGCTTAACTGGTTCGATTTCAACAACAGACTTATCCTGCGGTCAGTTTCGGATTTGAAAAGGCACTCAGTCCGAAACAGAAAAGGGGACCGCACATGGATATCTTCACCTTACTGAGTCTGGCGCTGCACGTAATCCGAATCATCGTCCACTCCAACGATAACAACTGAACGGCAACAGACGGGGTGGCCACAGCTCACTCGCGCTGCGGCCACCGCAGTCTCCAGAGGCGGCGGAGCCACGACTGCCCGAAGTCCCAAATAAGGAGAAACACAGTGAAACCATCTGACTCTCAACAAGAGACGGGGAAGCAACGGAAATTGCTCAAGGTCGCAGGGGTCGTGCTGGTCGCGCTCTGGCTTTTTTCGCATCTTCCGCATCACGCGCAGGTAAGGCCGGTGATGGCGGAGAAAAAAGCCGCCCCTGTAGTCGCAACGCCGGCAGCTGCTGCAGCAGTGGTGCCCGCTGCTCCTGCTCCAGTCGTAGTTCCGCCGCCTGACCCGATAGCCAATGTCGCTAGAGTCCTCGCCGGAAAATACGAAGGGATCGGGACAGTTTCACAGAAGCCCCCTCGGGGCTGCCGCCTGAACGTCGAGGTAAGGCGGCAAGACAAGGACAAGGATGCACCTGCGTTCGAGGCGTACACGATCCTCGCATGTATGCCTGCGTTGACCTCGAATTGGAGAGGCAGCAATTACACCGTTACCTCCGCCGTGCTCTCGGGCGTCGGTCATGACGGCGTAACTCCCTCAATTGATTTTTCGGCTGTGAGCAATGGCGGTGTGAGGGAATCGCTCTTCAAGTGCGGGATGGAAAAGTTAACCCTGCAAGCCTTCGGCTCCAACCGCGCTACAGCCAGGTGGACGGAAACCGGCCCGGAAATATGCACCGGGGGCGAAGTGATATTGGATTCGCGTCGGACGTATTGATCTCAATTTCAAAAACAAAAAAAGGGAGTTACTCATGCAAACAATAAAAGTGGCAGCGGGGTTCTTGCTTCTATCGGTTATCGGGGTTCAGACGGCGAACGCACAGCAATGCCAGGGTAAAGCAGGTAGTTTTGCTCTGGCCGCGTGTCGGGCTAATGCGGCGAGGGCATTCGTAAGCCCTGCCACTGCGCCTCCGCCAGAACTAAACGCCAAGGCTCAGGCCTTATCAACGGGCTGGGGTGATGCAATCCAGCTGGATAGCTTGCCGTCCACGGTGGAGCCTTCGGGCGGATTCACTCCGCTGACGAAACTAAAAAGACTTGATGATGGCGAGTTCGTTTTACAGCCGGGATTCTTCGAGCTCTCAGCAGAAAGCTTTTCGCTGGAGCCGGGCGACTGCGGCACCCGCGCTGCTGCGGCTTTCCTTCCTGCTCCTATCCGGGGCCGCCGTGCGGAGATCATCGCGGCGGTGCTGAAAAACACTGAGCTGCATCCTGAGATTGCTCACAACGATATTCAGGCGTTGCTCTGGGCGATTGCTGCGGGTACGGACTTCGAGAAGATGCCCCCCGCCGTGCAACAGACCGCCGCACGCATCCTGCCGCATGAGCTGGTGGCGGAGCTGCAAGGGCCGGTACAGGCAAAGGCGGCGCAAAAAGCCCTGATGGGCTGGCTGAATAATCGCGGGGTCAAGTTGCCCTTTGCGCCTTCAGCGGCTGCTCCTGCTGCGACTCCGGGCCCGGTGGCTGTCGCTCCCGGTCCTGCGTTCATTCGTGGAACCTACGCAGGGATGAAAGGTGGGTGGTTCATTCGTTACCTGCCAGACGGCTGCTCGAAAACGCGCGTCCAGATCATCGTGCCGGAGACAGCATTTGCAGAGGAAGGCGATGCCGTACCGGTCTTTGACCCCACGGCATTTGTCGCTGTGTACATGGCCTCACCGCAAATGCGCTTGGGGCTAACGCTGAGGCCGGCCAAGTAGGTCGGGGGAGAGCAGGGCGCGCGGCCCAACAATAGCCGCGCGCCCGTGAGCGGAGAAAAATCTCATGACGGCATTCGACCAAATCCGGGCACGCACGAAACAAACAGGAATAGGCGCACTGGTGGTAGTCGCCACACCCGAAGACCTGCGGATATGGCGAGAGTATGCCAGGGCCTGCGGACGCGAAGACGACCTGATTGTGTGCAGCGAACTTCCCCCTACGACGACGGAGTGACCTTATGGGACTGATTGCAGATTTCCTGGGCGGAAAAAGAAACGGGATACAGGCTCCGAAAGATCCATCCATCAGCGCGATGCTCGCCAGCCGCGACCCGTGGGATCTCGAATGGCCGCTTTTTGAGTGGTCGCCCAAGCAATATTTCAGGCTCAGGCACTCTTTTGAAAACGTTTCCATACTTGGGGAAATCGGGTGCGGAAAATCTACAGCCTCGGGCGCTTGTATATTGCTGAAATATATGGAGTTAGGCTTTGGCGGGCTTGTAAATTGCGTAAAACCTGGCGACCGGGAACTGATCGAAGCCTATGCGAGATACACCGGCCGGGAAGACTCGCTAATCATCGTTTCTCCCAGTAACAAATGGCGCTGTAACCTCATCAGGTACGCCTGCAAACGTCCCGGAATTATCGGCAGCCGGGTCGAGAGCATCGTCTCGCTGATCATGACTATCGTCGAGGCGGCGGAACGGAGCGAGAGAGGCAACAAAGGCAACGGCGACAAATTCTGGTCGCAATCCGTGCGCTCCATTCTTCGGGACGGTATTGAGATATGCATCGCCGCACGCGGCGAAGTCACGATGGCGATGCTGCACGAAGTCATCATGAGCGCGCCGCGAAGCAATGCGGAGGTGCATAACGCCCAGTGGCAGAAAGAGTCTTTGTGCTACCGGCTCATCGAAGAGGCGGAGGGACGGGCGCACACTCCGCGTGAGCAAAAAGATTTCGAGCTGTCCGCGAAGTATTTCCTGCGGGAATTCCCGGAAATGCCAAACGATACCAGAGGCTCAATTTTGGCCACGTACGGCGTCACCGCCGACATTCTCTTGCGCGGACACATGGCAGACCTGTTTGACGGGGAGACCAACTTCGTCCCCGATCTTACGTTCGACGGGGCAATCATCGTGCTCGACACTCCGACGAAAATCTACGGACAGGCAGGTATCAATGTGCAGTCGGCTTTTACTTATCTCTGGCAGACTGCAGCAGAGCAGCGCGATGTTAAAGCGAACCCCCGTCCACTATTTTGGTTCCTCGACGAAGCACAAGAGCTGGTTTGCAACTATACGTCTGATTTTTTGGCCACGGCCCGCAGTGCGCGGGTGGCAACGGTCCTGATTTCCCAGAACCGACCCAACTATCTTGCCGCGATGGGAGGGGAGGCGGGACGCCACCGCGTGGATGCGTGTTTCAACAACACGGGAACGGTTATTGCGCACGCCAACGGCTGCGGGGAAACGAATAAGTGGTTGTCTGACAAGATTTCCGACGAAATCCAGATCCGGACCAACTTTCACAGCAGCCGTGAGCAGGCGGGGCCAGGCAGCGGCGGCGGTGCTGAAGCTACGGGCAAGAAAGTATTTCCCTCGGAATTCACGATGCTGAGGAAGGGCGGGGCGCAGAACGGTTTCATGACCGATGCGATTGTCTATCAGACATCGGCCCGCTTCATCGCGAATGAAGGGCAGCCATATCTGCGCACGAGTTTCAGGCAGCAGATCCCCGGCGTGACCATGAAGAAGCGCGAGTAAGAGCGCTGGGAAGCACGGCGGGGCGCAGGATTTTCAGAAACAGCAGTCAGGACGCCAGGGAGGGCGTCAGTCATGAGGCTGATGAGGGAGTCGAGGGGAGTATTCGGGGGAACGGATATCTGGAGAAAATACGAGTGGGCGCTGGGGTTGCTGAGTCTTATCAGCTCCTGCTTTGCCGTAAGCGTGATCCCATTTTTGAGAAAGGACATGGGAGAGCGGTATTTCGGTTGGCTGAATATCTTCTTTGGCTACACCGTGGTCGCCAATTTCATGTTCCTGGGCACCATTCTGTCTATGGCGCTGGGGTTTGTGGGACACCCGCTTTCGCTGTCGCCGCAACTGATGATGCTGTTCTGGCTGTCGTTTATCGGGGCAAGCATCTACCACCGGCGCGAGATCACCCGCAAGAACAATGCGGGCATCGAGTGGCACAGCATGTATATCGGTACATCGCTGCTGCCCGTGCCTTTCAGTGCCGAAAAAATCCACAAGTTCATTGAGCCTGGGCTGGTGTTTGCGGCGGGATATTTTCTCTACGGCTTCTCGGGCCAAGTCGGACTCTGGCTGATCCTTGCTGCGGGCGGATTGTTCGTCAATAACCACATCGTCTATTACAACGAGCGCCAGACAATCCTCGACTATCGCGACGCGCAGATTGAAGCCAAGTATTTCAGTGCGGCGCTGAGCGGAAAGCCCGCACGGGAAACCGCAGGGTTTGTGGTGGCCGAGTCGAGCATCAAGCTCATCGGACAGGACGCGCGACTGCAAACCGCGTTCGCCAATCTCTCGACTGAACTGAAAACCCTGATTGATTCTCCGCCGGATTTTGGCAGCGGAAGCATCGCGTGAGGTGATGTATGTCAGCAGCAGAGAAGTACGGCAAGTCCGTCGAGTCGCTGTCCCCGGAAACATTGCAGCAGGCACGCTCTGCGGGACAGTCTCTCGCCGACAAAGGCGTAGTCCATGAATCGTCGCTGGGCTCGGGCGCACCAGCCCCGACCCCGGCGATGAAATACAGCGGCGGCAGTGAATCCCTCCAGCGGGAGATAAAGCCGCCGTCGCAGTCGCGGTAAGCAGCGATCAGTGATGGAGCTGCCCGCCAATGGAACCTCGGAATCCGTCAAGGGCGACCTGGAGTCGCTCATTGACGGCCATCGCGGGCACTTCACGCTGATCGCTGAAATTCATATCCGCTTTCCTGCACTAGCGGTTGACAAGATCACAGGACTGATCCACTACATGTTGTGAATCCACGTCAGATGGAGAAAGCCAGTAAGTGCTGTTCATTACGCCAGCTACCAACGCGAAAGAAGCCAAGGATTATTTCACGCGGCACATGTCCACGTCGGACTATTACCTGCGCGACGCCACCGAGGTCGCGGGCGAATGGCATGGCCTCGGAGCGGAGCTGCTCGGGTTATCGGGAACGATTGACAAGGAGAGCTATTTCAAGCTCTGCGACAACGTTAACCCCAAGACAGGCGAGCCACTCACGCCACGCACTAAATCGGAGAGGCGCGTTCTCTACGATTTCACGTTCGACGCGCCGAAGTCGGTGACGCTGGCCTACGAGCTGGGACGCGACGAGCGCATCATGGACGCCTTCCAGGGAGCATACAAAGACACGATGTCCGATATTGAAGGGGCCATGATGGCGCGTGTGCGCACGAACGGGCGCAGCGGAGACAGGGCTACCGCCAATATGATCTGGGGCGAATTCATACATAGAACAACGCGTCCCGTGGAGGGCCTGCCGGACCCCCACCTGCACTGCCACGCTGTCGTCTTCAATGCGACATGGGACCCGGAAGAGGAAAAATTCAAGGCCGCCCAGTTCGGCGGGATTGTGCGCGACCGGGGTCACTATCAGGCCGTTTTTCACAGCAGGTTCGCAGAGCGCCTTGCGGATCTCGGCTACGGCATCGAGCGCGACGGAAAAAGCTTCAGGCTCGCGGGTATCGATCGCGAGACCGTGAAGAAATTCTCGCGGCGAACGGACATCATCGAGGCAGAGGCGAAGCGCCTGGGGATAACCAACCCGGATACCAAGGACAAGCTTGGCAGGCGAACGCGCGAGCAAAAGAACGAGCATGAATTACCGCTCTCGGAATTGCGCAAGCAGTGGAAGGCTCGGCTGTCGGACGACGAGGCCGAAGCGCTTTCAGGTGCACGCAGCGGGCAGAAAACAACCACCCTGGCTGCGGCACCGGCAATGGATTACGCCGTGTCCCATGTCTTCGTGCGCGAATCCGCGATTCCGGAAAAGAAACTCCTGGAGGCCGCCCTCATACAAAGTGTCGGTGCGGCAAGCGTGAACGACATCCGGCGCGAATCCTTGCGCGAGGGGATTCTCCACCAGAGCCGGGGAGGGCTGCGTTATGTCACGACGAAGGACGTGCTGCGCGAGGAGGTGGCGATATCCGCTTTCGTGCGCGAAGGGCGCGGCAGGAAGTACAAGCTGGGCGGGGAGGGCGCGTTGCCCGCGCTGGACCCGAAGTTAAGCAAGGAACAGCGCGAGGCCGCGCTCGTGATTCTAAACTCGCGCGACATCGTGACGGGATTGCGCGGCAAAGCGGGAACCGGCAAGACCACCATGATCAAGACGACCGTCGAGGCAATCGAAGCCTCGGGCAAGAAGGTCTTTCCCTTCGCGCCATCGGTGGATGCCGTGAACACATTGCGCAAGGAGGGCTTTGCCAATGCCGATACGGTAGAGCGGCTGTTGGTTGACCCGCAGATGCAGAAGCAGGTCAAGGGCCAGGTGCTCCTGGTGGATGAGGCGGGGCTGCTCTCGACCCCGGACATGAAGCGGCTATTTGATGTAGCCAAGGAGCAGGACGCGAGAGTTGTGCTCGCGGGAGACTCTGGTCAACACAAATCCGTGAAGCGTGGCGATGCACTCAGAATTTTAGAAAAGAATGCCGGAATGAAAACTGCCCAGCTCTCGGAAATCCGCCGACAGACCGATGCGAGCTACCGCAAGGCGATCAAAGTTATCAGCGAGGGCGACACGGTCGGAAGAGATGGCAGGACGAGGCTTGAGGCCGGAATGGAGATGCTCGACAAGATGGGCGCGATTGTCGAACTGGAAGGCGACGAGCGCTACAAGGCCATCGCCGGAGACTACCTGGCCATCACGTCCACGAAGAAGCGCGATGGGGAATTTATGACCTCATTAGTGGTTTCTCCGACGCACCGGGAAGCGGACCGCGTCACCGGAACCATTCGCGATGCCCTCAAGGCAGCCGAGAAGGTCAGCGGCAAGGAGCGGCAATTCCTTTCGCTGAAGCCCCTTAATCTCACCGAGGCGCAGCTCGGTGATTTCGGCGAATATCAGCCCGGCTCCGTAGTCCAGTTTCACCAGAATGCCAAGGGGTTCGGGCGCGGAGAGCGCGTTACGGTCGTGGATGCAAAGGCGGGCAGGGTAAGCATAAAGCGCGCTAATGGCAGCGCAGACACCCTACCGTTGCAGGAAGCAAAGAAATTTCAGCTCTATGAGCCCGGCCAAGTGGCGCTCGCCACTGGCGACAGGCTGCGCATCACCATGAACGGGTTGGTCCCCAAAGCGCGGCGGGGTTTGTTGGGCGACGGCAAGGACAGGCTCGATAACGGGACGATTTATCAGGTGGAAGGCTTCACGAGGCAAGGAGATATCAAGCTGGGCAACGGCTTCGTCATCCCAAAGAATTACGGCGGCATCACGCATGGGTATGTGGTGACCTCGAACGCTTCCCAGAGCAAGACGGTGGACATCCCAATCGTGGCGCTCGGCTCCGAGTCGTTCGCGGCGGCAAACCGGGAGCAGATATATGTGAGCCTGAGCAGAGGCCGCGAGGCTGTGCGGGTTTATACCGACGACAAGGAAGCGATGATGGACGCTATTAAAAGGAGCTCCGCTCGCCTGTCCGCCACTGAATTGATGCAGGGTGAAGAGGCCATGCCCGCACGCAAACCGGGTGTCATTCGCCGGGCGTTCGAGCGAATCCAGGTTGCCCATCGTGCCTATAAGCAAAAGCTCGCGCGACTCGTCGCATGGGATGCAGTCCAGAAACAACAAGGGGAGGGCAGGAGCCTTGGAAGATAGCGATATTAAGGTACGGCCCACGGCCGCTAAAAGATTCTTGCAGCAAACCCAGCCGCGCCATGAGCCTGAGGTCGAGGAGGCCCGCGAAAGCTACCAGCATGGGCGCGCCAACAGCCGCGAGTCCATCATGCTTGACGTGAAGATGAAGGACGGCTCGATAGAAAGCTTCCCCTATAACTGGCTCAAGCGGGTCAGGTATTCGCCCGGCGACACGCTGGTCCTGCGCTTCGACGAGGATGAGGTCAGTATCGAGGGACGCAACCTCTCCCACCTGCGCGATGCCGTCTCCGAGCACCGGGCGCGGTCCATACAGGAAGGCGAGGTAAGCGAGCAGGGGCTGAAGCCGGAAGACGCGGCACATATCACTCGCATTGAGATTACGGAGGGAGAAAGCTAATGACGCAGGAAACGGTAAAAGCGCTGTCGGATACAGACCTTTCACAAGTAATTACCTGGGCGCAAGAGGAAATCAGAACAAGAACCGAGCGGCGCAAGCAGGACGCCATCGCAAAGATTAAAGCGCTCGCCGCCCAGGTGGGAGTTGCCGTTTCCATTGCAGGCGTCAGGGGCAGGCCCGCCAGAATAAAGCCGGTCACGAAACCGGCGAAGGTACTGTAGCAAATCGCGGCCAGTACCTGCTCGGGCCGCCGCTACGGTTCAAACCTTATGTCGTCTAAGTAGAAAGTTGTGCCACTGGGGTTTGTTTCTTTACTGGCGAACCATGCGAAACCGCCAATTACATGCCTGAGATCCGCCCCCGTCAGGTCGAGAGTGAATTCCTTCCATTCCCGAGTGACATGCGCGGTGTAACTTCGCGGTGGGCGCAAGCTATCCCCGTACGGCCCAGATATGCCGCCTACCTTGAATTCGATCACAGATGGGTACTCGGCACGAGCCCAGAACTTGAGTTTATGATAGGCGGATAAGTCGTAGCCGGCGCTCTTCCACTCCTGCTTCTTACCCCAATTCTCCGGCGGCTCCTGCCAGTACACTCCCGCCCACTTGCACGGGCCCGCGTAATCGCAAGTCGGTTTGTTGCCTTTTGCCGAATACTCAATCTTTATGCACGTTTTGCCGGACTTGGGGTTCTCTTCCCAATCGTCCTTAATCGTGATGTCACCCACATCGCCCATCCAGCCTCCGGGCGAAAAATGGTTCGCGCCCGAGCCGCTCTCCTGGTAAACGTAGAAGCTCGGGCGGTCAGGCGTGTACAACACGACGTGATGAGAAATCCGTTCGATTTCCCCCGTTCTATAGTAGATTGAGACGTTGACTTCGAATTCCTGCGTGGCTTTGTCCGAGATCGCAAAGTTAGCTGAGCGCCCCTCCTGCCCGACCTTCCTTAGCGGCACGGAGTAGGAAGGGTCGAGGACGTATTCAACGTGGTCAATGGTGTTCAGCCTATCCTCGTCTCCCTTAAGATATAGTTTCCATTTATAGACGCCGTCGCCCAAATAATGGGCGGTATTCTGAACCTGCAATGTGGCGGCATAGCTCAGACACGTGACACCAAGCAGGCACATGGCTATCGTCACCGAAATGGTTCGCACAAGTTTCATTTTAGGGTTTGTGCCGTTAATGTAACTTTTGGTCGAAATGGCCGGTAGTACGATATTGACCAACCTCTGTGGGGCCTTTGACTTGAGGCATCATATTTCTCTTCTATGGCCACCGACTCCATCGTGACGGCTGGGTCAATCTGTTCGAAGTGCAGAGCTAACGCGAGGGCGTTGGAGCTTTCGCTCACGGTGCAATTGTGCTTGGAATTGTCGGTCCAGAAGTAGCAATTTACCTCGCCTACTTTCGGCATCTCAGAATCGCTCGTGACACCTTCCAAGAGGGCGTCAACAGTGATGTCGTTGTCTCTCAGCCTTTCAATGATGTTTTCGTCTTTCTGGACGTGTTCCTTCAGTGTTTTAAGATCTTCTTTCTCTTTATAGAAGACGGAAAGAGTCATTGCGAGGCCCACAAGCACAAACAAGGTGAGAACCGAAACTTCAAGCTTGACGACCTGCAGATCGATTTTCTGGACCATGTCCTTAAACCGTTCTCCGTATGGGAAAAAATAGGAGAGCAGGCAGAACATCAACACCGCAATCCCCAAACCCGGAATTATCCACGCCGTCAGGAAGTCGTTCCACATAGGTTTACTCTCAGAGGTGTGCCGGTTCTCATCGGCATTTTTCCTTGTTCGAGAACGGCAAATATTCTACACGAGCATCACCTTCCGCAGGCCAAAGAAAAGCTTCTGCTTGGCCACTTTCAGATGATGGCCACCGCTCCCGAAGCCCCCAAATATTTTTGTACCTCTTGCACGGTGCATGGATGCCGCAGTTGGAAACACGAGCCGGAGTTCTTGTCACAGAACAATCGAGTCGAGCGACCGGGACATTCCTGCAGGTTATTTTGTTGCGGGCGGAACACAGGTCAGACAGTCGATTTTGCCACTAGATCTAGGAGGGCTATTTTCGGCGAATTTCTTCCTAAGCTGTGCATAGGGGATAGGTCTATACGCTTAATTGCTTCTATTTGTTGTGGGGTAGCGGTTGGAAAACCCCCTAGATTTAGTGCAAGAAAAAGGCGGGACAGGAGGAAAACAACCCCTCTTGCCCCGCGCGTGTGCCATTTACGTCCTAGTGGACGAACATTCCGAACGCCTGAGGCGAATTGCCCACCGAGATCGAGTCAATCACCGCGTTAGTCGCAATGTCGATAACCCCTAGGGTTGCATTGCCGCTGTTTCCAACGTAGGCGCGTGTACCATCCGGCGATATTGCAATGCCGTTCGGATAGTTGGCCGCAATCGGAGTGGTCACACTCGGCCCTGAGAGTGTGATGACCGAAACCTGACCGGTGCCGTGATCCGCTACGTAGGCATATTTTCCGTCCGGAGTGATTGCGATGCCGAACGGATCTGTGCCTGTACCGATGCTGATGGTGGTTGCGGTCGTGCTGCCGACTGGAAGCTTGGAAACACTACCGGAATTTTCATTGGCAATGTAAACGAATTTGCCGTCGGGAGTGATAGCAATTCCAGCCGGAAGGCTCCCGATGCCCGAACTGATAGGAGAGTTCGGCGCAGTGTTTGTGGAAGTGTTAATCACCGATACGGAGTTGCCGCTGTAATTGGTTACATACACCTTTGTGCCATCGGGAGTGACGGCGATGCCCACAGGGTGAGTACCGATATTGGTGGTGATGGTGCTGCTGACAGAGTGAGTGCTGGTGTTTATGACCGAGACGGAATTGGAGGCATAATTCGCCACATATGCCTTGCTGCCGTCCGGGGTGAAGGCTACACCAAATGGCTGGCTTCCGACAGTGATTGTCGATGAGACCGCGTTGGTGGCCGTGTTGATAACGGAGACCGTGCCGGAGCCGTAATTCGCCACGTACACTTTGCTCAGATCCGGGGATACCGCTGAGCCGATGGGGCTACTTCCGACCGTGATTGTGGCCACCGCCGTGTTGTTTGTCGTGTCGATGACCGACACTGTCCCGTCGGATTGGTTGGTGACGTATGCGAAAAACGGATTCGGCACGTGTTGTACAAATTTTCCAAATGCTTGGGGAACACTCCCAACTGATACCGTGTTGATCACAGACTGTGTTGCCACTTTAGCCAGCGACATGGTGGCGTTCCCACTATTTGCGAAATAGACTTGGGTTCCGCCTGACGATACTGCAATGCCAATCGGATAGCTGGCCCCCATTGGCGTGGTCACGCCCCCTGTTGACAGCGTGATGACCGATACGGTGCCGGTGCCGTGGTTTGCTATATAGGCATATTTCCCATCGGGTGTGATCGCTACTCCAAAGGGATTTGTGCCCGCGCCGATAGCGATATTAGTGGCCGAAGTGCTCCCGACGGCAAGCTTGGAAACGTTATTCGAGTTCTCGTTGGCGATGTAAACAGTACTGCCGTCCGGGGTGACAGCAACTCCAGCCGGAAGGCTACCGATACCAGAGGTGATGGGTGCGTTCGGTGCCGTGTCCGTGGAAGTATTTATCAGCGACACGGAGGCACTGCCGTAATTCGTCACATATGCTTTTGTGCCATCGGGGGTGACCGCAACACCCACAGGGTTGGAACCGATATTCCCCGTAATCGTGCTACTGACGGAGCTGGTAGAAGTGTTGATGACGGAGACCGAGTTGGAAAGATAGTTGGCAACATAGGCTTTGCTGCCATCCGGCGTGAATGCCACTCCAAAAGGTTCTGAGCCCACCGTGATCGTGGCAGAGACCGCGTTGGTCGCCGTGTTGATGACGGAGACCGTGCCTGAGCCGTAATTCGTCACATACACTTTGCTCAGATCCGGGGATACCGCTGAGCCGATAGGACTACTTCCCACCGTCACCGTGGCTGCTACGGTATTGTTTGCGGTATTGACGACCGAAACGGTTCCAGCGGATTGGTTTGTAACATATGCATAGCTGAGGTCCGGGTAGAGGACCGCGTTCTGGATGAAAGTCCCGACGGCGCTCGGAATACTCCCCGACGGGAAGGAAATCGTCGAAATGCCCCCCGTTACTCGATTGATTACGGAAGCGCTTGCCGAGCCTAAGTTCGCGACATACACCTTTAGTCCATCTGGGGTTATCGACAGCCCGCTCGGCGAATCACCGACTGAAATCGTACTGCCCACTTGGGTCTGGGAGGTTGTGTCGATGGCGATAACAGTACCTGGGCAAGGGCAGGGGCCATTACCAACGATTGTGAAATAAGCCAGCGTGCCATCAGGAGTGATCGCAACGCGGGACGGATTAGCGGACAGCGAGTATCTCGTAAACGCGTCGGTGGATGTGTTGATAACGGAGTAGCCCGGATTGTTTATGTTGATCACATAGGCTTGGGCTCCGTTCGGCGTTATGGCAACCACGCCGGCATAGACATTGCCGACCGGAATTGGGTATGTCGCTGTACTGGAGCAAGTGGCTGGCGTGCACAACGCGTCGGTGGAGGTCTTTATGACAGAAACGCTACCAAAAATCGGGCCGCCGCCAGTATTAACAACGTAGACTTTGCTTCCGTCCGGCGTCACTGCAATTCCGATGGGATTGTCGCCAACGCTGATCGGGCCGGTGACTGCGTAGCTACTGGTGTTGATGACTGAAACGGTGCCATCCGCCGAATTGCTAACGTAAAGTTTGCCTCCATTTGGCGTAATCGCTATTCCGTTTGGGCGGGTTCCCACGTTTATCGTTGCAAGCACGGTGTTGTCGGTCGCATCGACGACGGAGACGGAGCCGGGGCTTGAGAGGGCGTTTTCATTGACGACGTAAACCCGTCTCAAGTCGGGAGAAACGGCAACGCCGCTCGGCTGATTGCCGACCGTGACAGTACCGGTGATGCTGTTAGTGACTGTGTTTACGACGGACACCGTCGTTGCCCCGCTTGGGATGTAGGCATTCTGAGCGGTGGCGCCTAGGGAGGAAAGCATCAAGAGTACAGCCACAGCGAAAGAGCACCGGGAGCCTCGCGCTGAAAGACCTTCTACGTGGCACAACATGCGAGCGTTCATCGAATTTTCCTCATCTGCTAAATTCTCCGGGACACACGAAACGGCAGGTGTTTCCCCGAGTCGGCATACAGGAAGCACGTTAGATGCCACTAATGGCATTGATGTAGAAATGGATACAATGTTAACTGTAGTGCACGGAAAGCAAGCGGGTTGCCCAGCATTAAAACAGCAAATCTCTGAGATGTGTTCAACGGCTCGGATCGTCCAGAAACTGCACGATTCTGCGTAATGAATGCCATATATGGTATATTTTTCCCATGTCAGCCGAGGAAGGTGCTGCCGGGACAACGCTGGAATGCCCCGGCCGTGCTTCCGGGTTTGGCTGCTATGCTGTTAGGCCAAGGGCCGATAGGTGACGAGTCTATCTAGAGACGAGAAGCCGATTTTCGAGAGGGTGGGATTCGGCAAGAAAGCCCGTGAGATTCACCGGACTCTTGCGATTGACACCGAACTCGATGGGGTTGATCTGCGCGTGTTTCTCTACCTTACTTCCTGCTTGGATTTTGAGAATTTCCTCCAGGTTCCTCAACTAGAAATCGCCGAAGTGCTCGGCAGACGTAAGGAACACATCTCCCGCTCGATGGCGAAGCTCAAGTCAAAGGGTGTGGTTATTGCTGGACCGAAAGTCGGCCGCTCGGCCGTCTGGCGGCTCAACCCCAACTATGGCAAGAGAACCACTATCGGCTAGGAGCGATGCCGAAATTCCGGACATCGCGCAAGGCGCGTAAGGACTCGATTCGTTTCAGCCCACTCATTCACACAAGGTTCCAACGCTCGGAGAAGACCGGCGTCAATAGGTACACATATCTGAACACTGCGAATAGTCGCCATATTCTGGTCTCTTCATACAGTCTTTAATGCAAATGGGATCAGTAGCTGGTTCGCGCCCAGCCCGAGGAGGCATACCCGTCTTGATATAACGGTGCTCGTCGCAACCGAATTCACACACTCCCTTGGGGTTTCCGTCGTTGGCGCAGATGGTCATGCACTCGGGATCAGGCTCGGCTAAGACAGGCCCTGACAATAGAAGTATAGGGAGAGAGACTAAAATGGCAGAGCGAAGACTGAGTAGCATTCGAGTTCCTATACAAGAAGCGAGCGTCATCGGCGGGCGACGTAGAGTCAAGGCATGCGTGCACCGTAAATTGCACCTAAATCTCACATCACCCATCCCGTCAAGTCATTGTTTGCGGCGGAAAGCGTCAAACAGGCCCCTTCGTGTGTCGCTGACGCGGTTCTTGTTGGTCCGAGGTACACCGGCAGACCACTCATTCTTCCAGTAGGCACTCCTAGTGTTGTCCGTTCGGCGGGCATAATACATGCGGAAACCTTCCTGAAAGCGATCCCAGGCAGGGGAGGGCACAAATTTATCTATTGGTTCTAACTCGCCAAACCCAAGGTATTTCAGCGAGACTCTCAGCAATTGTTCGGTGACGACAATACCGTTGTAAAAGGACAGAGGAAAGGGGCGCTCTTTCGGGAGGATGTCACCGGACATGTCAGCTGTATAAAGCACTGCCGCGTCCTTGTGCCCGGAATGGATCAACGCCCATAGGAAGACGCCTTTGCGAGCCCGGTCACAGAGATAGGCCAGAAATTGCAGAGGATCGCATTGATGGTTGGTGAACACTGTGTTAATCATGATGTCCACTTCCGCGACATCGACGCCATCTCTGAAGTGATGGTACAGATTGTCGTAGGTACCCCTAGTGAACTGGACGTTGGTACCAAGCAATCCATTCATCCAACTGAAAAAGGCAGAGTAATCATTCCAGTCGTACCCGTGACAGGACTTCGCGCCACGCTGCGCCAGATTGAATAAATTGAGGCCTGTATTGCAGCCAATTTCCCCAATTGTGTATTTGTCGATGGAGCCGCCGGCATGTTTACAAATCTGGTCGGCAACGTAGTTGTAGATATCGCGGTATTCCTGATTGCACTTGCGAAAAAAAGCGAAATCCTCAGGCTGGTTGCGCCGTCCTATTTTGTAACGGGGCGCATAGACGTTGTAATCCGTAATGGCAGTCACCCCACGATAATCATCGTGCTGGTTCTGTCCTTCTCCTACCTCCACATCATCCGCAAGGATGTATGGCTGATAGAAAAGCTGTCCTGTGCGGATAAACTCTATGCCTTGTTCAAGTTGCTTTAGATCTTTGATATAGGGGCGCAAATCCATAGGATTCCTTATGAATGCGAGACACATACCTTCCTAAAGAGAGGCCGCCAGGATGTCAATCAATCCTAACTACCGAAAACGGGTAAAGCGCGGAACCACGGCGGGGCAGGGGATTTTAGCGGCAACGGTCGTGGCACTCTTCCAGTGCTGCGTGCGATTCCTCATCCTTCGTTCTGTCCTTCGACAGCCGATGGGTCCAGACCGCTTCCGACGCAAGCGCCGCGCCTACTGAGGCAAGCCGCAAGGCGCGCCACCTTTTATCCGGGTCCTTTATAACTTCACCGATTATGAGAGGTGCCGCGACAGCGGCCAGATGTATCCAGTGTCCAGCAGCGCCAAGGGAAGTGCGCGGATGGTGAAACTGCTGCCTGTTGAATGGTGCCGCTGAGTAGCCTGCGCGTGGCGCGGTGGCTTGCGAGGCGAAGCGGTCGGTGAAGCTGGCGGTACGGTTCATGCGGAGTTGTTTCGCGTAAGGAAGATTGCAGCGGACTCTAACGTGAAGATTTCCGGTTGGCAAGCGTTGGACACAACAGGTAGTAGGAAAGTTTGCACTTTCCTACTACCGCTCGACAAAAATAGTAATGTCAGGTGTCCGCCGAAAGACGTGCCGACGCGGCGCTCGGCAATGCGGCGGAGTCAATGTCCTTCATGAAGTTCCGCAGAGCTCTCACGTTGATGCCGTTAATACGGCGCGCGAGGCTGTGAAGATGTCCCGCTGCATCCTTGATGCAGAAGTCAGACCGGTCGCCTCTGACCAGCTTGTAGCCTTGCTCGTTGAGCAAGGCTACGAATTCAGCGCCGCTCTTGCTGGCGCGGTAAAGTTCCGTAACCGCCTGCTTCATTTTCCACGGGTCTATGCCGCTCTTCTGCCCACGGAAACTCTCCCAGGTCTTCGGTCGCCGGGAAGGGCGCGGGCCGGAGGCCCGTGTCCGCCCCAGCACGCTGCGGCCACGCTCAAGGTCGAACTTCTTTTCCAGCGCACGGGCTACCGTCTCGTGCTTTTCGTAATTGTCAGTCATTCGCACGGCGGTCATGCTGGCAATGTCAATCCGCGACCAGATGACATGCCGGTGCGTGCGCCCGTGCTTTTGGTGCTCCACGACAAAGCGGGCGTGGCCTTCAAGTCCCAGATGCTTCTCCAGTGTATTGACCGCTTCCTCCCACTGCTCTGCCGTAAGCACTTCACCTTCGCGCGGGTTGAGATTCGCGTGGTAGAAGTAATTCTTGCAGAGCGTTCCCAATGCGACCGCCGCCATCTCCCGGAAGGCATCCGCGACACTCTCTGCGGCGAGATTGCGCAATTCGCAGAGGGTCACACGCTCATTGTTCTCGCCGTTGGTCAGGTGTTTCGCAAAGAACGCACTGTTGCTGCGGGAGCCGCCATTGATAATCATGCGCGCTTCCCCAGAGTGCGGAGAATGGCGGAAGCCGCCGCCCGGAAGTCCGCAATGGCGGCCTTGAGTTCGTCGCCCGTAGTGTGCTCCTTCTCATTTACCGTTCTTGCCAGCCGCTGAAGTTCCCCTCCGGCAGCGCCCAGCAGCCCCAGCAATTGCGCAAGCTGCGCGGTCTCGACGGGGGCGCGGCGCACGGCGCGTGTCGTGGGTTGTTTAAGCGTCCGTGAGCGGGCATAGGAGCCGACCGTCAGCCCCGCGCGGTCTGCGTTAGCCTGAACCTGGGCCTGCTCGTCGTCGGTAACGCGAAAATTGATTTTCGGGCCGCGCTTCCTGGTCTCACTCCCGCTGCGGCTCTTACCAACCTTGCGGCTCTCACCACCGCCCTGCTTCTTACCCAACCCCATCTACCACTACCGCTCAATGTTGCTGTTTTTCCGTTGGCCGGACCGTCTGCGTCTAACCCGCGCGGTCGTACCATATATGGCTTGTCACTACTATCTAAAGAGGTTTTATGGGGATGTCAACAGCTTCATGCGAGGCGCCGCGATGCGACAGCGTGATATTTCGCGTCTAGCTCGATGCCTATATACGAGCGGCCCAGCGACTTGGCAGCCATCAGCGTTGAGCCGCTTCCAGCGAACGGGTCCAGCACCGTTTCCTGTGGGGCTGAATAAGTCTCAACGAGCGGCAACAGTATGGATATAGGCTTTTGTGTCGGATGCAGCTTATTTCCGGTGTTATCGCTCCACTGGATGACATCACCGAGCGGCTGGCGGGGCCTGGCTGGGTTGCCCTTGGCGAGCAGATAGCCGCATTCATGCTGGCAAAGGACGTGACCAACCGACGAGACGTATTGCTTTGGAAAACTGAAATGCCCCACCGGGCGAAATCCCGCCGCGCGAAATGCCTCCATGAAGCGGTCGGCATGGGGCCAGCCGTAGAAGGTGAAGCAGAAACCATCTGATTGAAGCACGCGGTACATCTGAGCAAAAGCAGGCTTGAGCCACGCCGCATTGTCGTCTCCCGATACGGCGCGTCCGTCTCTGGGTTTATAGCGCACAAGATAGGGCGGGTCGGTCAGGATGAAGCTCACGCTTTCATCCCTGAGCATCGGCAAGGCCTTGAGGCAGTCGGCGTTGAGGATTGTGTTCGTGGGAATGGTCATACGTCGGCCCCTTCTGTCGCTTTAGGCAGGTTTATGAAGATGCCTTCTTCAGTGCAGAGAATATCGAGGTCGAAGAGATCTTCGAGGTACGGGCTTTGCGGGTCGATGTGGGACGTTTCGATAAGGACGTAGTTACACGGGGTCATGGAGGTATTCCTTGAGGGAGATTTGAAAAAAAGGGGCGGCCTTGCGACCGCCCCGTAGGGTTATTTGCCGTTCTGGGGACGGGGACGCTCCCAGTAGAGCGTATGGCCCTGCTCGCTGCCGGTCTTGACCAGCCGGCAATTGATGCGCTCCGCGAAGCTCGGGTCGTCGATGCTGACGGACAGGTATTCCGCGCTTTCCCTGGATGTCTTCTTCCAGGCTGCGCCGATTTCAGAAGAGAACGATTCGGTGATGTGAAACACCCGGAAGTCAGGTGCGTTGTCGCTTTTCTTCTCAACCGGCTCGAAGGTGAGTTTTGCGCTGAGGGTGAGCGTCTCGATAGTGCCTGCGTAACCTGCGCCGTCTTTCTTGAAGTTTCCGATGGTAGCCATGATGTAGTCTCCTTTTCCTGTTTTGGAGGTCGCCCATTGCGCCCTCGCTTACGGCCATGTACAGGCGATCCGGTTAAGCGACTGCGTCATAGCATTTTGTTTCGCGAGGAATGCGCGCCCCATTTCTTTTCTTAATGGGAGCGCAGGGGAAAATGCGTCATTGACGCTAAGGAGTGGCGGTCGCACATTGGCCGGTTAAAAGCGAGTCGGCAAAGGGCGTGGTTCACTGAAAAGGAGAATGATGGCAGGGCCAGCGGACTTCAAATCCGGCGGCGGGAAGCACGGCGGGGCGATATGGCTCCCTGGGCAAATACTCAACGGGCGGTGAGGGAGATCGAATCAGCAAAACCCGGACTGTTTACGGTGTCATCGCAGCTTCGCGATTATCTGTATTCAGACGGCTGACAAAGCCCGTCCGGTCGGCAAGCGCGGATTCCTTACCTTCCGTCTCGGCGGAGTCCTGAGCAACCTGGTGCTCATTCTTGTCAAGGTCGAGGGAGGCGTTGAGTTGGGCCTGTTTGGCAAGGAGATCCTTGAGCCGCTGCTCATGCTCGAACGCCTTGTCGAGCTGGGCCTTGTAGTCGCCAAGCGCCTTTTCCTGCCGCTCAATCTGTGCGCGTTCATCCTCGGCAAGCCTATCGAGCGCGCGCAGCGTGTGCTCGATGCTCTGGATGGTGCCGATGGGATTCTCGGCATTGAGGTGTGCGCGGTAAGTCTCCCTGCCTTTGACGAAGAGTTCCGGTAGTTCCGCCTCGCCATCAAAGCGCTTCATGCCGCTGCCACGGCTCAGGATTTCAAAGCCTTTGAATCGTGCGCGGACTGCAAGCGTCTTGTCATCGCGCCAGGACATGACGGCATTGGTTAAGGCTTTTGCCGCTTCCTCGCGCGCGCCTTTGCCCGAATAAGCGTGATTGCCGACGGTCATCGCAAACTCCTGACTCTCGTGCGCGTCGCGCGTGGCAAGGTCGGCGGTGATTCGCTCATGGCTTTGCTTTGAGCGCTGGATCTGCTCCGGCAGCTTGCGTACTTCCCAGGCAATAGTGAGCTGCTGGTTGATGTGAGCCGAGCGCAGCTGGTCGAGCTTGCGGATTTCGGTATCGACCCGGACCTTTTCCATCACGGCGGGGTTGCCCGACGCAATCGCCTTGATCTCGGCATAGGTAAGCGCGCCGCCGTCGAGGTCCTCGGCGGAGCGCACCGTCGTGCTGCCGTTCATGACCTGCTGGATGAACCGGGCCTTGGTCTCCAGCGTCTGCCACATATAAGCGTCAAAACTGCCCTCGGTGACATAGCGGTAGATATCGACTTCGCGGTTGCCGTTGCCCTGGCGTAAGATTCGACCCTCGCGCTGCTCGATGTCACGTGGACGCCACGGGGCGTCGAGGTGATGGAGTGCCTTCAACCGTTTCTGCACGTTGGTACCGGCTCCCATCTTCTCGGTGGAGCCGATGAGGATACGAACGCGGCCGGCATTCACCGAATCAAACAGCATCGCTTTCGCGCTGTCGGAATCGGCGTCGTGGATAAAAGCAATCTCGCGCTCCGGGATGCCGCGCTCGATGAGCTTTGAGCGGATTTCATCATAAACATTGAATTTGTCAGGGTTCGGAGTCGATAAATCGCAGAACACAAGCTGGGTGGAGCGGGTGTCCCTCGTTTGATCCCAGGTCGTATGGATGCGCTCTACGGCGCGGTTAAGCTTGGTGTCCCCGTGCGGGTCGGAGAATCCCTGAACCAGTCGCATGTCCAGTGCGGCCTTGCGTCCGTCGCCGGTGATCTTGAGCATATTGTCGGCTCTAGGGTCCACACCGCCGCTCCTAAGCCTTTGGGCGCGGTCCACCAGCGTCTGCACGAACGCCTTAAGGTCTTGCGATGCGGGAGCGGCGACGACGTGCGGTTTGCCGCCCGCGACATCGGGCCGGGGGAGCTTCAGCATGTCGGCGGTTTGCACGTCGGCGAAGCTGCGGAACATCGAGAGCAGCTCCGGCAGGTTCACGAATTTAGCGAATCGCGTATGCATCCGGTAGCCCGAGCCGTCCGGGGCCAGCTCCAGCGATGTAACCGCCTCGCCGAAGTTGGCAGCCCATGCGTCAAAATGCTCCACGCCGCAGGCCTTGAGCATTTCCGGGGCGAGATAGCGCAGCGCCGTGTACATCTCGGCCATCGTGTTCGATATCGGCGTGCCGGTCGCGAATACAACGCCTCGTCCGCCGCTCTTATCCTTGAGGTAACGGGTCTTGATAAACATGTCGATCGCGCGGTTGCTCTCGGAGTTGGGCAGCCCCGCGATGCGGTTCATCTTCGTGACATAGGGAAGATTCTTATAGAGGTCCGATTCGTCGATAAAAAGCTGGTCCACGCCGAGTTCCTCAAACGTGATGGTCCTGTCCTTGCCTTCGCGGTCGGCGCGTTCCTTGATCTTTGCGGTCAGGCGCTTCTTGGCTTTCTCGATTTCCTTGACGATGCGGCGCGTATCGCCCTTTTCCGCCTTGGCTTCATTGATGGCGTTTTCAAGTTCCGCAACCTGCCCACCTACAAAACGCGAGAACGTCGCATCGGATACGGGAAGCTTTTCAAACGAGCTGTGCGAGACGATGACCGCGTCGTAATTGCCGGTGGCGATGCGGGACATGGCCTTCTGCCGGTTGCCGGTTGCAAACTGGTCCTTGCCGGCCACAAGGATGTTGGCCTGCGGGTAAAGCTGCAGGAAGGCAGCGCCCCATTGCTCGACCAGATGGTTGGGCACAACGATCATGGGCTTTTTAGCAAGTCCCATGCGCCGCAGTTCCATCGCGGCTGCGACCATCTCAAAGGTTTTGCCAGCACCCACAACATGGGCAAGGAGCGTGCTGCCGGTCTGCAATACCCTCCAGACCGCATCCTTCTGGTGCTTGTCGAGATCCCCTTCGCGCAAGTGCTCACGCGCCATGCCGGGGAAGGTCAGGTGCGAGCCGTCAAAGGTGCGAAGCCGCAGGTTATTGAATTTGTCGTTGTAGTCGCGAGCTAATCTCGCGGCGCGCTGCTCGTCCTTCCAGACCCACTCGCTGAATTTCTCCTTGAGCTGTTGCTGCTTTTCCCGCGCGGCGATGGTTTCGCGCTGGTTGATGACGCGGGATTTGTCAGGCATCTCGTCGTAAGCGGTGGGCACGCGGCCATTCAAGGCCTGCTCGATGAGGTCCGAAGCAAGGAAACGCTCCGTGCCGTGCGTCGTTGTGTTGCTGACGCTGGACTTTGCGTAACCATCGAGCGTCACGGTCCAGGTAGCAATCGCTCCTGCATGGGAGACCGAAACCGCACGCTCAGGGATATCGAGCAACTGGACGATAAAGTCGCTTATGTCGCTTGTCGGAATCCACGGTGAGCCTAACCTTGCGCTGATGTCGCCGGGCAGGATATCTTCGGGCTGCACGGCCTTGAGTGCATCGACGTTGCGTGCGTAAGCGGAATCAAGCGCGCTTGCGGCGCTGACCACTTTAAGTTTCTCGCGGACATAGCCGCTTAAGTAACGATCCGCCGTTTCCCACATGCCTCCCTCGGGGTTGCGATAGATGAGGGTTCCAAGCTCATGCTGCATCTGCCTTGCGCTGTGGCCGGTCAGTGCCGCCATGCGCGGCCAGTTGATCTCCCCGGTCTCGTTGAGGCAGACGGCGAGCGCCTCGGCTGCGGTCTCGACATGCTCAACGGGCTTGTAACGCTCCAGTGTCCTGCGGTCGAAGATGGCGGTCCGGGTCGCGCGTTTGGTCTCCGCATCGTAGTTTTCAAGCGAGAGGAGCAAGGGGAGATCCGGGTCGCCCGCGAAAGCCCGGATGTTTTCGCGCGAGGAAAGCGGGCCGTACCTGCTAACAAAAGAGCCATACATGCGCCCCAACAGTTCGCGCGCGCGTACGATTTCGTCTTCGGGGGCGTCCTTAAGCTGCGTGTTGAATACCAGCCGCACTGCATCGCGCACGGCGAGCATCCCGCGCACGCGTGCTGCGACGGATGCGCCAAGCTCGACCGGCTCGAAAGCATTTGCATTGCGTACGAACAATGCGCCGTCACGCTCGACGAACCCGCCTTCCTTGGTGCCGGATGTATCCGTCAGTTCTTTGACGGGCTGCGGCGGACCGCGGCCCTCGTCGCTTGCTACATAAGCTCCTTCGGGAAGTTTGGTGACGGCCTGTGCAAGGAGGGCAGGTGAGAGCGTGCCTACAAGGGTTGGCTCCTGGCCCCGGTACATCGTGCCCTCAAGCCTCATCTCGCCCAGCATCATCTCTCGGTGCCGCGCAAAATATTCATTGACGGAGATTTCGCCGTCGGGAGTGTGAATCTGGGCAAGGCTGCGCCATGCCTCGCCGGAAGGCGCTTTGCCGGGCGCGCGCTTTTGCAGGAACAGGATGTCTGTTGTCACTTGCGTTCCGGCATTGGCCTTGAACGCCGTGTTGGGAAGGCGTATCGCACCTAAGAGATCCGCGCGCTCGGCAAGATAACTGCGTATCGTGTCGTCCTGCTTGTCCATCGTGTAGCGGCTCGTGATCAGAGCCATGACGCCGCCGGGGCGCAGCTTGTCCAGGGACTTTGCGAAGAAGTAGTCATGGATGGCGCGGGTGAGGTTGCGTTTGTAAGACGGGTCATGCACGCCGTAATCGCCGAACGGGACGTTGCCGACAACGGCGTCGAAGAAATTATCGGGCAAGCTCGTTTCTTCAAAGCCCTTCGCGAATATCGTGGCGTCGGGATAGAGCTTCGCCGCGATGCGGGCCGTCATCGAATCAAGCTCGACGCCGGTCCTTTTGCTTCCCTGAACCACGGCGGGGGGCATGAGCCCGAAGAAATGGCCGACGCCGAGCGATGGCTCAAGTATCTGGGAGCCTGACTCCAGGCCAAGTCGCGACATGGCGTCCCAGATGGCGGTAATCACCTGCGGCGATGTGAAATGGGCATTGGGTGTTGAAGCGCGGGCGGATTCGTATTCGTCGTCCGTGAGTAGTTGCTTTACCTCATGCGCGACAGATTTCCATTCAGGGGGGGGTGAGTTGCCAAACGCATTGGGCATTGCGCCCCATCCCGCATAGCGGGCAAGGACGGCCTTTTCCGATTCGGTCGCATCGCGGTTTTCTGCTTCAAGCTGTTTGAGCGTCCGGATGGCGGCGAGATTGTCGCGGGCCTTCTCATGCAGGCCGCCCTGTCCGATGCGGTGGGAGTCAGTTATCCGGAAATCGCGTGAGGGTTTTTCTTCTATGACCGGGTTGAGGTCAAAGAGGACTCGGGTTACCGGGGGGCCTCGCTCGGCAGGAACGCCCATTCCCGTGTCGCCAGTTCCCAGGCGTCCTGGTACTGCATCTTCTTCACTGACAGCAGTTCGTAAAGAAGGTCCGACGTGCGGGACTCCGCCTCTGAGATCGCCTGCTCCAGGTGATTGCTCTTTCGCAGCTCCTCGACCATCTGTGGCCGGTGGACCAGCCAATGCTTCAAGATCATTTCCTGTAAGCGGTTCTTCTCGTCCATCTACCTTGACCTGCTCGGGTGGGCTCTGTACCGGCGCAACCGTTTCGGCGGGATCTATAAAGAGGCTGGCGAAGAAATCAAGCTGATTGGAATTGCGCGCTCTTCGGGCGCTTGTTCCATAGGCTGGGGCCATGACACTACCGGTAGTGGTTGCGCGACGTACTCTAGCCATAGATGTAGAGATTTCAAGCGCGTTGTGGAAGGGGTCAGACATTGGCGTCTCCATGAGCATCGTCGGATTCGTCTTCTCTCTCCATCCGTATGTGAACCTGGAGATTGACACCGACGGGGGCCGGCACCGTGCTCACCAGATAGCCGATGCGGTTGACGAGGTGATAGCCGCTCACCAGGTACAGGTCGCCGTCATCGCCGTCATCATTGTCTAGCAGCGTCCAGATGGTGCGCGGGTCCTGTTTCCTCACGAATTCCAGTTCTTCACCGTAGGTCTCAAAGAGGCAGCCCGGTCCCTCGTCAATCACCCAGCCAGCACTCGGGTTGAGATGGTTCGTAACGAGCGGGTATGTCGCGTCGAAATCGTCTTCGGAGAGTTCGATAAATGTTTCGGTCATGGCTGGTTTCCTCCATTGGCGGCAACCAATTGCAACGGATATGAGTCATCGAGTTTCTGCGCGCGTCCCATCCACGGCTCGGGACGTATCGCCTTGACCCAATCGGCGAAGGAAGGAATGAAACCGAGGTCTTCGCGGACATGCTGCTCGCCGATCCACCGGACCGGGATGACACGATTGGTCGAGAGCGTCACCGTGCAACCGAAAATCGTCTCGGACATGAAGATGCCTTCGGCATGGTGCCTGAGCGCCCGGTGACGGTAGTCCGCGATGATTTTTTTCGACTCGTCAAACCAGCCGTGGATGCGGATATAGTCTTCGACTGTTCCGCCCCATTTGTTTACGCTGGAAAGGGAATGGTGGTAGGGATGTGCCATGTTCATTTCCCTCTCAAAACGTATGTAGGTGTTGGGTGGAATCCGTGAAAAACTGGCAGAAGTCCAGCTCTATACGGCGGTCTTCGACGTGAAATAGAAAATCTCCGCTCCCGCCGTCATTGTTTTCCCAGCCACTGTGCTCTTGTGAGAGGTAGTCAAAGCAAAGCTGCTCGATAGCTTCGCGGACGGACGTTTTCACACGGTCGAGCTTGCCCTCCCACAAGGCGTGCTGTATCTCGATCTGGATGTCCGGCAGCTCGACGACCTTGTCGCCTGCGTCCGCCCGGATATCCTCGATCTGGCCGCTATCGCCTCCGCCATTGAATGTGACTGTCACGCTGGTAATCCCGGCATTCGCGAGGGCCTCGAAGACGGTAATTTTGTTCAAAGCGTTCGCTTGGAGAAGAGATTTCGCATGGTTTTGGTACTGCTCCATGATCGTGTCGATGTCGCCCATAGTTTTTCTCCTTTTTGGTTTCTGCAAGACCGCCCCTGCGTCCTCGCTTACGGCGCACATGAAGCGTGCGGCATCAGCGAGCGGGTCATAGAATTTTGTTTCGCGAGGAATGACCCCAATTTTCTCCTTGGGGTCAGGGGAAAATTCGTCATTGACGCGCGAGCGCCGCACGCCAGAGTCGCCGTCATAAGCGAGGTGCGGTTAACGATCAGAAACGCAAGGAGATCGAGTGTTGGATTTTTCTGGGCTTTCCGATCTACACTCTTCGATCCGATTTTTGTCCCGCAGGTTCCTCCGCAAGAAAAACCCAGGGCCCCGGAACAAGTCCATGAAGAGGTGTTGTGATGTCGGGATTGATTCTAGGGCGCAGTGTCGCTGCAGCCCGCGCGATGGGTTTTGCTGCGAGAGGTAACGACAAAGCGGGAGAGCTGGTGACCTATTCGGGTGACGGTCATCTCATTACGTTTGCTCCCACCCGGACAGGCAAGACATCCGGACCCGTTATTACGAATGCATTGAAGCATCCGGGGCAGCTTATCGTCCTTGATATGAAAGGCGAGGTCTTCGCCGCGACAGCGCAGGCACGGCG
>Ga0075030_100000383_pt1 | contig 38230 bp, 61 predicted proteins | sample LitLauG_LLR_2012_FD_71393 | JGI IMG/M metagenome (GOLD analysis project Ga0075030, IMG submission 71393) | Freshwater sediment microbial communities from Pennsylvania, USA - Little Laurel Run_MetaG_LLR_2012 | ecosystem: Environmental > Aquatic > Freshwater > Creek > Sediment | place: USA...
CTACCGCTGCAAGTATTGGTGCATCTACTTCGGTTACTATAGGCGGTGGAGGAACCGGAGTGACTGGAGCCAACGGAAATGCAGGTACGGCTACTACTTGTGGGGGCGCTTCTGCTGGAGGTGGAACGGGGGGAAGTTTTGGATCAGCAGGATCATTTACTAATACGGTAGGTGTTGTAGGTGGCAGTTTCATATCAGGAGATTTTGGATCTCCAGGAGGAGCTTCAACATCATCGGCCGGAGAATCTGGAGCATTCGAATGCCCATCAATTGGTGGAAATAGTATGTATGGAGCAGGTGGTATATTATCACAAAATGCTGCTGGATATGGCGGAGGTGGTGGCCCTGGTATTTCTAATGGAAGCGGAGCAACATCCGGTGGAGCTGGTACAAGTGGTATTGTCATCATAACAGAATACATCTAAGAAGGTCTCATGCCAGTAACAATCGGTACTAATAAATTCGGCCTTCCAACATGGATTGTGAATCCTACCGCAGGGTTAGGAACACATCAAACCATTACCAGTGCTATGGCTTCTGCTTCGGCGGGAGACAGTATTTATCTTACGCCAGCGACATATAATGAATCATTTACGATTACGCCGGGCGTTAATATATTTGCCAATCCCGCATTGCAATCAACGGGAACAGCCGATAATTTACCCGTTATCAATGGGACGATTACCATGTCCGGTAATGGTTCATCTACCTTATCGGGTTTTGAGATCACTGCGCCTTCAGGTTCAGCCATTTCAATTACGAACAATAGTTCCGCTCTTACTTTGTTAAATATGTCTATAGGGACAAGTGGTGTTAATGCATTTTCTATGACCCATGGACAATTATATTGTTATAGTTGCACCGGACAAAACGTTTTATGGTCTATCAGTTCTGGAACATTGTATTTGTATGATTGTGACTTCAACCAGTTTCAAAGTGGTGGCTCATCAACATGTACATGTAGCGGAACAAGTTCGTTGTTTGCTTTCAACAGCAATTTTAGCAATGGGATAAACCTGACGTCTTCTGCTGCCGGAACGATTTTTAACGTAGTAAACTGCAACTTCCTAACCTCGAACTTAACGGCTGTCACAATTGCAGGAGGTTCGGGAAGTACTCAATATATGAGTGGATGTGTCTTGCAAACAGGAACCGCTTCGGCAGTTTCGGTAAGTGTTGGGGATGTCCTTAACATGAGTCGATGCACCGTACAATCGTCTAATGCTAATGCTATTACGGGTGCCGGAACTCTTCAGTACAGCAATATATGCTTTACAGGAACATCTAGCACCATTAACACCACTACACTCGTTAATAATCCCGTATCTGCTATCTATACACCAAGTATTACGTTTGACAATACAAATCTCTTGTCTAACTATGTGGTGAGCTCATGGACACCGACAATTCGAGGCAGTACAACTGCGGGAGCAACAACTTACACTACACAGATAGGAAGTTACACGCGGATAGGGAATAGAGTATTTTTGCAAGCTGATATGACTGTTACAGCGACTACTGGAACTGGAAACATGCAAATCGGCGGATTACCTTTTGCTATCAATGCGAGCAATGGAAATGTGACTGGAGGGGTTGTGGCGGGCGGAGCAAGCTTGTCGTTGGGAGGCGGTGGTAGTCAATTTAGTATACAAGGAGCTCCTGGAGCATCAGTACTGTCTCTAGTGGCACTGGGGAATAATCATGCTGTAACCAATATAGCTATGACGAATTCCACATTCAGTGTAAATATTTCTATAAACTATTCAATTTAAGAGGTTCCTATGAGTTCTCCTACTGTCACTGTAGATCGTACATACCCAACAGCTACATCGGTGCAATTTACAATTCTGGTGGATAACTTTATTCAGGATCCATTTCTTGATATCGATCTGACAATGCTATCGAACGATGATGCTTATATTGCACAATTACAACAGGAACCTGATTCTTTTCATAACACATTTATGGTCGCGGCTACCAATAACAACAAATTATCATCGATCATAGATTTGTGCTCTAACAATGTTTCTGCTGTCAATGCGGTCTTAAATCCTAGATTCCAAGATATCTTGACAGCAACTTTTCAATATAATGTGGCTCAACAATCGGCGAATGTTCAAGCTCTAATACAATCGGTTTATCCAACACAGACGATTAAGTTCGATAACGAATAAGGATAGGCAATATGTCATTCGTAAACGTGGCAAACGCCTTCACTAAGATCAATGCGCAGACATTCACGTCAGCCGGTACTTATACTCCTAGCGCTTCAATGAAATATTGCATCGTTGAAGTAGTTGGTGGTGGTGGCGGCGGCGGTGGTTCAGCTACAACAGGCGCCAGTATTGTCACATTTGGTGGTGGCGGCGGCGGCGGCGGATATGCTAGGGGACTTTTCTCTGCTCCCACCATAGGAGCATCTCAAGCGGTCACTATTGGAGCGGCCGGGACAGGCGGTGCTTCGACAGGTGGTACAGGTGGAACAGGCGGTACAACCTCTTTAGGCTCCTTATGTGTCGCTACAGGTGGAACAGGCGGTACGTCGGGTCTCAGCAATGGAGGCACTACAGTTGCCGTAGGAGGCAGTGGTGGTACGGGAACTGCGGGGACTATTCTACTCGTTGGCGGTTCAGGCGAATTGGCACTAGGAAACTCACCTACAAATAGTGCTAGTGGTGGCGCAGGAGGCGATTCTTTTTTTGATGGAGCCGCTAATGGGATTGTTACTACTGGAGCAGGAAATGCGGGCGGAAATTATGGAGGTGGCGGTGGCGGTGCAGTATCTCTTGCTTCATCATCAGGAAATACCGGAGGTGCCGGTAGTGCGGGATACATAGTAATCACAGAATTTATCTAAGAGGAAATCGTGCCTAGGTCTAAAGAATCACAAGCAGAATATCTTAAAAATCGAGCCAATTCGAAATGGGCAACTTATGAAAACAAGCCTCAAAAACCTAAAACATCTCATCCTATGGCCAGAACGGTTATAGATTCTAGCAAAAAATTCAAAAATGATTTATTTGAAGATCTATGAGTAAATTAGGAGGCACTATGCTTAGCAAGGGTTTACTGATCATCGCTTTACTTTTTTTTGTCGTCCCATGTGGAGGGTGTTCTTGGGTCGCAAGCCATCCGGCAGATTCCGCAAAGATCGCTGAAGACTTAGAAGATGCTGCTGAGATAGTGGTTAAGGATACAATTTAAAGGGGAACAAATGCCATTATTGAAGGGCAAGAAGAATATTGGAAAGAACATAGAGACCGAGCAGAACGCGGGAAAACCGCACCGTCAGGCTGTGGCAATTGCGCTGAACATTGCCCGTAAATCCGGTGCCAAAATCCCTAAGAAAGGAAAGAAATAATGGATGCCAAAATCCGGAAGATCGAACGCGAAGTCCCTAAGAAAAGCAAAGCCCACAAAGATCTTAAAGATTTAGAGCGTATGGACAAAAAACGCGATAAACTAGTTGAAAAGGGTCGCATGGCCAAGAAAAAAGGTTGCTAAATCTTTGCCGAAATGTTAAAAAGATTTTTAGTCAGTGTTTTTCATGTACTCCCTGCTTAAAGTTGTTTGTTTAGCTGAGGTGAGGGAGAATGGTTAACGCGCCATTCTCCCATTGCTTCATTTCTCAGTAATTCTCCATGAAATGCTATCCGGCTTTCTGTATTTCTCCAAGTCTACCCCATTTAATTCCGCAATCTGTTTGTAGTCTATGTTCCCCTGTCTGTGAATTTGACACAGTGATATACCGGCCCCTCTGCAATTGGACTCGCCACCTAATCGTATTAAGGAGTCTCTTAACATCTGCTCTTCTTTCTCTAGGGCTTTTATCTGCTTGGTCACTTCTTTCCATCTGTAGGCGGTGTCTATCCATTCGTAATCGTTCCTCTCAACATAATCGCTTTCCGGAGGGGTTCTATTCTGTAAGCAATCATAGAATTTCTTCTCCTCAACGATCATTTTCTGTATGTATTCGTTGTCTTTTTTTACCTCAACGATAACCCCATCGAAACCATCGAAGGAGAAGTAATACATTTTTTCAACATCGCAGACATACATCTGGTGTTGCAGCTGAGGATAGTAATGGTCAGGCACCTTTCCCGTCAAGGCAATGGCATGGTCTTTCTCTCCAGAACATTTGATTTCGAGAATCTGCCCATCTGAACTCATTCCATCTAACGAAGCCATAGCCCAGTCTTTTACCACTACACGAGGGATCATCGCTATTCCGGTCTTAATCTCGAAAAGATTGCGCGCTATAGGTTCTAAATCAATGCCGCGTTGCATGCGTTCATTAGGTTGCATTGGTGCGTCATCCGATATCTTTTCATTGTAAAGTTGCAATGGAGTTTTCCAGGGCGAGACACCAAGTATTGCGGCACAGTCTGTAGCAGAAATTTTATTCTTGCGAAAGGCCAGCCATTCAGCTGACCCTTGTTGAAGTTGGACATACTCAAACGGCATAACTGCCCTCGGATTCCTTGAATTCTTTATTTACCTGCTTTTGGGTTTCTTGATTCTCTTCCATCTTTTTTTTGGCAGCTTCCATGATCTTTGAGAACATCTGAGTAGGAATATCGGCAAGATTGTCTATTTTGTACTGCTTATTTAGATATTCAAAGACCCAATTGCGATATTTTTCATCACACTCGTCTAGGATCATTTGAAGATCAGAAGCTTGATCCATGGTGATTTTGCTAACTACATTGATTACATCAGCCTGTTGCATCTCTTCATCAATGTAAGTTCCACTCATCTCTGCAGGGAATGCTTTACGCAAAGCAATTGACTCAGCCACTTTAGAAAGCATGGTTCTGGGCATATTGCCCCACATGCCCATTGGTCTGCCATCTCTTGTCTTTTGAGCATACTCATCCATATGAGCACTCGCGCTTACCGTGTGCCAAGTTCCGTCGGCTGTTTGTTTTTTGATATAAGAGGTAGCAGAAACAACGCGACCGTCTTTATCAATCTCATAGGTTGGCTCAGGCCCGGGAGCATAACGCCCCGTTCTTTCAGCAATCAGTCTATACCCGTCAATTCCTGTTTGAATACACATCTTGTCGCCGCGTTTAATAGCATAAATTTGTTTCATAAAGGGATCGAGCTGGGTCTTTTGGCAAGCCATGATAAACACTTCAAATTCGTCATTACTAATGCCTTTGCAAATAGAGTTCTTTAAGATGTCTATTTGCTGAGGGCTAAAGTGACCCTGCGATTGATTGATTAAGGCGACTGATTTCACGGGCTCTCCTTGCGTTAAAGACGCCGCGGAGATATTGTTATTGCCGCAGCGGCCTGAAATGTTGTGTCTTGGCGGACAGTTACCATTTTGGTAGATTTTAGGTGCTGCACCTTGTGCTTGCATTTTGGTTCTCCATGATTAAAAATTTTTGTTTAAATGTCACTTTCTGTTTGCTTCCAATGTACATAGACGAGCATGAAAATCCTTAACCTCATCATGAATGGCTCTAACTAATTCTCTAGTAGACTCTAACTTTGCATCCATATGACGATTGTCTGCCCTAGATTCCGCTCTGGACCAAAAGAACATCGCCATATTCGAGCCGATTATTGCTAAGAGTTGTAAAAAATCCATTTTGCCTCCTAGGCTTGTTTGTTTAGCGTTAATCAAGTAGCTCAACCAGCCGCATTTGGTGATGCGGTCACCTAGTAACTTGCTTGACATACGAATAGTCTAACATGTTGCTTTTTTTGTTACAACAAAAAAGATATCACCTTTACAAAAATGTAATTTATTGGTATAAGTGTGTCCATAAAAAGGAGTATGCACATGGAAGTAACAAACTTAAAGTCCTACCTTGCGTCTGTAGGAATGACTATGAAAGATTTTGCAAAGAAGATCGACTGTCAATCACAATATCTCTCTGTAATAGCAAACGGAAATAAACATGCCGGCAAAAGACTTGCTCAAGCGGTATTTGAAGCTACAGGGGGTGTCGTTAGGTTACAGACAAAGAAAGATAAGGATAGACCTAAAGATGAGTAGTGCTTTTTCTTTTGAAGATAGGCTGAAGATCGAGCAGATGCTTAAAGATGGATGCTCTTATCTGAAAATAGCTCAAGTATTGGGGAGGGCTAGATCTGGAGTTGTTTCAGAAATAAAACACTTTCCCACCGGCGAATACACAGCAGAAAAAGCGGTTGCGCGATCAAAAGAGATTCTTAGGAAAAGGAGAGAAGTCTACAACAAGAAACCATTTACTGAGGAACAGAAGAAAATTGTAGAAATTGGAATGAAAGAGGGATGGACTATGTCGCAGGTCGCTAAGAAATGTGGTGTAGGTGTAAACAGACTGGGGGAATATTTATCTGAAAATTCCATTACCCTTAAGACGCTTAGAGCAGAAGCGATCATTATGAGAGTAGATGCTCTTGAAATGCAGATGGAGATCATCAGTAGCCAATTAAAAACTATCATTCAAGAATTGATAACGAATCCTGAAGGGAAGAAGAAATTATGGGGATGATCACAAGATTAGAATTTACAGAGAGAGAGCAGATAGAAACTCTTATCAAACAATCATATAGCGGACAAGAAATAGCTAAGATTCTGAACAGATCGCCATACTGTATACATAGTGAAATAAGAAATAATGGGGGACGGAAGTCATATAACGCACAAGACGCACAGAAACGATCTGAATTAATGAACCGAGAGAAGTATAGGGCTATTTTAAAGAGGAGAGAGCTTAGTGATGGTGAGTTAGCTGAATTAAAAATTGATATTGAATCGGGGATGACACTAAGCGAAGCGTCATTAATCCATTCTATTTCCAGATCTACTATAAGAAGATTGATTAAAGATGGTTTGATCAAATTCAAAAGAAAGGACTACGTGGGTATTGAAGAAAGATTATGTTCTTTAGAGGAGCAAGTTAAGATTTGGTCAGAACAAATTAAACAAACAAGGTAAATATGAAAATCCAAAAAACCAAAAACTATAATATGTTCAAAAATCACGAAAGCAATCGTGCAGCTGATCCAAATAATCTAAGGCGTCTAAAGCAATCTATCATGTCTAATAACATGCTGGAGTTCCGTCCGATATTGGTAGACAAAGACATGAATATCATAGACGGTCATCATAGATGGCTAGTTGCAAAAGAACTTGATTTGGATATCTTTTATCAAGTCAAAGAGGATGCAACGCATGTTGATATTGCTGAACTGAATAGCAACTTGAAGCAATGGGATAAAACAGAATTTTGCGATTATTATTGTTCTCTAGGAGTGGATGATTATCGAAAATTGAGAGATTTTGCTAAGAAGCATTCTATGAGTATATCCGAGGCAGGTAATCTTTTAAATACAAACTGCCTAAAAACAAAAAAGTTTTTCAATGAGGGTAAGTTCAAATTTCCTGATAAAGATAGGATTTTTGAGATTGAGCAGCTTCTTGCAAAAGTGGATGATACTGTACATGTTTTGAAAAGTATTATTTTTGGTAACAACAAATTTGTAACCCAACTTCGCGTTAGAACTGCCCTAATGTCTTTTTTGGTTAATCCCGAAGTAGACATCAAAGTGTTTCACAAAAAGTTACAGTATAAATGCGATACTATTGGTCCAAGAGCCAATGTAAGCGGATATTTTATCATGTTCCGGGATATCTATAACTGGAAAAATTCGAACCCTATAGCATAGATTAAATTCCCATTCCCCGGGAGAAAAATGTTCAATTAAACTCTCAGGGAATGGAAAAACCTCGTGGGCAGAGTTCTTTAGGAGGTTCAGCTCGCGAGGTGCGCGACATCCAATTTTCTAACTAATCGATGACATGATGAAATTTAAGCAAACAGTTAATAATTAGCAAGTGGAGATTGTGAAATGATAGTCCCAACCAGCCTCCCCGAAAGCTTAGCTTTACTAGAAAGATGGGTTGGGATATCGTGCTGACAATCCATATCGAGGTGATATGGACAATTAAATTTGTCTCACTCTCTCCCCAGAGAAGTGAGACGAGTACTCCCCGCAACCATCAAAAGCTAGGAGTAGAACAAAGAATGTGACCATGACTATACACTAGTCTCACATTTAACTCTACTCCTTTCTTTGTAAAGTTGCAACAATACAAGGAAAGTCACATGGGCACAGACCATGAAGGCATAGAAACGTTTTTCAGAAACATTGCCAAAGTAGAAGAAATCTACGCAGAAGAAAAATCTCAACAATACATATATGCAATTTTCGACTATGAACAGAATTTGCTTTACATAGGACAAGCCGACAATGTTTCTACCCGATTCAAAGCGCATCAGAAAAACATGCCTACAGCTTATGCGTGCAAGTACATTTCGGTCGAAAAAGGATCAGCGAACGACATAGAATTTTATTTAATTAATAAATTTTTGCCCCCATTAAACAGAACATCTCCTCCAAAAGATTCATATTTTACTTTAGAAGAATATCAGTCTTACGATACAAAGTTTTATAGCCAAAGGATAAGGGTTCTAAGAATCATCAGAGAGTTTGATCTTGAATGTATCAACGGTCACTACACAAAAGAGGCGTTAGATTTTGTCTCCTCTAAATTGAATGAGGAGCAAGTATGACCCTATTCAGAGCGCAGCACAATACCGATTACAGTGTAGTAAGAAACGATATCATAAGAGATAAGAGATTATCTTGGAAAGCCAAAGGCATATGGCTGTACGCATTCAGTCGAAAAGATGACTGGACTTTCTATTTAAAAGACATCGTAAATCATTCCACTGATGGTAGAGATAGTGTTAGGGGTGGATTGGCAGAACTGGAAGAGTTCGGATACCTCACCAGAGAACAAACTAGAGAAAATGGCAAATTTGCGGATTTTACCTATGTATTTCATGAAATCTCCTTAAAAAAATGTTTACCGGAAACGGAAAACCCGACTTCGGTAAATCCGACTTCGGTAAATCGCCCCCTATTAAATACTGATCCTATACCAAGTACTGAAAGTAAGAAGAGAGAGAGGAGCGCTGAAGCGCCGCCCCCTCTCATTTCTTTTGGAAATCATGTGAAGCTCAAAGAAGAGGATTACCGGAAGTTCGCGACAGACTGGGGGAAGGAGGCAACGGATGCGATGATTGAAGAGCTTAACGATTACATAGACTCTAAGGGCGTGAAGTATAAGTGCTATGCGGCTACGTTGCGAAAATGGTTCAGAAGAAAAAAAGATTTCGATAATACTCTGTCTTCTAAGGCACGACAGAAATCAAAACAAAAGATCGCTCAAGACATCATAGATAGCTACGATTTAGAAGAGCCTAGATCCGCAGAAGTATACAAAGATTGCGTGATGTTTAATATTGCGGGACATGCCTCCATTTTCCTATATTTCACAGAGAATGATTTTGAAAACAAGTTAGAATCTAGGTTGAGAAAAATGGGAATCAAGAGAAATAAACAACGGGGAACGGTCTATGACTAAGATTGTATGGGAAGTGCCGATAAAGACTGTAAGCGAAGCCAATAGCAACGAGCATTGGCATAAGAAGGCAAAGAGGCATACTCAACAGCAAGGGATCGTAAGGGTTCTGTTTAGACAGCTAGAAACGCCCATTTTACCGCCTTGCGTAGTTAGGATGGTACGGTTGGCGCCACGCAAACTAGATAGCGATAATTTGACCACTGCTTTCAAGTGGATTAGGGATCAGATAGCTGATTGCCTACTGCCTTACAATATAAAAGTGTACTTGTCTAAAGACGGTAAACTAAGGAAAGCAGCCGGGAGAAACGATGACAATCCACTCATCACTTGGGAATATGCTCAAGAGAAAGCTTCGTCTATAGGGGTAAGGATCGAAATCGAGACTTTAGCTGATAATCCGCAAGACGATATTCCCGGTGCATAAGAAAAGATGCCTTTTCCGGGTCTTCTTTACAAAGCGCGTCTATATCAATATCACGCTTCTTTAAGTTGGAAAACATTAAAGAAATCGCTTTCTTGCTCATAGGGGTATTGCGTCGCTCTAACATTGGAGGCCTCCTGGAGTGCTTGTCTCAAATATGCATTCTCAGTTTCTAACTCAGTGAGTTTTTTTCGTACAGAGGTTATTTCAACAAACACCTTGCGTCGTACTTTCCCCATGCTTTCTATGGCGTCGTCTATTGAAGATTGCATGAAGATAAGCTTGTTGTCTGCTTCCGAAAGTCCGGGTTTGAAGTCTAGTAGTTCCATCGAATACTCCTGTTTCAATCGTCCAAATACAATATCACAATCCCTTTTAAACAAAAAGACTCCGTAGAGTACACTATGTATTTATGAACTTATCCACAATGTCTTAAGAAGAAGAAGTAACATCTAAGTTACATCCTCTTAGTATTGTATTGTGGAAATGTAGATAACCTAGGTTAATATGAAAGCCACTTGCCATTATTGTGAATCAGAGTATGAGGAACGAAAAGAGGAGAATTTCTGCTTGATTGAAGCGGGATTGCTGATGATATGTCATACATGCTCAGCTGATAATCGTGAAAAATTTTACAAGGAAAAAGGATACACTGTAATCAGAAGTGGAAATAATTTGAAGATTATACCGCCTAAAGGAGATTGAGATGATAATTGAGCATGAAAATATCTGTGTTAACTTTTCAAATGTCATGTACATACAGTCATTTCCTGATGCAGAGGCGATGAGAAGTAAAAAATTTTACATAAGATTTTATTTTCTATCTATGAATTGTGAGTCTGTACAATTTGAGTTTGATTCGTGGGAAATTAGAGATGCCGCGATTGAGCATATAAAAGACAGTTTTGAGGCAGGAAAGATGTGGTGTTGGATAGATGAAATACTTCCACACTCTCGTTGCCGGTAATTCGGGTTATAACGCCATCAAAATAAAAAAGGGAAAGGTTTCGAACCCTTTCCCCATTCGCCTCTTTTGTGATATCGATACACACGAAATTAGTCATGAGAAAATGACTAGAGACTTTTCCAGCACCTCGCGGTTTCTCGCTATCTCATATGATATGAAATTATTTATTTATTCATCAACAGTGTAATTCAGGGTACTCCCCCTGTACTATCAGGTTGTTTTTTAAAATGACGATATCCCGGTGTTTTTTAAGGTTGCATTCCTATATGTTGACAGAAAGTAATCAAATGCCTTATGCTTGATGAACAAATAAGGGGATAACATGGATTTGTTTTTATTTCTCATTAGAGATTTGGACATTCGTCTAGCCATCATGATGCTTGTAGCTATTCGGCTTTCTACTAGATCTTTTTCGAAAGCGACTAAAGAGATGCGCGATGAATCTAAGAGGGATAGGCAAGAGATGCTTGAGATTATTCGTGATATACAAGCTGAAAATAAAGACTTTCATGGAAGGCTGTGTACTCTCGAAGAAAGATATTTACAGTTGGTGACTAAGAAATGAGAGCCACAAAAGATGTTATGACTTCATATATTAAGGATATAGAAAAAGAAATTACTATGAGCATAAGGAAAACCGTTCCTGCTGAAGTGACGGGATGCGCATTAGGAAATCTTTTGATAAGGATGCTCATTAAAGAGAACGTTCCTAAAGAACATTTTTTAAAAAAAATGTCTGAAGGATGGGATTGGCACGCAGAAAATGTGAAAAATGGAGAATAGCATGGATTTTACATCAATCATCGCGATAGCAGGTATTAATTTCGGTCTAATTTCTTGGATGAGAGCAGATTCAAGAGCTTTTGAGGCGAAGATAGAGGGCTGGAAAGAGGAAATTAACAAAGAAATGAAAGACTTCCACGGCAGAATGTGCAAGTTAGAAGAAAGGAACAAACAGTGAAAGCTTTTGTCGAAGAATTAGAGGAAGTTGTCGATAAGCATGTGAAATCTCCGCAAATACAGCATGATGAAATAGTCTATGTGATTAAGGATTTTATGGATCAGTTAGGGTGTCCGCAAGCCGCTATTGCGGTTTGTCTGATGGCAATCGGAAATTTATCTTTGAAGTCTCAACGTCTTTGTAAAGAGCATGGGCTTGAATTGGAGTTCGATACCATCATGGGTGATCCCGTTATTAAGTTGCTTTTGCCGTTTGCATATCAAGTCATGGCTTGTAAGAGGTTTAAATGACAATGCGTGAATTGATTAAAGAGGCGACTGCTATGCTAATGGATAAGCCTCATTTAGAAAGAGAATTGATATATTATATGGCGAAGATGCCTGAAGAAGAAAGAGCGGCGATTGTTATTGCGTATCAGCTGTTAAGGGAAGAAAGATGACCGGTAAGCGTATTGGCTATAGACGCGTTAGCACTTATGAGCAGAATCCCGAAAGCCAGCTCCAGAATATAGAGCTAGATAAAATCTTTACTGAGATAGAGACGGGCTACTCAGTCAAAAACCGGCACCAGCTTCAACTACTAAAAGACTATGTGCGTGAAGAGGACATTGTTTTTGTTGAATGCATGGATAGACTTGGGCGTAATGGCTATGACTTAGACGAAATCGTCGAGTTCCTTTTGAAAAAAGGCGTTCAGATTAATTTCGTTCGCGAAGGTATCGTGTTGGGTAAGAAAAACGACATTATGTCCAAGCTCGCTTATGACATGATGAAGTCTTTCATACACTTTTTCTCTCAACTTGCTAAAGAACGGCAACGTATAGGCATTGAGAAAGCCAAAAAAGAAGGCAAGTACAAACGGCCCTTGAAGTTAGACGCATTCAATCAAGCTGTACTGCTTCAGGGAGTTCAGAAAATGCAGCAACACAAAACTAAAGAGCAAATGGCTAGGGAACTTGGGATATCCCGGGTTACTCTGTATAAGTATTTAAAAAGAATACAGGAAAGCGAAGAGAAACCTGTATGAATGTGATAGATGTAGAGCATAAGTACCAGCTCACTATTATTAAGAATATATTAAGAGAGGGATACCCGGTCATAAGGGGTAATCTTTCCGATGAACAATGGGAAACGGTTAAGAGAATAGCAGAGATCGCGGCAACTCAACTGGAACTAGAAAGCACTTTACCTCAATCCTAAAATGGATTACAAATTAAAAAATATAATTTGAATCTACATAGAGGTTTCATGAAGTGGGTATCCGTTAAGTCCTTTCAACCTGGTGATGATAGCTTTTTCATGTGGTATAATTCTCAGAAAAAGATTATCGGATTGGGGATATACAAAGATGGCAAGTATCTGATGGAAGGTGGAAAAGAAATTCCAGCAGATGACATGCCAACTCACATTTTAGAAGGAATGGAATTTCCGGAATTGCCAGAAGAAGAGCGAGAGTTGGAACTTGTCCCTCCTCCCAAGAAAGAGAAAAGAGTAAATGGGTACAAACGATGACTCATGAGATATGCATGCTAGCGGCAATAATAGGCATGGTGATATGCACATTTGTCATCGTTGGATTAAGTGTTTACAAGGATTGCTAACTCTGTCCCGGTACAAAACGCCTTAACGGATTAATGCAATTAGCCTCAAACCCTGCACCTTCGCAACATCTAACGCATCCGCGTCGTAAATTTTCGACAGCTAAGACGCAAGCAGACATGAAAACCGGTGGAACAAAAGCGCAACTACATCCCGCAACTACAGCGGCACTGCTACAATTTTCTTTGCAATTACTCTCTTCTCTCGGGGTGCGAGATTGAATATCCATCAGAAATGACGAATCGAGCTTTGTATCCATCGGACATTTCTTAGGTTCTCGGTCTTTCTTAAGAAATTTTGGCTTAACAAATACCGCATCGCGAGAAAATGAAATGTCATCCTCTGAATCAATCAATCCATTTTTTATCATATCGCTTGTCATCAAACTACGCGTTTCAACACTGCTAAGATCTATGGTACCATCATCCCATTGCGAGAAGATATAATACTCATCGGTCATGGAAATTTTGAACGGTAGTTGTGTGTCCTTCTTAGAATTAAGAAAAACAGATTCGCAAGATTTTCCTTCTTTGCAAGAACTGCAACAAGCATCTGCTAATGATACACTAGATAAACACAAAACTAAGAACATGAAAAAACTACGCATGTAACCCCCAATTTTTACATAGCATATTCATGCTTTGTAATTTTTTGGAATTACAGACATTTTTTTATGCATAACCCACTTCGTCCCAACTAGCTTCCAGTGCATCATAATAAGCACACATTTCAGCTTCTATTCTATCATTGTCAGATTGCCATTGACGCACATAAAATACGCGTTCGCAATCCCGGCAACCTATTTCCTCATCTTCATATACCGAATAGGCGTTCATGCTTTTACATGAGGGACATTGCGCATTACAATGCCCGGCATCTATGTCTTCATGAGATAGATATTTTGAATAGCTATGTAGATTTAGCATATATTTCTCCTTCTTTAACCATACTTTATCATAACTTTATATAAAAAAGCAACAAAGATGTGAATATCGAACAAACACCCTCCATAACCATGTGTTGACAAAATAACTCACCGCTCATATAAATGGTAAAACATTTATTGAGAGAAATATGCCCTCGGAGCTAACCGTAATCGTGAAGAACTCAGAGAAAACGCAACGCATTAAACATCTTATCTATGACAAATACGAAGCATCCGCGGATAATGAAGTGATTAAACAACTTGTACATGATGCTGTGAGCCAGTTCAAAGATGAAGTGGATAGCATTAAGGTACGAATTAACTTGGAAGTGCAATAATGCCTGGTGGTAGACCGCGCACCGTTATGCCTGCTACTGTCGAAGAAACAATCGCCTTAGGCGAAGAAATGGTCGCTTGGGTAATGGAACACCAACCCGTACAATTATCAGAGTGGTACAGTTTAGAACAGAAAATTATATTCAAAGACTGGAAAGCTTTAATCCAGCGACCAGAGTTTTTGCCCTATTATGAACAAGCACGTGTAATAGTATCTAAGCATTACATAGAAGATACAAAGCGTGTTAGAGATGGTATTGCTCATAGATTCTTAAGACATGTGTGCCCTGAAATAAGAGAAAGTGACGATGAAGTTTCTAAACAGAAAAAAGATGACCAAAAAGAGCTCATGACATTCGAGCATGAACTTCGCCAAGCCGGTATCAATCCCGAATCAGAATTAGGACAGAAGTTTGTGGACATGATGGATCAGTTAACAAGAGCTCAATCACAACGCCCAGGCGCATCCTTATCAGTAGAAAACAAATCTTCGAGCAACTCGAGCAATGACAATAGGTCGTAGTGTGTTATTGGCTGTTGCAGCGCTATATTGGGTAACAATTCTATGGCTCTGCGCATTCTAATTAGTTTTTTAATCGGCGTATTCTCTGCATCTATTGACATATAATTGTGACTTTGTTATGATTTGTGGAAATTAGGAGGGAATTATGTTGTGTTTATTTTGTATGGTTTGTACATGTTGGGTTTACGTGTTGGGTGCGAGTATTTGGGAAGGGTTTACTAAAGAAGACGACTATATTTATTGATCGACATATTCGTATTCGTCTTTTGACTCTTCTTTCTGTAACCCACTGTCAAGCTGCTTCAAATATTTGTTAAACAATAAAGCATTCTCTTTTGCTGCTTCTGATAGAGCATTTCCGTATATCTTTCGCAGTGTTGGTGAGTTATAAACTCTGTACAATAGCTTTGATCCTTGGTAGCCTGCTAATGTTGCTGTTGTTGCTGCACCTGTTGCTAATGCACCTGACGTTCCCGCGACCAGTTTACCTAATCCTACAGTTCCAGCCTTTGCGGATAGTCCAAACAATGCCAATAATCCCTCTGTTATTGGGCCGCCTGTAACATGATTCTCAATCCATTTAGATACTAAATTAGATCGTGCCATTGTTCCGAAAGCCTCGTCGGCGCTTTTTTGTAATTTATACCACTCAGAATTTTGTTTACCGTAGTCGGCTAACGACTTATTGAGAAAGTGCGATAATTGCTTTGCTTGATTCTTAACTGTTTTTTGTGCTGCTTTATTTGGAACTTCTTTGTATAGGATTGCTAGATCGTCGTGCAAGCTTTTTTTCTGTGCTACAATCTGCTCAACGCTGGCTTCTCCGTTGGAAATAAGGTCTCTGATCTTTTTTATTTGATTCAATACAAACGATTCTTTACCGGACGAACTAGTTAATGGCCTTCCTTTCGTTATGCTATGTTCTAATGCATCCAACTCTGCTGTCAATGATGTTGCATTAACCTTTGCTCCTTGAGGCAATTTGCTTGCAGCTTCATCATATAACTCGCTAATTTGTTGTTCGGCTTTCGGCTTATTGAATAAAGACCATGCAAATAATGATCCGGCTCTTGTCATGTTGCCTGCTTTCTCGCTGCCTGTTACTTCCTCAATGCCTTTGCCTGCAACATTAGAAAACAACGCTTTACCAACGTTCTTAAAGAAAGGAATGGCGCGCTTTAATCCTCTCTGTGCAATTTGTTTTGGATTGCCGGTAGCCAATAGAATAGCATCCTCGGTGACATTATCGGCGAATTGTTCAATAGCATTTTGCGGCTTTAGTGTTTCAGGCGCCAATTCTTCTAGGGCTTGTTTGTGTTGTTCCGTTGTTTTGAGAAAGTCGCCTAATGGCGTTTTTTCATATTCAGTGACGTGCTTTTGCTTTTGTCCTGTTAACTCTTGTACTAGATTAGGGCCACTTGCGCCTTCGAGCATTGATTTAGCTGTGCTTCCTGCGAAGCCGGCGGCAAGAGAGACAATATTTTTAGCGGCTCTAGCTCCATATCGGCCAATAGTTCCCAAAATCCCTGACGATTCTTTTTCTTGTTGCTGTGGTTGAATTACTGGACTATCTATGTACTCGTATTCGTCATCCATTATTGACCTTGGGCTTGAGATTGCGGAATCCAATTCTGCCCGTCACTTACGAATATTTCTCCAGTGCGTTTGTTCCGTATTGGCCTTCCTTTATTTTCCTCTGAAGCGGCTGGTAATCCCGGAAGTTTTTTACCTGGTTCTGCTGTTGGTTTGCCTATTTCGCCTAGTTTCAATGTCAATTTGTCTGCTTTCTTTTGAGACAATCTTTCCGCATAATGTATCGCTGTATCAGGATCAACATTTCTTACTCCCCCTACACTATCGAAAACCCCTTTCAAGTTCTTATAATAGGAAGCATTAATTTGATTTACAATTTTCATATGCTGTAAAATTTGCCTACGACCTTCCGCGCTATTTAATAGAGTGGGATAACGCCTAAAAAATTGTGCCAAGTCAAAATTAGTTACGCGTGCGCCATAACTATCTTTAGCATTTTCAGAGAATTCGTTAAGTAGTTTAACGTATCTTTCTGCCTCAACCGATGATCCTGAAGGAATTCTTAGATTACCATCGGTATCTATATTGATTCGTTCTAATCCTGATGGAAGTTTATCGGTAGCGGCCAATGCCGACAACTCATCAATGCGCCTTTCCTCTGATTGCAAAGAACGTAATTTCTTAGAGGATTCATCATATATCGGTACATTTGTTGTGAATCTCTGATTACCTCGGGCTATGCGTTCTGGTGGAGTGAGACCTTCGTCTTGTTCATCTAAATGTTTTTTTAGATCTTTATTGATTATTTGCTTATTGCTAAGTTGTGGTTTTGCTTCGCCTGCTTCTTCGGGAAATTCGTTGCCTGCTTCCTGTTCTCCGCGTTCTCCGATATCTAGTTGTGGATAATTCTTTTGCAGTTTTGATTTACGTCTCTTTTGCTCCACAAAATCCTTGATAATATGCGTCTGTCCACCAACACTAGCCGCTGCATATAAATCAGCTTCATCCTCTGTTGCGCCATTCTTCATGAGAATGTCTTTTGCTTTCATATAGTCAATTCGTTTGGCATCGATTTCTTTGTTCTTTTGCTGATTCTTCATGGCCTGTAATAATTCAACACGCGCAATATTTGGGTCTTTACTTAGTGTTCCACCGCCAGTTAATTTTGAATAGTAATCTTGCTGAGGTGCGTATTCTTTTTCTTTCTTATACGCCTCAACTCCTTGTTGCACGGGATTATTAGCAGCCTGTGTAAACGCATCGGCAAATCGTTCGAATGTAGTAGGCGCTCTTTGTGGTGCCCTGATTATAGTTGTCATTAAAACATGCCTCCCACTCTACCACCTAGTTGTTTACCTATAGCAGCTCCACCAGCTCCAGCCAATGATCCTAATCCAGTTCCTGCGGTTTGCCCTAAGAAACTTCCGAATCCCGATTTAGGTGCTTGTTTCTCAATCAATTGCTGCTCATATGGCCGGTTACCTAGCAATTCTTGACTCATACTATGCAAGTCGCGAATGGCTTGTTGTTGTATACCCATACGTTGTGCCTGTAATTGCTGCGCGAAGTCAGAGGCAGCGGCATTTTGAGTTTGTTGGAAACCGCTACTGCGACGTTGCCCCAGCGATCCGGCTCCTGTTCCGCCTGAAAATCGTGAGGCTATATTCCCTTGCAATGCGCCGAATTGTCTTAATGCAGGTGCTTCGAGTTGTTCGAATTGTGACTGATCACCACCAGCTAGCCTTCCTAAATAACTATCATTTCCAACACGGCCGAATGAGCTTTGGAATAGTCTAAGTTGTTCCGGAGTGTATATTTGCTGCGTTCGCGCCATATATCCTTTAGGCGCTTTTGCTGTTGGTGGCTTAGATGACTGCATTCCGAATCCCATACGATACCTCTTTTTCTCATCCTAGCATTATAAAGTATTTTCTTTAAGCGTTGCTCATCCATTCCAGAACTATTTGTCCTGAAACAATAGTAGGCGCACCAGCTCCAACACTTATGACGATATTTGTTGGTGTAATGACCAAGGATATTTGGTTTGTAATAGCGGTTACATCAACGTATGGAAGGTTATACCAGTTCGTGCCGTTAGTGAACATGCCATACATAGCTGTAAATCGTGATATGGTACTTAGATTTATGCCATGCGATATGCTTCCAGCGCCCGTTATGGTATATACTTGTCGCAATGTCTGTTGTTTAACGCCCGCGATATACCAACTTTCCCCCGTAATAGATGCTCTGTTGGTAGCAAATATTCCTATTGTGCGCGCATTGACGCATTTGGCTATATCAACATAGATTCTATTCAAATCCTGTGAAATAAATTCGGCTTCGTTGGAGAATGTTTTTGTAGTAGGAAGATAGGGAGTGCTATTAATCTCGTTCATGCTAACAACCCGGCCGATGAAATGTCTATGATAAATCCGTGTAATTCAATCTCTGCTGTCTGATTGACAAGCGTTTGATCTCTCATCTGCGCATCGGACATGGTAAATCCTAATTGCACCGTATCGCCTATTAGAGATGTGTTTATTCGGTGCCATATTTGTTGTTGCGGACTGGTAGCGTTATTACCATCGGGAGCAATCTCTGTAATAGTCATCAAAGTACTATTGGCAGGTGTAAGTCCTAAGTTGCAACTTTCTGGACACGTATAAAGTTCGCTGCTAAATATCAATCCATTATTGAATGACCCTTCGGTAGGTACAATAGGGCCATTGTTATAAGGATTGTTTGGATCAGTACTAAGATAAATAAGGAGCTGTATTTGAGCACTGTCTGTCCTTGTTAAAAGATATTTTTGTACACCTAAACGGGTTTTTCTGCCCATATCCCATGCGATAGGAAACTGCTTTGTTTGAATGAAAGGCGAAAAAAGCTTGGTTATTAGACCTGCGCCTATGTATGTGCCCGATGTAGGTACGGGAATAACACCGCCCCCATTCAATGAGAATGTGTTGGTATCTATTACATTCACACTGAATACGGCGCCATTAAGCCCCGCAACACCCAAAACATTTGTAAATGTGATGTAGTCATTATTTACTAAGTTGTGATTTGGCGATGTAATGATCGGATTTGTTGTAAATGTAATGCTATAAACAAATAATGAAGGGGCTTCGGATGTATCAACGCCTTTGATAATCACAAAACCTTGCTGATTACCTCCAATTACGGTAGGTTTTTCAAGAGTGCTAATACCAGAATCCCAAGGATCATTCCATGAATCCCAAGTAAGATCAGAAGGTAAGGTATCCCAAGTTTGTCCTGTCTGTTTGTAGAATGTTCCGTAACAACTAAAGCTTTCATTAAATATAGCCCATGAATCATCGCGATAATTGTAGAAAAATGTTCTGTCATTATAGGTGTTATCTGTCTGATTCGAGGGATAACTGAAATATATCCATTCGTTTATAAAGTCGCGATGAGCGCAAAATCTTTCAAATCCGTTGTGAATGGAATCAATCTCAAATACTTGATCAGGATCCTCTAAATCAAAACGTTGTGAGGAGTTTTGATTGGTTATGATATATCCTCTGGAACCTCTAGTCATCACTCCATCATCGCGATTGATAGTAGAGAAAGTGCTAGATGAACCGTATTCAGAGTTTACGACCAGGAAATCAAAAGGGGATAGATCATTTCCGGTATAAACGAAACGTGTCTGATAGGTAGAAAACCCGACAATAAGCGCATCATGATTAGGAGACGCTGTATTAGCGGGTTGATTAAGACCCGATGACAACCAACCACCATAGCCAGTTTGATCACTCCAAAAAGCAGTGGCAATCGCCGATTGATTGGTAGGCACTAAAATCGGGAAAAACTCTGTAGTCGCAAACGATGGATCGGTATCAAAAGAGGCTGTATAAAAAGGGGTGCCATTTTCACTAAACACTGCTGTATCGTTAAGATAAATAGGAACACCCGATGAAGATTGAATAACCGGGCCAAAAAAAACTAACCTATCTTTGAATGAAGTGATTATCTTAGCGCCCACTAGGTAATACTGAGCTACTGGAGTATCAGCAATAGACAAAACGCTTCGTGAAAGAGGGGGCATGAAGTTAACCCATCCTGTACCATCATACCATCGAATGCAATCTTTTGTGGTGTCTGAGCGATTCGTTAGATATTGGATAATTCCGGGGGTGTATGGGCCAGCACCTATAGCGGCATCGGGAAATGTGATTGTATAACTTGTCCCCGCGACTGCTGTCACATATCCACTTTGAAAATTTAATGTGACCGCATTTGTCCCTGTCCATTCATTAACAAAAACAAAATCACCTATGACAAGTGGACTGCCTGTAATCGTCACAACTAATGTAGTTGCAGTATTTGATGTATATGTAATGGTACCGGCAGGAGCAAATTGCATCCCGATGTTATCAATAGAAAAAGGAACAGGTACACCATTTGTCACGAACAATGCGCCTTGATAAGATATGCCTCCAAATTGTTGGTAATCTTCTCCATTCCAGGTAAGAGCTGTATTGGTTGTTTTGGTTATATATGATCCCTCTGAAGGAGGATTCTTATAAAAACTAACATCTGTGACTGGATAAGGAAAGCTAGTACTTATGGCATATGAATAAGTGGTATCGAATGCAATAGTCCCCGGGAAAGTTTGACCATATGACGTGTAATTTAGCAGTCCTAGACAAGGCAATCCGGGATAATAGGAAAAAGTAGCATCAACAACAACACCGGAGCCAGCGGTATGAATTAGTGTAACTTGGCCATTTGTATAATTTATTGTACCACTATTCCCTGGAGTTGTAGAGGTTAGTGTTCCATTGCCTTGATCTTTGAAAATTATGCCGCTTCCTGAGATCGATACCCAAGTACCACCTGATTGCCACATGCCCCATGCATGAGAATCTACACCCAATTTAAAGCTAGTATTAGCTGGAATCACTTCAACAGTGTAAGGACCGCCATTAATTATATTGGGTCCACTTCCAGGAATCACAATCACACCAGAAATGTTAACCATTGATCCGGTAGAAAGTCCCGTTAGTGTGTTGCTAAAAACTTCACAGTCGCTGGCAATCGTATATCCTTGCACACCAGGAGCGAATGGACCGGGAACTATTGTTCCGGTTGAAGTTGTGGGATTAAACAAAATCTGTACACTTCCAGGAACAATTTGTGAATTAGATTCTGGAGTAAATGGAGGCGTTAAGGATGAATATAAATTGAAAGTCCATGGAGATGCGGCACTTGTTCCTATAGATTGCGTGTTGAACAGTCGTTGCAATCTGGCTAGACTTTCTGTGCCGCGTTTTCGTTTTATTCTGCCACGCCATTGATAAGCATTGATTAAAACAGGGAAAGCATCATTGTCGATGACAAATGGTTCTCTATTTGTCGTAAGACCTCTATTAAATGGTCCTACAATGAGTTTATCCGGCATTACACTGGCCCTACCACAAACCAATAAAACTGTTGGGAACCCGTAGGTATTCTATATGCAGTAAATCCCGTTGTACTGGCCGTCCCTGTTAAGACGCCATCACTTGGAATTCCAGGAGATATACCTGTACATTGAATGCTATAAGGAGCGGCCGATAATGCAGGAGCTCCAAATAGGATGTTTAGCGTTGTGCCAGCTCCAAAATTACCCTGTCCCCAAATGAACCATATTCCACCTAATTGAGCACGACCGGTTGAAGAAACAGTTTGAGCACCGCCTAAGACAGTTACGGCACCATTACTTTGTCCCCGATAATAGAGAACATCTCCATTGTTCCAAATAGCCATAACACCAGCTACAGTACTCGGATTAGCCCCTTGATCTATTAGTGAAACTTTATTATGCATTCCATCACTTGCCGGAGAAACAGCTGTACCAAAAGTGGCATGATCTGTGCCAATAATTGACTTAATGGAGGCAAAGTTGGTCTGCATTAGGGGGCGATCATTGGAGGGATTATTAGGCCCAGCGGGAATAAGAGGATTATATGGATAGCTAGACATCAGTAATTTACTCCCATGTTCCCATATCCCTGATAGGGATACCGATTTTGACTGTACAATGTTTGTGTGCGTGTCGAAGTAAATTGTCGCTGACTACGTTTCCAAACTAAAATTTCTTGTTCTCTAAATAGTGGTTCATAGAACTGGAATTGTTCTACATCGCCTGTGTCTGAAAGAATCTTGCGTGCTGCGCCTCGTGCTAAGTATTCGCTCATATATCCGAATGGTACAGCGGCGCTTGAATTGAGGAATGCAGCAGGAGTTAGATAGGCATCCAATTCTACTAGATATTGCTGTGATGGAGGCATACGTAATGTGATTACGTTGTTATAGTACAGGATTCCTCTTGGTAGGCCACTTTGGAAGTAGTAACACTGAACGTTGATATTATTTCCTGATGGAATGGCTACAGGGAAAGTGACGTTTGCGACTCCGGTAAGATAATTTACCGTATTCGAAGTAGTGCTATATGTTCCCGGTAATGCAGCATTCCCAAATGGAGCGGTACCAGGCGTCATTAGCAATCCGTAATTGATATTGCCTGTAAGGAATTGTCCGCTATCTGTTACTACGACATTTGCGCCCGTTGCATCGGTACTAGTAATGAATACAGCAGCATCAACACTTGTAACAGGAATGCTAGTATTGAAAGAAGAGCTTATAGGAGGGTCTTGATTGGTGCCCGTGGCTATGATGCCGCTCATATCAATATGGCCTCTTAAAAGGCTATTAAATGGCGGATTTGGAGGCGTTGCGGAATTGGGGCCAATCGGGAAGGTAAGTGTATATGGCCCCGATGTTCCATTGCCGGTGCCAACTACTTGCAGATTTTGTACGATATTTGGATAGCGATTGAAAAATAGACTTCTTTGCGTATCGAATGAAACACGTACGCCACTGACATAAGCCGGTTCCATGAATCCTTGATACACGGGATACATGGCTATATTTTGGCTTCCAGGTTCAGTTTGTACGCTATATAATGGCATATTATAGCGATCTACTGTCGGAGTAGTCTGAAATTGGTACTTTGTCTTAAGATCAAATAGTTGAATGCGAGCATCTACATCATTTATATAAAACCTGTTTATATAATCTATAATTAAATTGTCGCTAATAGATGTGTTAGAAGCGGCTTTTATGATCCTGCGGATGTAAGTTATCACATCGCTTAGATAATTCATTTGTCAACCAAGCGTTTTAGGCGTTGAATTTCACAACACATCACCGAAAGAGCCCGGGGAAAATTAAAGCCATCATAGATTTCATTATCCCTTTCAGGAAATTCTTCAGCATGCTTTTTATCAAGCTCATCTGCTTGCACGGCATGTTTGGAGAATTTGTCTACTAAAGATTCAATGTTGTAATCCATCATTTCTTCTTAAGGCCTTTAAGCGTCTCGGCTAAATGTGCTCTCTTGGCTAGTTTGGGATTCTTAGAATGCTCAGCTTTTTTAAGCTTGTTTTCGGGAATCTTCTTGCCTTCTTTAACGCCTAACTCCCTGTGCAATGCACCTTTTTTCATGTGCATTTCCTGAATCCACTTCTCTTTTTTCTCGGCCATTATTTGGCCTTTTTGTGATGTTCTTTTTTGTGGTGCTCTTTATGAGCATGTTTATCGTGAGCAGCTTTTGCCATCTTGTGCAATGCAGACATATGATGCTTCAATGCTTTATGATGATGATCGGCGCCGTGTTCGGCATGTTCCATGTGTTCTTCTTTGTGTTTTGCCATGATTGCTTCCTATTTAAAAGAATTTTGTAAAAAGACTGATTTTGCCTGAGATACAGGACGTGCCTCTAAGCGAGGAATAGTTGTATCAGCTGCCATTTGTCCGTAATAAGTGCCCATACCATCAGAGCTGACGGTAGTTTCCTTCATCACAAGACGATGATAAAATTTACGCTTAATCTGTTCGGCTAGATAAAGCGGACCCCATACGGGTTTATTAGTTGGAACTTTCCAGAATTCAGCATCCATCCCGCCATAGGGACGTGTCCATATTTCGATTGTTTCGCCAATAAGTTCTTTGTTCTCTGCTATGAATTGGACATAGGTTTTATCGCGTTCGTATGCTTCTCTAAAATTTTCATTAAATTTCTGAGCTGCTCCTATAGATTTTGCAGGTTTGAGATAAATGGCATCGGATTTTTGCATTTCTCTTTGACTAAGTTTTGTTTGCGGTTCCATTTCTTGCATTGGAGCTTCATTCATACGGTCTAAAGTTAAGTCTTTGATGTTCTTATCGAATGCGTCGAATTGTTCGTGTGCCTTCTCTAAAGCTACTTCTGAAGCAGAATTTGGGTTCTTTGCCATGCAGTCCTCTACTAAAAAAATTAATATACTCTCCTTATACACCGAAACGTAATTGGTAAGAATAATTTTAAATCAATCACTAAAAGGGCTTGCAGATAGATTGGTAAAGGGGGATATGTCTATGAATGCTCCGGGAATATTGTAAAATAGGTTTGAATTGGTGGTATTTATGGAGCCATTATTGGCATCGCCTATTGCAAGACATTGCGCATTACCGGTAGTAGAAATGCTGGGTGATGCTATGAAGGCGTCGTTATTCTGTGAATTCAAATCTAAAACGAATGATGTTGTGGAAGGAATAGATATCACATAACCCGATTGCCCATTCAATTGCCTTGATCCGTAACCAATTGGAATGATAAGACGCACTAATTGCCCTATCACATAATTGTGAGCGATAGATGTAGATACAAGTGTTGTCACACCCGTAGTAATCGCATTGATAACGAAACGGCTAGGAGCATAGTACAAAGGCTGGATAGGGACATTACTATAGGCAGGGATTGGGTAACTTATTACGGTATTGGTCATGAATTATCCTTATATTGGGATAGTGGGAGGAGTTTCCCCCTCCCACCATATTTACGGAGCATAATCAGAGAGATAAGCTCTCCAATAAATGACATTTCCACTAGCGCCTACTAATGAAGTAGATGCTAGACCTACTAACGAACCCACACCAATGACAAAGCCCTGGCTAGTGTTGTTAATATATGCGCCTTGGATTGCAGGGCCACCAATTGATGTCACGCCGTTTACAACAGGTGATGGATACAATTGAGAACCAGCTGAAATCTGAGTGCCTCCGGTGTTTACGTCACCTACAGCGACCATTTGAGGGAATGACAACCCATCTACTGAGGCAACCGTCTGGTTAGAGTTGAATGCCGTATAGTTGGTGGAATTGATATTCACAACTACTGAGTTGCTGCTTGGAACAGAAACCACATACCCATACATTGGAGACCCCGGAATAAGAATATTCGGCAAGGAGTTCAATTGTACGGTTCCGTAAACAGAAGGAATACGGAAAGCTACTTCTTGACCCACAACTAGGTTGTGAGCAGTAGTTGTGCTAATCGTAGTTGTAGACCCTAAGGTTATGGCGCTGATGAATGAGACACCAGGCACATAAAGATAAGGATACAAGACCTTCTTAACATATGCTCCAGGAGGTGACCCCACTAAAGCAGTGTAGTTAGATTGGTTTGTATTCCAGTTGATAGTGAAGTTATTTGCATCCACTACGGTAACTACAAAGGGCATACCATCAATTTGAGGCATACCAGTTGTGTATTGGGTTTCATATAGACCTTGGAAAATGACAACATCTCCCGTGGAATAACCATGCCCAACTACGTTTACAGAAGCGGGATTGGCTTTAGTAATCCCGACAATCTGCTGCAATGGCCCGAACTGAAGTGCAATACCCGCTGAGAAAGTACTGATACCGTTAACAATAACGTTTCCACTGCTTAACACAGGGGTAGCATTAAAGTATTCAGCGGTAGCAAATCCTTGTCCCATTGAGGCATCCCAATACGCATAAGGAACTCCATTAGCAGCAGGAGTTCCGGCAGCAGTATAGTTCCAAAACTCTACAGCATCAGGTTGAAAAGGCAAGTTAACTGCCTTAGCTGCGCCTGTAGATACAAAATTACCCTTGGCAATTCTTGAGTATTCAGCCATGTTATACCCCCAACCGTGATACACGAGTTGATAAAACATTACGGATAGCAGTATCTTGCGTAATAGCTTGCGCCTGCGCAAATTTAACGGCTAACGTACAATTCTGAGCTAACATCCCTGAGTACATAGGGTCTCTGTAAATCAAGTTCATCGAATACCCATCTTGTTTGATGTGCATCAGTGCTTGTTTACCCAATACGGTATTATAATAAACATCATTTCCTAAGTTAGAAGCGCCACGTGCTACGGGAGCTTCTGAGCTAGTCAGAATGCGAATATTACCTACAGAACCATACTCAGATGGCAATGCAGAGGTATTGTTTGGCTTTCTGTTACTTTCAGCTTTATGCTTACTGACCCATTTCTGGGCGGTAGGTCTTGTTAATCCCTACTCAATGGCTTTCGCCATTGTTCAGACTATGGCATCTCAAAGAATTTATCCTTGAGTCCCTGGATTTAGTCGTTGCGGGTGAATATTAATTATGTTACAATGGAAGTTGCCACATAATACATGAGGTTTAAAATGTCTTATTTTGCAGGTATTTTTGATGCTGAAGGTACCATTTCTATGTGTCCTAACGGTGCCTTTAGCATTTCGATAGAAGTAGCCAATGAAAGTATACCGAATCTTTTTAAAGGTCATTTTCAAGGAAGTATTTATGAAAGAAAAAGAGATAATCGAAAAAGAACTTGGTCGTGGAAAATAAACTCCATATCGGACCAATGTCTTAATTTTATCGACCAACTTCTTCCCTATTCCATTGCTAAAAAACCTCAACTGTTGCGTCTTAAAGATTATCTCGAAATCCCTAGATTTTCTCGCAGAGAAGTTCGCAAGACAACTATAAGCACTCTTAAACAGCTTAAAATTCCCCTTCCATTGTCTTTGCAGGATGTTTTCGTTCCCACTATTATATGCCCGGAAACCACTTTCTTTGAATGGCTTGCGGGCTTTGTAGATGGAGACGGAAATATAGTATGCAATGAATATATTGATCCCAGAAATGGCTTCAAATACTTTGCTCATCAATTGGCCGTCGCGAATACTTTTCCCGATGTTATTCGATTCATTAAGCAACGTCTCGAAGGAAACGTCAGAATAACAAAAGGTACACTTCATCCTATCTTTAGGTGGACTTGCAAAAGAAACATTGAAAAATCTGTCTGTGAAAAAATATATCCTTTTTTGAAAGTAAAAAAGGAGCAATGCGCACTTTTGATGGAATTTATTGAATTTCCAAAAAAAATACGCGGATGTGACATTCCTCTTGACGATCGAAATAGGATGTATGAGATCATTAGACAGATTAAACATTTAAACTCACTTTAATATTCTTCCCTCAAGTTGCCTTAGGCAGCTGCCCTTAGGTGTTCTTGTAAATTACCAGGGATTTTAGAACTACCCAATAAAAAATAGTTCCACTGGCTAAGGAATGATAAGCTTCCCGAAGCCGGCATAGAATCAAAATCAGATTGCAATTCAGTGCTCGAAAGCATGAAATATGCGCTTCTGATAGGGCCTGTTCCAAAACGTAGGCTACCCTCAATGCCTGTCATAAACTTATAAGCATTGTTAGTATCCAACGTAGTAGCTACAAGGCTAAAATCTGTAACACCTAGGCTTGTAGGGTTGTCAGAGTTTAGACCCCCTCCTGCATTGATCTCTGAAGCGGCGCTCACAATATAGTCGCGGAGGATCAAATCCTCTGCTTGACGCATGGACACGGCTAAACGCTCCGACACCCACGCCAAAACACCTTCTTGGTCTTGCAGGATTACCTGTTCGTTGATGAGGCAACCCGTTCCAAAGAATGCCATAGTGGCATCAATGATATCCCTTTGAGGTACTTGTGCTGGGGGATCAATACCGCTGTTACCCAATTGGACAGTCGGCGGTTGCAATGCACGTGGACGCATAAAACGCATCGTAGTGCCTCCGTTAGCTGGCATCGACACCTTGTCGGCCACTAACGCATAGTTGAAAGAGGGGGTTGGAACATACAACATAGCCGGTGCAAGGCTCTGAAGTATCATTGGCCCCAAATTCGAGGTAGTTGTCATTGACATAACAAACCTTTGGTTTGTCTGTTCATGATGATATGATGATCGGTGCACGAGCCTAACTTACATGCTTTCTCGATCATATCTGAATGAAGGTGCGACTCTTCTTACGCGATATCCCGTGACGTGGGATTGACGAAACTTCAAAATATTACTTTACAAATTTATTGTAAAGCAACTGTAGACCATTTTCCTGACGCCAAGAAAATGATCCACAATATATCTTAGATCAATCAAATCCGCATATTCGCTTTCAGTTGTTGCAATTTTTCATATGCTTGCTTTTGTCCAGCTTCACTAAAATCGCCTACTTGTGAATAGGGTGCCGTACTTACGCTTGTTGGCTGATAGAAAGCCCCTCTACGGTTAGCATTGATCTTATCTTGTATGGATGGCTCTTGAATCTTGGGCTTATCAATTCCCAATGCCTTAATGCTCTTGTAAACAAGCTTCTGTCTTTCAAATCCTTCCGGCATATTGAGAATAGTTTCTGCTAATTCCGGATCCATTTTTGCAAAAGTTTCGGCATGAGTATTCAATGTCTCATGAAAATCGGGATTGTTCTTTAGCCAATTCTGCCTACGTTCTTCTTGAATGGCGGCGGCCACAGCAGTTTGAATATCACGCTGCGTAGTTTGTGTAGTTTGTTCACCAAATTTGGCCAGCGTCTTTTTAAGCTTTTTCTTGTCCACATAGGGTTCGTCGTCGTCATCGTCATCAACCACATGCGCTGTTTTCTCTTGTAGAGCTTTCTCTGCCGCTTCACGGCGTTGTCTTTCTGCTTCCAATTCACGTTGGTATCTCTGTTCTAAATTTCTGAAATTAATCTCTTTGTCATTTGGTGTACTTACTGCGGTATTTTGTACTGCTTCATCTGCCATGCGTTAATTCCTCAAAAATGTTCTATGGGTTACGATGACTACATTAGACTAAAATTTTTACTTTAGAGCAATGCATGAAGGTTGATTTATTCGAAACGCATGATCGGTTTCAACATCTCACAAAGCAATCATTTGATATTGGAGAATGTTGCCAGAACCTAATCGATCAAAGACCATTCGGAAATCATCCATTTTATATATTTGTACATCCGCGTACTGATGATGATGGAGTGACTAAACGACTAATATGGCAACCTAGATTGACTAAGCCCAAAGCACAAACCAATTCCATGCTTTTTAAAGTATATCCCGGCACAGATGTGATTCAGACGTGTTGGATGATTCCTGCAGTTGAAATGTGGGATTCCTATGAGAAAGGAAAGGTTACTGAGCATGATATTACCGCGTGGAGTATCAACGAATTCAAAACTAATCGCGAAGCGTTGGAGCGACCGGAACCGGATGACCTATCGGATGAGGCTATCGACAAGATATATCATTCAATGCGTCAGGAAGCTAGAAGTAAGAAAGCAGGATTAATAGTGCCTACGCTAACGATTTAGGAGGCTTTCCTATTTTCTTTGCTGATTCTATAGGATCAAGATAACTTCTCAATGGCTTACCTACAGCATTCTTAATACCTGATCCATAGTGATCGGTTACAGCTCGTGGGCTTTTAGGCGTATGCACATGATTCAGACCTGTCTTATTTTTCATAGACTATCTTCATCATCAAATTTCTTTACATCCATTGTAGCTACTTTCCCCATAGGAACAGCACCTTTATTAGAAGGGCCACCCATTGTGCCTACAGGATTCCTAAAGCCAACGCCATGATTAATACCGGCTTTCTGTTTGTTCCTGTCATCATATTCAGGGCACTTAAAGTCCCATGGATACTTGCCTATCTTTTTTTCTTTAGGCGCGATGGGGTCATGGAATCCTGATTTATCTCTCATAAAAGTCTCCTAAAAGTAACTAGGGTATATCCCCTAGCTACTGTAATTAATTTCTGAAACCAGGTTTTGTCGGATGACTCTTGATCTTAGAAACACCTTTTTCTTGCTGAGCATGAATCTTTTCAGCTGTGTCTTCATAGTCCATCAGAGCACCTGCGCCAGGTACCATTTCTTCTAATGACTTAGTTTTAGATTCTGCCGGTAAAACACTATGCTTACCGCCTTTACCCATCCAGCTCGAATGGTCATCAATTCTTTGTCCGCCTGCCATAATATCCTCACATTTGTTGTGGAGCTTCTGCTCCGGGTTGTTGCATTTGCTCCTGTTGAGCAACATTTTGCTGCTGACCTTGTTCCATCATGTTATCTATCATTTTGGATTGAAATTCAATATTGGCAGCTTCTTTATAAGCTTGGTGCTTTTCGTTATCCTCTACGGCTTTCTCTTGATAATCAAATGATTGTATTTCAGCAGCTTTGAGGGCTGTCTCTATCTCCCCATATTTGGCGATAACATCCATCATTTTCTCTATTGCTTCCATCTTACTCTTAGTAGCTAGAGCGCGATTTTTACTGATTTCAGAGATACGTTCCTCAAGCAAGCCCACGTTGCTCTCAAAGCGTCCATAACGCTCTTTAGCAGAAGCCACATTGACAGTAGCTTTGGAGTAAAGTTCTTTAAGTTTCGCATCCTCAAGTAAGTGCTGAACATGTTCTGCTTGTTGCTGTTTATGCATTGTTTGCTGCTCTTGGTCTTGAAGCATCTGCATAATCTGCGCTTTACCTTGGATGTTCATGTCTTTGATAATCATGCTAGCAGGAATTACTTCTCTACCGAATGCCGCGTTTATATCCATCATCTGCTGCGCTTGTAAATTCTTTTGAGTAGCGGTCAAAAGACCTTCTTCTACTACGGTTTGGTATTTGGCGAAAATTCGACTGTAGAAATGCGGAGTAGGTTCCTCACCTATAAGCATAGCTACTTTCTCAACATTCCAATTGTATAGAACTATTTGCAAGAGCCTTTCGCCTACTAATTTTAGTGCGTAATCCCATTGATCGAAGTACTTTTGGAAAGGAAGTAGATTGGCAGCTTGTTTAAGCAAGAGTGTTAAACTAGAAAGTTGCGCATCATTTTGTCCAGACCAGTTCTCAAGATCAATCCCTGATGTTTTAAAGATCAAATCAGACATTTGCTGCGCTAAAGCTAAATCTGATTCGGGAACGGCAGAAGGAATGATTTTCTCGCAATCGGTAAGTTCATAACCTTCATTGATAACAACATCATAACCATTATCAGCACGTTTTAGATTGTCTTCATTAGCAACAGCACCTACCTTACGCTTCCAACCGGCATTGATAGTGGCTGCTGCGATGTCATTGTTATTGAGTACTTTATGATTGAAAAGAAATTGGGGCGAGCGCATTGGGAATATAAGCGAACGTGAGCGTAACTCAGGTTGGTTTATATGAGGATCATAGTTCCAGAAGTTAGGGACGAAGGGGCATTCAGGACCATCCCAAAGAGGATTTTCGCCTTGAAACATCAATTGATCGTTAAGAACTACAGCCACTTTCCAACATGGCGTTTCTACCGTCACTTCCTGCATATCAGGAATGGAGTACAGAATCATTTCAAGCTGATTATCGCCACCTGCAAAGTCGAAAAATTGTTTTCTCGATTTCGAATAAAGACGTTTCTTTTTCTTTGTCCACTTATACCACACATAACTTAAGACAAAGAGATCATTACGATTAATGTTATGATTCTCAGGGAGAAAGTAAAAATTCCCATATCTTTGGGGAGATCCCGACATAGGCTGAATGAGTTGCGTCTTATCGGGAAACCGCATATCAGCTTCATGCTTGGTGATATATTCTTGGCACCAAACAAATTGCGCATCACTCATGTCAGGTTGTCTAAAATAGGGATCTACCATGAAGGCGTTGTATTCCCATATCTTTAATCGCAGTTGTCCTTGAGCAGGATCGTCGCCGGTAAAATCGAGATAGGGCTGTATGAGATTAAGACCGGCTACCGCAGCTAATTCACAAGATTTTGAGAATGCCTCGTGAATGCCTTCTTTTTGCGCTACATTGGCTATCAAACGCGTATATTGATCTGTAGTATTAGGATCGGCGCCATCTGCGGCTTGATAAATGATAGATTTGCGGTGTTGGCGTTGATAACCTGTTACCATGTTTACAGGTTGCTGGAGAAGATTGAAATAGTACTGATTGCTATTGATGCCGGGAGAAAACGAGAGAACGCTATTGATAAAAGTCTGATTTCCACCATAGAAAAGCGTGTCGATATTGGCTTGGTTCCAACGACTCTGCTCCAACGGTTGCGCTTTTGCGGCCAGATTATCTAGCCACATGCGTACGCTGCTTTGCGAAGGTTCAACAGATGAGTTCCAAGGGGGCAAATAGAGTGAAATGGGAGCCTCTATAGTAAAAATTTATCTATATATGTTCACCATAGCATTAAGTACTTTTAGGGGCAATGAAGCTGCTTTTTCCTAGATATGTACTCCATTTGTTTTCGATTTTTTTCTAATCTTTTTTCTTCAAGTTTTTCAGCAGTGTGGCGACCGGGACATCGACGACCACAAAATTTTACTTTTGAATATTTATTAGTAATAAATGGCATTTTACAGATTTCACACACTCTTTCTGTATTGTCCTTCCCGCATTTTCTTCTCCATGCTGACTTACATGCATTAGAACAAAATCTTATATTAGATGGTTTTGAAGATTCGAAAGAGTTTGCGCATTGATCACATTGATAAGTCTTAGGCGATCTATTGCCAAAATTGAACTGCAGAGCATGTAATTTATGCCATATTTTTCCAATTTCACTTGCATGCCATGCTTTAGTTAATGGTCGAATCCTGTTGCAATTTTCGGCCGCTTTCTTCTTTCTTATGGGACATTGCATATGTATGCTAAGATGTCGCGATTTCTCAATAAGTTCTAAATTCTCTATAGAATTATTGGATTTGTTCTCGTCTTTGTGATGAATGTGATACCCTTTAGGTATATTCCCGTGAATATTTATCCACACCCATCTATGAGCCCTAGTTCTAGGATAATCACACGAAATCCAATATCCTGTTTTTTTGTCTTGGTAGAACTTCCTATTAAAATGCACTTGGTGTAAGATCATGTATCTGATTGTATTGACCAAAGGATTTAATAGAAAGGCCTACGTGTTGGAGAATAACGATTGGTAAATTGAGTGTTGTCAGGAGGAGATTGTCTGTAATTAGATATCTTATGAGTTAGTAGGGCATAGCGTGCGGCGTCGATTGAATGATCTGCCTTCTTAATAGGACAATCCTCACCTTTTTCAGCAGCTTTAGAATCCCATACATACGTTTCGATTTCTCTGATAAGATTTACGCACTCAGCGCATACAGTAAAATTGCCCTTTTTCATCTCAGAGGTCATATATTGAATGCCATTTTCTACATCGTTATTGGCATGAACAACATGCATTCGTTTGCGTTGCAGTTCTAATTGGAAAGAAGCAGCGGAAGGGTCTATATAAATCTGTCTTACTCCATAAGGTTCTAGGAACTCATATACATCTTCGGCAAACTCGGCATTGGTACGTTGGCGTCCTTCAACTTTAGGATCGTAGTAATATTCTTTTTCTACCCAGATTCGCCTTCCGGTTTGAGTAAATTTCCCTGTATTTACTCCAAGCAGTAAACAACAAAATGGATTCACAGTGCCATAGTCTATAGCAGCAATATAGTATTCAGCACATGCCGGCGGTTTAGAGGTGACATGAATAGTTTTGTCAAAGAAATCAAATATCGCCCCTTCAGCCAAACACCACATTCCAAGATAATTTCTCTTATAAAACAGGCCAGATAGGGAGTCTCTGATACGCTGCTTATAATCATCTCCTACATAGGGGTTGTCATCTAAGGTAAAATGCAATGAGTAATAGTTAGGATCTCCTGCCTCAGCTTTGTCAATCCATTGTTTAACTTTGTGGGTAGGATGTGCCGGATTCATAGAAGCAAATCCCATAGAATGCGGATTGCTTAATCGTGTATCAACCATATCGATGATGCTTTCGGGATATAGAGTTAACTCGTCGCAATACACTAAACTGAATGTTTTCCCTTGGAAAGCTCCTATAGCCCCTTCGTCTTTAGCTCCCAATGTAGTGATTGTTTTGTTCTTAAACTTCAGCTGACGCTTGCCGGCAAACCAAGTACAGAAAGGGCGAAAGAAGGCCAATTGCGGGCTCTCTAATAACAGTCTTACAGCGTTCTGGTATATGGTATCAGAGCTGTGCCCAACCATGAAAATTTGGCTATCAGGACAATTGTCGCACGCCTGCATAAATCGAAAAAGAGTACAGATGGTTTTTCCCGAACGAACAGAACCATGCGCTAAGTTCCAATGACGATTGCTATCTAAGATAAATTCCATTTGTTTCGGAGAGAAAAGATCGGTCATTTGTGGCTTGCTCTCTTTAACATAATAGCCTCTGCTACTTCCTCAAAATGACTAATCATGAGCCGTTCGATTTCGGTATAAGGGATTCTATAAGGCGGTTTTTTTCCTGCTCCTAAGGTAAATGCTAAGATTTTCCCATTCTTAATAGCTCGCCGAACCGTATTGGGATGGACATGCAATTTTTTCGCGAATTCTTGCACTGTGAAAAAAGCAGGGTTTTCCCCTTCATTGACCATCTTACCCATATTTTGTTAATGGTAGTCTACGGTTGTTATACTAAAAATTTAATTTGACGCATAGAAATCTTTTCCATAGGATGTGTTTAAAGAAATTTATACAACTTCTGCTACTGAAAAGGGAGCCGATATGAGTAAGGTATATGGCATTGGTGGGCTGTTTAATGCCCCTCCTGAAGTGCTAACAGGATATGGTCCACCTAATCCTAATTTTCAGGGTCAATTAGGTCAGTTGTACTACGATACTTCGAGTGTTCCGTACACTCTCTACCAATTCAATGGATCTGCATTCACCGGGGGAACTGTGACAGTTCCGGTCACTCCACTACAAGGTGGTACGGGATTAATTTCTCCCGCAGCACACCAATTGATGGTCAGTGAAGGATCTAGTGCTTTTAATTTACTGGGCGTAGCCGCAAATGGCGCCATTCCTATTGGAAGTGCAGGAGCAGACCCCGTTCTAGCCACAATCACTGCAGGGGCAAATATCACTGTCACAAACGGGCCTGGAAGCATCACCATCTCTGCATCGGGCGGTGGAGTGGGTGAAACCTGGACAGCCATATCTGCATCGCAAACTCTTGCGATTAATAATGGATATATTTGCACAAGTGGCGGCGCTTTAATTCTTTCATTACCAGCTGTTAGTGCGGTAGGAAGCATTATTGAAATTACTTTAGATGGTTCCACTAGCTTTCAAATTGCTCAAGGCGCAGGTCAATCCATAAGGATGGGTAGTCAAACTACTACAACAGGTGCTGGCGGAAGCCTGACTAGCAATGTTCAAGGAGATTCGATTCGCATGATCTGCTCAGTAGCCAATCTGCGATGGAATGTGGTCTCAAGTATGGGCAATTTAACAGTCGTTTAACAAAAAACAAGGAATTTTTTCATGGCAACAAATAATGCTTTAAATATCACTGGCGTAGGTGTTGTAGTCTATGCCGGCGCAGGCGTATGGACAGCTAGCACTTTCGCTCAATTCAGCCTTTTGATTGGTGGCGCTTCTAACGCAGTATCAAGCGTCGGCCCATTGACAAACGGTCAGCTATTAATCGGTTCTACAGGCGTAGCCCCTGTTGCAGCATCTCTGACTGCTGGTAGCGGGATCACAATTACTCCAGGCGCAGGCTCTATTACTATCGCTGCTGCCGGATTTGCGGCATGGGTTGTAGTAACTACAACTTCACAAGCTATTGCGGTAGGTAGTTCCGAGTACTTTGCCAACAACGCAGCACTAGTAACTTTTACACTTCCTGCTACATCGTCAGTAGGTGACACTATTCGTATTTCAGGAATGGGTGCAGGTGGATGGAAAATTGCTCAGAATGCTAGCCAGCAGATTTTCTTTGGAAACACTGCTACAACTGCAGGTACCGGCGGTTCTTTAGCTTCTACTCTTCAGTATGACACTATTTATCTAGTAGCTAACGTGGCTAACACTAGCTGGGTAGTGCAGAGCGCTATCGGGAACATCACTGTAGTGTAATAGATTAAAAACAACTCTACAACGGTGTACAAATGGTCACAATTAATAGTTGCGACTTTGGAACAGGGACGTCAGGCCAAGTCCTGACGTCTAATGGTTCTGGGGTTGCTCCGACTTTCCAAAGCTTATCCCTAACTTCGTCATGGACAGATAGTTCCGGGACATTTACTGCTACAGCAAATACTAACTATTTTCTGTCTGCGGCTACTACAGTAACTTTGCCTGCGGCACCTTCTCAAGGGAATTTTATCTCTATTATTTGTGATACTGCTTCCGCGGTAGTGATTACAGCTAATGCGGGACAAAAAATTCGATTAGGAACAAGCCTATCAGTCACTGCCGGGACGTGTAGCAATACCAATCAAGGCGACTCCATTCAACTTATATATCGAGCTGCCGATACGACTTGGATTACATTCAACAGCCCAACTGGTGGGTGGACAGTAACATAACAAGGAATAAATAATGCCATCAGTAACTACTGGTAATAATAAGTTCGGAGTACCTAAGTGGGTTGTCTCTCAAGTAGCCGGTCAAGGCACGCATACTACGATTCAGAATGCGATTAACTCCGCTTCCGCCGGAGACACCATTTTAGTTCTACAGGGCACCTATACGGAAAACCCGACACTAATTGCCGGTATTTCCATTATGGGAAGTGGCCCTATATCTAGTGCATCTGGCGAAGGCGCGATCATTAATGGAACAGTGACGGCTAACTATAACGGATCTTCTGTCATTAGCAATATCAGCTTCGTATCTAATAGTGCTGCGATCATCAACGTTACCGGAGCAAGTAGCAATCTATATGTTCAAAACTGTTACTTCAGCATCGGAACAAGTGGGCAGATCACAGGATCGGCCGGGAATCTTTATATCCAAGGATGTACAGCCAACGTCATCTCTACCGGAACTCTTTTTGTAACTAGCGGCATTAATCTTTTCATAAAAGATTCCGCATTAGATTTAGGTTCCGCAACTAATTTTTCCTCGTCTATGTCTATCGGAAGCACATTGATTGCGGAAAGATCGTCGTTTGCAAACGCTCTAACGGGTTCCAACTTACAGTTAACTGATTGCATAATCAATTCAACGCTTCCCGCTGCTGTTAACATTAATGGTTCATCGAGCACATCCTTCATAGATGGTTGCTACATTAATAGTGGATCTCAAGCTGCCGTAAACATTCTATCGGGAACAGCGACTATTACAATTAGTTCAAGCACTCTCATTTCCAGCGCTACTGATGTAGTCACGGGATCGGGTACTGCTAAGTATGTGAACTTGGCGTTTGCAGGAAGTTCAAGCGCTATGAATCCAACTACATTGACCCCATTGGTTTCGTCCGACTTTTCTAAAGTCAACGTTCAAACATTTACATCAAGCGGTACATATACTCCTACTAGCGGCATGAAATATTGCATAATTGAAGC